>Ga0137431_1000422_pt1 | contig 15986 bp, 10 predicted proteins | sample EasRivERMZT800_2_FD_104646 | JGI IMG/M metagenome (GOLD analysis project Ga0137431, IMG submission 104646) | Soil microbial communities from meander-bound floodplain in the East River, Colorado, USA - East River MetaG ERMZT800_2 | ecosystem: Environmental > Terrestrial > Soil > Floodplain ... | reverse complement strand
CAGTCGCGGCACATCGCCCCGCAAAAACGCAGCGGAATCGAGAAAGGCGCGGTCTACCTGCTGGGCAAGGCGAGCCTGATTGGCGAGCGGACGGGCCAGTGGGCTCGGCAGATGGTGCACCAGCGCGGCATCGAAGGCGTTCGCGTCCTGATGGGCTTGCTGAGTCTGGCGCATCGGCATCCCAGCGATTCCATCGAGCAGGCCTGTGAGATTGCCACTACGCACGGCGCGTATCGTCTGCGAACCATCCGGGGGTTGATTGAGCGGCGGGCAGATAAACAGGATCGGTTCGTGTTCCTGGAGGAGCACCCCATCATCCGCTCGCTGGCGGATTACGGAGAACTGGTCGGAACGGCCTTTAACAAGGAGTGATCGCCATGAATGAATCGTTGACATCGTCCCTGAAGAAACTCAGGTTGTCCGGGCTCGCCGAGTCCCTCGAAGTGCGGCTGCAGGAGGCCGCCGGCAACGGACTCAATCACGTGGAGTTCCTGGAGTTGATCCTTCAGGATGAACTCTCCATCCGTGCGGATCGGCTCCTGCATCGAAGAGTCAAAGCGGCGGTGTTCCGCGAGCCCAAAACGCTGGAGGACTTCGACTTCACGTTCAATCCTTCGATCAAGAAGAAGCAGGCTATGACCTGGCCACCTGCAAGTTCGTCCGCGACAGGCGCGACGTGTTGCTGCTGGGTCCGCCGGGCACCGGCAAGAGCCATCTGGTCCAGGCACTGGGGTACCAGGCCATCAAGACCGGACACGTCGTGCTGTATCGCTCGATCTTCGACGTGGTCCGCGACTTCCTGCATGACGAGGCCTTGGCCGGTGAGGAAAAGGTCCTGAATCGTTATCTGAAGCCTGACCTTCTGATCATCGACGACATGGGCATGAAGCAGTTGCCCAAGCGATCCGGCGAATATTTGTTCGAGATCATCATGCGGCGCTACGAGAACCGTTCGACGGTGATGACTTCCAACCGGCCCATTGAGGATTGGGGCAAACTCATCGGCGATGTGCCGTCCGCCACCGCCATCCTCGACCGGTTCCTGCATCACGCCGAGGTCCTCACACTCACCGGCAAGAGCTATCGCCTGAAAGGCCGCGCCGGCAAGGAGCAGGACGGAAAGACGCAGCAAGAAGAAAAAACTTGAAACCTACGGTCCTTGAGGTATACAGAACCAATCAACAATGGCTGGTTTTAACCCGCCCAGCTCTGGCCGAATTCAACCTGCCCGGTGACAAGACGTTCAAATCGATCGCCGAAGCTGTCTCATGGTTATAAATCGGATAGACCGCTCCGGTTGCAGTCACGTACACCCGACGCATTCTGATTACGGACACGCCGGCACTGTGTAGGGGTAGCGAAGTCCGCTGAACGCCGATACGGCGTTGGAGACGTCGGCGAAGTTCACCACTTGGTTCGGTATGTTCGGCGAGCCCGGATCACCCGGCCCGACCAAATCGACGCGGGCCATCGAGTACGATGAGGCGAAATTGCGGAACTTGACGACGACCTGATTGATGTCCGTGAAATTCGGTTGCCCGAAACCGCTTAATGGAGAGGCAACATCAGCCCACGCGCCGGTACCCGCCAACAATGGATTCGAGCAATTGGCGCCGGCCGAGTCGCACATTCTCACGTTATATGTCGCCAGCGGCACGATTGGTGCTCCGTACAGATGCAACGGGCCCATCGTCCACACTTGAGCATTGCCTGGGGTTGCCGAGCATTGTAGCGGCGCACCGCGAAGGGCGGGCTGGGGTGCGTTGGGCACGTTGACCTCGGGTCCGGCCCACCAAATGTCGCCGATTCTCGGAGAATCGATGCACGCGCTGCCTGGGCAATGCGCATTCCCCTGACAGCCTTGCCCTGCACGTACACCTCCGGCGCACTCCTTCATGGAGACGATCTCAACTCGGATCGACGCGTCGGCACCGGCGACCACCGCATTGGTCGGCGTAATCGATAGGTAACGGCCGTTCAGCCAGCACAACTGATCCGGAACCGTGCAGACGGCGTTGGAACTGCATGGGATCTCCGAATCAAAACATTCCCCTGCCACCGACGAGCATCTGTTGTCGCCCGCGGTGGGCGCGAAATCGCATACATCCGGTACGCCGTTGGTGTTTTCATCCGGCGAGCCTCCCGCGATATCGCAATCGTCGGCAACGCCGTTTGCATTGCAGTCTGGGTCACACTCATTTGGGACGCCGTTGCCGCAGTCCTCGCTCGCCCCTTCGACAATATCGCAGTCGTCCGGAACCGAGTTGGCGTTGCAGTCGTTGCCTACTTTTTTGATCTTTCGCTTGCCGCAGTTGGTTGCAATTGCAATCAACTGCGGCAAGCGAAAGATCAAAAAAGTAGGCCGCGCCACAGTCGTGGCAATCGCCGCAACGAAGGTGGCCGTCACCGAGAATCAGATCATCGTTGGAAAGCCCGATGGTCTGCCCAAAAGAATAGTTTTGCTGTCCAAGCCGCACAAACCTGGTCTTCTTCGTCCAGGTCTCACCATCGCGTTCGTACCAGTAAACCGTTCCCTCAAACCAGTGGTCAACCATTAGCCGGTCGCCGCTGAGTAGAAGGGCGTGTCCAAATAGTCCGCCGACAGCAAGGACCGGTGGAAGCAATTGGAGTTGTTCCTGCCAATCTATCCCGTCGTGCTCAAAAACGTAGACGGAACCGCACACGCTGCAGGCGGGAAGGTCCCGGTTCGTGCCGACCACGAGCGTCCCACCTTGCAATCCAACAGCGGCCCCAAATTCATCTCCGGAAGCGGCGTCGGAGGCCGTCAACTTGACGTCCTCGTTCCATGCGCTCCCATCATGGCTGAACAGATACACCGCCCCGCAACAGTCAGCTCCCGGGGCCCCGATGAGCAGCTGGTTTTGCTCCAGGGCCACGGCGCTTCCAAAACCATCTTCGAATTCAGGATCCGAGGCAATGAGTTTCGCTTCCTGATTCCACTCGGCGCCGTCGTATCGAAACACGTAGACAGCTCCTCGATCGGGATCGTTCCCCAGGTCGGCCCGAGTGGATCCCACCGCGATGATTCCATCGCCCAGGGCGATCTCCTCTCCGAAGTTGTCGTCGGCGCGAATATCGGTGGGAATCAGCTTTGCCTCCTCCGCCCACACGCCTCCGGTGCGGCGGAACACGTACAACGCGCCGCAATAGCCCGGTTCTGATTGGCAATTCACCCGGTCCGCCAAGGCGATCAGCACGTCGTTGCGAATGGCCACCAGGTTGCCAAAACGATCTCCACCATCGGCATCCGAGGCAGTCAGGATGGTCTCCTGTTGCCACCGGCCTCCTGAACGGCCGAACAGGTAGACGGCTCCGGCGTCGAGCATTCCGGAGTATTCACGGGAAAAGGCGCCGATGGCGGCCATATCTCCGTCGATCGCCACGGAGTGTCCGAAATTAGTTCTAGCGTCCATGTCCGAAGCCTGGACCTTCTGGGTTTCATGGAGGTCGCATTCGATAGGCTGCTCCATGCATTGTGCGCGCGCCGCTGGATGGGGACACACGATGGCGAAGGCAATCAAGCTCAGAGGCGCGAGCAGACGCGTCCACCTTGAATGCCGTGAATACCGGGGACCGACGCGTGTATGCCTTGCCTTGCCCGACATGGTTGGCTCCTTTTGAGTCGGGGACGATTCGTTGAAGCTGCAAAATACCATTCTCGCGTTTCCTCTTTCCCCAATCAACGATTTTTTCGGAGCCATTCGCTGGAAAACGCCATGGCGCGACGGCGGCTTGGCGTTGCGCACGGCATCCGAGTTCGCTTGGTTTACGTATAAGAAACGACATGAAGTGATCTGGAAGTGGGTTGGCGCGGGTAGCGGGCGTTTTGATCCGATGGTACAATGCGGGGTCCATGCACGGGTCGAAGAGCCCCTGCGAGGATGGGTCGAGGCGTTCATTTGACTGCGGAGCGATAAAATGAAGCACGGTATTATCTGCACCTTCGTTTTGGCCGGGTTTTTCGCCGGCGCCGGTCCGCAGGCGCGAGGTCTGGACGTTGGGGATGCGGCCCCGGCCCTGAAGATCAAGCAGTGGATCCAGGGTGAACCGGTCCAGCTTCCCAAGGATTCGGCCAAGAAAGTCCACGTCGTGGAGTTTTGGGCGACGTGGTGCCCGCCGTGCAAGGCCAGCGTGCCGCTGCTGAACGACTATCAAAAGAAATACTCAAAGGACCTCGTCATCATCGGGGTGACCGACCCTGACGACCGCGGCAACACGCCGAAAGCGGTCGAGAAATTCGTCAAGCAGCAAGGGTCGAACATGACCTACCACGTGGCCATCGACGATGGCGGCGGGACGACGCAGTCGTACATGGCTGCTGCCGGAGCGATGGGGATTCCGCATTGTTTCGTGGTGGGACGCGACGGCAAGATTGCCTGGCAGGGCAGCCCGCTGGATCCGGGAATGGGCGAGATCCTGAGCCGGGTGGTCGAAGGGACATACGACGTGGCCAGCGCCGCCCGCGAGCAGGAAGTGATGAAGCGGCTGCAGGCACTGAGCTATTCGATCCAGCTCGAACAGTGGGGCACTGTGTGGGACGGGCTGGTTGACATCCTGAAGATCGATCCGTCCAACGAAGTGGCGCTCGACGCCTTGGTCAGCATTCATGCGAAGGAGCTGCACAACACGAAGACGTTCCGGGCGTGGGTCGAGTCCCATGTGAACGCGAATCGTCAGAACGCGGTGGTCATGGAACGCCTGGCGGTGGCCTTGTTGAAGAACAATGACTACGGGTCACGCATGCCCGACCTTGCGTTGGAAGCGGCGAAGGCGGCATACGAGGCGTCGAAGCGCAAAGATGCGTCGGCGGTTGAGGTGTATGCGCGGGCCGTCTACCAAGTTGGAAACCTGGATCGAGCGATCGCCTTGCAGAAAGACGCGGTTGCGATGGCACCGGAATCGGAGCGAAAGGACGTTCAGAAAGCCCTGGAGTACTACGAACTGTGCAAGAAGCTCCAGGCGGCGGTTGACTAGTCGATCGTTCACCTGCGGGTTTGGGCCGGAGCCATTCAGCACTGCTCAAGCGGCAATGGAACTAACCCTCCATGGAACCCTATCGAGCTTTCACGGCCCTGGTGACGGGCGAGCGCGAGAAACGCGACAATTTCAAAACGCTACTCTCGTGCGTGCTGCCTCGACCGATTGCATTTGTCTCGACGATTTCGGCGCAAGGCGTTGCGAACTTAGCGCCGTTCTCGTTTTTCAACGGGGTCGGCTCCAACCCTCCGGCGGTGATCTTTTCACCCTGCACGAAGGCCGACGGGACGCCGAAGGACACGCTGGTCAATCTCCGTTCGATCGGCGAGTTCGTGGTCAATGTCGTTCCATTCAGCATCCGCGAGGCAATGAACGAGGCGTCGTATCCGTTTCCGCCGGACATTAACGAGTTCGAAGCCGCGGGTTTCACCGCATTGGCGAGCCGTTTCGTCCGACCCTTTCGAGTGGCCGAGTCGCCGGTTCACCTGGAATGCCGGCTGGTGCAAATCGTACCCGTCGGGAACGGTCCGCTGTCGGCGAACATTTGCATCGGAGAGGTGGTTTGTTTTCATCTTGCCGATGAGGTGTTGTTGCCGGATGGAACCGCCGACGTGAGCACGATTGACCTCGTCGCGCGGCTAGGCGGTGAGGACTACAGCACGATCCGGGATCGCTTCTCACTGCCCAAACCGGGGCCGAAATCAGCGGGTGCGGTCGCCCCCGAGGTGGGTGGGGTGAATCGTTGACAACCCGCCTTCCGGGTTATAGCTTTGATCGCGGCTATTGCGGGTGTAGCTCAGTGGTAGAGCGTCACGTTGCCAACGTGAATGTCGTGGGTTCGAGCCCCATCACCCGCTTCCACGACGGCCGTTGACTACGAGCGACAACGGCGTCCAACTCTTGACGCGGGCGCTAGATACGACGACTTCCTAGCGGGTTTCCCAAGTTCTCAAATCATCGGCCACTTTGTCTGCAGGTGCCAAGAAATGACCACGATGGACGCGCGTACGAGCAAGGTTTAGTGCAAGGTAAACCGATGACCGGTCGGAAACGGTCGCCACTTGAGTCTTGAAACGACCGTCGCGTTGCACAATGTTATTCGGGTTTGCTCGCGGCGATTACGACGTGGCCCGGCGCCGGATGGCGCGTCTAATCTCAGTTGCGCTGCTTACCGGAGCGTCGGGCGTTAGCGATAAGGACGGCAGAGCGCTGATGGCTCCCGCCACGTCGAGCAGTTTCGGATCGGTGTATATGTTGGCAGTGAGTTCGGGCTTGGAGTGCCGCATCGCGGCTTGGGCGGTGCGGAGCGGAACGCCGGCGGCGCACAGGTGAGTGCCAAACGTCACGCGCAGGGCATGTACATCCACAACTCGGTTACGTTCGTCACGCTTGGGGATGCCCGCGACCGCCAAATCCCGGTCGAGAATCCTCGCCAACCCGGAGGGAACGCGGAACAGCGCCGTCGACGCGGGCAATCGAGCCGGTATCGGATCGCCGTGGTCGCGTGCCCGTCGCTGCAACTCGCCGAGTCTCTGATCGATCCACGCCGAAATCTCAGCCGCAAGGTCCGCCCTCAAAGGGATATTTGAACCTTGGCGGTTCTTCTCGTCTGCGGCGTCCAGAACGGCGTACGCAACAGGACCACCGAATTCGAGTTGTCCAACGGTCAACGAGGCCAACTCGCCTTTTCGGAGGCCGGTCAGCACAAGCGTCTTGTAGATCAACGCCCGTTCGTGGCCTGTCCGTTCGAGTAGCGTGACCAGATCAGGATTATCCCTCAATGCCTCTCGCGCCCGCTCGACGGCCGCCTCGAGATTCCCAATAGACAGGGGTTCGCGTTTCCACGTGGCTCGGCTGCGACTTGTCCGCTTAGGTTTGGCTTCTCTTGCAACGACCTCCCGGCCATATTCGGCCAGGGGACGCAGGCGGGCGACCTTGAGCAGTCGTATCAGTTCTTCTTGGGTCAGTGCCCGACGTTGATGGCGACGGTCTACGTTCTGATCGGCTCGTGGGAGATCGGCGAATGGGTTGTGTGTCATCCGGTGCGTGCGGCGGCACCAGTTACCAAAGCCGATCAGGGCTTCGCGGTAGCAGTTTCGGGTCGCTGCCGACATGCCCGCCTCGGCCTGATCGAGGAGCCATCGCTCCACCGGATCGGCGGACATCTTGTTGAGTTTGGCGAAGCGACAGTCGCGGGACAATCTCTCCAGTCGACGGTGCAACATCGAGATGCGGCGTGGATCACCCCCTTTGGCCCGGAGGCGCCGTTCATAGGCGTCGAAGTGTTTGGACAGCGGTTGACCTGCGTGTTCCGCGGCATCCTCTTCGGTACTTGTCATTACTCCCGCCCGAACGAGTTCGGCGCGGCGCTCCAGCCGCGTCAGCACAGCACGCGCGGCGACCTCGTCCCTGCAGGTCGTCGCGATCTCGACGACCTGGCCGAGGCCGTCGCGGTAGCGGGCAATGTAATATCGAGATTGTCCACGAACGCGGACCCTACCATCCTGACAGTCTACGACCTCGGCTGACCGGGGCTGACCATTGCGAAGTCGCCAGCGGGCGAAACGGATTCCGTCGCGCTCGACGAGCTCCGCCCCGGCCGGCGCTGGCATCGTGTATTGCTTTCGGTAGACCCTTCCCATTCGTTACGTCCAGACCGCCACGGGCCAAGCCACACTCAGCCTCAACTCGCGGAGGAAAGCAAGGCGAGATTTCCGCCTGTTTTGGCCCTTAGTCGGGCACGATCTGGTAGCGATGATCGTCACACTGCGATTCTCCCGGATTCGCTGTCATTGCCGTCACTGCCGTCATTGATCCTGTTTTTGGCCTATTTCGGGGGGACTACCGCCGTCATCAATGGCCGAACTGCCGTCACAGGAACGGCCGTCGCCGTCACTGCCCTGGCCTCCCAAGCCATGATTGGAGGCCCCAGAACCGTCTTCTTGTCCTGCCGGTGACGGCTGTGACGGCGATGACGGCGTTTCCGGTGATGCCTGATTCCTACGGATCCTGATCGTTCGTCGCGTCCCGCTGCGGTCGAACTGGACCTCAATACCGATCCGCCGGAGGTTGGGGGCGACTTCCCGCAGTCGTGTTCCAAATTCCGGCGCTCGCTTGGGCCAAGCGGGGTCCTTCAGAACGCTCTCGTCCGTGTCCGCCGAAAGTAATTGGAGGACTTGAGTGGCTGTACCTTCGATGTTGCCGTGATGTTCGAGGCAGTTCCTGACGGCGGCTGCAAGTGGACTTGCCTCGATGACGAACTCGTCGGCCGCTCTCCGCTGATCGTCAAACACGGCGAGGAACATTCCTGGTGCCCAGGGGCAAGCACGCTCAGCAGCAACCACCCAACTCGCGCCGTCGGCCATCCTCGGAAGCTTGGTAAGCTTGACGGACGCCTGGTCCCGGAGCGCCACGCTCACCGCATCCAGGAACGCACCGAGAATGAAAGGCTGTCTTTCTTTGAATGCTTCCCAAATCTCCTTCTCGGTCCGGCGTTGGTTCTCTGGAATGGGCGAGAGTGTCACACGGATGGCACGATCAAGTAGATCGCTTCGGTCGGCGATGTCTCCGATGCCGTTGATCATGACCGGCCTCTTGGCGTCGAAGATAACCTCGTCTTCATCTGTGTAGAGTTCGCGAGTGGCGAAACCGCCCCCGGTGGCCAGCCGGCAAAGGGCGTTAGATAACCGCTCACTGACCTGAGACATGTTGTCCAAGCCCGTCATCCACGCGTTGTTGGCGGCGATCGCCAGGTCACGATTGTCCTTCGGCTCGCTGCGAAGTGGCGCCTTGTTGGGGTCGATCACCGCTCGAGCGAGGCGACAGAGCGTAGATTTGGCCGACCCCGCCTCACCGTTGGCGAGGAGAATGATGAATGGCCCTTGTGGATTGAAGCAAACAAGAATGAAGGCGCAGATTAGAACGAAGTCACTTTCCGACCGAACATTGATGAAAGAGCGAAGGTCATTGATCGAGCCACCGCGAGCGGGAGCGGGCAGCGGCAACATGCCGCGGGTCCTGCGGAACCGAATCGGCGACTCCGGGACAACTTCCCATCCGTTCTTGTCGATCACCACGACCTGCCAACGATCGTCGCACAGATCCAGAACCACCTTGCCCCCATACTCGCCGAGCCGAACAAAGACGGGCTCCTCCGAGCCGTCGTAAATCGCGAGACCCTCCAGGGTGGAGATTGCCTCGGTCTTGGCCGACGTGGGGAGACCGGATCCGGTTATTCGGTAATACCGCCGTCCCAGGAGGAGCTCGTATTGGCGAGACTTTATTCGCAGCGTTCGGGCGATTCCCTGTTCCCGCACGAGGACGAAGGCGCGATTCTCGTTGTCGTGAAAGAAGTGATCACCCGCGTCGGCGCAAAGTTGCAGGAGGGCATCGCGTGCCCCGACATCCTCCCTTTCCTTCGCAGGTGGAGATAAAGGGGGCTGTTCTTCCGTCGCTGACGCGAGAAGGGATTTGAGAAACTGTTGCCCCGCCTCATGACATGCCCGCTCGTCGCCTAGGTCCAGTCCATTCACGACGAGGTGCTGTAGGCAAGCGCGGACATCCTTATGGCCAGGCGACGGCAGCGCCCAAGGCACGGCTCGCTTCCATGTCGCAGCCAGGTACTGAGCTAGCTTCTTCGCCCCATCCCGTCCCGGCCACGTACCCGCGGGATTCCGGTCATTCTCCCCGACGACCAGAACTTTGCGGCGGACCAGGAGTTGACCGATATGGCGACCGCCCGAAATGTTGCTCGGTCGGCCGACCGATGCGAGACCGAGTGTGTCGCACGCCGCTACGTCCGTGGGTCCCTCGACGAGAAGGACAGGGTCGAGTCTGGCCGGCAACGTCGTGGGATTGATGAGTCCGCGACGCCCGCCAACTTTGCGACTCGGCGAGCCCTTCCGGCCATCATCAGTGCGGAGGCAAAATCCCACGATGGCCCCCGACGCATCGGATTCGGGAAATGACGATACGACCGACGGAAAGTTCTCTTTCCATCCGGCACCACTTGCGCGGAGGCGCCTGAGACCATCGCCATTTGCTTGCCCGATGCCGATGGCGTCGAGCGCCGCCGCGGTTACACCGAGCTGTTTGGCGATCGACTTTTTCCTCTCGGCGGGCAGTGCGGTCCGGAAGTTGCGATCTTCGGCGGCAAAATCGACCGGCGCGGTCGCCCACTTTCCGAAGTTGCGGGAGCCGTTCTCCTTCGCAATACGAGCCGCCACATCCTGTGCACGCCGATAGACGGCAAAGCCCGCCGGCGTCTTTGCGACGCGTTCGAATCCGTTTACCGACGCTTCGTCGATACGATGGCATTCTTGGGCACCATCCTCCGTGCGGCGGCACCAGTCCCCTTTGCCGCAGATTAGGCACGGTTCACGGTGGGTGACGGGTCGAAAGGCATCTGACGCGCTCATCGCGCCGCGCCTTTTGCGGAGAGGATCGGCTGACAGCCGTTAGCAATCCACTCCAAAACCTCGGCTCTTCGCCAGCGGACTAGGCTGCCGAGCCGGACCGGTTTCGGCATACGGCCGCCATCCGCCATGCGGAAAACGTGTCGGACAGAACATCCTCCCAACAACGTGGCAACGGCTCTGACGTCGAGAAGTTCCGCCGGAATTCCTGGCGGCGTTGCATCGAAACCGCGCTTATCAACAACGAGTTCCTGGATAGACATCGAAAAGACTCCGAATATCGGTGTTGGCGAGCCCTGTGCTCACCTGACGCCCGGAGTCTTGCATGGAAAATGGTAGGAAACAGTCCCCTAACGGTAGTGAAACGGTAGTGAAACGGTTGGAAACGGTGCGCACCGTTTACGATGCCCCGTTATCCGCAGCTTGGGCGACATTGGCGACGGCCAAAACTTCGCGACCAGATCCGGCAATCCAATACCCGCCCTTGCGCCCGGTCTTGCTGCCAGCCAGATGTCTAGACACCAAAAGAGAGAGCGGCTCTTTGAACCCGACTACATTCGCACCGAGCCCTTCGGCCTTCACGGCAATTTCCGCGGCACCTCGTCGAGAATCAGGGTCGAACGCCCTCAACTCAAGCATCGCGCGCATGCAGTTCCGTTGGCGGTCGGTAAGCGCATTCCAGGTGGCGAGCATCGCATCCGTCTTCGCCGCAGTTTGACTGCCATCTTCGATGCCTCGGGTTTGTGTGTCGTGCGGAGCCACTTCTGGTACATCCGGTTGAGCAGGGCATGGCCGAATGCCCTCCGACGGCTCTTCTAGAAAACCTAAGATCATCGACAGCGTTGCCGCAGAGGCCGCCAAAACGTCGCAATCAAACATGCTGAACGAAAGCTTCGACTTTACAGCATCGTCGCCCGGGTCGGTCGGGTAAGTGCGCCCCGCGTATACAACCTGAGGCTTTGTGCGATAAGGACACCCTGTCCAGATCCACGCCCACCAATGAATGCTACAAAGCCAGGAATCCAGGGACGCGATATCGTCATCATCCCTGTTTGCAGCGCAGAAAACTTTACCCGGCAATGCTCGCTCGACGTCCGCGCGTAATCCGCTTAGGTCATTAGCCAGTACTTGAAGATTGTTGAAAGCATCAGCGTTGCCACCGAAGAACAGGTGCATCCGATAAGGCTCTTGAACGTACGGGGAGTTCGATCCGAGTTTTTCCCCCACGACAAATGCCCGTAGCGGCTCAATTCCTTTGGGCCGACTCGAAGCCGGTGGCAACGGCCCGAAAATCTTTGATTCGCCAAACTGATACATCACGGATTTCTTCCGTTTCACAGGTCGCTCGAAGCCGAGGCCGCGTGGATCAAAGCCGGAGTGCGAAGAAACACGAATGCTTTCCTCGGGCGGCAGAACTAGCATATGCCGCATTCCCGGATGCCGTTTTGCGGCTGCTTCGGTGCGCGCTTGAAGATCGCGGAGTGCATGCCGAATGAAAGTGGATTGAGCTATCATGTACAACCAACTACCGGGCCCGCCAAGCCTGTCGTTGGCCGTTTGGGCCGGCCATCTACAAGGGCAGACGTCAACGATTCAAGCGAGGGCCATCGTTACGATAGTTCCGACACACCACCAAGCCCGGCGTCTTCCCGGCGGAGGTCGCTCCACTGGGTCGGTCCGGGGCAGCTAGACTAGCCGGGGTGCCAACCAATCATCCGGTCCGATTCGCGGGAGCGACACGCAGACCCGATCTAGTTCGATCTACATCTTAAGCACCGGTCGCGTATCAGCGAATGCATATGGCCATTACAAGAACACCGCCTGCTTCCGTAATGATATTGCTCGGCCCGGTCAAGGACTCTCCTCGCGTTTGGCTCAGTACATCCCCATGACCAAAGGATACGAGAAACGAATGAGTCCAACACGACCAATAGGTCGGACGCCAATTCGACGGTCGAGTACGTCGCTCGCACGCTAACTTCGTTCCCCAAAGCACAGACGCCAAGTCGGGCCGCAACTTGCCTATCGCCCGTCCAAACCAACGGATAGCCAGATACTTCGGGGGCGTCGAAACCTAATTCACAGAGTCCCACAAAGCCTACCGCCGAATAGAAGTTACTCGCCGCGCGCACGACGCCTAATAGACGTTCGACCACGTTGACGGCATCGACGCCTACCGTTTTATCTCTCCGTTTCGGCAGAGTTTCCAGTTCATTCTTGCAAAATGACGGTGAGTCGGCGACATTGCATTCGGCAAGCAGCCTCGTTACAAGTGCGATGTTGCCGAAAACGTCAAAGCAACCTGCCTCGGCGAAAGTCCCATCGTAACCAGGGTCACTAAAGATCGCATCGGCCATTGCTCGCGGCGACCTCTGTGAATCGATGGGAGTAGTCGCGCCGTTTAGATAATAGGATTTCACCGAACAATTACGAGCCAAGGCTGGCAATGAGGCTAGGTCAACCAACGGGGCAATAACGAGTCTCGGCCCGATGCTGATTTCAATGTCGCCGGGCTGGCACTTCGTGCCGAAAGTACTCCGCAGTGTCCTTTGCGAGCGTACGCGCCTGTCAGCTTGAGGTGCGATGCTCCGTTCGTTTCGCTGTATCATCCATCTAATGCGGTCGATCGAAGCCCGAATTGGCTCGCTCTGATCGTTGGCACGAATATAGATGCCCGCCCCACCATCGACCGTATGTATTTCCTCGCTCGCGCCAACTCGGACAACCAGAAATCCCTTATTAGGGTCCACCGGATTTGGAATGAACGCGGACACCTCTGGTACGATCGGCGGAAAAACATTATGGACGCACGCGGATTGAACCATCGACTTGGCATCGCTCCCAAGATCGGCGCCTTGTGGATTCTTTTCTGGTTTTCGGTCCGATTCCTCGGCAACGCCATAAATGAGCATACCGCCTTGCGTGTTCGCAAACGCCGCTACCTCTTTTGCTATCTTCTTTGCAGGCTCATTGCTCGAAAACTCACGTTTGTAATCGAGTCGGATGTTCTCAGAAGTTTGGTGCGCACAGAAGGCTTGCACATCTTCAAAAGTGATGTCGCCGATTGGAAGTCCCATTAACTCGCGCATGCATCACTCCATCGCCCGTTCCAGATTCATCCGCAAGAGGTTCCCCAGCACGAGCTGGTCGATTTCCTTGCGGCGCTCGGTCAGCGGGTGACCGTCCGGCAGGGGGAAGCCCGCGCCGGTGTCGATCCAGACTTCGGCCCAGTCCTCGGACCACTCGCCTTCCGCGTCCGCCGCCGCGTAGGCGGCCAGCACGGCCCGGTCAAGCTGTTCATGGGCCAGCTTCAACCACGTGGGCCGCTCGTTATACAGGTTGGTCAGCGTCCGTTTTTTCAGCTTGGGGTCTTTCGCCGCCTTGGCCATGATCGCCGAATGGCGAATCAGCTCACGGGCTTCCTTCGGCACGTCGGAAAAATCGTCCGCCGCGTCCACGGCCTTGGCAATCGGTTCGATCCACTCCGGCGGATTCAGCCAACGCTCGCGTTGCTCGTTAAGCTGCCTGGCCGCTTCACTGATTCGCTTATAGGCCGGATGCTTGACCGGTTCCTTGCCCGGCGGCCAGGGTAGCGGGAATGTCTCAAAACAGGTTGTCGGCGTGTATCGTGGCCGATCTTCAAGCTGGGTTCCCATCCGCAACGCCCACAGCTCGTGAACTGAGCTATGCAGTACGCCAAGAAAGTAGTCGTCAGAACGGGCAAACGAAAAGCCAGCATTTGTCACGAGGGTGCGTGACGGGCACCGTACAAAAAGTCGATGTTTTGAGATACCAGGCGTCAGGATTTGGCACTCGACTCCCTCCAAAGCTTTGCGCATTTCCGTTCCGGCCCTCCCATGTTGCCACCACCGCTGCCGGCGTTGTCGGTCCGCGTTTCTGTCGCGCAGAGGTTTCACATGTCTCCTCACATGCTCGAACGCTCCCTCGTATCGTGAGGCGACCGTGATATCTCGTTGTCCGAAGTCGATAATAAACCAGCCCAGGTTCCGCGCAGTGATGTCTTTTGCGTTTACAACAGGGACAATGACTTCGACAGTGGGCGAAGGTCCAGGACATGCCAACAGTGACCTGGCTGTAATCGGGTCTATGTCGAACGGTCCGACAACCACCGGCCCCTGAAAGCAAATCCTCTTGTTCGCCTCAAGTCCACGCGCAACCGATAACGATAGGTCCCCTACAAGTTCGGCGCCAACTTCTCTTACGCTGACTCCATCGAGAGAACGAGCGGCCTCATTCCCTCCATCGAAGCCGATGATCGAAACGTGAACCGCTGCGCCGTCGAGAATCCAGTCCCGATCCGACCACGCAATGAAGATGTCGCCACTGTCCTTAATCCGTTCCAACACAGTCCGATTGTCGCCGCCTCGAATGCCTTGCGTTGCGAGTAGTCCGGCGCGAGTATTTCCATTTCGCTTAATGGCGAGCCGGCCCAGCTCGAACCAGTAGCAGCACAAGTCGGAAGTCTTGGGAAGGTCAAACGCGGAGTACAGCGCATCGACGTATTCGTCAGTCAGTCCTTGTTGACGGAATAGTTTCGATCCGAGAAATGGCGGGTTTCCGATGATGAAGTCCCCGTCGGGCCATTTCGCAGCTCGCGGCCGTTTCGGGTCGGACAGGTCCAGAATCGCATCCCGGCATTCGATGGTTTGCAGCGGTTCAAGGATCGGATCGCGCGGGGCCGCAAAGCCGTTGTCACGCATCCATTGCAAGTAGCCGATCCATATCACGACTTGGGCCAGCTCCGCCGCGTAGGGATTTATTTCGATCCCGTGGAGCTGCGTTGGGCGCACTTGCGGGAACAGGCCGAGCGCGATGTCAGGTCGCGCTGCGAACGTAATGACTTCTTTTTCAAGGGCCAAGAGCTGTTGAATGGCCACGTACAGGAAGTTGCCCGATCCACACGCGGGGTCCAAAATTTGGATCGTGGCTAGTCGATGAACAAACTCGCGCAGCGCATCTTCTATCGCCTTGTCGGCCTTGCCCTTGGCCGCCTTGTATTTTCCCTCGCGCCGCTTTTCCAGCAGCTCTTCGACTTCGGCCTTGACCGCTTCCCATTCTCGCTTTAGCGGGGCCATGACCACGGGTTCCACGACCAGCATGATGTCGTCACGGCTCGTGTAATGCGCGCCAATCTGCGCCCGGGTGTTGGGGTCTAACGATCGTTCAAAGAGCGTGCCAAAGATCGCGGGTTCCACGCTGCCCCAGTCGGACCGGGCCGCGACTTGTATGGTCGCAATGTCGGCCGCCGTCAGTCTCAGGGCCGGGGCTTCATCGAACAGACCGCCGTTGAAGTGCGCCACGGAGTCGGCGCCGAAGTCACCGCCGGTGCGCATCGCTTCAAACAGGCCGGTCAGCCGATCGGCCAGCTTCGCGGGGTCGGACTTGCTGCGCTCGATCAGTTTGGTGAACAGGTTCCCCGGCAGCAGCCCTACGTCTTCGGCAAAGAGGCAAAACATGCACTTCATCAGGAAGTGCGCGGCGGTGTGCGGGTCGTGTCCGAAACTCCGAAGCGAGCTGGCCAGCGTGGCGAATTGCTTGGCGACTTGCTCGGTG
>Ga0137431_1000420_pt1 | contig 16004 bp, 12 predicted proteins | sample EasRivERMZT800_2_FD_104646 | JGI IMG/M metagenome (GOLD analysis project Ga0137431, IMG submission 104646) | Soil microbial communities from meander-bound floodplain in the East River, Colorado, USA - East River MetaG ERMZT800_2 | ecosystem: Environmental > Terrestrial > Soil > Floodplain ... | reverse complement strand
TGGATTAATAGTAACATCAACACCCAATGGCGAAAAACCTGTATAGGGGAAGGCATAGGTAACCGGGATATACGGGGGTCCTGCCGGTGGATTGGGAGCAGGTGTGTTGACTCCGCCTTGCCCGCCACCCTGTCCGCCACCAATAAAAGCGTTGCAAAATGCATATCGCAGTTGATCTCCGTCATCGTCAACTGCGGCAAAACTGTATGTAAAGGGATAACCGCCGCACACGATCACTGTGTCGGTTCCGACAAATTTAGCGCTACTGTTTTCGGGAGCTGTTGCCAAAGATGAGGTTCCCGGAATATCAGCTGTGTAAGTGGCTCCCTGGCTTCCCGAAGCTGAAAGATTGCTGATTCCATTTATGCGGCAACAGCGTTGATAGGTAATGGTATAACCATATTGTGATGCCGGTAAGAATGCGTCAAATTCATAGTAGCCAACTTCATAACACACGATGGGGGCATTTGTAATGCAGGCGCCGGGACTGCCTAATTGTAATCGTTCAATAGGCCTGCTTCGCGCAACCAGATTTGTCCAGACCATAGCATTTCCAGGCGCCTTGCTAAATATAGCTAATGCGGCCTCCGCATCAAGCTGAGCACCCGCAGAAAAACAATCCCTGTAAAGCTTTAGCGTGACCCGATACTGATAATCCCCGTTGGATAAAATACCAACAAATGTATAATACATTTCACCCCCGGTGATATGTTCAGCCAGTAATGGCTTCGTGAAAAAAAAGGTGGCGGTTAATATTAGCAGGAAGCGTTTCATTGAGCGGATCAGCGTGGTTCAGATTTCATTTAAAAATTTTTTGATTATTTGGCTGGTGGTATCGGGTTCTTCAAGCATCCCCATGTGGCCGGATTGATGCAATATATGAATATACGATATTTCAGGCATGTATGCCTGCCTTAACACGTCTTGTTCGGGAACAGCATTATCGTGTTTTCCAATGACAAAGAGGACCGGTAACTTGGTGGTTTTCAATAGATCAGTTGTGTCGGATCGCTGCATCATTGCTTCGTAATAAGAAACGAGTGCCTGGGGTGAAAAGTTGTGCAGCCCACGTATAAATCCGTTGATTAATTCCGGCTTTTCATCCCTGGAAAAAGGAGAAAAAAGGTTGGGAACGGTATTCTTCAAAAATTCAAAAGCTCCATGCTGGCGGATGAACCCTATGCCTTTTTTGCGAGTCTCTTTTTTTTCATCGCTATCTGGAAATGCGGTAGAATGAATCAAGCCAAAGCCATCTAACAGGGAGGAATACTTTTTTACAAAATTCAGAGCGATATATCCCCCCATGCTATGACCGATCAAGGCCCGCTTACCTTTCCGGGAGGGAATTTTGGAAGACTCCGATTGTTGTAAATTTTCTTCACTGTCAAAAATCAACTTTATCACTTCAGCCATTTCCTCCATACTCATGTCATCAATCATTTCTGATTGGCCGCTGCCGGGGAGATCAGGAACAATTAACTTATAATCTTCTTTTAAAAAATCAATTTGTTTATTCCAAACTTCACCTGTTTCTCCAAATCCATGAAGAAGTATAACCGGGCTTCCATTACCGAATACACGATAAAATATCTTCTTTCCTGCTATTTTAATTTGCCTGGTCATAAAGAATGAGAAAACTATTGGCCGGTCGGTTTAAATTTTTTCTTAACCCAAAATCCAATATTCAACAAAATCAACAATATGCTAATGGCGATCATTGCTCTGGAAAAAGTGTCACCCCGTTTAACAAAGAAAGTTTGGCGATTGTCAACGGGCACTGCGAGTTTAATTGACGAAGCAACGTCCCATGGCTGCGGGTCTATTACATTTCCCAACGGGTCTATAAAACAACTGATACCTGTATTGGCACTTCTCGCAATCCACTTTCTTGTTTCGATGCCACGCAACCGGGCATAGTTCATGTGCTGTTTATATCCCGGTGTATTGTCCCACCATCCATCGTTAGTGATGATCGTTAATATATTTGCTCCCTTCCTGATGTATGCAGTAATATAATCGCTGTAAATACTTTCATAACAAATAATGGGGGCGGCTTTAAAGTGATTAGCCCAGCCAACAAAAACTTTTCTTTCAGAATCCCGTCCCAATGTGCCGCTTATCCCGCCAAGGTTTTCAAACCATTTTCCCATAAAGTTTAGAAATGAGGGCAATGTCTCTACCCCGGGTACAAGCTTGCCTTTGTGATAGAGTTGGACGGTGGTATCTGCATCAATAAACGCTGCGGTGTTGAATTCGTCATAGTAAACACTACTTTGTTCATCAAACCTTGCTGTTTTGGTTGCGTTGGTTTTGTCAGTTCCATACACTCGATAACTGTTAATACCGGTCAGAAGGTTAACAAAAGGATGACGGTTAAGAAATGACCAGACCGGCTTGTAAAAAAAATTGGCCTTCATATCGGCTTCATTGGCCGATACTGGGATTGCGGTCTCCGGCCACAACACCAGCGTAGTATTATTATCAATTTGCTTCTCCGACAAAATGATCAGCCGTTGAACCTGTTCTTCAACAGAACCTGAGAATTTTTCTGTATAGGGATCAACATTCGGCTGAACTATCACAACATTCTTTACGGCCGCTGGTAATGCAGCTGCAACGGTTTTTCTTTCCGAAGTAAGAAGTATTCTTGAGAAAATAACAGGGAGTGTTAAAAATGCAACCCACGATACAAGTGTAATATAATACCGTTTTGTCCTTCCTTCCTTCCAGTATGTTTTAAATAATGAATAAGCAATAATATTGGTAATTAATACCCACAAACTTCCTCCGGTTGAACCGCTATATTCATACCACTGAACCCAATCGGGATGTGTGGCAAATGCGTTCCCAAGCGTGAGCCAGGGCCAGCTCAGTTCCCAGTTGTGATGAATGAATTCAAAGGCAAGCCAGTATACAATCAGCGAACTATATCCTATCCGGTTTCCAAAACGCATTTTTGTAAAGTGAAATAAAAGCCAGGGGATGCACATGATAAGACTATTTGCGAGAAACGCACTGACGGCTCCGGACGGACTGGCATTCCATACCCACCATGTAGTGGCGACATTCCACAAGACCATATGGATATAAGTAAGGCCAAAGAATTTTTTCCACCCGTAAATATTATCTTCTATCCACAGCAGCGGAACCCAGGCAATAAAGATCAGGAAAGTCAACGGTGAAACAGGCCACGCGGCCCACAATAAGATACTACCTGAAAGAGCTATTAAAAGAAAAGTGAAACGTTTCACCAAAGATTATTTGTGTAAAAATAATTTTTGTAAACCGTAGTTCAAATTAAAGTGAAAGGTGCAAAAACGCGGAACACAAAAAAATAAAACTTATAACAAAAAGTTGGCAATTTCCTGCCAGTCACGAACTCTTTTATGGCGGCCGTTATCTGCGAACGCATTGTGCGGCTGGGTAAATAAGATACTGGTTTCGCCTTTAAAGAAATTAAGGTTTTTAAAATGATCGTCAATCATGATGTCAGCCCTTACTATTTCTTTTGATCCGCAAAAGACGATCCGTTGCCAGGGAATAAAAGGAAAGAATTCATTAAGCCATTGCAGTTTCTCCGTTAAACTCTGCGGAAACTCAGTAGCAGCAGAAACAACGTACACTTCATATTTCTTGTATAGCTCGAAAAGGATTTCCTGGCTGTCTTTTACGACGCGGGCAGAACGAAAAAAGCTGGGTGTGAACACATATTTCAAAGAGTTTGGAAAGGCCTCGATTTCAGATTTGCCTATAATTTCTTCCATTGATTTTCGCCGTCCGGTTTCTTTTTCCTCCCAACTGATAAATTGTTCCACGGTGTCTGACAACACTCCATCCATGTCAACGGCTATTCTTTGCATTCTTTTGACCTAAATTTTCTTTATTATAGGCGGCTGTAATTAGGCGCTTCTTTTGTGATTTCGATGTCGTGGGCATGACTCTCACGCATACCCGCATTGGTTATTTTTACAAAGCTGGCACTCTTTAAATCAGCGATGTTTTTTGCGCCGCAATAACCCATACCTGCCCGCAAGCCTCCCACATACTGGTAAACGACTTCTTTCAGAAGGCCTTTATATGCTACACGGCCTTCGATACCTTCAGGGACAAATTTCTTTGCATCGTCCTCGGGATCCTGGAAGTAGCGGTCGCTGCTGCCGGTTGCCATTGCGCCTAACGATCCCATACCCCGATATTCTTTAAATTTTCTTCCCTCGTAAATAATGGTTTCGCCAGGGCTTTCCTCGGTGCCTGCAAAAATGCTCCCCATCATTACACAATCGGCGCCTGCAGCCAATGCTTTTACCATATCGCCAGTATAACGAATACCACCATCGGCAATCAATGGAATATTTTTTTGTTTTAATGCTGAGTATGCTTCCATAATTGCTGTTAGCTGCGGCACACCTGATCCGGCTACAATTCGTGTGGTACATATAGAACCGGGTCCGATTCCTACTTTTACGGCATCGGCACCGGCTTCAGCCAATGCTTTGGCGCCAGCGGCAGTACCCACGTTACCCGCTATTATATTGATGTTTTTAAAATTTCTTTTTACCAGTTTAAGCGCATCCATTACTCCCTTGCTATGACCATGGGCACTGTCAAGAGCAATAACGTCGGCCCCTACTTGCTGCAATGCGGCCACGCGGTCCATAAAGTCTCTTGTAATACCTACTCCTGCGCCAACCAGCAGACGGCCAAATTGATCTTTTAAAGCGTTTGGAAAACTATGGAGCTGAATAATGTCACGATATGTAATCAAACCGATGAGTCTTCCCTGTTTGTCAACGACGGGAAGTTTTTCAATTTTGTATTGGCGCAATATTTTTTCTGCCTTTTTAAGATCTGTGCCTTCAGGTGCAGTGATCAGGTTTTCAGTAGTCATCACTTCACTGATCTTCATGGTTACATCTCTTTCAAAACGGAGATCACGGTTGGTTAGAATCCCTGTAAGCTTTCCGTTCTTATCGATAATGGGAATGCCGCCAATTTTGTTTTCCCGCATCAAGCGCAGCGCATCGCCGATGGTGGCATCCTGCTTCAATGTGATCGGGTCAAGTATAAGACCACTTTCACTTCTCTTTACTTTTCGTACCTGCCCCGCCTGTTGTTCAATCGTCATGTTCTTATGCAAAATACCAAGGCCACCTTCACGGGCAAGTGCCATCGCCAATGCTGCTTCAGTTACTGTGTCCATGGCCGCGGAAAGCAACGGCACATTAAGTGTGATTTCTTTTGTCAGCCTTGTTTTGATATCAACGTTTTTGGGATGTACATGGCTGTAACCGGGCATCAGCAGCACGTCATCAAAAGTTAAACCTTCGCCGAAAAATTTTTGGGAACCGTTTTTTGGAATTGTTAAACCCGATGCGCGGGTTAAACCGGGGGAAATTCTTGTTGCCATGTGCAAAGATAGGGCAGTGGTTAACTATGCCCCAAAATTTTTAAAATGAGTGGGGAAATTGTGGATAGTGAATGGTGAATAGTGAATGGTGAATTGTGAAATTTGAATGACTGTGCAGTAGTCACTTTATAATTCTTGTTCATTCGGCGTATATTTTTCGAAAATTACCGTTCGATTATCTTCCTCGAAAAGCGAGGGCTGTGTAAAGATGGCCTCCTGCTTCGGAGGAGGTCGGGAGGAGGCTGTTTATCGGATCAGCGTCGTTGTTCCCTTTTGAAAAACATTTTTACCAGTATCGGCATGGGTGTAGCGTAAGTACCAAACGAATACCCCGGTCTGCTGTGGAATACCTTTAATTTTTCCATCCCATTTTTCCTGCCAGTTGCGTGATTCAAAAACCACTTGTCCCCAGCGATTGAATACTTTGAATTCAAGGTTATTTGCTTTCAGCGCATTGTTTGGATAAAGAAAATCATTCAGCCCATCGCCATTGGGGGTGAATGCAGACGGCACAGCAATAAAGCAATTATCGAATACCTTTAGCACTTTGCTGATGCTGTCGCTGCATCCAATTGTATTATTAGTTGCGACTAATTTAATGGTATAAAGGGACTCAATATTATTTGCAGGGAAGTTAATGGGTTGTGGCTGTTGTAAATTACTGGTTCCAATAGTATAGTTCCATCGCCATGTATCAATAAGCCCCGTGCTGGTGTTCACCAGCACCAGCTGATCTTCGGGGCAGATCACATTGGGCATATCAAAACCTGCTTTTACTTCATTGTCCAAAACAATCGTGTTGTTGGCTTCATCGCTGCAAACGCCATTTGAAACAGTCAGCTGAACAGTGTTGTTGCTTGATGCCGGAAAGGCAATCGTGTGGACCGGTGTTGTAAAAGTTTCATTGCTGTTAAATACCCATTGCCAGCTGGTAACGTCATGCGCACCGTCATGTGAAAAAGTCAAGGTATCAAAGCGGCAGCCTAAGGCAGTATTGTAAGTAAAGGCAGCTGAAACTGTATCGGCTGTGGTAAAATTTACAGGTTGCGGTTGAATCACCTGGCCACATTCATCCATTACTGCGCCGCCATTTACACTCAATTTGGGGGTCACCGTATAGATTCCCTTTGTATAGATCGGGCTTGCAAACCTAACCGTTATAATATCACTTAATCCATTGGTACAATCGCCGGCTGCAGATACCACGGTTACCGGTGCAGGACCTGTAACTAAAAAATTAGTTCCATTCGCCGCAATCGTGCTGCAATCAATTTTTTTGCTGAAATGCAATTTTATTTCATCGGGAGCACAGCCGGCGTTGGCAACGCTGTCAATAGGAATAGGTGTGGGAACAGAGTAACTGAACAAGACTTGTTCATTTACAGGTATTCCACGTTCACAATTGTCTAATAAAGTATTATTATCTGTACCGTCATTGATGATGAGCTGGAAATTGCCGGTAGGCAAAGCATTGCCCAGCGTTACTGTTATTTCATCAAACTCAAATGAAGAACTGCAATTGGCAGCTTCTGCCGAAACTACAGTTGTAACAGCGGGAATAATGCTAAACTCGCTTCCTGTTGCAGTAGTGCTGCTGCACCTCATTTTTTTATTCAGCTTTACTATAACTTTTTTCCCATCGCAATTAGCAGTTGCTTTATTAAGGTGCGGTTCGGTAGGATCCGTAATGATGGCAGTACCGCCTTCAAAAGACAAGGAATATCCGCTTTGCGAATCTGTGAAGTGACTGACCAGTAATAAATATTCATGCCCTGCTATCAAATTAGGCATTTGGGCAAAACGAGGTTCATTTCCTGTGTAACTTGAAGCGCACTGAATAAAATTAGCCCCGGTTGCAGAGGCACCTGTCGTTCCGGGATTGCCTGCCCAGTTACCACTAACAATAATATTATGATTCGTGAAGACCTGATTGGGGTCGAGCCCCGTAATATCGTAAAGTTGCCAGTCATAATCATCTGCCAGATCATTGGGAGTAATTACAAAACCAAGCGAGCCGGACGTATAGCAGGTAAACTTATACCAAAAAGGATTTCGGTTTGCATAATCCGCATTGTCACTCCCGGAGCAGCCTGGCACAAAAAGATCACCCCCGTCGCAAATTGGTACGGTCTCTTGCGTAAATGTGGTGGTGCCGCATACCGGGAAAGCGGTAGAAGGTGATTGGCCCAACGTGGTGCAACCCTGACCCAATGCAGTTTTTACATAGGAGCATAGAAAGATCAGAATAAAGACGATGCCTGACTTTATGGACATAAATTAGAAACGTCGTAAAATAGTAAAAAATTGGGCCAATCCTTTGACAATAAAATGGTTTGCTACGTTGCCTCGCTTATCATTTTTCAGGCAATCTGGTATAGTTTACCGGGTAAAGATAACACAACGTTTTGTAGCTCAAGATTCAGGATGGCCGCCGCTACCGAACTGCTGCTCAACCCACTTCTGAGATTGATCTCGTCAATATGAACGGAGTTTTTTTCCCTTAGAATATCAATGATAAGTTTTTCTTCTGCGCTCAGCTCAATGAAGAGTTCTTTTTGCTTTTTTATCGTGGGCCTCTTCTTTTCTTCCCAGTTCATGAGCTCAATCAATTCCTGCGCAGCCGTCAATAAAACCGCCTTATTGTTTTTGATCAGGTAATTGCAGCCGGCACTCTTGCCATCATTCACACGGCCGGGATAGGCAAACACATCCTTGTTATAATTATTGGCCAGTTCGGCAGTTATCATGCTGCCCCCTTTGATCCCGGTTTCAATGATGATAGTAGCATCGGCCATACCAGCCACGATTCGGTTTCGCGTGGGAAAATTGTGTTTGTCCGGTTTGGTTTTACTCCTGAACTCAGTCAATAATCCTCCGCCTGCCCGCAACATTTCTTTAGCGAGGCCGGTATGTTGCGATGGATATACCTGGTCAAGACCATGTCCCAGCACACATATGGTTTTCAGATTATTTCTCAGCGATGCCTTATGAGCAATAGCGTCAATACCATACGCAAGGCCACTCACTACAATAACCTTCTGTTCCGTCATTTCCCGGATCAGTTCTTCCGTTACCTGTTTACCATATTCGGTGTGATTGCGAGTACCAATGACAGCAATGATCTTTTCCGAATTGAGATCGGCTTCGCCTTTATAATACAACAGAGTTGGCGAATCATAGCAGTTCAGCAACCGCTTGGGATAATCTTTGTCGGTGATAAAAAGGGGCCTGATCTTATATTTTTCAATAAATGCAATTTCGGCTTCAGCTTTTTCGAAAGCGGAAAATGATTTGATGGATTCAGCCCTTATGGTTCCAATGCCTTCTATCCGTTCGAGCTCTCTTTTTTTTGCTTTGAAAATATCGGCCACGTCATATTGCTGCAGCAGTATCTTGGCCTGGACAGGACCAATGTTCGGAATGAGCGTTAATGCCAATTGATAGACTGTTTCGGAATGCATTGCAACAAGGAAAAATCAAATTTAATTTTTTGCCGGTTACCTTGATGCAGCTTTAGTAAATTAACGGCTCACAACTTTCAACTCGGTTCTCCTGTTTTTTGCCCGGTTCTCAGGCGTTTTATTATCAGCGACCGGCTTTGTTTCTCCAAATCCTTTGTAAGAAAGTCGTTGCGATGAAACCTGCTTATTGATGAGATAGCTAACCACTGTCTTTGCCCTGTTATTAGACAGGGTTAAATTATCTGAGGGCTTACCAGCATTATCCGTATGTCCTGAAATTTGAATTTTCAGTGTAGGATTATCTTTGAGCAACTGAACAATCTTATCCAGTTCTATTTGTGATTCGGGCTTAAGGTCAAATTTATTAACGTCAAAAAAAACATTGTTGAGCACAATTGAGGCATTTGCTTCAATGGGCTGCAGGGGAATATTTTTTTCATAAACAGAATCAGGGTCATGGTGGCTTAAGAAGAAATTATCAGAATAAAACAAATACCCTTGTCGGTTTACATTAAAGACATAGTCTTTCCCGATAGGTAATGTAATTAAATAGTGTCCCTGTTCATCGGTCTGTACTTTTGAAAGCGTTTGTTTACCGGAAAGATCAATTAATTCAACGGCAGAAGGCAGACCCTTGGTTGTTTTTTTATCAAATACCTGTCCCTTTACCCATAGCGTTTTGTTTGGCCTTAAATCTTCACGTAATTCAAAACTATAAATATCCATACCTCCTTTACTGTCGCTGCGGTCGCTGGCATAATAGGCCGTTTTGCCACTGGCATCAACAAATAAAGTGGCTTCACGATTTATTGTGTTGATAGGATAACCAAGATTAACGGGTTTGCTCCAATCCCCATTGGGACCTCTCTTTACATAAAACAGGTCCTCATCACCGTACCCCTGCCAAAAATTAGATGTGAAATATAACGTTTGGTTATCGGCATGAATAAAGGGGCATTGCTCATCACCCGACGTGTTTATGCCCGGACCCAGGTTTTCTGGTTCGCTCCATTTGGCATTTTCCTGCATATGGGATACATAAATATCAATGCCTCCATGACCTCCATGTCGCCGGCTTGCAAAATAAAGGTCTCTTTTATCCGGTGACAAGCAAGGTTGTGATTCCCATTGATCGGAATTGATCCAGCCGCCTAAATTGATACCCTCGGTCCATCCACTTTTATCGAGGTATGAAATATAAATATCACAACTGCCAAATCCATCCGGGCGGTTGCACCCGGTAAACACAAGCCACTGACCATCCTGCGATATATTTTGTGCAGCTTCATTCTGAGGTGTATTTACTTCCCCTTCTATCGGATCAGATTTTTCCCATTGATCGTTATCTTTCCTGCTTCTGAAAAAATCTTCGTTAGTCCCATTCACCCTGCGGGTAAAAACAATTTCTTTGCTGTCGATTGTCAGTGAAGGAAAATATTCTGATTCTTGTGTATTAATTGCAGTACCCATATTGTGCGGAGCAAAGACATAATTTTTGCCCGCATTTTTATTGGCATAGTCAACTGCAAATTCATAACTGCGTTTGCGGTATTCCGCTGCTTTCAGCGAAGTTGAATTTTTCGGTGGTTTTTTATCAAGAAACTCGTTGATTGCATTCAATGCTTTCTCAAACTCGCCAAGACCCGCCAGGTTAATAGAATAGGGAAGTTTATATTCAATAGTATAACCGGTATCCTGTGCGAAGGCTTTTTCATAATATTCGATGCTCGATTTATAATTTTTCAATTGGCCGTATACCCCGGCTAATGATAAGTAAGCTTCCGTGTATCTATTGTCTATTTCTATGCATTGCAGCAGCAGTCCGGCCGCGTGAACAAGATTGCCGTCCTGAGCTCTTTCCATTGCCTGGTTGTAGAGAGTAACGGCTTTTTTATCCACTTTGTTCGGATCATAGATTTGTGAAAAGGAGGTATGAAGGAAAATAAAAGTAAAAAGGTATGCCAGAAGTTTTTTCATCGATCGGAATGTTTCCATCCAGATAACGAAGCTAACTGATTTTTATTCCCCCTGTGATTAGCCTAAGAAAAAAGAAAAGGATGATTCTGCGGATATTGTTTATATTTTTTTATCTTCATATGTAATCCCTCCGCTGTTTTGTCAAATTAATCATTGTAAACAAAATCTACTTGCATATGAAAAAATACATTACAGAATTTATTGGAACATTTTTCCTGGTCCTTACGGTCGGTATGGCCGTAAATGGTGGTGCGGGTGCAATGGCCCCTCTGGCAATCGGCTCAGCATTAATGGTAATGATTTTTGCCGGTGGTCATATATCGGGAGGTCATTATAACCCGGCTGTGACGCTGGCAGTGCTGATTAGGGGAAGGATCACGCTTACTGATGCTGTGCCTTATTGGATATCACAGCTTGTGGCAGGTTTGTTGGCTGCATTGGTTACCGGGTGGCTGATCGGTGTGGACAAAATGCCTGCGGCTGCGACTGCCATGGGAGATAAAATATTTATGGCACTTGCGGCGGAGATACTGGGTACGTTTGCACTCGCTTATGTAGTTCTGAACGTGGCAACCGCAAAAAGTACAGACGGTAATAGTTTTTATGGTCTGGCAATTGGATTTACAGTTGTTGCAATGGCTTACGCGCTGGGTGGTATTTCCGGAGGAGCATTTAATCCGGCAGTAGCAGTCGGAATTAGTGTGATGAAAATGGCAGCCTGGCCTGATATCTGGGTTTACATCGTGGGTTGTTTAGCAGGCGGGGCCCTGGCAGCAATTGTTTTTAAAGCGAACAATCCGGAGGATAAATGATAAAGTGGCACTGATGATTGCAAGGGATTCGGAACCAGGCATCATCAGCCAACTTTTCATTAAGGAACATTTATAAACTTATGTATCTGCAGGCTTAGCTCCCACCTGGGGTTTGCTTTGATGTGCTGAATAATCAAAGGCACCATCGTCGAAGCTTTACTCCACTCTGGTTGCAGGTACAACTTGCAATCAACGGATACAAGTGCGGCGTATTTTTCTGCCCAGGCAAAATCAGATTTATTGAAGATGACAACTTTTAGTTCATTTGCGTAAAGCATGATCTCCGGTAAAGGCGCTTTGAATTTTTTGGGTGATAAGCATATCCAATCCCAGCTTCCGCTCAATGGATATGCTCCCGACGTTTCGATATGAGCCTTTAATCCTGCCGATTGCAGTTCATTCGTCAGCTCATCGAGGTTATGCATCAGGGGCTCGCCGCCGGTTATAACAACAATTTCGGCCGGAGTCTTTCTAACGTCTGAAATCAACCTTCCTGCTTCATACTTCGGATGTCGCTCAGCATCCCAACTCTCCTTTACATCACACCATACACAACCCACATCGCATCCACCCAGGCGAATAAAATAAGCTGCCTTGCCCTGGTGAAAACCTTCGCCCTGGATGGTATAAAAATGTTCCATCACAGGCAGGCGGGTTATAATATTTTTGTTAACAGATGTCATAAGTATGCCGGATGAAGACGGTTAATTCTTTACCAGGCAGGAATGAAATGTATTTTTTAGCAGCGCCGCTATCGTCATTGGCCCAACACCTCCCGGTACCGGTGTTATCCAGGAAGTTTGGGGCGATACTCTGTCAAAATCCACATCGCCTTTGAGCCTAAACCCGCTTTTCCTGCTTTTATCCTCCACTCTTGTTATTCCTACGTCAATTACTACAGCACCCTGTTTTACCATCTCAGCCTTTACAAATTCAGGAATGCCGATCGCGGCTACAATTATATCCCCCTGCAGGCAAATCTCTTTCAGACATTTTGTTTGTGAATGACAAATAGTAACCGTACAGTTGCCGGGATTAGTGTTGCCGCTAAGTAAAATACTCATTGGCCTGCCAACGATATTGCTGCGACCGAGCACTATTGCATGCTTTCCCCTGGTTTCAATTTTATAATGTTCCAGCAACAGCATGATGCCATAGGGAGTGGCGGGAAGAAAAGTAGGTATGCCTTCCACCATTTTTCCCACGTTTACGGGATGAAATCCATCCACATCTTTGTCCGGATCAATTGTGTTGATTACTTTCTTATCGCTGATATGTTTTGGCAACGGCAATTGAACCAGTATGCCATCCACATCAGGATTTTTATTTAGCTGTTCTATCTTTTCGAGCAGTTTAAATTCGGAAAAATCTTCTTCCATGCGGATCAGCGTGGATTTGAAACCGGTTTCTTCACAAGCTTTTACTTTGGCTGCTACATAAGTTTCGCTGGCTCCGTTATTTCCTACCAGGATGGCAGCCAGATGCGGTACTTTCTTTCCTTCGATCACCCGTTGAGCAACTGTTATTTTCAATTCGTCTTTAATAGCCTGAGCCGCTAGTTTCCCGTCTAAAATTTTCATGCCGCAAACCTACAGAAACTTTATGTGCGAATTTGAAATGAAAGGAATAAATAACCAATGAATGAAGGTCTTTTTCCATAGGTATACAACTTTATTATTATTACTTTACAAAAGCCAAAACTTATCAAATTGAGTATTAGACAAGTTGCCCTGTTCCTTACTATTTTGTTAATCTCGATCATCACCAGTGGCCAGCATCTTCGCAGGCCCGTTCCTTCAAACTACACTGGTCTTGGCGCCTATAGCCTCACTAATACTGATGTCTTTTCCTTTACCGCTAACCAGGCTTCGCTAGCCCAACTCAAAAACGCATCGGCAGGCGTTTATGCAGAAAGACGATTTTCTCTTCAGGAGCTGAATAGCTATACGGCAGCCTTTGGTTTACCAACGCAATCGGGCAACTTCGGATTAAAGATGAATTATTATGGGTTTAGTGATTATAATGAAACGCAGCTTGGATTGGCTTATGCGAGAAAATTGGGAACCAAAGTTGATTTGGGAGCCCAATTCAATTATAATGGTATCCGCATTGCCGGGTATGGAAATGATGCGGCTGTAAGTTTTGAAATTGGTACCGTTTTGCATCTTTCGGATAAACTCCATGCGGGAGTCCATGTTAATAACCCGGTAGGTGGAAAGTTTGGTAAAGACCAACAAGAAAAACTGGCCTCCGTTTATACTTTCGCAATGGGTTTCGAACCATCTGAAAAATTCTTCCTGAGCACCGAGATCGTAAAAGAACAGGATCAGCCTGTAAATGTAAACGCAGGGTTGCAATATAAATTTCTTACACGCTTCCTGGCGAGGGCGGGAATATCAACTACCACATCCACAACATGGCTTGGCATCGGCTTCTTTTTAAAATCATTCCGGATAGATGTTACCACTTCTATTCACTCTCAGTTAGGCATCACACCGGGAGTGATGCTGGTTTTTAATTTTAAGTCCGAAGAAAAGTGAAATGGATAGCTATTATATTATTCACCATTCACTATTCACTGATTTCTTGCTATGCCCAGGATATTCCTCCATCAGTGGAACAGCAACTGGAAAATCTGACTGACCTGGAGCAGACCGAAACAGAAGACGATTCATACCTGCAGCAACTGGAACTGTACAGAAGAAATCCCATCAACATAAATGTAGCGGAGCCAGGTGAATTGCGTGAACTTCGGATACTTACGGATCTTCAAATTGCTAATTTTATTTCATACCGGCGGATTTTTGGAACGTTTGTCAGCATTTACGAACTGCAGGCCGTTCCTACCTGGGATGTTAACACCCTTAAAAAAATAGTACCGTTCCTGACAGTTGCTTCACCGGTGTCCTTTGCGGAAGATTTTGCCAACAGGTTTGATCATGGAAGGCATAGTTTGCTTCTTCGGTTTACACAAATACTGGAACCATCAGAAGGCTTTAAAGATACCGTTGCAGCAACAAAATATATGGGAAGCCCCCAGCGATATTTTTTTCGATATCGGTATAGCTATAAGAATATCCTGCAATTTGGACTGGTAGGAGACAAAGATCCGGGCGAGCAGTTTTTCAAAGGGGCGCAAAACCTTGGGTTTGATTTTTATTCATTGCATTTATTTGCCAGGAACATTGGCATCATAAAAGCATTGGCAGTGGGAGACTTTACTGTAAATTTGGGGCAGGGATTGATACATTGGCAAAGTCTTGCTTTTAAAAAAAGTGTGGACGTGTTAGGGGTCAAAAGGCAGTCCACGGTTTTAAGACCTTATAACTCGGCCGGTGAATTTACTTTCAACCGCGGTGCAGGTATTACAATAAGGAAAGGAAACTTTGATGCAACAGTATTCGGATCGATCCGGAAGTTAGATGCAAATTATGTCTCCGACACTGTGGATTTTGAGGATTATGTTTCTTCATTTCTGACATCAGGTTATCATCGCACGCAATCAGAGATCGCGGATAAAAGTAATTTACGGCAGCTTTCCTATGGGGGAACTTTGAAATATCTTGGCAGCCGGTGGCAATTAGGCGTAAATGCCGTCAACTATCATTTTTCAGAACCGGTGAAGAAGTCGGAGGAGACGTATAATCTATTTGCACTTAGTGGCAATAGCTGGTACAACATAAGTATCGACTACAATTACACTTATAAGAACTTTCATTTTTTTGGCGAGGCTGCCGCCGACAAAAACATCAATAAAGCTTTTTTAAATGGGCTGTTGATCAGTGTTGATCCAAGGGTAGACGTTTCCCTGGTTCATCGTGCCATAGAAAAAGATTACCAGGCAGTGAATGGAGATGCATTCACAGAAAATATTTATCCTAACAATGAAAGAGGGTTTTATAGCGGCATCACCATCAGGCCCACTGCTGCCTGGCGTCTTGATGGCTATGCAGATATTTATAAATTTCCCTGGCTAAAAAGCAATGTGGATGCTCCCAGCTATGGAAAAGATTTTTTAGTGCAGCTGACTTATGTTCCCAATAGACAAATGGAAGTGTACACCAGGTTTAAAAACGAAAGAAAACAAACGAATCAACCGGACAATACAACTGTTACTAATTATGTTGAAAATTTTCCCCGTCAAAACTGGCGGGTGCAGGCAGGGTATAAAATAACCAACGCAATTGCATTGCGAACCAGGGCTGAAGTAATTTGGTACGACAGAAAAGGAAAAAATGCAGAACAGGGGTTTCTTTCTTTCTTCGATTTTATCTATAGACCGCTGACGAAACCATTCTCAGGTGTGCTGCGCCTTCAGTATTTTGAAACGGATGGGTATGATTCAAG
>Ga0137431_1000419_pt1 | contig 16014 bp, 9 predicted proteins | sample EasRivERMZT800_2_FD_104646 | JGI IMG/M metagenome (GOLD analysis project Ga0137431, IMG submission 104646) | Soil microbial communities from meander-bound floodplain in the East River, Colorado, USA - East River MetaG ERMZT800_2 | ecosystem: Environmental > Terrestrial > Soil > Floodplain ... | reverse complement strand
TGAGGTAGCCGGCAACCTCCGCCATTTCCCACGACATAATTGGAGGCATGAAAACAAATACGTGAATAGCGCTGAGCATTAAAATGGCGAGACCGGAATAAATACTGTAACGAGCAGCAATTGGTTTCATAATGCTTGATTTTCGGGCAAACTACGCTTAGCGCTGGCAAAAGCCTTCATACTAAAGTAGGAAATGCCTCCTTCCAAGGTAGGATTTTGCTCCGTCTTGTTGCTTCAGGGGAGGATTTTCAATTGTTTTGCGAGTTGCACAGCCTGTGTGCGGCGTTTTGCATCGAGCTTAAAGAGGATATTTGATACATGAGTTTTTATGGTGCTTTCGGAAAGAAATAGGGCCGCGCCAATTTCCTGATTGCTCAGCCCTTCGGCCATTTTCAGCAGCACATCATGCTCCCGCTGGGTTAGGCCCAGTTTTTTTATTTGTTCATAATCTACAGCAGCTAAAGGGGTTTCTGTGCCGGTTGTTGGAGGAGGCTGCGATGGGTTCACTTTTTTCTGCGCATGATAATTAAAATAGAGTCCCACGAAGAAAAAGATCAGCGCAGCAACGGCAACAATTACTTCGAGCTTCACATCGCCTTTGATAAAATTGACCTCGCCGATACGAAAAAGTATAAGCAGGCAAAGTATCAACAAACCAAAACCAATGACGATGGGGCGCATAGGCCGAAATTAAAAAACTCTGTTTACGGCCGTGTTTGAAACGGATTCAAATTTTTGTTCGTTATGGCGGCAGACACGTTGGAACTCATGTTTGTGGGCGCTACTTCTCCTTCGGAACAAACCTGTTAAGAAAATGCTGGTCCTTGCCTGCCATTAAATGATTCGCTTTTTGTTTTTATTCTTATTTCTCAAAATGATTTCAGTTGACGTTACTCCTTGTTCCAAATCGATCAAAAAGTCAAGTGAATTGAAACAAGAACAAATTAAAAACCACAGGTATCAACAGGAGATTTCACTTCATCAAAACGCCTTCTTCAATTTATTGTTCTCCCTATTCCAGTCCGGTAATTTTTTCTCAGGGTCCAATATCACTTCTTTTATTTCGCTGCTGGTAGGCACCCCGAAGGTCCACTCAGCTCCCCGCTGCCAGATCTCCACCGGCAGGTTAAGCGTATGCTCCTTGCCATTCGCTTCTTTTACAACCACGGTAACAGGCATGGGCATTTTTCCCAAATTTTCCAGGGTTATTAGTGCTCCATTTTCAGGGATGTTTTTAATATACTTTACGCCTTTTACTGACTGATCCAGTTTCCAGGTATTGAGTACCCATGCTCTCCAGAACCAGCCCAGGTCCTCACCGGCCACATTTTCTATAGTATGAAAAAAATCCCATGGCGTAGGATGTTTAAAGGCCCAGCGATTGATGTATTCCTTAAAAGCAGCATCAAATCTTTCCGGTGTCAATACCAGTTCTCTCAATGCATGCAGCATTTGTGATGGTTTACTATAAGCTGCTATGCCGAGGTTCTCCTGTTGAATCACGTCAGGCGAATTAAATAAACCGTCCATCTTTTCTCCAAAAACATATTTCACCATAAAAGAGGAAGACGGATCGTCGAAAAAGCTTTGCTGACTAAATTCTCCTTTATTGAATGCCTTAGTGGAAAGATCATTGATGAAAGTATTAAAACCCTCATCCATCCAGGCATATTTTCTTTCGTTACTGCCTACGATCATAGGAAACCAGGTATGCCCAAACTCATGATCCGTCACGCCCCAAAGTCCGATGCCAACAGAAGTGTAACTGCAAAAAACAATACCCGGGTATTCCATACCACCCACCACACCCGCCACATTAACTGCCGCCGCATAGGGATATTCATACCATTTGGTTGAATAATGTTCAATGGAACCTTTCACCATTTCGGTTGACCGACGCCAGTCATTCCCTTTTTTATCTTTTGTGCTTTCAACCGGGTAGGCGCTGACTGCAAGCGATTTTTTCCCACTCGGCAGATTGATCCTGGCAGCATCCAGTATAAAGGCTTTTGATGCAGCCCAGGCAGCGTCTCTTGTATTTTGTATCTTGAATTTCCAGGTTGTCCTAGCCTTTTTCGGTTGCGCATTTTTATCATTTATATCTTTTTCACTGCGGATCACCACCGTTTTATCACTTCCCTTTGCTTCATTATATTTTTTTAGCTGATCGGACGCAAAGCAATCCTGCGGATTAAGCAAATCGCCGGAGCCCACGACAATCATGTCGGATGGGGCGGTGACACTGAATTCTATATCCCCATACTCAAGGTAAAACTCTCCGGCACCAAGATAAGGTAATACGTTCCAGCCTTGCAAATCATCATATACGCAAAGACGGGGAAACCACTGTGCTATTTCATATACCCACCCGTTTTTTGTGTTCAATCTTCCCATGCGGTCGGTACCGTACTGGGGTATTTTGAATTCAAATTTGATCGCCAGCTTTATTTTGCCACCCGCTGCTTTCAATGCATCCTGTAGCCAAACCTGCATGCGGGTGTCAGTAACTGTATATTTCGGTGCGTATACCTTATTGTTATAGTCTAACGAAACTGATTTGATCACGTAGCCATCCGTAAAGGCATTGTTGGCCCAGCGGCCGCCCGTTTCTGTAGTAGTTGCAGAAGCACGCGAATCTTTTTTATAAATGTTCTGGTCTAGCTGGAGCCATAATAATTTCAAATTATCCGGGCTATTATTCGTGTATACGATCTCCACATCACCAGCAACAAGATGACTTGTTGTATCTAACGTGCAATTGATTTTATAATCAGCTTTGTTTTGCCAGTATTTTGGGCCAGGCTCACCACTGGCACTGCGAAAATCATTGCCGGGATAGGGATAAAACTGCGGATTGAACGCCTCCTTTGCATCATAATTTGACTGTGCAAAGGAGATGATCGTTATGAACAAAACGACAATACTTAAAACTATTCTATTCATTATCAACTTGTTTATGTGAAATCAGTCTGGAAAGTTAATCAAATGATGGCAGGAGGAAAATGATTGGTTGTGTATTTAGAAATATTTATGATGAAAGGTGGCCTATGGGGTGGCGCGGTTTCAAACCGCGCCACCCCTTTTTACGGAAAAAGTGATTCAGCTACCGCAATGCTATCCGTTTTTCCTACGTCAACTAATTTGTCACCTGTGTGGTCATAACCAAGGATGGTATGGTTTTTCGCCAGCTCGAGGTAAACATCCGTCAGTGAAAACTTTCCTTTGAACGGCATCAGGTCAAAAGTATCATATTCAAATACCACAACACAGCTATAGGCTTTTGGTTGCAGGTTCTCTTTTTGAATGGAAATGCGCTTTTCGCCGGTGTTGTTATTGATCCATCCGCAAAGCCGGTTGGTTTCGTCAAATAAAAAATTCCGGAAAGTTTTTCTGTTGGTTACACCAAATGAAATAAGGGGTTTATGCTTTTCGTGAAACGCAATCAGTTTATGTAAATTAAGATCAGTAAGTATGTCCACATTACAAGTGATAAATTTTTCACCGGGTTTAAATAAATCTTTAGCCTTCAACAGACCGCCGCCGGTTTCCAGGATTTCATCTGATTCATCACTGATGATGATATTGCTGCCCCAGCCGTTATTGTTACTAACTGCATCGATGATCTGGCCGGCAAAATGATGCACATTGATGATCACATCGCTTATTCCGAATTGGTGCAGGTATTCGATATTTCGTTGAAGTAAAGATTTTCCATTTACAAGAGCCAGTGCTTTGGGATGTTTGTCGGTCCAGGGTTTGAATCTTGTCCCTAGTCCGGCACTGAATATAAACGCGTTTGTCACTTGAGGATTGTTGTTTCGACTCATTTAGCTATTTCGAGGGTGACGGAGAATTCACCCAATTTTTTTCATCTTGAACGAGGTGTTGCAATTCTATTTTTACTTTAAACTTATTTTTCAAATGCCTTGCCAGCGCATCCGCGGCATATACACTGCGGTGTTGCCCGCCCGTACACCCGAAACATACCGTAAGGCTTTCAAAATTCCGTTTGATATAATCTTCAACGGATATATCAACAATATCAAAAACACTGTTTAGAAACTCTGTCATTTTTGTTTGTTGCTCCAAATAATCTCTTACTTGTTTGTCCCGACCAGTTAATGTTTTGAAATACTCGATGCGTCCCGGATTTAAAAGACCACGGCAATCAAAAACAAAGCCCCCTCCGTTGCCGCTATTGTCGGAGGGCACGCCATTTTTATAGGAGAAGCTCTTTATTCCTACGATCAAAGGGGTTTTTTCATTAGCCTGAACGGGAGTAAATTGTTTTATTATCTCCTCAGCTACGCAAAGGTTCAGCACCTTACTGAATTCAGGAACGACAATACCCAGGCTTTGATTCAGGTAAAATTCTTTCAGATTTCTGAGTGCCAGCGGAATACTTGTGAGGAATTGTGCTTTACGCTCAAACAGCCCGCGAAAACCATAGGCGCCTAATACCTGCAGCAGCCTGATTAATACATAACCATTGTACTGGTTTTGAAAAATGTTTCTGTTTACACTTTGGCCGATGATGTTTTCAAATGCATCAATATAATCTTCCAACAGATTATATTTCCATTGATCGGGAAGATTGGCCCTGGCCTGCCAGAGCATACTGGCCACATCATATTGCGGAGCACCTTTCATCCCACCCTGGTAATCTATGAAATGGACACTATCATCTTCTTTCACCATGATGTTGCGGCTTTGAAAATCACGGAACATGAAATATTTATATTCTGTGTGAGTGAGGTAATTGCTCAGCGCTTCAAAATCATCCATCAGCTTTTGCTTATCGTATGGCTTGCGCAAAGCGTCTAAGAAATAGTATTTGAAATAAAGCAGGTCGGCCATGATCGCCTGTTTGCCAAATTCTTTATTGGTAAGGCATCGTTCATAATCGAGTCCTTTGTCACCCTTTACCTGCAGGTTGGCCAGCGCTTCCAGGCCTTTTTTAAACAACTCATAAACTTCCGTTGTGAAACCAGCCTCTTCAAGTTTGTTTAAAAGGGAAGTGTTGCCGAAATCCTCCTGCAGGTAGAATTGCTTGTCATTACTGGTGGCAAGTATTTCAGGGACGGCAAGTCCTTGTTGACGAAATTGGTTGGAGAAATAGATAAATGTGTCGTTCTCTTTGATATTGGCGCCGTAAGTTCCGATAACGGAATGTTGGTCATCAAAAATCCGAAAGTATCGTCGTTCGCTGCCGGATTGAGGTAAAACATCCAAAGAAACGGGATCGGCGCCTTTCCATTTTCTGTACAAGTCACGGATTGCTTCAGTAATATGCTGCATGGCGCAAAAGTAGGTAAATGAAGTACCGGGAACAACACCAGGACCGCCATTGGCGTTTTCAACTAAATTTGCATACTTACCCTGCTTACTGATTTTTATGAATTATACGCCTGTTAATAAACTAAGAATTGTTACCGCCGCTTCTATATTTGATGGTCATGATGCAGCTATTAACATCATGCGCCGGATTATGCAAAGTAAAGGAGCGGAGATTATTCACCTGGGACACAACCGATCGGTAAAAGAAATTGTGGAAACAGCTATTGAAGAAGACGTGCAGGGGATTGCCATAACAAGTTACCAGGGCGGGCATGTTGAGTTTTTTAAATACATGAAAGATCTGCTGGAAGAGAATGGCTGCGGGCATATAAAAATATTCGGAGGTGGTGGCGGTACCATTTTACCGGATGAAATTGAGGAATTGCATAAATATGGTATTACAAGAATATACAGCCCTGATGATGGAAGGAAGATGGGACTGGAAGGGATGATAGATGATGTGATAAAACAATGTGGCCCCCTTCCATCTTCCCCCGGTGGGGGAAGGGCCGGGCAAGACTCCTACTATTCGGAAACAACTAAAAATCGGAATGGGAAATTCCCGCTGGGTGAGGCAAAAGATATTCGCAAGATAGCTAGGGCAATCACTTTTGCCGAAAATAGCATTAAACCTGATGTATATTATGATACTTCTTCGATTACTGTCAATCAATTCAAAGCAGATCCTTTTATATATGCCAGGCTTAAAGAATATTCAATAGAACATAGGAAAGATCCAACTATGGCGGAATCTATTTTGTGGGATAAGCTGAGAAGTAAAAAGGAAGCGTATAAATTCAGGAGGCAACATATTATTGGACAGTTTATTGCTGATTTCGTGTGTTTGAAAAAAGGATTAATAATTGAAGTGGATGGAAATTATCATCAGTTGCCGGAAATGAAAATTAGCGACGAGGAAAGAACAAAAGCATTAAAAGGATTTGGATTCGAAGTATTGAGAGTTACGAATGACGAAATTACTTTTCAGTTAGAGGGAGTTCTCAAAAAAATCAATGGCAGGCTTTCAAGTTTGCCGGATAAGGACCTTGACGAAACTAATTACGAACTTCTGAAAGCCCCCTCCACCGGAGGGGGTTTGGGGGAGGCTCCCGTACTTGGCATTACAGGTACTGGAGGAGCAGGGAAAAGTAGCGTCACAGATGAGATCGTTCGTCGGTTTCTTCAAAACTTTAGTGATAAAACAATCGCCGTTATTTCAGTCGATCCTTCTAAGAAAAAAACGGGCGGTGCATTACTGGGCGACAGGATAAGGATGAATTCTATTTCCCACCCAAGGGCTTACATGCGAAGTTTGGCAACGCGGGATGATAATACAGCGTTGAGTGGTGCAGTCGGGGAAGCTATTGATATATGTAAGGCCGCCGGCTTTGACTTTATAATTCTTGAATCCGCCGGTGTGGGGCAAAGCGATGCTTCGATCTTAGATTATTGTGATGTGAGCATGTATGTAATGACGCCTGAATATGGTGCAGCATCGCAACTTGAAAAGATAAACATGCTTGATTATGCAGAGCTTGTTTGCCTTAATAAATTTGATAAGGCCGGTTCACTGGATGCATTGGCGGAAATCAGGAAACAGTATAAACGAAATCACAGCTTATGGTCTGCAAAAGATGAGGAGTTGCCAATTATTGGTACTATGGCCAGCAAATTTAATGATGAGGGATTGAACCATTTATTTGAATTGCTGCTGAAGAAAATTAAAGACAAAACGGGTATAAAGTTTGGTGAATTTCATCCCGCATCAGGCGGGACAGCAAAAGTTTCACAGGCAATTATCCCGTCAGGCCGGGTCAGATATCTGAGCGAGATCAGTGAAAACAACCGCAACTATGATCAGCTGGTAAAAGACCAGGCGGCGATAGCAACCAAACTCTATCAACTGCACGGCGCTTTAGAAATAGTAAAACAGCCGGAGAACATAGTCTCCAACACGGGAAGAGAATTAGAAGAGGTTCTAAGCAAGCAAATTAGTTTTTATAACGATCAATTAAGTCCTGTCAGCCGAAAGCTCATCTCTCATTGGTCAGAAAAAGTAAATGAATATCAAAAGGACTTTTATGAGTATAAGGTGAGGGAAAGAGTCATCAAACTGCCAATGATCACAAAAAGCCTGAGTGGCACAAGGGTCCCTAAAATTGTTTTACCTAAATACAAAGACTGGGGGGATATATTGAAGTGGCAGGCGCAGGAAAATGCGCCGGGGCAGTTCCCATTTACAGCTGGGGTGTTTCCATTAAAGAGGGAGGGCGAAGATCCCACCAGGATGTTTGCCGGGGAAGGCGGACCCGAAAGGACCAACCGAAGGTTTCATTATGTGTCCATTGATCAGCCGGCTAAACGATTGTCGACAGCATTCGACAGCGTCACACTATATGGCGAGGACCCTGATCACCGCCCTGATATTTATGGCAAGGTGGGCAACAGCGGCGTAAGCATCGCCAATGTTGATGATGCTAAAAAACTGTATAGTGGGTTTGATCTTTGCGATCCCAAGACCAGCGTAAGCATGACCATTAACGGACCAGCACCTATGCTGCTCGCTTTTTTTATGAATGCCGCAATAGATCAGCAGTGTGAGAAATGGCTTGAAGCGAATGATCAGTGGTTCCTGTTGGATAACGCATTTACGAAGAAGTTCCCGGGTGAAAAGCTACCTGTATATAATGATCCGTCATTTCCCGGAAAAATGCCTGTTGGAAATAATGGCTTAGGCTTAAGATTGCTTGGGTTTAGCGGAGATGAAGTTTTGCCCGCCGATATTTATGAGCAGTGCAGGCAAACTGCTTTGCAACAGGTTAGGGGCACGGTGCAGGCTGATATTTTAAAAGAGGACCAGGCACAGAATACCTGCATTTTTTCTACCGAATTTGCGTTGAAGCTAATGGGAGATGTGCAGGAATATTTTATTCAGAATAAAGTAAGAAATTTTTATAGTGTAAGCATCTCGGGGTATCATATTGCTGAAGCGGGAGCAAACCCGATAACCCAATTAGCTTTTACACTGGCTAACGGGTTTACCTATGTAGAATACTACCTGAGCCGTGGAATGAATATTGATGATTTTGCACCGAATCTTTCTTTCTTTTTTAGCAATGGAATGGATCCGGAATACAGCGTGATAGGAAGAGTGGCACGGCGCATCTGGTCCAAAGCCATGAAGTACAAATACAAGGCAAATAAACGTAGCCAGATGCTCAAGTATCATATCCAGACATCGGGCCGGAGCCTGCATGCCCAGGAAATTGATTTTAATGATATCCGCACGACCTTACAAGCTTTGTATGCTATTTATGATAATTGCAATTCCCTTCACACTAATGCATACGATGAAGCGATCACCACTCCAACGGAAGAAAGTGTTCGTCGTGCCATGGCGATACAGCTGATCATCAATCGTGAATTGGGAACCGCCAAAAACGAAAACCCCAACCAGGGTTCTTTCCTTACAGAAGAATTGACTGACCTGGTAGAGGAAGCAGTGTTAACAGAGTTTGACCGATTGACAGAAAGGGGCGGTGTGCTTGGCGCCATGGAAAGAATGTATCAGCGAAATAAAATACAGGAAGAAAGCTTGTTTTATGAGCATCAGAAACATACCGGGGAATTACCGCTCGTTGGTGTCAATACATTTTTGAATAAAAAAGGAAGTCCCACTATCATACCCCGCGAAGTGATACGGAGCACTATGGAAGAAAAAGAACAACAAATACAAAACCTGAAAGCATTCTGGAAACGAAATGAACCTAAGAGGGAAAAGGAGTTAACGAAGCTAAGAGAAGTGGCAATTAATAATGGCAACCTGTTTGCGCAATTAATGGAAACTGTAAAGTATTGTTCATTGGGACAGATCACACATGCCTTGTACGAAGTGGGCGGGCAATACCGAAGGAATATGTAATTAGGAAATACAAGGTTATCTTCATATTTTGATAAGGTTAAAATGTATCCATGAATATGAAAAAATCCGGCTCTAGAAAAAGCAGCTGGAAATGGCTGGGCGTTGTCATCTTGTGTTTGCAATTTTTTTCTGTAGTTGGCCAGGTGCCTCAACCCGTTTATCCTGCCGATGGTGCTTCCACACACATTTTTGATACCCTCCGGTGGACAGTAGTTCCCAATGCAACAAAGTATGATGTAACTACAAGTACCAATATCAATTTTACAGCGATTAGGAACCATCTCGGCCTTACCTCAACTATACTGCCTCTGACTTATTTGGATAGCGATAGGGAATACTTTTGGCGGGTAAGAGCTGTTGTAGGTGGGGTAGCCAGTGCATGGTCGCCTACCTTTTCATTTAAAACAGCAACACCAGGATTCAAAATATCTCCCCCACTGACTGAACTGAACCTTACCAACTCGTTTTCCATGTCAATGGCTGATCTTACAGGAACGGCCAAGGAAATTATTTGTCTTGGAAAAAGAAGCTCCGGCCATCAAAATGTTTACAGGCTTAAGAAAGAGGGAAATGATTGGATAATACTTGACTCGGTCCTGAAATCGCTTGTTGAAATTGACCTTAAGGCTGCGCCGGTTCCGGTGGATATGGACAATGACGGGGACCTGGATCTAATTTTTCGGGACAGGACCTTCTGGAATGATAATGGTCAATTTCAAAAGATCAATTCGTTGCAGGGGGCAATTTGGGGTGATCATGCCACTGACAGAGGAAATGATGGTTGGTTCGATATGTTTCTGGCTTATGGTGGATTTAGTAAAAATAATGGAAACCGGTCTCTGACATCCGGATTGCCTAACTACATGTGGGGAATGGCGAATGGTCACGCCGATTTTGACAAGGACAACCGCATTGATTGGGTAAGATTGGAGGGATTAGTGGATTTTCATCATCCCAAACTGGATACTACAGGTCGAACCCTTTGGCTGGGTCTGTTTACACTTGATCCAAACCGGTTTCTCAAAAATGTAGCTGTAGGAGACATTAATAGTGATGGTTGGGTTGATATTGTAACGGTGCATAACTATAATTCAGGGACCTTATCCGTTCTTAATTTCGATTCCGTCCAGCGCAATTTCAAAATCGCTACAAGCCTTTTTGTTGGTTCTGCTTTTGCAATTGATCTTGCCGACCTGAATAATGACGGTAGATTGGATTTGATTTATGGAGATGCGGCGAAAAGATGCCTGATGGTTTGCTGGAACGTCAATGGAAATTTCAACCTTGCGGCTAACTCAATGCCGTTATTCGGACAAGGCTTAGACGTGGCAATGCATGTTCCTGCCGTAGGAGATATTGATGGCGACAATGACGTGGATATTGTAATAGATGACAATAATGGCGGGATCAGAATCCTGGAAAATATTGCGGCGAATATTAATTCGGCGCCGCAGGCCCCTGTTATGAAACGGGCATCTTTTTCAGCAGATACAATATATTTTAGCTGGGAAAGAGGAACAGACGCACAACAAAATTCGATCTCACTGCAGTATAATCTAAGAGTTGGAAAAACCAAAAGAGGTAGTCAGGTATTGTCCGCCGGCTCTGATTCGATAACTGGTGTGCGTTATGTTTATCTTCATCCTACTGCTTCACAGAATACGACATGGATGTTAAAAACTATGAAGCCGGGATTATATTATTACGCTGTACAATCAATAGATGCAAGCCGCATGGGCTCGCCTTTTTCCAATATCGATAGCGTGTACGTTTGCGCTCCCAACAAAGCAATCGCACCCACACATCCGCTGCTGGCCGCAGATACAAGCCTGTTGTTTCAATGGACCACTGGTTTGTATGCCAATTCTTACCAGCTGCAGGTGGCCTATGACAACCAGTTTTTTTCAATCGCCCGTGATGTATCCATTCCCGATACGGTTTTATTTGTAAGAAATCTTCCGATAGATACTACTCTTTTTTGGCGTGTGCGGCCGGTCAATGAAAATGGCCAGGCTGCGTGGACCGCAACCCGGGAAATCGATACCCGGAAAATAGGAATTCTGCCAACCTGGAATTATAGCAGGCCGATTTGCAGCAATACTTCCAGAGGTATGACTTTACTTGTCAGTGCGAAAGGCGCATGGGAAAGCGGAAACCAGTTCATCCTGGAAGCGTCAGATTATACGGGAAGCTTTGCCAACGGACGGGTACTTGCTACCATCAGTGATTCAATAGCTCCCGAATACCTGCGGTTTACATGCAGAAATATTCCTTTTACAAACGGTGATAACTACCGGTTAAGAGTACGCACCACTCAACCGGCGCTCACAAGCGCTACCACGCCGCCATTTGGCATCCGCAATAGTACCTTTACCGTATCATTCTTTCCATTACCGGTTCCGGCTTGCTTCGGAACCAATGCCACCTTGCAGTTTAATACACTGAGTGGCTCGGCAGACAGTTCAATCTGGTATAGAAATTATACACGGATTGCAAGGGTGAATGCACCGGGAAGATCTATTACCATTTCACAGCCCGGTTATTATACGGTGGAAGCCAACATAAGTGATTTATGTATTGGTATTGACAGTATCGTTTATTCAGGTATTGATTGTTATAAAGTGTGGCCGGGCGATGCAAATAGCGATAGCCGTGTAGATGAGCTTGATATTTTCACCATTGGCCGGAACAACAATAAGGCTGGAACAGCCCGTTCAGATCAGGGAATAGAATGGCGCGGCTACGACGCAACCCCCTGGCAGGCCGTACAGGCAAATTATTTTAACCTCAAACATGCTGATGCCAATGGCGATGGTACTGTCAATGCCACTGATACTACTGCGGTTTCGCAACATTTCGGATTGACGCATTTGGTCGCAAAACCCGGCGAGGCAGCCGTTGATTCGTTGCGTACAACGATCTCACCTTTTGCAGTAAAATTTGACAAAACAAGCTATTCACCCGGTCAACTGGTAACGGGCACTGTCATCATGGGTTCAGCTGCTATTCCTTTGGTAGTATCGGGTGTTACCTTTAATCTTGAAATACCCGACACATTTGTTGAGCCAGGATCGCTTAAAATCTATACGGATTCTTCAGGTTTGTTTTATACCAATGGTCCAAGCATCTATTTATTTAAAGGGAAGAAATGGATCGTACACACGGCTAATAATAAATATGTGAAAGGATATGGTTCTGTTGCCCGTTTTAGTTTTATTCTTAAAAATGTACCGTCAGGTACTTCCGTTACCGCAGCAGTGGAGAATATAATATTGACTGACCTGAATGGAAAAGTATGGACCAGTTTAATATCTAATCCGGGAACAATTATGGTTGCAGGCACAGTTACTGGTATTAATACTCCCCTGCCAGCAGGAACTGATATAGCAATTCATCCTAATCCCATTGCTGAAAAAACGATTACGATACGCACCAGAGTGGCTTCTTCAGTCACCGCGACACTAAGACTATACAATGAAACAGGTCAATGTTACGGAACAAAAAATATGACATGGTCACCGGGAAATAACGTATCAACGTGGAGCCTGTCTCCCACTCTGAAAGCAGGTAACTATTATATGGTAATACGCACAAAGAAATGGACTATTACAAGAAAGATAGTTGTTCTGTAATACGAAAAAGGCGCGATGGTGAAAGGAGATTTGCTTTTAAAAATGTTATTTTGAGTTTTCCAGGTATAACGAATTATTAAGTTGAAAATATAGCAGGAAGTTAGCAGAATGAAAACTGCTGGTTTTATTAATTTCTGTTATGAGAATGATATGAATTCCATCAATTTCGTGTTGCCGGGCAACCCACCTTCTTTTTCCTTCCTCCACCCGGTAATCCTGCTATTTGTTTGTACTTATCAAAAAAATAACGAAGAGTGTAAGTAAGTGCAATGTAATAGTAACCGTCCTTTTGCTTTGGACTACCGCGATTAATACCGGGAGCAGGATAAGGGCCCGCACCAACTTCATCACCCCGATAGGCTAAATCGACGGCCGTTTGCCCTCTAGCTGTAAGCAACTTGCTTTCATCTACATAATTTCCGCTGACATCATCCAGGTGATCAGTAAAGATTTTTCGATAACCCATTTCAAGCCCTACTCTCATATCTTCATTAAGCGAATATTCGGCACCTATGCCCAAAGGAATGTTTAACTGCCATAATTTGTATTCCTCGATTCCGGGCATAAATCCCTGCCCTTCGGTGCTGAGTGGTTTCAAAAAAGTTTTGTTGCCGTTAGCGTCTTTTGTTGATGGATTGAAATGAAATAATCCGACCCCAGCATATATATAGGGCGTCCACCATTTTTCATTCAGGCTGAATAAACTGTATTGCCCGGTTATCTCCCATTCGAAAATCTTAGATCTGAAATTTAGATTGCGCTGTTGCATCGCCGACGTTCCTTTTTTATCGTCAGCCTGCAAACCTGTAAAGGTAATATAGCTGCGGGCCATGACATGTTCACTGAGGTCATACCTTGCTCCAAGGGAGAAAAATAATTTAGACTGGGATAGTGAAATTGATTTGGCTTTCAGATCACCCTGGTAATTGGCAACTCCCAAACGGGTGGAAAAATGAAAGTTCTGAGCGGGTGAAGCCAGTGGAATCCAGAGGAACGCAAACAGTAGTTTTTTCATAGGTTCGAATCAATTGGGATATGAGCATTTAAACGCCTTTTGACCTGGTTTATTTTCCAATTTCCTGTTTATTATAGTGTATAACTTGCAAATAAACCCGGGGCAGAACTGCCTTCAGGGTGTTCCTGATACTGTAATCAAATTGATTGCAGACTCTTTATTGACTATTTTCAGTAAATTACAACAGGTCTTTTTAATCAGCTGGCTTCATTTTTTCAACCCTTGCTGGTATGAAGCATATTTTACGATATAGCCTGTTTTTTTGTTTATTTCCATCTATCCTTTTGGCGCAAAAAGTTATATCTATCAAGATTGATGGTACCATTAATCCCGTCGTTGCGGATTTTATTCACGATGGAATTGAGAAAGCTGCAAGGGACAAAGCCGCCTGCCTCCTCATTCATTTGAACACTCCCGGTGGTTTATTGAAATCAACAAGGGTGATTGTAAGTGATATGCTAAACTCACCGGTGCCCGTAATTGTGTATGTTTCTCCGGGTGGAGCCCATGCGGGGTCTGCCGGGGTATTTATCACGATGGCGGCCCATGTTGCCGCTATGGCCCCGGGAACAAATATAGGAGCTGCACATCCGGTGGCGTTGCAGGCAGTGATGGATAGCACCATGAATGAAAAGACTACAAATGATGCAGCCGCTTTTATCCGTTCTATAGCTGAAAAACGAAAACGTAATGTGCAATGGGCCGAGAACGCTGTGCGCAGAAGTCATTCTTACTCCGAAACAGAAGCCCTGGAGTATTCGGTAATTGACCTTATCGCAAAGGATGAGCAGGAACTTCTAAACAAGGTACACGGGAAACAAGTTGAACTTAGCTCAGGGTCGATAACGATGCAAACAAAGGGTGCAAAAATTGAGTCACTGAAAATGACATTCATAGAAAAACTGCTTGATATCATCAGCGATCCCAACATTGCCTACATTTTGTTATTACTTGGTATGTACGGACTTTTATTCGAACTATATAGTCCCGGGGCTATACTTCCCGGCATTGTAGGCGTTATCAGCCTGATTCTTGCGTTTTATTCTATGCATTCTTTACCGATCAACTATGCAGGTCTTGCTCTTATCATCTTTGCTGTCATTCTTTTTTTGTTGGAGATAAAAGTTGTGAGTCATGGTCTTTTAGCAATTGGGGGAGTCGTGTCTTTATTATTGGGATCTATGATGCTTATCAGATCTGATTCGGCACTTGACCTGGTCCGGATTTCCCGCGGCGTCATCTTTGCAGCTACGGCAGTTTCTGCTTTGTTCTTTTTATTCGTACTTAGCTTTGGTATCAGGGCGCAGCGCTTGAAAGTCGTTACCGGCATTGAAGCTATGATCGGGAATACAGGGGAAGTAATTGATATGTTGAATCCCGCCGGTACAGTAAGGGTGAATGGAGAAACCTGGAACGCCGAATCATTGGCAGGCGAAATTACCAGGGGAGAAAAAGTCAGGATAAAAGAAATGAAGAATCTAAAATTATATGTTGAGCCATTTGATCACCCGTAAAATAGTTTATTATGGAAAATTTTCCGGTATTAACAGTCGCTATTATCCTGTTTGTCTTAATTATTCTGGCTAATGCAATACGCATTTTACGTGAATATGAACGAGGTGTTATCTTTCGCCTTGGGCGGTTAATTGGCGGAGGGGGCATTAAAGGACCAGGCCTGATATTGCTGATTCCCGTCATTGACAAAATGGTAAAAGTGAGCTTGCGTACCATTGTTTTGGATGTGCCACCCCAGGACGTAATTACCCAGGACAATGTTTCTATTAAAGTAAATGCGGTTGTTTATTTCCGGGTGATAGAACCGCAAAAGGCGATCGTGCAGGTTGAGAATTTTCTTGCAGCGACATCGCAGATATCACAAACTACTTTGCGGAGTGTGCTGGGCCAGTCTGAACTGGATGACCTGCTTTCCCAGCGGGAGAAGATCAATCATAAATTGCAACAGATCATAGACGCTAATACAGAACCATGGGGCGTGAAAGTAACAAATGTAGAAGTAAAACAAATTGACCTCCCACAGGAAATGCAAAGAGCCATGGCCAAGCAAGCGGAGGCGGAGCGTGAACGCAGGTCAAAAGTAATTTCTGCTG
>Ga0137431_1000416_pt1 | contig 16076 bp, 6 predicted proteins | sample EasRivERMZT800_2_FD_104646 | JGI IMG/M metagenome (GOLD analysis project Ga0137431, IMG submission 104646) | Soil microbial communities from meander-bound floodplain in the East River, Colorado, USA - East River MetaG ERMZT800_2 | ecosystem: Environmental > Terrestrial > Soil > Floodplain ... | reverse complement strand
CTGCATCTCCTTTAATAAAACGGAAAGAAAAAATATTGAAAAGCGATGAGTCAGCATAAAACAATGTACCGGGTTCAATGATTTTCAGATCGCCCTGCTTAACGATGCCGCCCTGCCTGCGGAAACGTGCCGCTTCCCCAATTTCGGGAAAATCTTTTTTCAATGCGGGCGCTACTGCCGGGTAGGTAAAAGCAAAAGTCTGCTCCTTTCCATCTTTTTCTGCTACCACCATCGGCACACGGAATATCCGGTCTTTCTTTAAATGAGCATCATCATAACTATACTCAAACCGGAGGTAATTTACAATCAATAAAAAGGCCGCAACACCCACCGATAAACCAAAGATGTTTATTGCAGAGAACGTTTTGTTCTTCCAGATGTTTCTCCACGCGGTTTTAAAATAGTTTTTTATCATAGTTATGTTTTTATTCTGTTCTCAATGACCTTACAGGATTCATCAAAGCAGCTTTCACGGCCTGGTAGCTTACCGTTAAAAATGCAATAACAACGGCTAATACACCTGCCAATCCAAACACCCACCATTCTACATTTATATGATAGGCATATTCCTGCAGCCATTTATTTGTTGCCCACCAACCTATCGGGAAGGCGATTCCATTGGCCATCAAAACCAGTTTTAAAAAATCTTTTGATAATAAAGAAGCAAGATTGACAACAGTAGCTCCTAATACTTTTCTTACTCCTATTTCTCTTACTCTTTGCTCAGCAGAGTATGTTGCCAGGCCAAAAAGACCCAGACAAGCAATGAAAATGGTTGCCAGTGCCGCCCAGATAAGAATTGTCTGACGACGATCGTCTTCAATGTAAAACAAGGCAAGTTGGTCGTTCAAAAAATGGTATTCAAAAGGATCATCTTGGTCATTGTTGACCATTACTTTTTTCAGTTTGTCCAATGTTCCCTTGATGCCTGTCGCGGCTATTCGTGCAGAGTAATAATCAATCACAAAAATTGGGTTTTGATTGTACGCCAGCACCAAGGGTTCTATCTTGTTCCGCAAGGATTGAAAATGAAAATCTTTTACGATTCCAATTACCTTTGGTTTAAATGGGGTATTGTCATCGTTCACCGGCACAAACGTTCCGTCACCGTTCCATGAGAGAGCGGGTATCTCGACTGTCTGTCCCGACGCTTCCGTAATGCCCAGCATTTTTGCTGCTGTTTCATTGAGGATAACAACACCCGAGTCAGCCGGTGTATCAAAATTTCTACCCTGCAATAATTTTATTTCGTAGGTTTTCAAAAAGTCTTTGTCGGCACCAATCAGGTAAGAGACGTTGGGCTCATTTGTGCTTCCTATGTTTTTTATTCTAATCGTTACGATAGATTTCCATTCGCCGGGCACTCTCGATGTAACAGATACGCTTTTTACCGTTGGTATTTTGGTCATCTCTGACTTTACCGCTTCGAAATTGCTTCTTGCTTTTCTTGTGTTCACGTCAATTACCACCATGAGATTTTTATTGAATCCCAGGTCGGTATTGTTCAGGTATTTTACTTGCATAAAAAGCACAATCGTGGCAATGATCATGACAACTGAAACGGTGAATTGAAAAACAACCAATCCTTTTCTTAACGAAAAACCTGTTTTGTGCTGTGGCTTCAACCCTTTCAATAGCAAAACGGGTTTAAAACTGGAAAGCATCAACGCCGGATAGCTGCCGGATAAGATACCGGCAATGGCGGCAAAACCAATGGCATAAACCCAAACACGGTAATCTGTAAAGAGGCCAAGCGTAAGTTGCTTGTTGGTGAAGCCATTAAAGGCAGGCAGCAGAAAGTTCACCACGATCACTGATAACAAGAATGAAACAAATGTTACCAACAATGACTCAAATAAGAATTGCCGAATCAGATTGCCCTCTAACGCACCAATTGTTTTTCGAACACCAATTTCTTTCAAACGGCCGGAAGCCTTTGCCGTTGTGAGGTTCATGTAATTGATATCCGCAATCAGCAGCAGGAAAAAGGCAACAAAAGAAAAGATTTTAATGTAAGACAAGCTCCCTTTTGCCACCGGGTCAACGTTTGAATTTCTTGCTCCGTCCACAATGTTCTCCGAAGCGAGATGGATATCTTTTAACGGTTGTAAGCCAAACGAAAAAGTGGTTCCGGCCGGCGGTGTAAAGTTGTCGTGAACCAATTTCGACATTTGCTCTGCAACCATTTTCGCATCGGTATTTGGTTTCAACAGCGCATAGACCGAAAAATTTTCCGAAAGCCAATCATTCGCTACCGCTGATTTATAAAAGTCGACATTTTGGAAAGATGCTTCAGACAACACGGAGCCAAAATCAAAGCTTGAATTTTTCGGATGGTTTTTTAAAACACCGGTAATCTTCAGCGGTGATTCCATAAAACTGAACTGCAACGTTTTGCCAAGCACGTCGGTGTTGCTAAACAGTTTCGTGGCAAGATCCTGTGTAATGACGATGCTATGAGGCGCCTGCAAAGATGTTTCTCTATTCCCAGCTACAAAAGGAAAATCAAAAATTTTAAAAAACTGTTCATCCGCAACTGTTACGGTTTCCTGGAAAAAATTCGCCGGATTTTCAGGATTAAGAATATTGGCTCGTCCTGTTCTTTGCACACGGGTTGTGTTTTCAACTGCGGGGATGGATTTCTTTGACTCTTGGGCCAATTTGTAGCCTGCACCGGCAATGGTGGTTGATTCGCCATTCACCGTCTTGTGTTCAATCACCCGGTAAATCCGGTCACCCTTGCTATGCTGCTGATCGTATGTAAGTTCATCAAAAATGTAAAGACCGATCAACAAAAAGCAACTGATGCCAAATGTCAGACCTGCGATATTGAGCATGGTGTAAAGCTTGTTTCTCCGGAGATTGCGCCATGCTGTTTTTAAATAATTTTTTATCATAAAAAATGATTTTATTCTGTTCGCAATGACTTCACAGGATTGCTAATTGCAGCTTTGATTGCCTGCGTACTTACTGTAACCAACGCTATCACAAGGGCCAGTAATCCAGCAATGACAAACACCCACCAACTGATATCAATCCGGTAGTCATATTTTTGCAGCCAGTTTTTCATTAACCAGAAAGCCAATGGTGCAGCAATCACGCAAGCAAACAGTACAAGCAATACAAATTCTTTCGACAACAGTGCCCAAAGGTTGGCAACGGATGCGCCTAATACTTTGCGGATACCGATCTCTTTAATTCGCCTTTCGGCCATAAATGCCGCGAGGCCAAATAGCCCAAGACATGAAATAAAAATGGCGAGCCCTGCGAAAATACCAGCCAGTTTAGCTACCTGGTTTTCTGTGGTAAACTTCTTCTGAAATTCTTCATCTACAAAACTGTATTCAAACGGCAGGGAAGGATTGTGTCGTTCAACAATCGGTTTGATCGCAGCCAACGCCTTTTCCAGGCCAGCTGTTCTCTTTAGCCTGAGGAAAATACTTGAAACATTGTCTGCATTAAACAGGATAACTGAAGGCGACACTGGTTTGAAGGGATCTCTCATCAATACATCTTCAATCACACCAACTATTGTTAATACCTGGTCGTCAAGCTTAATTGTCTTGCCTATGGGATCTTTAAAACCGATCATTTTTAAAGCCGCTTCATTTAAGATCACCGCGTTTGAATCGGTTTTATATTCCATTGAAAAAGGACGGCCCATCTTGAACTTCAAACCCACTGTTTTTTCATAATCCCATTCGGTCATTACAATATCCATTACCGCCATTACATTCGGATCATAACCCTCCCAGGAAAAACCGCTCCAACTATTATAGACAGCAGTCATAGGACTTGATGCCTTCGCCACAGATTCAATATACCCGGTGTTCAGCAAATCCTGTTTCAGGACCCGGTAGTTTTTCGCAAGATCGCTACTGGATGCAATTGAAATAAGGTTATCCGGGTCATAACCAACAGACCGGTCTTTGGCATGATTGATCTGTTGAAAAACTATGACCGTGCATATTATCAAACCAACCGAAATAGCAAATTGCGAAACCACCAATACTTTGCGAAAATTCACAGTTTTTTTCCCTTGCTTGAAAGCCCCTTTCAATACTTTAACAGGCAAAAAAGAAGACAGGTACAAAGCGGGATAACTGCCCGCTATCAAACCTGTAACGACGCAAACTGCCAAAACAGATATGATTAAAGACAGATTGGTAAAATCAATAACTATATTTTCAAATCCCAGGTCTTTTAAAAGAGGCAGAATGGCCCACATCAAAAAAACGGAAAGCAAAAAAGCACAAAAACTAGTAAGCATAGATTCGCTTAAAAACTGAACTATTAGCTGGCTACGTTGCGATCCGACTGCTTTACGAATGCCTACTTCCCGTGTCCGCTTTTCAGAACGGGCAGTGGACAGGTTCATAAAATTGATGCAGGCAATGAGTAATACAAAAATACCAATGACGCCAAACAGTCGTATATATTCTATCCTGCCGCCCACATTCACCCAGTTTTTGAACTCATCATATAAATGCCATTTCGGCATCCAGTGCAAAAACAGAGTTTGGTTTTTATTCTCTACTTTATCTTTTTGCACCATGATCGGGCCTATTTTCTTTGAGAGAGCATCCATGGAGGCGCCATCTTTAATTTCCACCAGGTTCATCAAAAAATTATTACTCCATTGGGTTTTGGCGTTTTTTATGAATTCAAAATTTTGAACCTGGAACTCATAAGGAGCAAGAAATTCAAAATCGATAGAAGAATTTTTGGGCACATCTTTCATAACGGCAGAAACCTGCACATCAAACTGGTTATCTATCTTAATTGTTTTCCCGATTGGATTTTCTTTGCCAAACAAAGTCATTGCCACCGATTCCGTAAGTACGATTGAATTAGGATTCGAAAGCGCCGTTTCCACATTTCCGTTTATTAAAGGAAAAGTGAACATTTTCAAAAAGTCCGGATCTACATAGGTGCCTCTTTTTTTGAATTTGTCCTTTCCCACCATCAAACTGTGGGAATTGACCCAACTCATTCGTGATATCCTTTTGATCTCCGGATAGTTACTTTTCAGTTCGTCATACAATGGCAGCGGTATACCTACTTGTGTATTTTTTTCATTGTTGAATAAAGTATTTTTCCTTACGACCGCTATGCGATCAGCATTTTTATGAAATAAATCGAAGCTGGTTTCATATTGTATCCATAAACCAATAAGCATGGCAAAGCCCATCCCTACTGACAGACCAAAAATGTTGATAAAAGACAAACCTTTATTTTGTAACAGGTTGCGCCAGGCGATCTTTAAATAGTTTTTTATCATGACTATATTTTTATTCTGTTCGTAAACTTTTCACAGGGTTTGCAATAGCGGCTTTAATTGTTTGAAAACTAATCACTGCAATTGTAAGCAGAAGAGTGACGACACCAATTATTATATAAATCCACGATGAAATCGAAGTGCGGTATTCAAAATTTTGCAACCATCTGTTCATAAACAAGTATGAAAGAGGTATGGCCACCAGGAAAGAAACAAAAGTCAGTTTTATAAACTCACCTGATAACAATCGCCAGATACCGGCTACGGATGCGCCCAATACCTTCCGTATGCCGATTTCCTTTGTACGTTTTTCCACACTATAAAAGGTCAATCCCAATAAACCTAAAATGGAGATAAACATGGCGAGATAAGTGAACAGCGAACTTAGCTTACCTATTCTTTCTTCTTCACCGAATTTTTTAGCAAATTCGATGTCAATAAATGAATACTCGAATGGCAGACCCGGGGCGTATTTTTTATAAACCGCTTCTATTTTTGATAGTGCTTCTTTAGTATTCATCTGTTGGTTAAGCCTCATATTAATCACATTCTCCTGTTCGTTTGCGATATGGTATATACAGGCCTGGTCCAGGCTATATGGTGACCCCACCATAATGTTATCTGCAATGCCTACAATTTGATAGGGAACCTCATTCCACCAAATCGTTTCCCCGACCGGGTTTTCAATTCCCATTACCTGGGCAGTTTTAGCCGTAATAATCATTGCACTGGAATCTGATTTGAAGTCCCGTGAAAAGTCTCTCCCCCTGATAATTTTCCAACCTATCGTCTTTCCATAATCGTACGATACTCCATTATTCGGAAAATCAACTGCAAAATCCGGGTCTTTGCCCTTCCAGTCAAATCCACCATTGGTGCGCCATACCTGGGCGGGCGGACTGGTAGACTGGGCAATGCTTAAAACAGCCCCTGAATTTTTCAAATCATTATCAAAAGCACCAAAAGAGGTATAAATCCGGTCATAAAACCCGGTCGTTATAAGGCTATTTTTGTTGAAGCCGGCAGGGCGGTTTTTTGCATGTTGAATTTGTTTATAGACAATCCATGTACCCGAAAGAAGAGCCACCGAGACAGCAAATTGAAAAACCACTAAAACCCTCCTGGGCAGCGAGGCCGCTTTCCCCGTATGCAAACTTCCTTTCAACACCTTTACGGGATTAAATGATGAGAGATAAAATGCAGGATAGGTGCCGGCCAATAAGCTTACGATTACACAAAAGCAAATGGAGATAAGCCAAAATGCAGATTGTGAAAAAGGCAAATGAAGTTTCTTGGAAGCAATAACATTGAAAAAAGGAAGAGAAACATAAGCAAAAACAAGCGATAAAATAAACGCAAACAAAACCAGTGTAAATGACTCCGCGAGATATTGTATTACCAATTGATTTTTTCCTGAACCCAATGTTTTAAATATACCCACCGCCCGGGCTCTTTTTTCACTTCTCGCAGTGGAGAGATTGATAAAATTGATACAGGCAAGCAACAATATAAATGAGCCTATAATACCGAATAGCCACACATATTTTATTGACCCGCCAATATTCTTTCCGTTTTCAAATCCCGCATAGAGATGCCAGCGGTTCATTGGAAATAAAAATATTTCGGGCTTTGCTTTTTTATCACCTTCGTCCCCATGATCGTAGATGGTGTTCTTGATTTTTTGAGAAACCATTTCCACATCGCTGTTTTCATTCAGCAAACCGAAGGCCAGCGTAAAATTGCTCCCCCATGCATTACCTGATGAAATCCAGCTATTCTCCAAAAGGAATAACTTCCACGAAAGCAAAACATCGTGGTCTTTAAATTCTGAGTTTTCCGGTAAATCTCTGTATACTCCGGCTATTTTCAGTTCCCGGTAATTATCCAGCTTTACTATTTTATCTATCGGGTTAACAGAACCAAATATGGCCGAAGCAGCAGATTGGGATAATAGTAATGAATATGGGTCATCCAGCGCACTCTTAACTCCTGATAACATTTCTATCGAAAGAATTTCCAGGAAATCAGGTTGACAATAAGAGCCGCTTTGTTTAAAATGTTTTTGATTATACGTAATCAAATGTTCATAATTCCAGGATGTCTGTACTACGTATTTAAAGTCATCCCCATAAGATTTTCTTAACTCGTCCGCCAATACCGGCGGACTGGCCTCCTGGGTTTCGGTCTTTCCATTGTTGGTTTGGTTTTGCAAAACCTGTACGATAAACTTATTGCCAGGTATGTCATTATTAAATGTAAACTCATCATATATCCACAGCCCGATAATCAATACCACCGTAACTCCGATGGATAAACCCAGGATATTAATTAAAGAAGTTCCCTTTGATCTCAGGAGATTCCTCCAGGCTATTTTTAAATAATTTCTTAACATGGTCTTAATTTTCAATTGTTCGATTGTTTAATTTTTTGATGGCAAGACTCAAGTAACAATCAAACTATCAAGCCCTGCCTGCCGGCAGGCACGCATTTATCCATCTTATTCCGTCTTCAATGACTTTGCCGGGTTGGCCACCGCAGCTTTGATAGCCTGGATACCTACCGTAATCAACGTGATCAGAATTGCAGCGATACCGGCCACTACAAATACGGTCCATCCAATATGGATCCTGAAAGCAAAATCCTGCAGCCATTGATGAACACCCCAATATGCCAGTGGTGCTGCAATTGCAATGGCAATACAAACAAGAACAATAAAATCCTTCGTGAGCATGGCTACAATATTGACGACTGTAGCGCCAAGTACTTTTCTTATTCCTATTTCTTTCACACGCTGCTGCGCAGCAAATGTTATCAATCCCCAAAGTCCCAGGCAGGAAATAAGCATAGCTAACAGAGAAAAAACTTTAAACAAGCTAAACAGTCTTGATTCCGTTTTATACAAGGCATCTATCTGCTCGTCCAAAAAATTGAATTCAAACAAACCTTTCGGAAATACTTTTTTATACGCCGTGTTAATTTTGCTGATAGTAGCCGGAATGTCTGCGCCGGATTTAATCATAATGTTCAATCTTTCACAATATGGCAGGTATTGTGTAATTAATGAGGGTTTAATCGCCTCATGCAAGGAGCCTGTATTGAAATCAGACACCACTCCTATTATTTCTGCAGTCCACTCATTTATACCGATCCAAAACCTCTTCCCTAACGCTGCCTGCGATGATTCAAATCCCAGTTCCTGTACTAATTTTTCATTTACCACACATTTGGCGAATCGCTGCCCTCCCGGCAATGATCCTGAAACTGCGTTGGTATCAGCCGCATTAAAAATCCTCCCAGCCTTCAGTTGCATATCATACAGGGAACAAAACTTATCATCACTCATTATAAGCGTCACTTGTTTTTGGTTCGGATCCTCACGCCCATTTATACTCATCATGGTAAACCAATGAGTATTAACATCACCACTCGGAGGACTGGTAGAGTAAGACCAATCTTTTACACCTGAAATACTACTCAGCTCATTACTTAGCAACGCTTTTTCCTTCATGTTACCGCCGAATGGCAATTGCAGTATCACAATGTTATCCTTATCAAAGCCAAGGCTTTTATGACGCATATAATTCATCTGTTTGCCAATAAGCAGCAGACCGATCAGCAAGCAAACTGATATGCTGAATTGTATCACTACCAATGCTTTCCTTAACACGGCAGATTGCGGATTAGTATTTACGGAACCGGTTTTTAGTGTTTCAGCCGGTCTGAACCTGGTAATAACCCACGCGGGATAAAGACCAGCCATTAAAGCCGTCAATAAAACGCCAATCAACAATGAAAAAAGAAGAGACGGAGATTCTTTAATGGTAAAAACAATCTGTTTACCTGTAAGATCATTAATATAAGGCAATGCAATTTTTGCAATGATCACTCCTATGGTACCCGCGAATAAAACAAGCAACAAAGTTTCGCTGAGAAATTGCGTGACCAATTGAAACCTCCCCGCGCCAATCGATTTACGAACTCCCACTTCTTTTGCCCGGCCAAGCGACTGTGCCGTTGAAAGATTAATAAAATTGATACAGGCAAGTATCAAGACTGCCAGGCCAACGCCTCCAAAAAACCATAGCCATTGCGTATTGATAGCCTTCACCCATTCGCCGCCCCCGGCATATTTAGAATTAAAATGAACATTTCTTAGTGGTTGTAACTCCATTTCGACGTGTGATTCCTTCCCCATCCATTCCTGGTTGTTCAAAAACCTGTCAAAGATGCCTCTAAGGGCTGTGGTCAGCCCGGTTCCGGGTTTCATACCTTTTGGCAAAACAATGAAAGTAGAGCCGCCCGACACTGAACCATAATGAGCGGTACTTGTCATGAGGTATTTTTCATTGTCAGAAAATGAAAGCAGCATGGAGGCTGCTAAATGCGTATTACCCGGAAAATCTCTTACAACGCCGCCAACTGTTATGTTGAAGCTGTCATTGTATATAAATGTCTTGCCGAGCGGGTTTTCACTACCAAAGAATTTTTTGGCAGTAGTTTCCGTCAGTAAAGCCTGGTAAGGTTTGCGTAACGCCTCATATGCATTTCCCTCTATTACCTTCACATCAAACACATCCAGGAATTCGGGATCGGTCATCATAACATGATCCTGCTTGAATCGCCTCGTGGGGTTGATTTCAATAACAGATTGAAACGGGTGATGAACTTTTGTGACATATTCAATACCCGTAACGTCCTTTCGAATTTGATCTGCCAGGGGAAAAGGAGTAGAATAATGAAAATCTTTTTGCCCAAAATCAACCCACACCTGGTTTAGGCGATATGTTCTATCGGCTTTACTTTCATACGAGTCAAAGCTTAGCTCATATCTTATAAACAAACCTATAAGAAGACATACCGTGATGCCCAATGTTAAACCTATTATGTGCAAAAAAGTGGTAAGTTTTTGCCTTCTGAACCTGCGAAGGTTGAATAAAATGTTTTCGAAAATCATATACAATGTTTCTTTTTGATGTTAACCATTTGATCAGCAAGCGTGGCTTCTCCAAAAATTAATCGCTCGCCTGCTAATCAATTTTATTAATTTTTGTCTCGCCAATTTTTATTCCTTTGGTTATTGTTGGATTTCCCTTGTATTCCACCAGAGCATCCCCATAAGCGGAAAGTTTAATTTCATCTGAAACATTTACCTGGAAATTGGATTCACCATACACAGTTATTTTTGTGGTATTGTTACTAATTCCCAGGCTATTAACCTTACTTTCTCCGTAAGCTGTATATTTCTGATCTTTAACAGTGCCGGCCTTGATAACTAAGATACTTTCGCCGTACATAGTAGTCTTAAGTTCTGCCAGGTCCACATCATTCAAATACACTTCAGATTCACCATAAACTTTCAGTCTGAATTTATCACCCTTCAAAACACTTTTACAAACAATGGTTTCTTCACCACGTATAGAGAGTTCCTCCAGTTTTTTATACATTACGGTTGCGGTTACAACCGTTCCCGAATAAACAGGCCGCTTTACTTCTTTCCCGTCTTCATAAATTTTTTCGGTTTTATCCACTTCTTTCGCATTGTCCAAATAAATGCGAAGGGTTTTGCCATGCACCTTGATATTTATCTTGTCGTTACTGACCGTACTCTTTTCGATGGTTACTTTTTCTTCATTTCCTTCAATAAAAGTTACCTCGATATGGGGGCTCACAATAACCTTCTCAAAATGACTTACCTGGGTTATGCTTTGTGCGACCGTGATTTTAAAAGCGAAAAGCAACAAACTGGTTACATAGATTTTTGTTTTTAGCATAATATGTTTTTAAAAAATGAAAAATGCCTGATTCTTTATTTACTCGTTTATTATCATTTACTGTTTATTCTGTCCTTCACTCCGTTCGCTTGCTTCGCTGCGCTCGCAATGACGTCGTTCAATTCGTTCGCAATGACGCATCACTCCGTTCGGAGTGATTTAACTGGGTTAGCGATCGCCGCCTTTATTGCCTGGAAACTTATAGTGATTAAAGCGATAAGCAACGCAATAAGGGCAGCAGCCGCAAATGCCCTCCATCCTATATCGGTGCGATAAACAAAATCCTGTAACCATTTAGTCATTACCCACCATGCAACAGGAAAGGCTATGAATGCCGCTATAATGATGAGCTTTAAGAAATCTTTTGAGAGCATCCCGACAATTCCGGATACAGACGCTCCCAGCACTTTTCGAATACCAATCTCTTTTGTCCGTTGTTCGGTGATAAACGAATAAAGACCAAACAAACCAAGACAGGCGATGAAAATCGCAATGAAAGTGATATAAAAGAAAATAATCTTGAAATTCATTTCCGATTTATAAAGGTTTGCGTACGTTTCATCCAGGAAGAAATACTGGAAAGGTCTTGATGTTACATTTTTATTCCATACCGCTTCAACTTTTGCAAGGGTCTGGTTCATGTTGGCACCATCCAACTTGGCTGTAAAAAACCATTGGCGATTGGGATTATATACGAATGCAAAAGGCTTGATCTCATTTTTCATAGAAGTGAAATGAAAATCCTTTACGACACCTACCACTTGTAAATACCATGTTGTATCGTCATTGCTATCCCAGGCTATCTGCTGACCAACAGCAGGAGCGGGAATTTTAAGATCTTTCACTGCTGTTTCATTCAGGATAATACTGCCGGCGAATCGCTCGGTAGTTCCGGGTGCGCGGTAGTTTAAGGTGTCGGAAAGTAATTGTGCTGAAAAACCTCTCCCCTCCTTGAATTCCATGTTTAAGGCATCGAAATAATTATAATCGACGGTAAGAAAATTTACTAGCTGGCCGTTTTCAGTACCTTTTAGCCGGATACCGGTAGTCCAATTCTGCCCTCCCACTATGCCATCTGTCGCCGCTACCGCCTTGATACCCGGTACTTGCTGAAAGTCGTTCTGTAATTTTTGCCGTTCTGACCGGCTCAGGTAGCCAATATCATTTATCATCAGCACATGATCTTTGTTGAGCCCAAGCTTTGCATTTTGAATAAAGTTGATCTGTTGTATCACTATCATTGTTCCAATAATAAGAGCAATCGAAATAGTGAATTGCGTTACCACTAATACCTTGCGCAAACTGAATTTTTTAAACCCAGATAGTTTTTCTCCCTTTAACACTTTGATAGGTTCAAACGACGAAAGAAATAAGGCAGGATAAAAACCGGCAATTATTCCAAGTAATGTTGCAAAGGCAAGCGTTATTAACGGAATCAGAACGTTCCCGCTGGAAAAAAGGCCAAGGTTTTTGCCCGTGATCGTATTAATGCCGGGTAAAAGTAATTCTGCTAACACCAGGGCAACAATGGCCGCCAAAAAAGAGATCAATACGGATTCGACAAGAAACTGGCGAATCAATGCACCTCTTACCGCGCCGGAAACTTTCCGGATCCCAATTTCCCTTGCCCGGAGCGAAGAACGGGCTGTGGTTAAGTTTACATAATTAATACAGGCTATTAATAAAATGAACAGGGCAATTGTTCCGAATATATAGATGTAAGACTTGTCGCTGTTAGCTGCTAATTCCCACTTTAGATTCGAAGTCAAATGAATATCAGTAATGGCCTGGCTGTAGAATTCATTCCTGTTTTCAGGTTGATTTTTTTTGAATACTGCCTGGATTTTTTTGTCAACATCAGCTATTTTAGCTGCAGGCCTGAGCTTGATATAAGTATAAAAATTATACCAGCCCCAGATTGAATTAATATCGATAGGCTGATCATTATCATCAAAATATTTAAGCACCGCCAGGAAATCAAATTTAAAATGAGAGTTTTCCGGAAGGTCTTTAATAACGGCGGTTACCATTTTGGGATCCCATTGATCTATTTCAAGAGTTTTACCCAGAGGATCTTCACTACCGAAATATTTTTTCGCCATGCTTTCGGTAAGAATGATTGAATGAATATTCTTTAACGCCGTTTTTGGATTACCCAGTACAAACTGAAAAGTGAATACATCAAAGATGCTGCTATCGGCACGATAAACATTCTCTTCAATAAATCTCCTTTCTCCGTTGCGGACATAGAATTTAGCTCCCCATCCGGGCATCAGCCGTACAACATGCTCTATTTCCGGCACGTCCTTTTGAATGGCGGCACCAATCGCAGGCGGAGTCGTGGCATCAGGTAATTTAGTTCCATCATCATTTACAAAATCCTTTACGACACGAAAAATGCGACCCCGGTCGTTATGAAATTTGTCGTAACTCCATTCATCTAAGATGAATAGCGCGACCAGAACGCAGCAGGTAAGTCCAATGGCAAGACCAAGAATATTTATAAACGAAAACCCTTTATAACGTAAGAGGTTTCGCCATGCTATTTTAAAATAATTCTTTATCATAATTTAAGAATTGTTTGATGGCTAACAATCAAACCCTGTCTGCCGACAGGCAGGCATCAAGCCTATAACCACAACTATTCAGTTCGCAATGACTTCACCGGGTTTGCAATCGCCGCTTTAATTGCCTGGAAGCTTACTGTGAACAAGGCAATCAATAACGCAACAGCGCCCGCCAACACAAATACCGACCAACTGATGTTTATTTTATAAGCAAAATCCTCCAGCCAGGTATGCATGGCCCACCATGCAATGGGACTGGCTACGAGAATAGAAATAAACACCAGCTTTAAAAAATCTTTTGACAGCATAGAAACGATACCACTTGCCGATGCGCCTAAAACCTTTCTCACCCCGATCTCCTTTATTCTTTGCTGGGCTGTGAACATGGCCAAACCAAAAAGGCCAAGGCAACTGATCAGGATAGCAAGAATGGTAAACGAATTGGATATTTTGCGTAGCGTTGCCTCCTCCGTGTACTGTTGTTGGATTTCTTCATCAAGAAATGAGTACTCAAATGGAATCCCGGTTACCGTTTTTTTCCAAATTGCACCTATATCCGAGAGAAGGTTTTTATAGTTAGCCGTTTTAGCTTCTATTATCATGTAGTTAAGCCTGTTGCTGTAAAAACTCAACAAGGGTTGTATTTCATCTTTTAATGAACCGTAATTATAATCACTTGTCACCCCTACCACCTCGAATTCACTGTGATTGCCTTCGAAATCGAAAAACAGGCGGGTTCCAACTGCCTCATCTTTCTTTAGGTTCAAAACCTGCAATGCCTTGTGATTTAATATTATTTGGCCACTTGTATCTGAAGGTTTCAGGTTTCGGCCTGCTTCCAGCGGGATATCCATCACTTTAAAGAACTCTTCATGCACCTGGTTCATTTTTAAGAGTTTTGCCGAATTCATATCCTGTCCCGACTTGTACACGCCAAGATCAGACAACACAGGTAAAGATGGATAATAATTGCAGCCGGTCACGGCCGTGACATCCTTCAGCTTCATCAACTCGTTAGTAAACGCCGTGAAATTTGCCCTGGATTCCTCATTCTGAAATGGAATGATCAGCTTTTGCTTCTGATCAAATCCAAGGTCCTTTGCCTGCATAAAGTTTAGCTGCTTCGAAATAATAATAACACTGATGATGAGAACTATCGCGATTACAAACTGGAAAACAACCAACCCTTTTCGAAGCAAAGCAGAAGATGGCTTTAGACTGAAAGTGCCTTTTAGAACACTGGCGGGTCTAAAATTTGAAAGATATAATGCCGGGTAAATACCGGCCAGCAAACCAGTGATTATTCCCAAACCATTAATAATAAATATAACTGTGAGGTCATTGAAAGAACCCCGTGTTATAGTTCCGCCGGTCAGCGTATTAAATAAAGGCAATAGTATCATTACCACCGGCACAGCGAGTAATACCGCTATGAAAGAGATCAAAACGGACTCTCCCAGAAATTGCCCGACCAATGAAGATTTAACAGCGCCTGCTACCTTTCTTATTCCGATTTCCCGTGCACGACGAACGGATCTTGCGGTTGTGAGGTTAATAAAATTAACACAGGCAATGAGCTGAATAAAGAACGCTATAGTTAGTAACAGATATAAGAACCGGGCATTTGAAACTTTATCAATTTGATTGGTTATGCCAGGTGAATAAAGGTGTATATCCGTGACCTTCTGCAAAATCAATTGCTTCTTCATGCTCAATTCACGCAAATTCTCAGCCCCGTGTTTTTCCAGGAAAGCGGGCAGTTTAGACTGAAGAAGGCCGGCGTCGGCATTGGGATGAAGCCGCACATAACTGTAAATAAAATTTTGGCCTGCCCATTGGTTATTGGTTCTCACATATTCACCAATACCGCCACTGTTCATATTGATGATAAAATGCGGTTGCAAATGCGATTTACCCCAGGTCTCTTCAAAAACTCCCGTGACTTTGAATGGATGACCACTTATCCTGTTTCCGATATTAATTTGTTGGTTTATGGCCGGATTATTCCGGAATAACTTTTTGGCAACCGCGGACGACAATACAACAGTGTAAGGTTCGTCTAAGGAATGAAGAGGTTGTCCCTCAATAAATTTATAGTCGAATAACTGGAAAAAGGTGGAATCAACAATATAGCCTTTGGGTTCGTAGAAAGAATTATCACTTCCGACTACACTCAATAAATTATCTCCTCCATCGGTAAAATAAACGATCCTTGTTGCTGCCAGCACCTCAGGGAAATCCAATTTCATACCCATAGCAATGGGCGGTGAAGACGTGGCTGAATTAAAACCAGGAACACCCTCTTTGGGTTCGATAATAGTTCTCACCCGGTAAAGGGAGCCGGCATCATCATGATGCTCATCGTATCCATATTGGTCTCTTACGTACAATAAAATATACAGGCAACATACCGTACCGGCCGTAAGGCCAAGAATATTTAGAAAAGAAAATGACTTGTGT
>Ga0137431_1000414_pt1 | contig 16145 bp, 26 predicted proteins | sample EasRivERMZT800_2_FD_104646 | JGI IMG/M metagenome (GOLD analysis project Ga0137431, IMG submission 104646) | Soil microbial communities from meander-bound floodplain in the East River, Colorado, USA - East River MetaG ERMZT800_2 | ecosystem: Environmental > Terrestrial > Soil > Floodplain ... | reverse complement strand
GACACCTTGTCCAGCGTCTTATTCCACTTCTCAACGTCGAAACCGCTTGGCACGGCGTCCCGCAGTTGATTGAACTGCTGCAACAAATCTTCCAGCGTTTCCGCCGTGAGTGTGCTGGTCAGCAGGGCGCCGACGTCGGGCGCAGTGGTTTCGGTTTTCGGCTTGCGCCCACGTTTCTTGGCTGGCTCTTTTGGTTCGTCGGCGAGCTGTACATATTCGCCTTCCGTAGTCTTATGCACGGGCTTCATCGCCGGCTTGGCCGTTTCCTTTCCGGCTATCGGCGAGCCGGTTTCTTTCTTGGCACCGTTGCTAGTCGACTGAACCAGTTCCCTAACTTCCGACAATAAGTCCTCGGCGGTTTGCCCTTCCGACGGGGAAGCCTCAATTTCTGTCTTACGGAAACTCCCATCGTCGCCTTTCAAGGTGGCGCCTATTCGTATGCTTGTAACAATCATGGCTCGCCCTCACGAGAATAGTAAGTAAGTCTGTACCTGAAATATAACCTCAAATCGTGGCATGTCAACAATAAGGTTAAAAGATAATGTCAGGTTGGCGGCAGACGGCCGTACAACCCGCGCAGACCGAATCCCGAGAGCAGCCGGACGTTATAGACCGGAAGCTAGCAGCCAAAATCGAAACTTAACTTGACCGGCTTATGATTCGACTGCATACTGTACCGGTGACTGAAAACCCCCAGATAGGAGTAAGGAATATATGCCACCAGCAAAAAAGCCCGGAGTCATGCAGTCGCAACTAATCGGGTACGTGAACCCGCACGACCAGACGCGCCAGCTCTTGACCGTCGATCTTTCGGACCATGCCCGGCCGATGACGGTAAGGATCGCGCGGGCCAGCGTGGACGAGATTATCGCGCTGGTCGAAGCCTGCAACGCCGCACTAGAAGCGGTACGCAAAGCCCATAAATGAATTTCTGGCAAACCGAACCCTACGGAGTATATATACTCCGTAGGGTTTTTCATTTGCTCATGGCCGCCATTAGATGCGCCTCGTCCCGAATGACGTGGGCGTAAACCAACAGAATCGTTCGCACGCTACTGCCGGCCAGCGCGGCGACCGTCGCCACGTCAACGCCCGCCTTCAACTTGTTGGTTATCCAGGTGTGCCGGAACGCATACGGGCAGAGTCCGGTTATGCCGGTTCGTCCGCGCAGACGGGCGAAGGCGAGGACAAGAGCGTCCTTCCGCCACGGCCGCCCCTTCGAGTTACGAAAGATCGGACCTTCTGGATAAGTACCGACATTTCGTACCACTATTCTTTTCGGAATATCCGTTAAATAAATGACACGGCGTTTCTTGCCGCCTTTGCTTTGTTTGACGGGGAAAACTATTTTACTGCCATCGAGCCAACCCGCTTCGATCTGCCGCACTTCCTGCGGCCGGCAACCAGTCCGCCACATAAACCGCAGCACGTCCAGCAGCGCCGGGTGGGCGTCCGCTGCCTTGATACAGCGGGCGTACTGCGCCTGACTGATCGTGACCTCGCGGCTCGTGGCGGCCGGCTTGACCATCCCCCGAATGGGCGAGGCTACCAGAATGTGCTCGGCCACCGCCCAGTTGCACATCCGGGCTACGCACCGCGCGGCGCCGTGTTGCTGCCCGACTGTCTGCTGCCGAGCCCACGACAGCACGAAACCGGACGTCAAGTCCGTGGCCCGCTTCCGGGCGCCCGCGTATTTAACGAAACCGTCTAGATTCCGTTTGTACCAGTTGTACGTGCTGGGCTTGTTGTTCACTCGGGCGTATTCTAAGAACTGCCCGGCCAAGTGCTTCACCAGTACAGCCGAATCCATCGGGCCAGCGGCCTGGTAAGAATGGTAGGCTTGCCGGATAATGTCCGGGTGGGTGTCGGCAGTGCCCAGTTTGATTTTCCGCCCGCGGACGGTGGTGTACCAGCACTGATCCTGCGTTCGAAACCAAGGCTTTTTAGATTGTCGCGGCATGTTATCCAAGTCCCCTATTTACCGTAGGTTATTGGATTCAGTGCGCGTATCAGTGCAGCCGGCGGCCGGCGGCGGCTGGCGGCGAGTTGTAACCCGCTACTACAAAACAACTTCGGGGCCGTAGCTCAGTTGGGAGAGCGCTAGCTTTGCAAGCACAGTCTGAACGCAAAGAATCCGTAAAAAACAGCGGATTCTAGGCAGTATAATCGGCCCCGTGCTAGCGTCAACGGCTGGATTCGGTGCGCATTCAGTGCAGAAATTCGGACCGGTCGGGGCCAAATATGGAATCGTAAATTGACTTGCCGTTGCCGTCCGGCAACGAGATAAACCGCATAGTACGGTAGGGTAAATCGGCACGTTCTTCGGCCGCTTGCCGCCGCCGATTGTGCCCAATAACGCCCTCGACTTGCAACCAGAATAGAGCATCTTCGGCGGGTAGTTCGGGCTCGGTCATATTACCCTCAATGTAACAAAAAAGCCGGCCGCGAGACAACGAGCCCCGCGACCGGCTGGCACCAGGAACAATATCACGATTGCAGCAGACGCGCGCGGTCCATCACGTCGCTGGCCATGCCGTGAACCTCTTTTGACAGAGCCGAGAGTATAACCAGAAGCCCCACGAAGTTGCCGCGCTCCGCTTCCGGCATGGTGTCTATGTCGTCCTGCAAGCCGTCCAGGCTGCCCGCGGTAGAACGCAATCTCTTGGCCACTGTCTCAAGTCGTTTTGCCGACATGGTTTCCCCTTTGAGAAAAGAATTATCGAACGTGGTAGTACGGATTCACGAGCACGCCGGGCGACGTATAGTATGGAATGCCCGGCACGGTTGCCCGCTGCCCGCTGTACCAGGCGGCGTCCACGTAGCCCTGATAATAGTTGCGGTAATCGCCCACCTGATCATAAGCGGCGTACACCCGCGGCTGGTAATACTGCTGATAGTTGACGCTGCGCTGCGTCGGCCAGTAGCGAATCTGCGCGGACGCAACCGATGTGAGCACGCACACGAGCACGAGCGAACAGACAATACGCATGGAAAAGCCCTCCCGAGTTAGAATAGAACCTACACACAAACATACTACGTAAACCGGGTGGGGCGGGTTGCAGGGGGTGCGGGTTGTAACGATTATTTGCGTTCTAGGATTAAGTCGATTTTGCGCTGCCATTCCGCGAACACGGGTAAATTCTCAACCGTTATGCCGCATTCTGAATTCGGCAAACGATCATCCGCGCGAATCGCTGTCGTTAGCTCCGTAGTCCAGGCGACTAGCCGCTCGTTTGTATTTTCGTCACGGCCTCGTATCTGCGTGAGACACCCGCACGTTTGCCCGTCGTCGCGTTCCTCCCAAATCCGGCCGCTTGGTGTGACGGCTGAAAACAAACAACCGCCTTTCCGCCGCTGAGGCTCCGCCCACGTTTCGAAAATCTTGTCAGGGTTCGTGGTCAGGTATTCAATCGCATCGTCATATTTATCACGCATCGCGTTTGCTCCCAAGGTGTGATTCATTGCGCAATGAACGGAAGGTCACGCGGTTACAGCCAACTATGCCGCAGAGCGTAGCCGCCATCGCTATCAAATCCAGATGTATCGCCGTTGCGGCCGCGCTGATCTTTGGCCAGCTTGAACCCCTTTGGGTACAACGCATGGCTCAATGCGTAAACAATGGCGAATCCCATATCCATACCGCAGCCGCCGACTACTAGGCCGCCTTTGTCAGAATGCTTGTAGTCAATCGCACGGCCGACGTAGCCCGTCAAAAATATCGGGCCATCTTTCGACATTTTGAAAAGGTCGATTCGGCGCGACATACCCGAACTGCTGCAATGACGTAGAACAGTGTGAACAGTGTCGCCGGGTTTCAGCAACTTGCGTAGATGCTGAATGGCTTCAATCTTTTCCGCCTGTTTAGCGGCTTTCTTGCTCAACGGTTTTTGTGGTGCGTCTGTCATGGTGTCTTTTCTCCGTGGTGCTAAAAATCAGTCGTCGGATTCGAGCCGTTCCATATACGCGCGGGCCAGCTTTTCTATCCCGCCACGGCTACGCCGTTCTGCAATCGGGTGCCAGTTGCCGCGCTTCCAAGCGTAAAGTTTCCATTCAACCGGCATCGAAACGCCGTGGCAGAATTCGGAGCGCACGAGGCGCAACATCCCATCGCGGCTATCCCAGTGATTCGAACCGCTAGGCAGGGCGCCCTTGTCCAGCCATTTGATTTTGCAAGTGGTCATGGTGCCTCAAATCTTGGGTGCGAAACAAGATACCAAATGCCATCACTAAATTATAACCTCAAATTCTGACAGTGTATCCTATGTAAGGGAAATAGTTTAGGTTTTTGTAGCCGTCAAAATCGGCGCAACCGGCAATAAAAAAGGGCAACCGCCAACGACGACGGCCGCCCTTTTGAAATTTGAAAGTGGTTTAGCGGGCAAGCGCGATTATTCCTTGCGCCTAAGATTTGTCCAGGACATTATCAAAGCCGCTACAGCCAACGCCGTCGCAACGCCGTTCAGAAAACCGAGAATCCAAAGTGGGTGCAAGGTATCCTCCCTACCGGTGGTGATACTGGGATAGTTCTGTAATGCTGTCCCTAGCTTTAGTAATTCCGCTAATCCCGCATGCGGCCGATAGATGGCCATTCGGGCATTCACGATATTCCCCCGCCGTTGTCCAGGAGAAGTATCCTTGCGGCAGGTAGCCTAGTAAACTTTTCAGCTTGTCGCGCGCCCGATGGGCGCGAACACGAATGAGCGTATGATCGGGTGCCATTAGCTGTATCCTCATGGGTGCTAGGTCAGACAGTAGCAGGGCGCATTCCCTTGCGCCCCGGCCTAGAATAGGAAGCTAGGCATACCGTCGATAGAGTAATCGACCGCGGCGGCCTTGCCTTGCTTGGCGTCACGATAGCCTAGTGCGTATCCTTCGTCGCGCGATTCGCTTAGCTCGTCTTCGAACAAATCGGGAATATCCTTATCCTTGATAAAATCCCTAATGTTCCCACAAACGTAATCGTGAGAGTACATATCTTCGCTAGCCGATTCGTAGCCTGACTCTAGGCCAGCTTGGTATGCTGGATGGTCGCTATCCCATTCGTCTGCTGCGTCCCTGGCAGCATGAATCTCGTCTTCGGCCACATCTTCGATCGAGCACGATAAAGCACTGTTTTCGATCAAATGCCGCATGAAGGCAATTTCCTGGTCGTGATTGAAACCAATGAAAGCAGCCTCAAACTTTTCCGCTACAGCGTTAGCCTCTGCCTCTGCTTCTGCAATTGCCTGTTTTCTCACAGCTGCGGCCGCCTCTGCCGCGGCGCGCCGTTCACGTTCAATCACGGCCGCCATAGCTTCCGTGCGCACGTCTTCGTACTCAGGCTGATTGAACGGATATGGGAATACAGTCGATTCGTCCGCGTCGACTGCCATAATCTCGGCCAGCTTGCTGTAGTGCGCCTCTGCCGCACGGTAGGCCGTTTGCGTAGGCGACGATTCCTTGCCGCGGGATTGCACTAGGTCGACGACTAGCGGCATATCGCCTCTGCCGTCCCATTCACACTCCCACCATTTGGCGTCTAGTCCCGATTCTAGACTGTACTGCGCAGCAATCCCGGAATGAGAATTACTCACATTGTGGAGTATGCGCCCTACGCCGGTCACAATTACACTGTGAAAATCACACATAGTTGCCCATCCTCTGTTGTGGTGCCTGAAACAAGAAAAACCGTAGTGGGCCGTAATCCATGACGGCCCATTGGCGGTTTGCCCTGCCTAGTTGAAGAACGTTTCCGGGGTGTATCCTTGCTCCAACAGCCGATCGGCCAACGCCAAAGCGTCGTGGAGCGTCAAGCTATCGTCAGACTGCATTAGGATTCGAGCTAGGCGGTCGCGGTAATACATTGGTCATTCCTCCGGGTTTGCGCGCCCTGCCTTATCCCCTGCTAATAGGTCAGCAGAGGCAGGGAGCAAAGGTAGTAGTCCACAAATGAGCGAGTAATCAATGGGCTGGATGCACGGAGCGAATTAGGCTGCGCCACGTCAGCCATTCCACACATGGCCACACTGGCCTCACATAGGCCTCAGAGGGTTATAATGAGCGTCGCAATTTGATACGCTCCAATTCCCTGCATTTACCTCACGTACATCGCTGAATCGCTCACATCCACCACATTTCCTTCTATTCCCTCTGCAATTAGGGTTGCGGTTGAGCGTCGGCGGCAGATGGTGGCATGATTGGGGTCAGCTATCCAGTACACGCAGCCGTGCAGGGCGCGGGCGAACAGCGTAACCCCATCAATTTGGCGTGATACGAGGTACATCGGTGTATTCTCCGGGGTGCAGGCAGGGCGAAATGCCCTACCTATTCAAGGATATGTCGCTAATTGATAATTGCAAATGATATCCCCATGATTTACTGTCGCAATATGAGACAGCCATGAGGATTAATAGGCCGAATGCGGCAGATGGCCGCAGACAGAGGGCAGAGCCAGGCATCAACTATGCCCACCCATGCCCTAAGTGCGTGTATTCAAGAGGTTTAACAATGGTGTACACATGCACACCAGCGCCCATGTGTATGGGATATGATGATTGTATGGCCCTATGTGGTGTCGCAATATGAGACTATTTAATTTTTTGTGTACTAAATAATTAAGGGGGGCTTTCTATTTAGCGTTTTTGCGTAGTTTTGCCCGGATGGGGCGCCTTCGCCACGCGCCAGGGGGTAGGATATCCCAGTCAGTTCCCAGCCGGCTGGCGGCTCGGGCGGTTCGAGTTTGCGTAGAATCGGGTAGCGGGCGAGACAATCTATGTCGCACGAGTGCGCGTCGCCGTTGCAGGAAAGAAAGTATTCTCCCGCGCGTGGGCCGCGGTATTCCCCCGTCAGCTCGAAGCCACTGGGTACGTTGTCAATCGTTATTGTGTTGTTCATACCCACCCCTGTTGGTAATCGTGTGACCACTGAAACATGCGATTTGCCCACCACATCGCGCCCAGCGTGGCAACTACCGCGTAATTCGCCCGGAAGTAATCGCATGCGGTGATAAAGACTATCAGCTCGGCCAATCCTGCCGCGGCAAGCACAAGCCCACCGCAGCCCAGCCACCTATGCAGTCTTGCGTTTACCACGTTTCTTTTTCCTTTTCTTGCGTTTGGATTTCTTCCGGGCCAAATCCTGGAAGGTGACTAGCTTGACGGCCCGCACGGCGGAATACATATCGCCCCACGAGCAGCGGTATTCCTCGTCGATGTTGGTGCTCACGAATGATGCACCCCCTAGTTTCCGACCGCCGGCCACAACCCATCCATGAGCGTGTCACGCGCCTCGTTGATGCGCCGGTAAACGTCTGTATCGTCCTGCGTGAACTGCACGCACAGCCCCATGCCGCCGGCCTCGAACAACACCTTGGCCAGCACGACCGCCACAGAGTTGGGCGTCCAATGCAATTGGTTCGAATAATGCAGCACGATAGTCTGGACGAAATTATTCACCCGTGCGTGCATCGCCGGCACAAGAGAATTTAAATCGTCGGCCGTCGGAATGATTTGCACGCCCTCGTCAATTCCACTGTTCATAGTTCCCCCTATTTTGCGTTTTCTAAATCTCGTTCCATCCATTCCATTTCCATTGGTAGCACGTCATAAATAGCAGCTTGAAAATTTTTCAATGGGATACAACGTTCAATCGTAAACCGTTCCGAGCCATATCGGCGCATGTCTATCACTAAACCACGCACCTGCGGCGAATACGTGAATCGCACGTCCCAAGTTGGGTGCTTTGCTAAAAAATTCGTGAGGAACAAACCGAAGTCGTTCACGTCAGCATTACCTTTTCAGACCCACAACTCGGACACGCCGCCGGCCGATCCGGGTTGGCGTCAAAGCGATGCGTGCAGATTTCGCACAGCATGCGAGGTTCGTTCTCGTATTTGGTCAGGCGCAAATCGTAACTGGCGTCCACGGTAAAGGTTGTCCAGCAAAGTGAATTCGAAGCCGGGCTAACATGCTCACGCCACTGCACGAATGCCTTCATGGCGTAGCCGTTAGCCAGCACGCCCAGACTGTAGAAGTCCTTAGGGGCAATCTTGACGGCCAGCCAGCGGCGGAATTTGCTAAACACGTTCGTTTCCCCACGGAAGTTTTTTGCCGCCATTCTTCTCGGTTGCGTCGATCAAGATGATTGCCGATTGCCGATCGAGCGCGCGTATCTGTTCTCTGGTGTAACCATATTTGAGAAGTCGACCGTATTGTTTTGGTGTTATGCGCATGTCTAAAGCCCAAGGGTAACGCCGAACCAATCATCTACGAACGCGGGCCACTCTGAACCGTCACGAGGTTTCTCGCTAATAAAAAGCCCGTCGCCATTGCGTTTCATTATTGCAAATGAATCGATGTCGTTTCGTGAACAGATGGTTTGCGTAGATGGAACCGAGTGTTTCAGTAGGGCCGCCGTGCAACCGCGACGAACTAATATCTCATACAGACTGACTTGACCTGGTGCGTGTTTCCGCAAAGCGCCCCACCTAGCGTGGTGCCGCGACAATTCGCATATTAGCATTCGGCCCGCGTTGTCAAACACGAGATCGATGTCAGACGGCGTTATACCGCGAGGAAGATAATTCCATGCCGAATTATCAAGCATCTTGCCTTGCGCGTAGGCTTCCTCACATCGAATTACCCCCCTGTTCGCCATTAGACTAGCTCCCCCGCGAGCACTTCGCCGGTTTGCAACACTATCCCGAATTCAGAAAATGTCTCGGTAAACTGTTCTATGTTGTCACCAACATACAGCACGGCTTGTCCCTGCAACGGGACTGCATCATCGCCCTCAGTGCGCCAAAATTTAACTCGGCCTTTTGGAAAACACACCGCGGACGACACCGAAAGTAATTTTTGAAACCATCCGGTTTCCGTGGCGTTATTGACAAGCACGCACGCTTGCTTCACAGCCCCGATTTCCACGTCCTCAACTAGCTTCGTGGAGAATTGTTCAATGAGCGGCTGCGCGTAAGGCGGGTTCATCCAGACTCGGCCCTGCCATCTTTTCTCAAGTCCGTTATCTACCGCCGAATAGAATTTCTTGGCCTTAACAACTTTGTTAGCGGCGGCCGAGCTGGCGGGGTCGAGGTCGATTTCGCCCAATACTTCCCTCGCGGCGTCAATGTATTCCAGCGGGGTGTACCACTCGTTGTTGCCCGAGTTGTGCCCGACGTGGGCGCCTAGACCGAGTTGCTTTCGCAATTCTTTCTCGCTCCAACCTTCCGCCTCGGCTTTTTTGAGCCAGTGACGCCGTTCCTCGGGAGTATCTAAGCCTGCGACAGCCCGATGATGCGCAAAAGAGAGGGTTGTTACGCGAGTAACAAAAGGAAATCGTTCGCACACCCAAGCGTACTGGCGAGCCGCTTCGCTGCTGCACCCGTAGGCTTGCGCGGCTTGTTCGCCGAATTCTCTATCGCCCAGCAAAACCGCGTCGCCCAACCCCCACGGCGTAGCGCGGTCCATGCGCGATAATACTGCTACGGTCGATTCGAATTCGTCCCAGGTTGGTTTTCGTTTCTGGACTAATCCCCTTTCGGTTAATGAAGCCCAAGGAAACGATAGATCGAGTGGGTCGCTTTTTACCATTTGATTTGTTGTCATCTTGTTCCCAAGTTAATTTGTTCTGACTTCGCGGTTGCGTCGACAGACGCAATTGCGTTGTTCCCAAACCCGGAAGGTTTGGCGGGGTATCATCCCAGAGTGCTCCCCCCTACCCCCTCATTGCGAAAAATGAAGTGGTTAGGGCGATTTCAATTTGTTCGGTTCCGTCACGAACAGGCGTCCTGCCTCGCTGGCCTTCTGGCCGCTACATCATCCCGCCGTGCTGTTTCTGGCCCCGCCAACAGGGCTTCTCGTAGCGTCGGACTTAGCTCCCAGCCGCCCACTTATTTATGCTCGCTGCGTGCCTTGGACAATTCACGAGCCGCGGAAGTCTTTCGACTGTGCGGTTGGCTTAACACTTCTAGTCTACCACAACATAAGACTAAAGCAAGAGGTCAAAATATATTTTATTCCCAAGGTTGACAACCAAATGATAAGGGTATATGCTTATGTTGTGAGACGGGTAGTTTGCTCTGGGGTGCTGGCCGGGCGGGGGTTTTGGTCATTTTCACCCCGCCCGGCCCTCTTTAACGGGGGTAGCGGTTATGACGCCCTGCACGGTCGAATTGGCCGGCAGGCCCGTTGTAATCAGCGAATCCCGCCGGCCGTGGAAAAAGAATCATGGGATTTTTTACCCGGCTGGCGATCGGGGGCGGGACGTCGCGGAAATCGTGATTTCCAAAGGTCTGACTCCGAGCAAGCAAATCGAAACGGTCATTCACGAAATGTTGCACGCGCTTTTCTATTTTCTCGACGAGGACGTGGTGGACCACGCGGGCGGGGAACTGACCGAAGCGCTGGAACGGCTCGAACTTATCTAGGGGGTAGCTCATGGGTGTTGGTGTCGAATTCAACGTCAACGAGAAATGCAAACTTCGCGCGGACGCGAATGACATGAAACAGGCGTTTCAGTTCATCGCCACCGCGCAAACGGTGTTCGGCGTAGACCGCTGCGGGCACTGCGAATCGACGAATTTGCGGCTCAAGTACACGACGCCGCAGGGCTACGAATACTATTCGGTTCAATGTCAGGATTGCCGCTACGAACTGAAATTTGGCATCCGGCAAGAGGACAAGCAGCTCTTTCCCAAGGGCTGGGAAGAACCTTACCAGGGCGGCGACGCCAAAAAGGACGAGCCGAAAAAGTCGAAGCCGCGCGAGGAAACTCGAGAAGCCGAACCAGCCGGCACCTCGAAGGCCCCTTGGTGACGTGTGGCTGAGCCGGTTGCAAAGAAGTCGTGCTGTAAATGCGGCTGCGAACTGCCGCCGGTCGTCGTCGAGCGAAATTACTGCAAGCTGTGCATTGTGCGGCTCGGTCTGCAACACTCGTTTAACGATGTGCTGGTTGAGCCAAATGCTGCTACGTACAAGCAGAAACAGCACGACGAACCTATTTACGATACGTGGATTTTAGAAACCGAAAGAGAGGCAGAAGAACGTGGGAGACGAAATAGAGAACGAACAAGAGAACGAGACAATCGAAAACGAAAACCCGGTCGACGAGACAGCGAGTCAAGAATCGGAAAGTTCATCCGAAGAATCCTCCGAATTCAACCCAGCCGAAATTGAAGAACGCTTCGGCCTGGCGTCCGGCGAGTTGGCCACGTTCAAAGATGAGGCCAGCGCGCTCGCGCATGTATCGAGCCTGACTGACAATCTGTTGTCCGCCGGGCTGGGCGCGCAGGGCTATACGTTCTCGGAACAACCGCCGGCCACCGATAAGGCCGCGCCCGCGGTTGAGCAGCAGTCCGTCGCCGCCAAGATGGCCAAGAACAAGGCCCAACAGGTCGACAAGTCCGAACTGGACGCCCTTCGCGCCGAGCTGTCGGAAATCAAGACGGCTCTGGTCAGCCAGCACCAGGCTAACCAAAAGCAGTTGCAGGCCCAGCTCGACGCCCGGATTCGCCAGAAGATTGATTCTTGGAAGTCGCCCACCTACGGCACGACCGGCGCCCGCAAGTTCACGCAGAACAAGGCCGAAAAGGAAATCCGCGAGCTGCTGTATACGCACGTCGCCGGCCTGCAAGCCACCGGCAGGCCGATCCCCGAAGTCGAGGTAATTCTGGATCGGGTGCGGCTAGTACACGATTCGCATTTCACCATGCCCAAGAACGAGAAGAAAGAGGGCACGGTTGGCACGCCCGGCACAAAGTCGAGCATGGCCAGCAAGAATAAACAGCCGGCCAACATTCACGAAGCCTACCAGCAGAATCCTACGTAGTCTGAGGGCGACTCGACAGCCTTCCGTCCATCAACACGAGAGATTGATAAGCCGCTGTTTCGGGGCTCACGTCCTGATTAACAGCGGCTTTTTTATTGGGGGGTGTTATGCCGCGTGCTTTGAAACTCGAAGGGCAACGATTCGCCCGGCTACTGGTGTTGTCGCGGGCGGGCCACGACGGCGGCGGTCGAGCTACGTGGTCGTGTGTTTGCGATTGCGGCGGACAAAAAGTGGTTCGTTCGTCAGATTTGACTCGCGGTCGCGTCAGGTCGTGCGGGTGCCTGCAAATAGAAAATAGCTATACGTCCAATCTGCGTCACGGCCATTCGCGAAAAGGTAAATTTTCGCCCACGTATATCTCGTGGTTTGGGATGCGGTGCAGGTGCGAAACGCCCACTTCTGGCAACTACTACAAATACGGGGCGCGCGGAATAAAGGTGTGTCGGCGGTGGCGGGGGCCGGACGGTTTCGTAAATTTTTTAGCCGACATGGGTGAACGCCCGGCCGGTATGACATTGGATCGATTTCCGAACGGGGATGGCGACTATAAGCCCGGAAATTGCAGGTGGGCTACGATCGTTGAGCAGAACAACAATCGGAGGTTTAAGATAAGATCAAATTAAACTATTGACTCGGCATAAGATTTGCTGTTAAGATAAAAGGCGTTGGGTAAACAGTAAATCTTACGGGTATATCTCAATGCCAAGTCTTAGTGCAATCAATGATTTCGTGGAACTTAACATCGGAACTTTTGTTAAGGGCCGCTGGGACTATATCGGATTATCGCAACTGTACCCGACTCTTGAGGGCATCGCCCAGCTCGTGCCGCGCAAACAGCCGGCGTCGAACTACGAGTCGACCATCGTGTATCAAACCGAGACGGAAGACTCGGGCCACGGTGCCAAGCCTGGTGACCCTGTTCAGCCGGTCAACAAAAAGAACGCCCTGCGCCGGAAGGTGAAGGTCGTCAAGGACGTTGATTCGATCGGTTGGACCGAGGACATGGACACCCTGCAAGGGAAGTCCGACGAACATATTGTCAAGCAAATCCAAATGGATTTGGTTGACTTCGATTTGCATTTCTGGCAACGGCTTGAGCACGGCTTGCTGAACAAGCCGCTCAACATCATCCCCGAGGACGACGAAGCCTACTTCGGTTTTCCCGCGTGGATTACCGACGATGCCGCGACGACCACGAACAGCTTTACGCTGTACGGTGGCGACGATCCTTACGCCACCGGCCGCCCTGGTGCAATCTCGGTTGCCACGCATCCGAAGTACACCAACCCGGTTGCGCAGTTCGACTCTGTGTCGGACGACGATTATTTCGACAAGCTGGAAAAGTTTTTCCTGCAACGCAAGTTGATGGGCGTCGTGCCCAATCCGCGGTTGATCCCCGACACGCCGAACGACGTCATCTATACGCAGCTCCCGCTGCAAACCGCGGTTCAGCGGTACATGATGGCCAGCAATGAAAACATCGGCATGGACGCGGGCCGTTACCGCGGCGCGCCGACGTACAAGCAGGTTCCGTTCGTGCTCTGGCACGCGCTTGGCCACGCCGATTCGCCGGTGCGGATTCCCACGGCTGTTTGCCTAGTCGTCGACTGGAACAGCTTCGAATACAACGTCGTGCCGTCCTACGATCGCAAGATCGACGGCCCGAAGGACTGGCCGCTTGTCCCGAGCGGTAAGTACGTCACGAGCGAAATGTGGCACCAAGTCGTGTGTCACCGCCCGGATCGCAATTTCCGCATGAAGTCAAGCACCGCGAATCTGCAACCGTAAGTGGACGTGTTTCAATTTTTGGCTGATTTTTGAAATTCAACCCGGTTCTTTGAACAGGATTTAGCTTATGTTGCTCAAGTTTGACGGTACTGCTACCCGCGGCCCGAGCGCTTCACTGTGCGCTGGCACGGTGGATTGGCCCAAGGGTTCGGCTCAAGCGCAAGTTTCGCAAGCCGACTTTGACGATCATGTTCCGTACCACGCTGCGCTCTACACGACCGATCCGGCATCGTCCGAGGTAACGCTGGAAACCACGCGGTTCGGTGTTATCGACGTGTTCGAAGCGGCCGGCTCGAACGAAACGGCCGGCGTGCAGCGGCTTAATTCTTACATTCTGTCGGCCGTGCCTCTGACGATTTTCGGCACGCGCATCAAGCAAGTCGCTGACGCTGATAGCCCGCAGCTCTTTATCGGCCTGTTCGACGGTGCCATTACGGCGGTGTTTTCGGCGGGCGCGCTGGCGGTCAGCTCAAATCAGGACATGCTCGGCTTGCGTTGGAACGCCGACGAGACGATTGACATTGTGGCGAATGTCGATGGCACGCTGACGGTGCTCAAGGACGATATTGGCGTGACGGTTGAACGAACGTCAGGCTTTAATGAAATGGGCCTGCGTGTCGAGAACCACGGTGGTGAGAGTTACCGCCTGACGCCGGTTATCAACGGGCAGCGTCGTAACGGCGTGACCGTGGATGACTCAGCAATTCCCGAATCGGTGGCAATGAAGTTCACTCTCAGCTCGACGGTCGCAGCCACCACGAACGTCAATTTTGAAGTCGACTGGATTTACACGAACGACAAGTAGTCGTTTTTCAACATATCGTTGTCCCCCTGCGATGAATCAGCGGCGTGGCGATTAGTCGTCGGGCCGCTGATTCTGTTTAGTGACTATGGCGAATCTCCAATTATCCAATTCCGAGATTGTCCGCAACGTGCTCATGGAATCGGGGCTAGGACGGGACATTACCTCGTTCGTGAGCGACCCGGCCACCGCGGAGGACGTGCGGAACATTATTCGCTCGGGGCTGCGTCGGGCGTTCCTGCCGATCGACAACGGCGTGCCGTACCGCTGGCGGTTCCTGCGCAAGCATGCGCCGTTCTCGATTGTGCCCGTTTATTCGACCGGCACACTTACCAAGACGAGCGGCAGCGGCAACGTCACGCTGGCCGGCGGCACCTGGCCGGCTTACGCCATTGATATGTTTATCCGGGTGAACGGGCATGTCCTGTTCATCAACACGCGGACGAGCGATTCAGTTGTCATCGTGGAGAACACACAGATTGCCGTGACGGCCGGTACGGCGTTCGAAGCCTTCCGCTATCGCTACCCCATGCCGACCGACTTCGCCGAATGGGACGGCGGCGTGGTGTATTCGATCAGCTCGGGCGAGACGACCACGGCCAGCAGTCATTTTCTGGCGGAAGCCGACGAAGCCGATTTACGGATGCGTTACCACATCGGCTGGAACGAGGACAGCGAGACAAAGCATTTCGCCGTGTCGGCCACCTACGAAGGCGACGGCGGTTTCAACATTATGTTCTGGCCGGTGCCTGAGCCCGATGCCCATATTCAGGGCGTCTACCATTCGATTCCGGTCGACAATCTGCCGGCCGACATGACCGTCCCCGGCAGCGACGTCGTGCAGGTTCCGCCGATGTACGCCGAAGCATTCATGGAAGCGATTCTTGCGGCGGCCGAAGCGTACAACCACAACGCGATGGACGTTCACGAACAGCGGTTCCAAGCGGCGATTGCCGCCGCGATTGCCCACGACCGGGCGGCTGCCGGCGCCTTCGACTTCTCTAATTCGCCGGGCGGTCGGCGAGGGTGCTACGGCGAGGACGGCATGGGCTGCGCCCCGCCGATAGGACTTGAAATTGACTTTTGGTCCTAGCTTTTAAGGTACAGAACTCGGAGGATTTGTGAAAAACTTTATTTTAGCGTTGGTGGTTATGTTGGCCGTGGTGGCGGCGGCTTCTGCTCACAATCGTCATCCTGGCTGGCGATACGGCGAGCACCGCCCCCATCCGTACCACGGGCATTACGATTCGCCATACGGCCATTATCATTGCCCCCCGCGATACCAACAGCCGCCAAGCTACGGCTGGTATTATTACCATTCGCCGTATGGCTACTATCGATATTATCGGTAAACTTGAACTGAACGGCTGAACAGGTTATATTAAACGTAGCGGTAAAGGACGCCGCTAAAACACAGGTACGAACTAAAAAACGTGTTTCGAGGTAAGGCTTAATGTCCGCTCACAATTTCGGCATGAATCTGGACCGCGCCCTCCGCATGGGTTTTCTGAAAATTCGCGACCCCCTCGCGAGCGGCACCTTTAGCTGGCACAACCAGGGCATCGCGTATGTCGAAGTCGTGACGCTTACGGCTGAGAGCCGCGCCTTGCCGGCCGCTACTGGGTTCGCGCCTGGCACGAAGCTGATTGTTGATTTCAAGACTGACGGTGGTGACCTCACGATTACAGGGGCTTCCAACGGTTCTCAAATTCTCGATACGGTAGGTGCCCGCGCGGAATTCCAGGTTGTGGAT
>Ga0137431_1000411_pt1 | contig 16207 bp, 17 predicted proteins | sample EasRivERMZT800_2_FD_104646 | JGI IMG/M metagenome (GOLD analysis project Ga0137431, IMG submission 104646) | Soil microbial communities from meander-bound floodplain in the East River, Colorado, USA - East River MetaG ERMZT800_2 | ecosystem: Environmental > Terrestrial > Soil > Floodplain ... | reverse complement strand
GTGCGCCCGCTGACGTGGACTGTGACGGAGACGTTGATGCCACGGACGGCAACATCGTCAACTGCCGCATCTTTGAAGGATCACCCGTGGAATGCTGCGGCGCATGCGGGTGTCATGCCGACTTCAATCGCGACGGTGCGGTGACCGAGGACGACCTTTCGATCTACGATGATGAATCCGAAGGGAATCCATGCGTCTTCGACGTGAACTGCGATGAGGTCGTTAACGATTCGGATCGCGAGGCGGTTCTGTGCCAGATCGACGGGTGTAGCGACTGCTGCAATCCGAATCCGGGCCTGTATGGCGACACGGATGATAATGGCGTCATCGACATCGATGACGTTCTGTGCGTGCTGGACTGCTTTGTCTCTGGAACGTGTCCCAACGGAGACATCTGGCCATGCGGCGGGGGAGACAAGGTATGCGACCTCGATGATATTCTGGCCATCCTGGACACGTTTCAGGGGTTCCCGCCTTGTCCGTGCCCGGAATGATGACTGAGTGGTAAACCTGAAGAGCTACAATACACGGGCGCCATCGGGGGTCACTTGCCGATGTCGCCCGTGCGGTATTTGTTATGATAGAGGCATGACTGTGTGAACGAAACCAGCTGGTTTGCGATTCGTTATTAATTGGTTGAGGACCCTCCTATGTGACTAACGGCGCATCCGGTTAACTTGCGCATGTTAGGAATGTCATGAAAGCTGATCATAGATTTTACAAACTCCATCCGAAGCTGCAAAAGGACCTCGCCAGTTGGGCGATGGATGCAGAATTGCAAAAACTCGCGAAGCGCCTCGCTGAACAGAAAGATGCCGGTCAGTACCTCGATACGCTTGCTGAAGTGTTCATGGCCAGACGTCTTCGGCAGGCCGGTTTCTTGCTACGAGTCGAAGTGGAAAAATGCGATCTTGAGGCTCGTCATAATGGCTTGGAGGTTTATCTCCATATCAAAAGGCTCAACTTAGGTGCCGCGTTTCAACGACAATTCGACTTGGCAAATCGCCTTCACGATCTCGAGCAACTCTCCATACCGCTGTGCATATCTGTGGGATGGAATCATGACTTGACGGATTCAGAGATGCAGGTCGTCTATTCACAAGCAAAGTCGTGGCTCCCGACAGCCAGCGTTGGAAACATCTTGGCGTCTTGGATACCAGGGGTCGAGAACTTGGAAGAATTGACGTTCTCAAGCAATCTCGGAAAGAACGCATTCAACTTAGCTTGTCGCCACCCGCGCAGTTCATGCCGGATCACGAGCGGTTTTCGAGGAAAATGAAAGAAGCCTACGGACAGTTTGTTCACGGGAAGACCAATCTGATTGCCGTCTGCAGTGATTGGTTTGACGACAGCGAGGACTTTGAAACAGCGCTGCTCGGGCGGACGTTTGAGAGGTTGGCCGGTGACAAACGGATGACACCGGAAACAGGTCGTCTACACGATGGTTTCTGGAGTGTGGAAAAACATAGGGCAATCGAATTGGCGATCTTCTTTACGTTTTCTGGTACCCGAGATCATCTTGATTCAAGGTGGGTCCGGGATCACTCAACGATCGCACCTGAGTTGATTTCGTGTGTCTCAAGTGTATTCACATCTACAAGTGTGACCAGATAATGCATCCGGAGAGATTGCCCGTCCGTCATCGCACTCGAAACGGCTGAAACGGCTTGCGGTGCAGGATATCATAAACGTCCTGGTATCGCATCGTACATCTTCTCCGACCCTGTGAATTGCAAGAGGCTCACCGGCTGATGGCAACTTCGATCGTCGCGTCGATTTTTGGACCGCACTGACGTATAACATCTCCGTGCCCAAGCGAAGCGACATCAAGAACATCCTCATCATCGGTTCCGGGCCGATCGTCATCGGGCAGGGCTGCGAGTTTGATTATTCGGGGACGCAGGCGTGCAAGGCGCTTCGTGAAGAAGGCTACGGGGTCGTGCTCATCAATTCCAACCCGGCCACGATCATGACCGATCCGGAGATGGCCGACCGGACGTACATCGAGCCGATTACTCCGGAATTCCTGGAAAAAGTGCTGGAACGCGAACGAGTGGACGGGCGGGCCGTGAACGCGATTCTGCCCACGCTGGGCGGGCAGACGGGGTTGAACTGCGCGATGGACGCGACGGAGCGCGGTATTCTCGACAAGTACGGCGTCCAATTGATCGGCGCGAGTCGAGAGGCCATCCACAAGGCCGAGGATCGTACGGCGTTCAAGCGGACAATGATCGAGATTGGCCTTGATGTGCCACAGTCTGACACTGCACACACGTGGGACGAGGCGGAACGAGTCGTCGAGCGCATCGGACTGCCGTGCTGCATTAGGCCGGCATATACGCTCGGTGGTGAAGGCGGGGGATTCGCCCGCACTTCTGAAGAATTCGAAGCGATCGCGCGGCGCGGGCTCGCCAAATCGCGGGTCAGCGAGATCCTCATCGAGGAAGACCTGTACGGCTGGAAGGAATACGAGCTGGAGGTGATGCGCGACCGGGCGGACAACGTGGTCATCATCTGCTCGATCGAAAACTTCGATCCGATGGGCGTTCACACCGGCGATTCGATCACCGTTGCGCCGGCCCAGACGCTCACCGACAAGGAATATCAGAAGATGCGCGACGCCGCGATCGCCATCATCCGGGCGATCGGCGTCGACACCGGCGGCTGCAACATTCAGTTCGGGGTCGATCCGAGAACCGGCCGCCAGGTGGTCATCGAGATGAACCCCCGCGTATCCCGCTCCTCGGCACTGGCCAGCAAGGCCACGGGGTATCCGATCGCCCGAATCGCGGCCAAGCTGGCCGTGGGATACACGCTCGACGAGCTTCCCAATGATATCACGGGGACGACTCCCGCGAGCGTCGAGCCGACGATCGATTATGTGGTGGTTAAGATTCCGCGCTGGACGTTCGAGAAGTTTCCCGATTGCGATGAGACGTTGACGACGTATATGAAATCGGTCGGTGAGGGGATGGCCATCGGGCGGACGTTCAAGGAAGCATTCCAGAAATGCATTCGGTCGATGGAAATCCAACGCTTCGGATTGGGACTTGATAAGAACGATGCGTGGTTGAAGGGGAGGAAAGAAGGCACGGAGGCACGCCGGCAAGCCGGTTTACCGGGGCACGAAGGCACGAAGGGAGCAGAGAGCCGAACGGCGATCGGCGGATCGACGGCTACCGAGGCGCTGCCGGATATTGAAGAACAGCACGCCAAGTCCTGGCCAATCGCTGATGACGTGCTGCGGGATAAGCTTTCGCGGCCATGTCAGGGTCGGCCGTACTACATTCGCTACGCGTTCAAGATGGGCTGGACGGTGGAGGCGGTCCACGAGTTGTCGGGGATTGACCCCTGGTTTCTCGAACAAATACGCGAATTGAGTGAATCCGAGCCGCACGCGGAAGTGCGAGACGAGCGGTTTGCGGCGCTGAAACGGCTGGGCTACAGCCACGTTCAGATCGCTGCGGCGATGAGACGGCCGGTGACGGAGATTGAGGCCTTGGCGCGGGAGTTGGGAGTCGCGCCGGCGTACAAGCTGGTCGATACGTGCGCGGCGGAGTTCGAGGCGAAGACGCCGTATTTTTATTCGGCGCATGAGACGCCGGTGATGCGCGTTGATGTGGATGGAGTGTCAAAATGGACCCCCCTCAATCCCCCCTGGGCAAGGGGGGAGGTGTCATTGCCAGCACCCGGTTCGCCGGCGATTGATGACGAAATCCGGGTTTCCGATCGGCCCAAGATCGTGGTTTTGGGCGGAGGGCCGAATCGGATCGGGCAGGGGATCGAGTTTGATTATTGCTGTTGTCACGCCTCCTACGCGGCCCAGAAGCGCGGGTTTGAGTCGGTGATGATCAATTCCAACCCGGAGACCGTGAGCACCGATTTTGACACCAGCGACATGCTGTTCTTCGAGCCGTTGACGCATGAGGATGTCCTCAATGTCATTGAACGACTCAACAACCGGAGCATGGTCACCCCGCGCGCGGACCATGCCACGCCAACCCCAATTGATCCGCCCTTCGTAAGCCGGGGTGAGAATGACGCCAAAGGGCTGGTGCGCGGGGTGATTGTTCAATTCGGCGGTCAGACGCCGCTCAATCTCGCGCAGGGGTTAAAGGACGCCGGAGTGCCCATACTTGGCACTCAACCGGAAATGATCCACCTGGCCGAGGACCGCGACGCATTCCAGAGAGTCCTCCGCGAGCTCAGCTTGCTTCAGCCGCCCAACGGCATCGCCCGAAATCGCAACGAAGCCGTCGCGATCGCCGAGAAAATCGGGTACCCAGTTCTGGTGCGGCCCAGTTACGTCCTCGGCGGGCGAGGCATGAAGGTGTGCAACAATGAGTCCGATCTGAACGATTTTCTCCTCGAGGCCTTCGGCGCTTCCGACCGGGCCGTGGCCGATCGGGACAACCCCGTCCTCATCGACAAGTTTCTCGTCGACGCCATCGAGGTTGACGTGGATGCCGTGGCCGACTTCGGCCAGTCCGATTTCGACGTCCGCACCGGAAAGCTCCTTTCACCGGACGCCCGCCCCAAACCAACGTGCATGGTCGCGGGGATCATGGAGCACATCGAGGAAGCGGGCATCCACAGCGGCGATAGCACCTGCGTCTTGCCGCCGTTTTCCCTTGGCCGCATGGTGATCGAAGACTTGTTCCGTTCCACCCGCCGCCTCGCGGAGCGATTGCAGGTGTGCGGGGTGATGAACGTGCAGTACGCGATCTTGAACCGAACCGTATACGTCTTGGAAGTGAACCCCCGGGCCTCGCGCACGCTCCCGTTCGTCGCGAAAGCCACCGGTGTGCCCTGGGCGCGAATCGCGACCCGGACCATGCTCGGCGAGCCGCTTGCCGATGTGCTGGCCGAATACCAAATCGAAAAAACGCCCTGGCCGGAACATACGTCGATCAAGGCGCCGGTGTTCCCCTTCGATCGGTTTGCCGGGGCCGACGTGATCTTGGGCCCGGAAATGCGGAGCACCGGCGAGGTGATGGCCATCGATTCCAGCTTCGGGCGGGCGTTCGCCAAGGCCCAGATTGCGACGGGGTGGTCACTGCCTACGAACGGCAACGTGCTGGTGAGCGTCAACGACCCCGACAAGCCGCGGATCGTTTCGATCGCCCGCGATCTCCATGACATGGGCTTTACAATTTTTTCGACCATCGGCACGCGAAATACTCTGGCTGAGGCGGGGATTCCGACGACTCTGGTCTCCAAACATACGGAAAGCGGCGCTCCGTTTCTGAAGGAACTGATTGAGAACGGCACGCTGCACCTACTCATCAACACGCCCATCCGGACCGGTCCGGCCTCCGCGGAGGGACGATGGCGGGCCGCGGCGTTTTCGCGCCGCCTGCCGTTGATCACTACGATCGCTGGCGCTCGGGCCGCGGTCGCGGCGATCCGCGCCCTTCGAGAAAACGACGACGGAGCCGTGGCCACCCCGCTGGAAGTCAAACCGCTGCAATCGTATTTTGGTTCATGACATCACGCTGGCACAGAGCCCTAATCAAGTCGGCCGACGAAACAGAGCACGAAGCGGAAATCGCGAACGGGAAAAAGGCCAGAGGCCGCCCTAAAACAAAGGTCAGTTGAAAGCGTTATGGGACCGTGGGACCCATCGCAACGGTGCGTTTTCCAAGAACTAGTGCAGTCAATCTCGGACTTCGTCGCCTGGTTCTCGCGCCGCCGCCATTGCATATCTCACTATTAATTGCGGGTTTAGAACGTTTCCCGGGGGACCGATAGCCCATTAGCGGGCCGAGAGTCCGCTGCGCCGGGCGTGCGCGCGCCCGGTGAACATGGCCGGTCGGGGTGCGCCACGATGGCTTCGAGCTGGTGAAACGCGTGGATCGAACCACGCCGCGTCTCGTCGGATGGAGTGCGCGAACGGCAACTATGACAACGATTCAGACCGCGACATCTTCGACGACCAAGCCTGCGGGTGACGGATCGCTCGCCCGGTTGCGAAGCGCCGCGCTGAGTCTACAGACCAAGGCGACGGCGTTGATCGTGCTGGTTATCCTGGCGGTGACCACGGCGGTGACCGCATACTCCATTCACTACAGCAGCCGTTTTGTGCGTGAGCAGCAGGAAGCGCAGTTGGTGCAAGCGGCATCGCTTCTGGCCAAGGCCGCAGCTCCCATGATGATGGACAACATGATCGACGGCGTGGCTGAATTGGCGAGGAGAGCGGCCAACGGTGCCCCCCTGCTATATGTGATGCTTACGGACGTGGACGGTCGCGAACTTGCCTCGGCGGTATACGGTCCCGCGGGAGTCCAGCGCCCCACACCGGCTTTGGGCAAGCCCGGCGGTGCGCTGGAACATGCCTTGTCCGAGAGCGTAGGAGCGCAGGGTCGAGGGGTGCTGAGTATTTCCTACCCGATCAGTCAACGTCAGCCCGCCACGGAGGGGAACGACGATGGCAGGACTCGGCTGCTCGGGTACGTGTACACCGGCATGTCGGCGAATGAATGGCAACGATCACTTGCCGCGCACATGGATTTCGTGATCGGCGTGGGCGCAATCGCGCTGATCGTGGTCGTGCCGCTGGGCTTCTGGCTCGTTCATCGGATCATGGCTCCGGTGGACAGTCTCGCCGAGACCATGATAAAATTCTCGCACGGAGGCCTGAATGTACGGAGCAAAGTGAAAGGGGGGGACGAAATCGGACGTTTGGCCCAGGCGTTCAATCGAATGGCGGACCAGCATCGTCAAACGCATGAGCGTCTGGTACGTCTCAACCTGGAGTTGGAGCGGCGGGTCGCGGAGCGAACGTGGCAGCTTCGGGAACTGGCATCTCGCGAACCGCTGACCGGTCTGTATAACCGCCGCCATTTCAACGAAGTTCTGCGCCGGCGGTTCGCGGAAGCCATTCGCCACGGATCGGAGCTCTCGTGCATCATGATTGACCTCGATGGCTTCAAGCACGCCAATGACGCGTTCGGGCATCAGGTGGGCGACGAGTTGCTAGTGCTCACCGCGACGATGATTTTGAGTCAATTGCGTGTGTCGGACGTGGCCGCTCGCTACGGGGGTGATGAGTTCATCCTCTTACTGCCGCAGACCGACGCGGAGCAGGCTCATGTCCTGGGTCAGCGAATCATGCAGCAGTTCGACCGAGAGGCGTTGACGCGGTTTCCACAGGCCAAGGTCAGCATGTCGATGGGCGTATCGAGCGTGAACTCGTCGGGAGTGAGCGAAGCCGACGAATTGGTCAAATCGGCGGACCAGGCAATGTACGCGGCCAAGCAGGCGGGAAAGGGGCGTGTCGTGATGGCGTCGCGGGCGGCACAGGGGGCCGGGGTTTAATCGTGCGGCTCCCTTCGACTGGACTCGCGTGCTGCTGTTCTTGGGCAGTGGTTCATCTTTTTCAGACCCACGACCGCTAGGGTGCGGTGTTCCTGACCACTCGCGGCCGCTTCCCGAAATGTTCCGCCGTTCATCTCGAATATAAAAATAGGCGGGGTTTATCGTCGCCGGATGGTTCCGCGCGCGGTAGGCTCTTTGCATCCGAGAAGACCCATGCTGACAGCGGTTGGTCAATATGTCGGAGCCAAGGTCGTGACGGCCGTCCTCGTCGTTTCCGGCGCCGGGGCGGTGATCTGGTTCTGGCGGCACCCGGAACATCTGGCCACGATCTGGCAGGTGATCAAGTATGCCCTGGTGTGGATGGGATTCGTCCTGGTTTTTCCGTGGGCGACGTTTTTCGTGACCACGTGGGTGGTGGCGAAGGAATCGAACGCGGCGGCGGCGGCGATGCTCGTGGGCTACGCACTGGTGGACGCGGTTGTCGCGTTTTGTCTAATTGGGGGTGTGCGGGGGATGGGAACGTTGACCTGGGGGGTGCTTTTTCTTGGCTTCCTGAGCGCGGCGGTTTATAATTTCAAGGTTTGTGAGTATCAGGCGAGCCGCCTGGAGGGCGCGTGATGCGCGCCGCTTGTTCGAGGAGGCGGGCATGTCCGCGCTGCGGGAAGGTAACCGGATCAGCAACTACATTCTCGAGGCTCGCCGCGGCGAGGGCAGCTTCGGAGAAGTGTGGCGGGCGCGGCACCACATCCTGCGCGAGGTGGTGGCGATCAAGGTCCCGACGGACCCCCACTACGTCCGCAACCTTCAGCGCGAGGGCATCACAGCCCACGGTTTGAAGCACCCCAACATCGTCCGGGTGATCGATCTGGATCCCTATGGCGAGCCGCCGTATCTCGTCATGGAATATGTCGAAGGACCGTCGTTGCGCGAAGCAATCGACGCGGCGGGGGCGGACTTTCCCATCCCGGCCGCGGTAGCGATCTTGCGCGGCGTGTTACAGGCCCTGTCAGTGTCTCATAAGCAGGGGGTGATTCACCGCGACATCAAGCCCGGGAACATTCTGATCGCCCACCCTGTTGCCGAGTTGGCTTCGGTGACCGAACGGGCGGTCAAGGTGACCGATTTCGGGCTTGGGCACGTTGGTGGGATCACGGCGCGTTCGATGATGCAGAGCGGCAGCGCCGACCTCAATTCGGAGGAGGGAAGGATCGCTGGCACGCTGGCCTATATGGCCCCGGAGCAGCGTGAGGGGGGCGAGGTTGACGCGCGGAGCGATCTCTATTCATGCGGCGTGGTACTGTTCGAGATGCTGACGGGGGAACGCCCGGCGGGGCATGAGATGCCAAGTTCGGTACGGGCATCGGTTCCCACGTATCTTGATCAGGTATATCAGTGCTGCTACGCGCGGAAGGAACGGCGGTTCGCATCGGCTGAGGCCATGCTGACGGCGATGGTGCCGAGGGCATTCGACGGGCATGTTCCCCCGGCGATACCCGCCTACGCCGGGCGAGGCGCCGCCGCGCCGGCATCGGCAGGCGGCGTGTGCTCATCGTGTGGGGCTGTGACGCAACGGGATGATAACTTCTGCATCCAATGCGGGCGGCAGCGAGTGGCCGCCGTGCCGACTTGCCGGCACTGCGGGACGTATGTTCATGCGAACGATCGGTTTTGCATCCGGTGCGGGAAGAGCCTGACGGTGCTGACTTAGGTTTACGGGTGTGGCCATGACCGGCGAAATCGCCGCGATGCTCCTGTTGCTTCTGTTCGGATGCGCCGCGTTCGTGATCAGCGTGGTGTTCATCGTCGGACGGATCATGGCGGGCATGTGGCGCGGTTTCACGTGGTTAGCCGGTGGGTCATGCTGCGAGACGGAGCCGACGGCCCGCGCTGATCGGGGCTGGCACACGGGCGATGGGCGGGTGTGCCCGCGGCCGCAATGTCGAAAGGTCGAGTATCGTCCGGCGCGGTTTTGCAGCCAGTGCGGGCATCGATTTCCGGACGGTGGTTCGGCCGATGGGTCCGGCGGTTATGCGGGTCGATGAAATACCACGATGACGGTCGACGCACAAAAAGCGCTTCAGTATGAGTCGGATTTTCTATCCGGCGTTGAGGCCAATTTCGAGGCGGCCAAGGGGCGGCAGTTTCGCGGCTCGTCGTGGCAGCGGGTGACCGAGGACGATGTGCTCCAGCTTAAGACGTTGATGGCGGACAGGCAGGCGTACGACCGCGAATTGCTCAAGTCGTTGCCGTCCAACCGGCGGGTCGCCTTGCACGGCTTTGAGCGTCGATTCGGGCTGTGGAAGCGCCGGACGGGGGTGGCGATCGCGTCGGTGCTTTCGCCGATGGGTCACTATGTGGCACCTGGCGGTCGGCCCGCACCGCCGATCGGGCTAGGCGATCTGATGGATCATGTACGGAAGCTGGTGAAGGACTCGAACGTGCCGCACGTGATCGGTGTGTGCAGCCCCACAGGCTTTACAGAAGAGGCGAGGCACGCTCGGATCGAGATGGCCAACGTGGCCGTGGTCTTGGTGGAGCCGGATGGCCACGGCGGCTGGAAGAGCCACGGCGGCGAGACGGGGGTCGATCCGCGCCTTGTGAAAATATTCGACCCCGAAGGTCCGAAGCAAAAAGTGGAGCGGGTGCGGCGATTCGTGGAGGAGCGCAGCGCCGATTTGCTGACCGGCGGGCTTTCGTCGGGGTCGATCGCGCGGCGGGCGAACGTGCCGGAGTCGCTCGTCCGCCAGGGCTTTGAGGCCATGGCGGCGGCGGACCCGGAATTGAGGTTGCTGCGGGAGGAAGGGGAATTGGTGATGTTTCGGGGCTCGGCAATGCGATCGCAGGAGAAACGAATGGGCGTTATCGATCGGATTCGTCAATTATTCTCCGGCGAGGGCGACGAGGCTGAGAAGACCAATCTGTTGGGTGAGCGGCGGGCGGCGCTGGCTCGGCGGCGGGATCGGATTTACGAGGACATCGGGAAGCTCGAGGAGAAGGAACAGGAGCTGCTCGGCGAGGGGAAGGCGGCGCACGCGGCCAAGGCCCACGTCAAGGAGCGGCGGCTGGCCGCTCAGTTGGCTCAGCTTCGGAAGGACATTGCCCGGCAGAACACGACGGCGGGGATGCTTAATCAGCAGATCAACATCATCAGCACGGATATCCATAATCTGACGCTATTGCAGCAGGGGCAGCGGGCGCAGCTACCGAGCACGGAGACGCTAACTGAGCACGCGGTGGCGGCGGAGGAGATGCTGGAGACGCTCAAAGCGGATGCGGATTTGGTGTCGGGGCTGGAGACGGGGATCGAGGCGAACGTGAGCAACGCGGAGGAACAGGCGATCTTGCGCGAGTTCGGGGAAGTCGATGAAGAAGCGGGCCCGGTGAAGATCGCCGAAGCGAAGAAGGCGCCGAGTGCCACAAAGATGACACCGCCTCCGATCAAGCAAGCATCGGTAGGCGAGCAGTCGCGAGCACAAGCGGGGACGCCGGATGAACCGACAAGTCCGGGCAAGGCGAAGGATCGCGGGCGGGACGCGGAGGCGCTGTAGAGGAATGGTTCGTCCGCCCGGGCGGGAGAATCTAGGAGAAGTCCCGTTACCAGGGGCTGAAGTCCCTGGTAACGACCACGCGCCCTCCGGGCGAACGGACGAAACTAAGGATCACTTGCGTGCGATGGTTCGCTGTTGTGTCTGTTGGCTCGGCGATCGGTCTCGCGTCGATTGGTTTACTCTATGGACTTTTTCTGTTAGCACCTTTCGTGCCAAAGTGGTTGGCCCTTGTGCTTCTGGTATGTGCTTTAATAGGTGAGATTCTTGCTTATCACTTGGTGGTATTCCTCATAAACAAGGCCTCGGATGGACCGGGTCGTGTTCGGCGAATTTGAACCAACATGATCGCCCGCTCGGAAATGCACTGGCTGACGGAGACCGGGATGTTCTTTGAAAAAAAGGGGCCGGTGTGGGAGACGCTGCACGCGCTGGAAGAGCGACTGAACGAGGCCGGCATTCCGTTTGTGGTGATCGGCGGACTTGCGCTGAATGCCTACGACTATCCCCGCCAGACAGTCGACGTGGATATCGTGCTGACCGAAGACGGCTACTCCCGTTTCCGCAAGCAGCTGGCCGGTTCTGTGTATGAAAAGGCAGAAGGTGTATCGCGGCGGTTTGTCGATCCGGCGACCGGGGTGACCATCGACGTGCTCATTGCCAGTCAACTGGCCGGTCAGACGAAGAAGAATTCTTCGGTGCGGTTTCCCGATCCGGGCGAGGGCGAGATTCACGCCGATCTGCGGACGGTGTCGCTCGCGCGATTGATCGAATTGAAGCTGGTGACGTGGCGGTTCAAGGATTGGGGCGACGTGGTCGAATTGATTCGACGGAACCATTTGCCGGAATCCTTCGCTGATCAGCTTGACCTATCGGTGCGAAGCGCGTTCAAGGAATGTTATGACCAGGCCACGGACGCAGGATACGAGAACCCATAAGGAAAAAGGAAGGCGTGGGACCGGCATTAAGTCGGTCCCGCAGCGATCGATACATGGTCTTTGGAAAACGCAATCCGTTGGGGTTCCTCGAGTGGCTCACGCAGCGTAAGCGGCCGTTGTCGCAGATGACGCGATCGGAGCTTCGTCGGCAAGAATTGCTATTGGAAAAAGATCGCACGCGCCTGTTGAACCGTATCACCAAGATCGCCGGCGAAAAACAGGGACTGTTCGATCGTGGGGCCCACGAGAAAACCCCTGAGCTTCGTCGGGTGATGGCCCAGGAGTTCGAGCTGAAGACCACCGAGCAGCTCATGCTCGCCCGGCAGTTGAACATCCGCAGCAAGGAGATGATGACGGTTTCGCGGCTGCGGATGCTGCGGGAGAACGCCGATCGGATCGGGCAGAATAACCGCCTTGGCCTCATTGGCCGGGCGGACATGATCAAGCTGGGGAGGATGATCGAGTCGGACGCCGTGCGGTCGGAGATGTACCAAGAATACCTCGACGAAGTGCTGGCGATCGGCAGCGAAGTGGATGAAGGCTCGGCGGCGCTGAGCAAGGCCGGCGACGGTGTGCTCAAAGTGTGGGAAAAGATGGACGCGGGCGTGATTACTGATTCGGTCGAGGCGTTCGATGAGGCCGATCGGACGATCCGTGAGCGCCACGCGGCGCCGGAAGCGTGAGTATTGACGATTGGCGATTGCGGTGCTCGAACCAGCTTGAGTGAGGACCTCATGATTGCAAAACTGGGACGCATTACGTTTGATCCTAACCGGATGGGCGGACAGGCGTGCATACGAGGGTTGCGCATCCCCGTCGCCACCGTCGTTCGCTGCGTGGCCAGTGGCATGTCGACAAGGAAATCATCGAAGCCTACCCCGATCTGGAGGCGGAAGATGTGGCCGAAGCTCTTCGCTATGCGGCCGACCTGACGGAAGAGCGGGTCATGCCGATTGATTTCACCGAGTCATAGTGGATGAGGTTCCTTGTTGATGAAGCTGTGTCATGGAAGATCGCGTCCGCGCTCAATAATGCGGCGTACAATGCACTGCATGTGCGTGGCTGCGGATTAGGCGGGTATGATGACGAGGTCATATTCGAGCACGCTGCGAGGGAAGAAAGAATCATCGTGACCCAAGATATGGATTTCGTCAGCTTATTGCACCGGTTACAATCGACCCGCCCCTCCGTGGTTCTACTACGAATGCGCGATGGTCGCCCGGAAGTCCAGGCACATCGCCTAATAGCTGCACTACCTATTATTTCTGAGTCTTTGTCATGGCGCGATCGTAATCGTCAGAGATAAGTCGGTGCGTGTCCGCACACTTCCCCTCATGGGATAGATATGGGTCTTTTCAAATCATCCGAAGAGCGGCGCATCGAACGCGATATGAAGATTCGCCAGGGCATTCGGCGGATCGAGAAGTCCATCCGGGAACAGGCCAAGTTCCAGGACGAGTTCATCCACAACGCTCAGCAGGCCAAGCGAATCGGCGATAACGCTCAATACAACTTCGTCCGAAACTCCCTCAAAAAGACGGCCACCATCCGGAAGATGCTCGAACGGCAACTGCTGGGTGTCAAAAACGCCCTGCTCATCAAGCGACAGGCGGAAGCATCGGCGGACTTCGCGGCCAGCATGGGGATGATGGCCAGGGAGATCGGGCGGCTGTTCGGCGAGACCGACCTGGTGAAGACCCAGGCCGACTGGGAAAAGGCCATGGTGCAGTCGCAGACCATGGAGGAGCGGATGAACATGTTCCTCGACACGGTGGAGGACGTGGCCGCGCAGGACGTGCAGATGTCCGGGGCGAATGAGCTGGTTTCCGACGAGGAGATCGATCGGTTGATCGACGCGGAGGGCGAGGCGGAGCATCAGAAAGAGTTGGACAAGCTGTCGAGTCTGCGGGCGGAGTTGGAGTCGTTGAAGCGGGAGGGGGAGAAGCAGCCTTAGAAGAGAGGCACGAAGGCACGGCCGGTCTCTACTTCCCCCCTTGGTAAGGGGGGAGTTGAACAGGAGGCGTCGCTGAAAACACACGTTTGGCGCAGCTCGTTTCTTGCATGGCGAATCGGGGCACATTTCTAAAACGGAGGAGTTCTCATGTCCTTGATGACCAGGGTTTCTGCCGCCGCCGTCTTGCTGATTTCAGTCCCGTCATGCATCCCGCTTTGTAACTTCGACTCAGAATGCGACAACGGATTCTGGTGCGACGGAGAAGAATTCTGCGATAGACGGCCCATCGGGGCCAATATCCTTCTGGGCCTGCTCACGCTAGGACAAGATTCCCTTGGAGGCGGCCTATGCGCCAACAGTCCGCTGCCGTGCTGCCCGGTTGGGCAAGATTGTCAGGACTATACCTTCCAGCAGATCGCGCTGGATCTTTGCGACGAAGAACAGATGCAATGCCGGACCGCCGACGATTGCCTGGCGAACGCCGAATGTGACGATGGAATCTGGTGTAACGGCACGGAGTTATGTTTATCCGGTTTCTGTTTCCCGAACGCGGAGCGATGTCCTTTCGAGGAAACCTGCGACGAGCAGGCCATGCAATGCCGGGAGACCAACCGCGGAGCGTGCTTTCGTGTGCTGGATTGGTGTCCGGATATCAGCCGAACCGAGGAATTGGCGGAAATCGCCCTGGTCCTGGGCACGACCGATGTCCCTTCCGATGTCATGGTTTTTGGAGACGGAGTGTGCAACGTCCCTGAAACCGCGGAGTGCGACTGGCCGGCCTACGCCAACTGCATTACCAGCAACGTGACCTGCGCCGATTTGAACGCGGGACACCCGGAGGGCACTCTCTCGGCGTGTTTAGGAGTTTTGACTGGAGCTGATTGTTTTGTTCACGTCGTAAGGCCGACGGACCAACAGAATCGGGAGTCGCGAAAGTGAATCCGAAAGCATGACTCACGACAATCTCAATTTAGACACGGCGTCATCAGGCGATTCCGCTGTCCCTGCTGAATGGCTCGCGGAATTCGAGGCCGCGGCGAAGCGCCCGCTTGAGACGCGGATGAGGTATTCGTTCATTCGCACCTACAAGCCGGTTTTGGACGACGAGTCGTATCGATCGTTCGACACCATGGAAGAGTATCGCCGCTGGTGCGAGGAGAATCTTCCGGATTGGCTGGGCTATGGGCGCGTTTGAATATCGGCAAGCGCAGGAGATTCGCGATGCGCTCGCCCGGCAGGGCGTGACGGAGAACAACGCATGGTTAGACTAAACGGCATTGCGATACCGCAGCAGACCATTGACCGCTTCTGTCGTCAGCACAACGTGCGAAAGCTGTCATTTTTTGGCTCCATTTTGCGGGACGACTTTCGGCCCGACAGCGACATCGACGTTCTGGTGGAGTTTCAACCGGACACGCGAGTGGGCTTGCGGCTTTTCGCGATGGAGCGCGAATTGTCTGATCTGCTCGGGCGCAAGGTTGACTTGCATACCCCCGGCTTCTTGGGCAAGTATTTCCGCGACCAGGTGATGGCCGAGGCCGTGGTGCAGTATGGCGCGACCAACCCGCTATCGTCTGCGGGCATCTTTCAGAGCCGCGCCCGTCAGGAAGCGGTCTGGTCACGATTGCGAAAACCGCTCCCTCACGGTCGCGGCTCCGATCAAACTGACAGATACGATTAGCGTATATGACCCTCTCCTTCTCCACCTTCGATCGCCTCAAGACCAAGGGTGTGGCCGCGTATCAGGCGGGCGACTACCTCGCGGCCAAGTCGTACCTCGTCGACGCCGCGGAGTGCATGATCGAATTGGCCGAGAAGGCCAAGAACCCTGACGCCCGGCGGCAGCATGAGGAGATCGCGGCGGAGTTGATCGATCTGGCCAGGGATGCGGAGGAGTTGGCAGGCGGAGGGACGAAGGCACGCCGGCCAGCCGGTTTACCGGGGCACGAAGGCACGAAGGGGCAGACCCCCCTGCGGTCCCCCCTTGGTAAGGGGGGACAAGGAAGACCGCTCCCTCACGGTCGCGGCTCTGATCAGCGGGGCAGACCTGGCGGGAATCGGCAGAAACAAGCTGACGAAGACGAAGGCCCCAACGCCGAAGACTGGATCGTCCGCGACAAGCCCAAGCTAGGCTTTGACGATATCGCCGGGCTCGATGATGTGAAGGAAGAAATCCGCCTCAAGATGATCTATCCCTTCGCCCACCCGGAGCTGGCCAGGCAATATGGGATCGACGTCGGCGGCGGCGTCCTGCTCTATGGCCCGCCCGGCACGGGCAAGACCATGCTGGCCAAGGCCATCGCCCACGAAATCGACGCCACCTTTTTCCTAATCAGCCCGGCCCAGGTGATGAGCAAATGGGTGGGCGAGGCGGAGCAGAACATCCGCAAGCTCTTCGACGCGGCCAAGGCCGAGCCGGTCTCGGTGATCTTCCTCGACGAATGCGAAGCCCT
>Ga0137431_1000410_pt1 | contig 16211 bp, 17 predicted proteins | sample EasRivERMZT800_2_FD_104646 | JGI IMG/M metagenome (GOLD analysis project Ga0137431, IMG submission 104646) | Soil microbial communities from meander-bound floodplain in the East River, Colorado, USA - East River MetaG ERMZT800_2 | ecosystem: Environmental > Terrestrial > Soil > Floodplain ... | reverse complement strand
GGGTTATCGAATCATGCACCACACAGGCCAGCCCGAAGTCGGCGAGCTTCAGGCGCTCGTTGCTGTCGAGCATCAGATTGGCCGGCTTCAGGTCGCGGTGAATGACGCGTTCTCCGTGAGCATAGTCGAGCGCAGCGCAAAGTTGCCTGACCAACGGGGCCAAAAATCTCCAGGGCAATACCTGCGCCGGCCGATGAGCGCGCAGCTAGTGAAGGTTCGGACCATCGACATATTCCATCGAAATGAAGGCGAGCTCGTTGGTGGCCTCGTACAAATCGTGAATACGAACGACGTTCGAATGCGAAAGTTTTCGGCTGCGCAATGTTTCTCGCCGCAAGTCGTCCAGGGCGGTCGGATCAAATGAGATCTGCGTTGGCAGAAACTTTAGAGCAACCGGTTCTCGCAAGCGTTTGTCGTGCGCCAGCCAAACAACCCCCATCCCGCCCTGACCCAGGACCTTCTTCAGGAGGTAACGATCGCCACCTACTGTGGCGCCCGATGCCAAACCGCTCGCAGACGGGGTTGGCCGCGGCACTGAAGGATCGGACGGCGAACTCATAGGGTGCTCATTTTAAACTCACCGGTTTGGCTCGTCAGCGTAATCAGGAATTTTGAAAGCCACGGCTCTGGCTTGTCTGTCAAACTCTGTTTGCATCCTTTGAAGGAACCCTTTGTGCGCCGGATCGCGTGCGAGGTTATTCGTTTCATAACCCGGCTCTTGATGCTGACGCCAACGGATTAGCCACATAAGCCTTCTGACATTCATGGCAAAGATCGAACTGAAACTCGACATGCACATCGCGCATCAACTGCTCTTCGGACAGCTCGTCGCACTGACGAAGGAGTTGCTCGATTTCCGAAGCGTGGTCCTGAAGGAGGTCCTCGAAGGTGATGTTCAACGGATCCGCCGCAGCGAAGACCTGGATCTTCGCGATGTAATGCACCCGATCATGCTCGATGGCCTTCCCGCACCGGTCGCAGATATACGTAATCATGGAAACAGGATCACGGGGCAGCCGCAGGCGGGCCCGTCCTACGAAAGGCCTCGTTCGTGAACAGATAAATCTCGCGTGACTCCGCCGTGGCCAGCAAGCCTTCTGGAACGAAGCAACAAGCCTCGATGTTTTCGTGCCGAAACCTGGTTTGCGACGGTTTCGCATTGGCTGTTCTGGCCACGTCGCCCTCAATCTGATAAACGAAGGCGCCGGATTTGGCGACCAAACCAAGGAGTTTTCCATTTCCCGAAATGTCCGCTCCGGTCACCGGCGATTCAATTCTCAGCCGCGCGACGAATTCCAGAACCACCGGCTCTTTCTGATCGGTTAGTGGGAAACGATAGATCTCGGCTCGCGCATCATCGAAAACTTTGGAAACGACATAGCCATGGTTCTGAAAAACAAAGAGACTTTCACAGTCGAACGGCGCTTTCGGATAGCGAAGCTTCCATGCGCGCTTGGCCTGAACATGGCCGTTGCCGGACTTCGGGTTGGGCTCGGCGATCTCGTAAACAACCAGTTGCATCCGTCGCACATTGTTGTTGCCCAGGTCGCCAAGGTAGAGGTGACCCTTATCATCGATGGCAATGTCTTCCCAATCCTCCAGAAACGCCCCGGTAATGCGAAACTCAGCCAGCGACTTGCCGGTTCGGTTGATGGCATAAAGCACCGGCTCTTTGCCGTCATTATGCGTCCAGAACACCTCGGGATATTGACGGCTGGCCGCGATACCCGAGCTTTCCTTGATGCGCGGATTCTCGATATGCCCCAGCAGCATGACGCCTGGGGCAACCTCACGGGGTTCTGCAGCTTGCGACAACTCGCCTTCCTGGCAGATGCAAAGAGCCAGAGTGATGGCCCTAATCAGTACAAATTTCATTTGGTCTGATTTCGTCTAAATGGTTCTTTGCTGGTAGATTAACAGTGCTCGAGGTTTGACTCGAATAGAATTTTTGACGCCATGAGCGCCCCAACTATTGAGGCCAATCCTAAACATGCCTCCGGCCAATCCAAGTCGGAACCCACACGCACGAAGCTGCGGATCAGCGGCATGTCCTGCGTGAATTGCGTTCGCCATGTCAGTGAGGCGATTCAAAGCGTCGCCGGTGTGTCGCACGCTGCGGTCAACCTGGAGCAGGGCCTGGCCGACGTGCGGTGGGTTTCGGAGGCGCAGAAAAATGTTCCAGCAGTCCTGACCGCAGTGAAAGAGGTCGGTTATGAGGCGACGGTCTGCGGGCAAGCATCGCTCTCCGCCGCAGAACAAAAGGACCATCATCAGGCTGGCTGGCAATTGAACCTATGGATCGGTGTGCTGGGCACCGCCCCGTTGATGTTGGGCGAGTGGGTTTTTGGTTTCGGCATGGAACCATGGTTTCAGTGGACGTCCTTTGGCCTGGCAACCCTCGTACAGACTTTCGCCGGCGGTCGATTTTACCGGGGTGCGTGGAACCAACTGAAGGTCGGCAGCTCAAACATGGACACCCTCGTCGCGCTCGGCTCGACGACCGCGTATGGCTATAGCGTATGGGCGTTGTTCTCTGGCTGGCCCGGCCACGTTTATTTCATGGAGGCGGCGGCGATTATCACGCTCATCAGCGTGGGACATTGGTTCGAGGCTCGGACCAGCGCGCGCGCTTCAACTGCGCTGCGAAAATTGCTGAATCTGGCCCCGCCTGTGGCGCGACGGCGTCATCCGGATGGAAGTGAAGACGAGGTGCCGGTCGCTGAACTGCAGGTGAACGATAGGGTGGTGTTAAGGCCTGGGGATCGTATCCCGACTGACGGCGAAGTTTTGGAAGGCAGTTCCGCCGTCGATGAATCGATGCTCACGGGCGAATCCACGCCGACGGAAAAAGGGCTCGGGGACAACGTTTACGGTGGAACCGTGAATCTTAATGGCCGATTGGTTCTGCGCGTGCGAGCGGTAGGCGAAGACACGGCGCTGGCACAAATCATCGCTGCCGTGCAGCGTGCTCAGTCGAGTCGAGCGAATATCCAGCGTCTGGGTGACCGGGTCAGCAGTGTGTTCGTACCCATCGTGGTGGTCATCGCCGCGGGAGCGGCTTTGTGGTGGGGCTTGGCGTCTGACCAGGCGCACCGCGTGAATGCCGGGCTGCAGCCATATTTGTGGCGGGCACATGTTCCCGACAATCCCGTTACGGCTGCGTTTATCATCGCAGCAGCAGTATTGATTGTCGCATGTCCGTGCGCCATGGGTCTGGCGACACCCGCAGCGATCATGGCGGGATCGAACGCCGCTGCAGAGCGCGGGATTCTGATTCGTGACGGCGTCGTGCTCGAAAAGGCGGGAAGTGTCTCCGCCGTAATTTTCGATAAGACCGGGACACTTACCGCAGGCAAGCCGGCCGTGGCGGGGATGATTCATTTCAAAGACAATCAGGGCAATCTGGTAAAGACGGCCGCCGCTCTGGCCAGTCATTCCAACCATCCATTGAGCCAGGCTATTGCCAGGCTTTCCTCCGAGCCGAGCCATCTTTCCGAATGGCAGGAAATCCGCGGCGCAGGTGTGCAGGCCAAACTGCCCGACACGGAACAACTGGTTCGGCTTGGATCGCTGGGATGGCTACGGGAATCGGGAATCGACTTGTCGCGCGGGAAAGCCTTCGTGGAGCAATGGTCGGCTGAAGGCGCAAGCATTCTCGCGCTGGCGGTCGATCGATCATTGTTCGGACTTTTTGCGGTGAAGGACACAGTGAAGCCAGGCGCGGCCAAAGTCGTCCGGCAACTCAATCGTCAGGGATTGAAGGTCTGGCTGGTTACGGGTGACAACGCGCTCACGGCCGCAAGCATTGCGCGCCAGGTGGGCATCGCCGCAGAAAATGTTTTTGCTGAAGTTCGGCCTGAGCAAAAGGCCGAGTTCGTCAAAAAGCTTCAGCAACGCGGCGAGGGTGTCGCCTTCGTGGGCGACGGCATCAACGATGCCCCGGCTCTGGAGCAGGCCGATCTGGGGATTGCCGTCACGCGTGCCAGCGATATCGCACGTGAAGCTGCGGACGTTATCTTGTTGAACTCCGAAATCGAAGCGGTGTCGGAGAGCATCGGTCTCGCGCGGGCCACACTGCGCAACATCAAACAAAACCTGTTCTGGGCCTTCTTCTACAACGCAGCAGGGATTCCACTCGCTGCCCTTGGGTTTATGAGCCCAGTCCTGTGTGCCGCTGCCATGGCATTGTCGGACCTAGTCGTCATCGGTAACGCGCTTCGCTTGCGGTACTGGCGCTGGAAGGAATGAGCGTGCTTTCGCAGACGGTCGTGTAGCAGCACGCAACTATCGAGGCGGTTCAATGGAAGATGGCGGTCCTGGGGCCAACGGATTGGAATTCCGGATTATAGGACGGAGGCGTGCCAACTGTGGTTACAGACAGACTGGCCGGAAGACTGTGCAATTTCAGAAAAACTTGATTCCGGACGCGACCGACCCTGGACGTGTGATTACGGGCGGGTGATGCCCAGGGCTTTTTCGAAATCGGCGGAGAACTTGTCCATCTTCGCCCGGATCTTGGGCGCCTGCTCCATAAGCGTGTTCAACATACGGGGAATCAGGGCGGGATTGAGCTTAATCAGTTCTGCTGAGGCCACGACCAGAGCCAAATCTCCATTAACGTCATGCCGCAACGTGGCAAGGCTTTTGTTCAATTCCTCGACTTGCTGGACGCTCAGAGTCACAGGTTCGGAAGGCAATGCCATGGGGCAAACGATGTCGCTACAGGCGCTTCAATGCAAGCCGTTTCCAGATTTTTTGCCGGTTGACACTGACCATAGGTAAAATTAATCTGCTGGTCTTGACTTGGTTGAAAGCGGGCAATGAAGTCCGCTTGTCATCTGAGAAGTTGCAGAGAGGAAGTGAACAAAGTTGACCGAGATCAGGCTAAAAAAAGGCGAGTCGGTGGATAAGGCCTTGCGGCGATTGAAGAAAAAGATCGACCGCGAAGGCACATTGAAAGAAGTGCGCAATCATCGGCACTTCGAAAAACCGAGCGAACGCCGGCGACGGAAAATGAAGGCGGCACGATTCTCAGCGATGCTGAGCGCGCGTTACGCCGATTTGTAATTCGTTTGGAATGTTCGGGGCCGAGTGTGGTCTTAAATCAAGCTGCACTCGGCCTTTGCTGTTTGGATTCTTATGGTTGCGATTTGGTGAGAGAGCACACTCCTCTTTCCGTCCGGGGCATCGGAGCGTAAGAGTCGCTACTCCATCACGCTGATTTATGTATTCGCTTTCGACGTGCTGGAATTCGCATCGTCACACCGATGGCCGCGTCATGTTGCGCGAAATTCGGGAGCTGGGTTTTGAATATGCCGAGTTGAGCCACGGCATTCGCATCAGCCTCCTGCCGGGAGTTATGGCAGCGGTGGACGCGAGTGAAATCAAGATCTCCAGCCTCCACAATTTCTGTCCGTTGCCCATGGGAGTGGAACACGCCGCTCCCAATATTTTCAAGTTCAGCGCGGACAATCCTCGCGAGCGGGAGAACGCCGTCAAACACACGCTCAAGACGATTGAAACCGCCGCGCGCCTGAAAGCTCCGCTGGTCGTTCTCCACATGGGCTGCGTCGACATGAAGGATTATACCGACAAGCTCCTGGACATGGTGGGCGAGGGCAAGAAGGACACACCCAAATATGAAAAGCTTTGCGAGGAGGTCACGATCAAGCGCGAAGAAAAAAAAGAGCGAGCCATGCAATATGCCTACGACGTCTTGCGGCGGCTCGTGGCCGAAGCCGAACCGCGTGGCATCAAGTTGGGCATCGAAAACCGCGAGGCGCTGGAGGAGATTCCCTTTGAAAGCGATTATCCCTTCTTCTTCAAGGAATTCACCTCGCCGTCCGTCGTTTACTGGCATGATACCGGTCATGCGCAGATTAAGGAAAACCTCGGCTTCATTCATCACGGCCTGCATCTCGGGTCCCTGGCGGACCGGCTCTGTGGATTTCACATTCACGACGTGCAGTTTCCCGGACGCGATCATCGCGCGCCGGGCACCGGGATGATCGATTTCAAAGCCCTCAAACCGATGGTGAAGCCGGAACACATCAAAGTCTTTGAATTCAGTCCGTCGCTCACGCCGGAAGAGGTCAAAAGCGGTGTCGCGCACCTCAGGGCGCTCTGGGGAAACGAGTGAGCTCCAGCGGGAAAATCTGGAAGACGGGGTGGCGTCTTTTGGTGTGCATAGCGCTGCTGGGTTGGATTTTTCACGTCATTTTTCTGAACGAAGGAAAGGCCGCTGCCGAAAGGCAAGGCATCGATTGGAGTCAACTCCCTCGCATGGCGCAATGGAAGACTGGCTGGACGCACGGGCCGGAGGAACTCTGGCGAAGCCTGGCGTTGATCCCGCCGGCCGTATTCGCGCTGTCCGTGGTGGTGATGGGCTTCACCATTGTGTTGGGCATCGTTCGCTGGCGGATGGTGCTGCGAGTGCATGGATTGGATTTGCCGTGGAGTCGTGCCACTGAAATTACATTCGTGGCGCATTTCTTCAATTCGTTCCTGCTTGGTTCGACGGGTGGTGATTTGATGAAGGCTTATTACGCCGCACGCGAAACACATCACAAAAAGACGGAAGCGGTCCTGACCGTGCTGGTGGACCGACTCATTGGGCTATGGGCAATGCTTCTATTCGCCGGCCTGATGATGCTGCCGAACATCTCACTTCTCTTCGCGCATGAACGATTACGCGCCCTGGCTGTGTTGATCCTCGGAATGATGATTGGCTGCAGCACTGTCGTGGGTTTGGCTTTTTGGGGCGGCTTATCCAGGACGTGGACTGGGGCGCGAACCTGGCTGCGCCGCTTGCCCAAGGGAGAATGGTTGGAGCAGCTTTTGGAGGCGTGCCGCCGGTTTGGCAAGGAGCCGTTTTTTGTCAGCCGCACCCTGGGAGTTTCTATGGTTCTGAACGCGGTTTGTGTGCTGCAGTTCATGGTGCTGTGCTGGGGGCTAAAGCTAAATATTCCTCCCGTGGCGCTGTTCGTGATTGTGCCGATAGTCATCTGCATTTCGGCCATCCCCGTTACGCTCGGCGGACTGGGTGTGCGAGAAAACTTATACGTCTTTATGCTGGCCTCGCCGGCGATCAACGTGCCGGGAACTTCTGCTCTCTCCCTTTCATTGCTCGCTTACGCGGGGAGTCTTTTTTGGAGCCTGGTTGGCGGATTGGTTTATTTGATGTACAAGGAGAAGCATCATTTGCAGGAAAGGGAATTGGAGGCAGTCGCAGAGAGTTGAATAACAACGAATGCCAGAAACAATATGGGGCAGCCGTATTGTTCGGTAGTGTCTTCGAATCAAGACCCGACCCATTGTTTCATACCTTGACGCATCTCATTCCTGCCAGATCATAGACTGAAATGGACAAATTGCTTTTGATAGATGATGAGGCGGACGTGCAATACTCTTTCCGCCGCATCTTTGATTCCCCCGAAATCGAACTGGCCACGGCTGCCAGCGGTGAAGAAGGGATCAAGCTTGTCCCGCGATTCAAGCCCGACCTCGTGCTCATGGACATCCGCATGGGCGGAATGAATGGATTGGAGACATTGCGCAAACTGCGACAAATCGACACCAAGTTGCCTGTGATCATGATGACGGCCTATGGCACCACGCAAACAGCCATCGAAGCGATGAAGCTCGGCGCTTACGATTATTTGCTCAAGCCCTTTGATGTTCCGAAACTCAAGCAAATCGTCGCCAGTGCGCTTAAGGCCGCGCGCGACATGAAGCAAGTGGTATCCTACGAGCCTTTGCTGCAATCGGAGGATTATGACCTGGGCATCGTGGGCCGAAGCGAGCAAATGCAGAACGTCTTCAAACTTATTGGGCAACTTTCAGCCTCCGATGCCACCGCCTTGATCACCGGCGAGAGTGGCACGGGCAAGGAATTGGTGGCGCGGGCCATTTATCATCACAGCCAGCGAGCCCACCAGCCATTCCTCGCCATCAATTGCGCGGCTATTCCCGAGAACCTCCTCGAGAGCGAGTTGTTCGGACACGAGAAGGGCGCTTTCACGGGAGCGAGCGCGCAGCGGATTGGCAAATTCGAGCAATGCAATCATGGAACCATATTTCTCGATGAGATCGGCGACATGACCTTGCCCACGCAGACCAAAATCTTGCGTGTGCTGCAATCCGGCACCTTTGAACGCGTGGGGGGCAATCAGGCGATTCAGGTGGATGTGCGCGTGATCGCCGCCACCAACAAACCTTTGGAACAAGCGGTAGCTGACAGGTCATTTCGCGAAGATCTCTTCTATCGTTTGAACGTGGTGCGGCTGGAGGTTCCACCATTGCGCGAACGATCGGAAGACATTCGTCTTCTGGTGAATTACTTTTTGAAGAAGTTTGCTCAACAGCAGAAGCAATCTCCAAAATCAATCTCTCCGGATGTGCTTGCCGCACTGGAACAATACCAATGGCCAGGCAATGTGCGCGAATTGGAAAACGTGATCCAACGGGCGCTGGTGGTGGCCAAGGGAGAAGCGATTCTTTTAGCCGATCTTCCCGTTGACATCGCGACCAGTCAACCAGCTATGGGGGGCGGTTTGCACCCATCCCCGTCACTTGCCGGCAGTCTGCCTGCGGCCATGGCCGGAACACACGTCAGTGACGTGCCCTCCCTCGCTCGGGCGCTGTTTCAATGGGCGCGTAAGGAAGGCAGACTTAAGGTTATTCCGGCTGTGGAACGAGAACTAATCATTCAAGCCTTAATCGAAACTCAGGGAAATCAAGTGCAGGCAGCCAAAATCCTGGGGATTACCCGTGCCACACTTCGCAAGCGAGTGGACAAGTTCGGAATCAAGCAGGAATTGGCCATCAGGTAGTCCACGAAGGCGTGGGGGCGCAGCCGGTTCAGATTTCGTTCCCGCGGTCGCTCATTGCGGCCGATTTGTTGACTGGTCTTCGGAAATCCTCTCCTAAAAAGGCTGACGCTGGGCACCATTTCGGCGACCAGCGTCAGTGCCGGAGTATCTCACTTAAGCCCGTCCGTTGGCCGGTGACATCCCAGTCACCTCACAGATCAATACACCGGTTTGGTCCAATCATGCGGCTTGGCGCTATCCCAGTCGGTTTCTTCCGGTTCAGGTTTTTCAGCGATTCTGGTTTTGAGAAATTCCCCGCCGCTGGAGGTCAGATGGAAGGCTTCATCATCCACTACTGTCGGTGTAATGAAGATGATCAGATTGGATTTAAGCCGTGTTTTGCCTTCTTTGCGGAACGCCGCTCCAAGCCCTGGGATGTCGCCGAGCAGGGGCACTTTGGTATAGGTTTTGGTTTTGGTATCATTGATCAAGCCGCCCATAACGAGTGTATTGCCACTGGGAATCATTACATGGGTCTCGATCTTGCGAATCGCGTAGATGTTGGCTGTGTTGATTTCGCCGTTAATCACCTGGCTATCCACCGAATCTATGTTGGAGACTTCCGGTACCACCTTGAGGGAGATATTGTTGTCCGCTGCAATTCGCGGCGTTACATTCAAGATAGTTCCCAGGTTGGTGTAGGTAATCGAAGACCCGGCCGGTGAATTGGCTGAACCCGGCGTGATGAGGAAGATGGGGAAGGCTCGCGTAACCGAAAGTTGAGCCGTTTGATTGTCCAACGTCACAGCTCGAGGAGAGGCAACCACTTCGGTTTCGGCATCCGTGTTCAAGAACGAGAGAACGGCTTTCACACCATCGGCGTTCAGGAATGCGCTAGCCGCAGCAAAACCGCCCCCTGCCTTGGCTATTACTCTAGGCCACGCCGTAGCCAACGGGGGAGCTTCGCTGGCGTCGGCGACTGGGCCAAACTGGCGGTTGTTGCCGAACGTGATAGTCTGCGCCTCCAACGTGCCCGCCCAGTCGATGCCTTTGATCGTAGTCGGATTCTTGCTGGTTTCGAGCAAGCGCGCTTCAATCAATACCTGTTTGGTGGGCGAATCCAGCTTTTCGACCAACGCAACTACCCCGTCCATCTCCTTCTCGGTCGTATTCACGATCAACTGGCTCGTGCGCGGGTCAGCCACCACGGTGCTGCGCGCGGACAGAGTGGATTTCACGATAGTAATCAGGTTCGTCGGGTCACTGTACTTAAGCTGAATGATTTGAGAGACCAACGGATCTTCTGCCTTGGGATCTTTGATCGTCACTCGGGCAATTTTGGATCTAGTATCTTTCACAAGCACCAGGTTATAATTATCCAATACCGCAGCGAGGGCTTCCTGTGCGGTCACATTTTCGAACCGAATGCTCACGGTCGGCTGATTCGTGGCGGTGATCTTTGGATCGAATTGAAAATTCAAATTCGATTGGCGCGCCAGGTTGCGAATGGCATCGGTCAACGGCACATCATCGATCACAATCAACGGCACAACTTCTCCTGCAGCGCCAGCAGGCGTCGCCGCAGGTGGCTGTTGCTGACCGCCCGCAGGTTGCTCAGGGGTCGCCTGGGGCGTTCCCAGTGGGACTGCGTTGGTGGGTGCCACCGGCACTGGGGCTGTGGGGTCTGTTGCCGGAGGAGGAGCGACAGGCTCCGTTCCGGGCGGAGCAGGTGCGGGGTCCGTCGCCGGAGGAGGAACTGCAGGCTCCGTTCCCGGCACAGCACTTGGCGGCGCCTCAGTCGGGGCGGGTTTATCAATGTTTTCCTGGCCAAAGCTGACCAGGCCGAAGGTCGCAAGACCAAGAACAAGTGCAGTGAGTTTTATTTTCATAAGTGTGAGTTTTTTCGGCATATGGGCAAAGTTGAATTTTGACAAAAGATCGATGGGCTAGAGACGCTGGCCCAGGAACAATTCCTTGGTTTGACCGTTGACGTTGACGATAACCGACTTGTCCCGAATTTCGAGACAACGCACCTTAAGCATCTGATTGGCCACTCTGAGGGGCATTTCTTCCCCCACCTCAAAGGTGCGATTGTTGATAATGGCGAGCCGCCGGCCAGCGACGCCCGAAACGCCCTTCAGTGACAGGCCGGAAAACTGTTCCACCGCATTCGTGATCGAAACATTGATGGTTGCGATGCGCCCTGAGCGCGCCGATTTGGGAAAAAACGGATCCTTGCCAAATTGTGGATTGTCTAGGAAAACGGAATTCGTCAGGGCCACTTCGTCCACTGGCGGCAGGTTTGAAGGCGCGGCGCTGGTATGCAGCGTCAGGCCTAGAAGAGCCATTATGCAAGCGACCCACCTGATGCCGCTCAGGCTAAAATGCCTTGTCTTGAGCCCGCCCGGGGCAGCTTTGATAAAGAGTTGCATGCGTTGCCAGGGATTTGGTTTAGGGCACGTGCGGATTGACCAACGTTACAATTTCCATTTTGAAGGCGAGTTTCTCGGCATCTCCTGTACTGGTGGCGCTGCTGCTCGCGGCTGGTTCTAATTCCAGGTTTTGCAGCCGCAGGTAAGGGAACTCATTTTCAAAGTCGGCAATAAATTTTCCCAAATCGTGGAAATACGCGTTGCCCCGCACACTGAAAAGCGCAGCCTTGTAGGGAAACTTTGGCAACACGCCGACGTCGACGGTGACTTCGCGGCTGAACTGCGGAATATCCACATTGCGGTCAGCTCGAAATCGATTCACCGTCTGAATAATCCAGGAATACATGTCGCCGGATGCCATGCCTTGCTCAATGGAGCGGAGTTTCTTGGTTGTCATCTCAAGGTTTTTCTCCAGATCCCCCGTGGAGTTGATCAGGCGTTGAGCGCTTCCCACTTTGTCTCGCTGTTCAAAGGCCCGCTTTTGAATCGCTGCCAGGCTTTTCTTCTGTGTGCTGACCAAGCCGTACCAAATCGCGATCAAGACAACGAGAGTTCCCAGCACAATCAGGATAAGCCGGTCGCGTTTTTCTTTTGGAAGATTTTTCATGCTAGCGAACCTTCTCTGGAAAGAAACACTCCAGTGTGAACATTACGCGCCCGGCATTCGGCGCAGACATCTGAGTGAGCAGCACACCGTTGGTCTTTTGTAGATGACTCTGAAAATAGGGTACATTCGCAATCGCTTCTTTGAACTTCGGAGCCTGGCCGCCGGGCTGGGGGCTGTAGTCAAGCGCATCGATTTTCAGCGCTATCCTCTCCGTGGATGTGGCCGGTCTGACGGGAGCAAGCAGCGGGCCGTTGGCCTTGGGCTTTGTTTCCTCGGTCAGGCTATAAGTCTGCTCGGTTTTGAGCTTGATGACCTGGACCTCATCCACACCATTCAAGGTTTGTTGAAAGGCGTTCAAAGCCGAGCCCCATAGAAAGCGATTGGTAGTGTAATGTTGCAGTGCGGCCAGTTTCTCGTCGGCCTCGATCGACTTGCGTCGACTATCCACGGCGACCTCGTAGCTTTTCTCAATCGACTTCCATTGGGCCTCCAACCCATTGAGCGTGCTTTTGGAAGTAATGATCTTAAACTGCAAGGTGCTGCTCCAGACCAATACCATGAGGACCAAAAGGCCTGCCGCCAGCAGCGCCCGTTTGACCGGATCTTTGCGGCGCAGTTCTTCGGCAGCGTGGGCTTCCGCCAGTAGGTTGATTCGTATGGGCATAAACTCGATTAGAAGCCGGAAGCCGCAGCGCCTACTGCCACGCTCAATTGTGGCGCCACCTGTTCGATCTCTCCCATTTTCTCGGGGGGAAGGGCCAATTGCAGAAAGGACGTAGGGTTCCAGCCCTTGCACGTCGCCATCAACTCAGCTTGCAGAATCTGGAGGATGATGTCATTGCGAGCCGAGCCGCCAGAAACAAACACCTGCGTGACCGTTTTGTCCTGCTGGTTCTCGAAAAAGTCAATCGAGGCGCGCAACTCGCGCCCCAGCGGGTTGAGGAGCATTTCCAAATTCGGCTGCACTTCGGTTGGCATCCCCATCTTGATGTTCTCGGCTTCGACGTAGGTGATGTTCAACGTTTCCGCCAGCCCAGCCGTCAGGCGATCGCCACCAATACCCACGACGCGATTGAGTTTGATTTCGCCGCAGTCCAAAATGGTGATCGTGGAATTCTTGAAACCTATATCCACGAGGGCCACAACTTCTTTCGTGAAGATCTCTGGCTCAGCCATCTCGAAGGCATTGGCTGGCCCCACGACACCCGGGACAACTTGGTCCGAAATCAAACCGGCCGCTTTGATGGCGACTTGCAATTCATCAATGGTTTGCTTCCTGGCGCCACCGATCATGATCTTTTGCTTCAACTGACCGGCACTGGCCTTGCCTTCACTTGGTTTGCCTATTGACTTGGAAAGGACGAAATGGCAGTCAAACACGTGATCGGGAAGATCTTGCTGAAGGTAATTCTTCGAATTGAACTTGAGCATGGTGCGCATGTCCTCCAAAGGCATCAGAGGCACTTCGAGTTGACGAAACAGACAATCGCTGACTCCTATCGCCAACGTCACGGGTTTGGCTCTGCCGTTTCCCAAAGCGCGGGTGATGACCCTGAGATGTTCCGCCAACAATTCCGTCGGCATTGTCTTCTCGAAGATAGGGGCGTCCATCACCGCGTAATTTTCGAGACTGAATCGCTCACCGCGACGTTGCAATTGAATGGCTTTGGTCGTGCGTCCGCCCAAATCGATCGCGATGATTTCGGCGCGTCTCTTTGTCTTGCGGCCTAAAAATGGCAAACCCATAACGAGGCGGTGTTCAGCAGAACAAGTGCCAAGGAGTGTCTCACGCAGGACACTCGCAGCCTGCTGCTTGTGTGGCTGCTGGAAGCGGGGACCTTTCCCTGTACACCTTTCGGTAGGAACTTTGCCGAGAGGAAAGGCTTTGGGTTCAAAGGCATCAACGCCTCCAACAGTTGGAGGCACCGCGTCGGGACAACTCACAAAACGAATTTGAGGCAAAAAATGTTCCCTAGAGCTATTTTTGCCGGTATTCCTTGCCACGAAAGACTCGTAATAAGACCGAGCGTTTGAACGCTCCTTCTCCGCGGCGCCATGAGACTGGTCTGTCTAATGGGCTACTTCAAAGGCGAAGCCTTTCAGATATTCGGTCTCCGGGATCACCGGGATGACGGGATGGTCCGGGGCCTGATCATAGATAGATACACGGCGCAGCGTAAGGTGCGCGTCTAAAGCAGCCGCAAGGATCACTTCCTGAAAAGTGGCAGCATCGACGTGATGCGAGCAACAAAAGGTGGCCAGCACGCCACCACGTTTTAAGAGCTTCAACGCACGCAGATGAATTTCTTTGAAGCCGCGCAACGCATCCGGCACCGCTGCCCGGTTGCGAGTGAAAGAGGGGGGATCGAGGACGATCATATCAAATCGTGGAATGATCTTTTCATGAGGTTGTGTCCTCGTCTGCGCTTTCAGCCAATCGAAAACGTTGACTGCCTCGAAGGAGCATTTTTCGGATAGTCCGTTGATGGCAGCGTTGCGAACTGCGGACGCGATGATACCAGGACTTTGGTCCAATCCATGAACATGAGCGGCCCCCGCTCGAGCGGCGTGAAGGGCAAACCCGCCGCGAAAGGTGAAACAATCCAAAACTTGCGCGCCTGGAGTAAGCCGCACCAACGCTGCGACTCGCTCGTAATTGAGTTGTTGATCGAGATACAAGCCGGTCTTGTGACCACCAAGAAGGTCGGCGGTAAAGAGAATTCCATTGAGATTGACGACAATTTCGCCGTCCAAACTTCCGGTCCACACCCCGGTTGATTCGGCCAAACCTTCAAAGTTGCGCGAAGGCATATCACTGCGCTCGACGATGGCCCTCGGGGTAAGAATCTTTTGCAGCGCGGCTATTATAGAGTCTTTCCGTTTATCCATACCCAAGGCGGATATTTGTACCACCAGCACGTCTTCGTACTTGTCCACAATCAGTCCGCTCAGAAAATCGCCTTCGGAATTTACGACGCGAAAGGAGCTTGCCTGTGGCAGGTGCTTTTTCCGAATCTCCAGGGAATCGCGAATGCGATTTTCGAAGAAGGCTTGATCCACCGGCACCCGCTCCTTCGCAATAACGCGAACATTGATTCTTGATTTCGAATTGTAAAAGCCAATCCCCAGAAAGCGTTGACGATGGTCCTTTACCTGCACGATTTCGCCATCCGCCACCGGGGCGGTCAACCGTAAGATTGAGCCCTGGTAGATCCATGGGTGACCGGCTACGACCCGGTCCGCCTCTCGGGCTTTCAGTAAGACTGTGGGAAGTGATTGCATACAGTTTGCGAACAAGTTTGTCAGAATCAAATGAACGTGCCGTATAGACTCGGCACCTGGCGAAACTCTTCTCAGAATAGTTGAAGGGAAGTTTCGTGCTATTCAAAACAATTCGGCGACCCTCTTCACCCATGCTCCTCAAAGGAGGTCCACAGATGTTCCATCCGCGGTGCCGGCAGTGCCACGGCAACTCTCTCTCTTCTTTCTCTATCGTTTGCGCGAGAGTATAATTGTTCAGCGCCCGAAGTCTGGGCCCGGTTTTATGCGAGCCACGATATTGATCGTCGAAGATGACGAAGGCCTGAGATGCCTGGTGAGGGCAGCTCTGGAATCGATGGGACATTACGTGATCGAGGCCGAAGATGTTTCTGCGGCGCGACAGGCTTTCGACAAAACGCGCATCGACCTCGTCGTCAGTGACATCAAACTGAAGCGAACCGAATCCGGCATCGACCTGCTTCATGAGCTGGGGCCTCGGTCTCCCGACGTTGCGGTCATCATCATGACCGGCAGCATGAACATCCAAACGGCCATCGATTGCCTGCGGGAAGGCGCCTTTGATTATCTGCTCAAACCTTTTGTGGTTGATGAACTGAAGACGGTCGTTTCGCGCGTTCTGCAACGCCAGCGGAAAATGATCGCCGAACGCGATCGAGTGGAGGAACAGCTCAGAACCCTGGGCAAGTTTCCATCAGAGAATCCCTATCCGGTGCTGCGCGTGTCTAAAGAAGGCGTCATCCTCTATGCGAACGCGGCCAGTCAGGCTTTCCTGGATCCATTGAATTGCCGCGCAGGCACACGCGTGCCCCTGTTTCTCAGCCAGTTCATCGCCGATGTGCTTGGCAAAGGAAAGCGTGACGACATCGAGGTGGCAGGCGCGGGCCGGGTTTTCTCCTTCGCTGTTACTCCGATCAAGGATGCGGATTACGTTTATCTCTACGGGCACGACATCACCAGTCTGAAAGAGGCGGAAAGGGAACTAATCCGCGTTAAAGACCACGCGCAGGAAATGGCCCTCCACGACCAACTGACCGGATTGCCCAATCGAACGCTGTTGGAAGATCGCTTCGAGCAAGCCAT
>Ga0137431_1000409_pt1 | contig 16213 bp, 12 predicted proteins | sample EasRivERMZT800_2_FD_104646 | JGI IMG/M metagenome (GOLD analysis project Ga0137431, IMG submission 104646) | Soil microbial communities from meander-bound floodplain in the East River, Colorado, USA - East River MetaG ERMZT800_2 | ecosystem: Environmental > Terrestrial > Soil > Floodplain ... | reverse complement strand
GGACCGGGCCGAGGCCGAAGCCGCGGCGGTGACTTTTTCGCGATCATCAGGGTGTAGCATCGTCAGCCACCCCCAGCCCAGCGCTTCGTCGGCGGTGAGGCCCGAAATCTGTTGTAATCGGGGGTTGGTGTATACGGTCTCGCCACGGGCATTGGTCAGGAAAATGCCGATCGGGGCGGAGTTGCTCAGCAACCGGAACCGCTCCTCGCTGGCCCGCAAAGCCTGGGCCACTCGATTGCGTTCATGGATCTCCTCCTGCAATTGTTCGTTGGTTTTCCGCAGGTCGCTGGTTCGCTCTTGAACTCGCAATTCCAGTTGGTCGCGGGCCGCGCGGAGGGCCTGCTCAGCTCGCCAGCGATCGGTGACGTCGGTGATAAACCCCTCGATGGCGACGAACTGACCCTCGGCCCCAAAGACGCCGACGCCTTGCTCCCACACCCACTTCTCCTCGTTGGCGGCGTTGCGAATGCGGTAGTGAAGCCGAAAGGGACGCCGCTCCGCGACGCCGACCTGCACCTCGTTCCAGACCATCTCGCGGTCGTCCGGGTGGATCAGATCGGCGTAGGAAACGACGCGATTGTTCACTACTTCGTCGGGTCGAAAACCGGTAAGGTCGAAACACCCCTCTGAGATAAACTCCATCGTCCAGTCGCGATCGTTGCGGCACCGGTAGACCATTCCCGGCAGATTGCCCATCAAGGTCAGCAAGGCACGCCTGCTTTCCCGCACCGCGTTTTCAGCCTGCTTGCGCTCCGAGATATCACGAATTGTGGCGATCTGGATCGTTCGTCCATCGAAATCCAGGGACCGAAGGCAGGTCTCGACGGAAAAGACGCTTCCGTCCTTGCGCAACCCAGTGTGCTCATAGGGTTTGTTGCTGCCGACCTCGGAGTCTCGATGAAGCCGTTCCAGCGACTTCGGCTCGACCAGGTTCGTGACCGGACGACCGATCAATTCTTCCAATTGATATCCGAATGTTTCGGCAAACGACCGATTGGCATCGACAATCAGGCCCCCTTCGGTAATCGCCACCCCCTCGCGGGTGGCCTCGACAAGCTGTCGAAACCGCGCCCGACTCTCCGCCAAGGCACGTTCGGAGCGTTGCATCGAGCGGAAAAACGGGGCCAGCAGCAGCAGACCGGCCAGTTGGAGGATCGAAATGACCAACGCGATCACTTCGGCCGACAGGTCGGGTGAGTGGGTCGGGTCCTCGGTCAGGAACCGATAAATGGACAGGATGCGCCGTCCGGCCATCAGAACGATCGCCGCGCAGATCAGCAGCCACGCCCAGCGCTTGCCGGTGATTCGAATGAGCGAAAGCGCCGCTACCGCGCCCGCCAACTGGCAGAGAAGGGAAACGACGAGAATGACCTGAATCGACATGCTGGAACTCGTCTTCGATCACGGCGCCGCGACTCAAATTCACGGAAGGCCGGCTCCCTTTACTCCGCCAACATCCCCAGGGCATCACCTGGAAAACCTGCTCGTTCGTACGGGATGCTCGGAGGGGCACCATCGCGGCACGCGGACGCCCGGCTCGCGACCGAGGAATGATCTTTTGGCCGAACGACGTCCTGTTGTCGCGGCGTGGATGGCCCGTCCGAAGCCGGCGGTCGATCCTCGATCCGCCAAGCCCCATCGTACAAAAAGAGGGCACGCGAAACAACGAGCATTGCCTGACCAAGTTCATGAGCATTCGTCCGATCCGATCAGCCGCTCGGTTATGAGACGACCACTTCATTGACCGCGGCGACGGACGCCGATACGATCCGCGGATGAAGTGAATCGCGGCGTTTTGAACCACGGAGACGACACGCCATGCAGATTTCTCAAGCGATGAACGAACAATTGAACCACCAGGTTTCCGCGGAGTTTGCGGCTGCGCACAAGTACCTGGCCATGGCCTGTGTCTTCGACGGCATGGGTTTGAAAATGCTCTCCAAGCGGTTCCTCCAGCAGTATGAGGAAGAATGCGGACATGCCTTGAAGATCGTCAAATATCTTCTTGAAGTCGGTGGCACGGTGAAGCTCGAGGGCGTGACCAAGCCCAAGGGAGACTATAAGACCGTCGAAGAGATGGTCCGGGCGTCGCTGGACAGCGAGCGGCACGTGACCAAGCTGATCAACGACCTGGTTGCCCTGGCCGATTCGGAAAAGGACTACGCGACGCGGAGCTTCCTGAACTGGTACGTGGATGAGCAGGTGGAGGAAGTCTCCAGCATGGAGGACTTGCTTCGGCTCGTCCAACTCGCCCGCGACAACGTGTTGCAGGTGGAAGCACGAGTGGCGCATGAAATGGCGGCCAAGAGCTGAACGAGTGAGTGATTGCCGACTAACCCGCCACGCGAACTGAACGATGAAACCCGTTGATCTCCGCAGCGATACGGTGACCCGGCCGACACCCGCGATGCGCCGGGCCATGGCCGAAGCCGAGGTCGGTGACGACGTCTTCGGTGATGATCCGACGGTCAACCGTCTTCAGGAACGCGTCGCGGAACGATTGGGCAAGGAGGCGGCGATCTACGTCGCTTCCGGGTCCATGGGGAACCAAACCTCGATCCGAGCCCAGACCCAACCGGGCGATGAGATCATCGCCCATTGCGACAGCCACATCTATCACTACGAAGCCGGCGCCCCGGCCGGCTTGTCTGGATGTTCATTGAAGCTGCTGCCCGGCGAACGCGGCTTGTTCGACGCCGATGCGGTGCGAACCGCCGTTCGTCCGACCGATTCCCATTTTCCGCAGTCCGCTCTGGTGGTGGTGGAAAACACGCACAATCGCGGCGGGGGAAGCATCTGGCCAGTCGACCACGTTGCCGCCGTTCATGATGTCGCCCGCCAGCACGGGCTCAAGATGCACCTTGATGGCGCTCGGTTGATGAACGCTTGTGTGGCCACGGGTCACAAGCCGACGGACTATACCCGCTATTTCGACACCGTCTCGATCTGTTTCTCTAAGGGATTGGGTGCACCCGTGGGCTCGGCCGTCGCGGGTTCAAAGGAAGTCATCAAGCGGGTCCACCGGTTCCGCAAGATGTTCGGCGGCGGCATGAGACAGGCGGGAGTCATCGCGGCAGGGGCACTATACGCCCTTGAGCATCACGTGGATCGGCTCGCGGACGATCACACCAACGCCAAAAGGCTCGCGTCGGCCGTGGCTGAGCTGCCGGACGTGATACTCGACCCAGCGACGGTCGAAACGAACATCGTCATCTTTGACCTGCGGGAATCAGCCGGCACGGCGAAGGCCCTCTGCGACGCCCTCCGTGCGGATGGGGTCTTGATGTTCCCGATCGCCCCCCAACGCATCCGGGCGGTGACCCACCTGGATGTCTCGCGCGAGGACATCGAACGCGCGATCGCTGCGCTGTCGCGTTTGTTGAAGCGGGGTCAACCAGTTCTGCGCTAGCGCTACCGTCACGCCGTGGTTTTTCTTCGGCTTCGCCGACGAGTTTGCTTCTTGGTCCGCCGGATCGACCCAAAGCCAAGCGGCTGCCGCGTCGTCGACGGGGCAGCCGCAAAGCTGTGCGCAGAGCCAAACGATTCAAAGGTATTAGAAGTTCACCACGACATCGCAGTCGGCCGCGAGCATCCGAGCCTTCGACAGCGGGATATACGGATTGCCGCTGATCTTGGTCACGAACAGCGCTTCGGTGCCCGAAATGTTCACGAGCGGCGAACGACCCGGCTTGACTCCGTCTTCCGGGATGCGGAGCAGGTGACCGCTCCAATTGCACACGTAGCAGCCCGGCTCGTTGATCGCCTCAAAGGGGATCTGCGTGCCGAAGCCCTTCTGATTCCACTCAACATCCTTAATCGTGTTCGTCGTTGCAGCCATACATGGACCTCCTTGTCAAAAAAAAGACTCGGACAGCGGCTCTGCGCTGCGTCTATCACGTGTAGACTTATTCGGCTCGATGTCAAAGAAAATGTGACCAAAAATACGTACGCAATTCAACGGCCGTTTGCCCCCCTTCCTACGTCTGTTCTGTGCTATTCTCTTTGTCGTAACTCAAGTTAGTTTTCGCCATCGCCGTACGTGCGCCGGACCGTCGGCAAAGCGGCTGATCGCCCCTGCCAGTACTGCTAATCAGGCTTGACGCTCAGTCTACGGACTTCTTCGTGCCCAAGTGCCTGATCCTCCCTATGCCGCGTTCGTTTCCCCCCTGTCTTTGCCACCTTTTAACGGGCCGGATACGATCCGTTCATGATCATCACCATCGATGGTCCGGCCGGCTCAGGCAAATCCACGGCCGCCCGGAAGCTGGCCGCTCGCTTGGAGATCGCCTACCTCGACACCGGAGCCATGTACCGGGCCATCACCCAGGCCGCCCTCCAACGCGACATCGATTGGGATGACCGGGACGCTCTCCTTCAGTTGGCCCGTTCGGTGCGCCTCGAACTCGATTGCGGCCCCACCCACACCCGTGTCCGTGTCGATGGGCATGATGTTAGCGAAGCCATTCGATCGATGGTTGTCAGCGGCCTTACCTCCAAGGTGGCCGCCGAACCCGCGATCCGAAGCCTGCTGGTGCAGCAACAACGGGCCATCGGCTGTCGTCTTGGCTCATTCGTGAGCGAAGGCCGAGACCAGGGATCGGTCGTTTTTCCGTCCGCCGATGCCAAGTTCGTTCTGGATGCCAGTCTCGAGAAGCGTGCTGAACGGCGCTACCAGGAAATGGTGGCGGACGGTGAGGATGTAACTATTGAAGAAATAATGGATAATCTCAGGCGACGCGACGGTGCTGACGCCAAACAATGGGAGCCGCTAATTCAGTCGTCCCAGGCTATTATTATTACAACCAGTCATCTCACCATGCATGAAGTGGTGGATCGGATGGTTGAGGCGCTCGCCCACCGAGGACTCGTGGACCCGTTGGACCTGCCCACTGCCGGTGGGTCATGACGCGGGCCTTACGACTTCGGCGGAAGCGGTAGGCTGCAATTCTCACTGATCGTGGGGTGTACAAGAAACTGGCCGCCGAGACTGATTGGCCACGTGATGGGCGTATGCCCGCTCTTTAAGGATTGTTTGTACGGCGCGCACACGATGGGCCGATAGCGGCTAAGCCGGAACTGACGGTAATTGCGCCCTTTATGATTTTTCCGAGGCACAATGCCCAGTTATTCATACAAAGCGGTGCGAGGGTCAGGCGAGCACGTGGCGGGCGTGCTAACGGCCGAGAACTACCAGGTGGCGTTGCGCCATCTGCAAGAGCAATCGCTGTTTCCGATCCTCGTCAAGGAGGGAACGGAGGCCGCCGGGGCGTCCCCGTTTAAGCGACGACGGCGAGTGAAGTCGGCCCATCTGACTACCTTCTATAGTCAGTTGGCGGACCTGCTCAAAGCCGGGGTCCCGATGCTCCGCTCGCTCGATGTCCTCTCGAAGCAGGGATCCAACGGGGCGTTGAACCAGTTGCTTAAGGAAGTCAAAGAAGACGTGGCCGGGGGTATGCCCCTCGGCGAAGCCCTGTCGAAACACCCGACTGTGTTTTCGCCGCTGCACTCTTCGATGATCCGCGCGGGCGAGCAAGGTGGGTTTCTCGAGGACGTCTTGCACCGAATCGCGGTTTTTTCCGAGAAGCAGGACGAGCTTCGCAACAAGGTCATCGGGGCGATGATTTACCCGGCGATCCTGGTGTGTGTCGGCACGGCGGTCGTCGTCCTGCTGATGACCGTGGTGGTTCCGAAGCTTCGAGAGCAGCTTCGAGAAGAGAGTTTCAACGTATTAACGCACCTGGTGTTCGGAGCATGCGACCTGCTGACGAACCACTACATCGCCATCATTTTGGTCATCGTTGCAATCGCGGTGGCGCTCTCCACATGGTTCAAGACCCCGACGGGGCGGCGCTTTTCGCAACATGCCAAGTTGAAGGCACCCGTCGCGGGCAAGGTGTACACCATGGTGGCCATCTGCCGTTTCTGCCGAATCCTGGGAACCTTGCTGCACAACGGCGTGCCGATTCTTCAATCGCTGAAGATCGCCAAGGACTCAGCAGGAAACGACGTTCTGGCCGCCCTGATCGAGGAAGCCGGCGAAAGCGTGCGCAAAGGCGCGGCCCTGTCCGCGCCGCTGGCGGATAGCGGGTTGTTTCCGGTGACCGTCGTGGACATGATTTCCGTGGCCGAAGAGAGCAATAATCTGGAAACGGTGCTGGTGCAGATCGCGGATACCAACGAGGCACGGACGGCGCGGGCGATCGATCTGGCCGTGCGCGTGATCGAGCCGCTGTTGCTGGTGGTGATGGCGTCGATCGTGTTCTGCATCGCGGTGGCGTTGTTGCTGCCGATCTTGACGATGGGCGGCGAGTAAGAAGAAGCCACGAAGCGCGAAGACGAGAGACCATAGTGAGAAGGCTTCCAGGAAGCGGGCAAAGATAGTCGGAGATTGAGTTATGGCACGCAGTAAGTCAAAGCGGCGGAGCGGTTTTACGCTCATCGAAGTGTTGCTGGTGGCGGGTATTCTCGCGGTGCTGGCGGCGTTCGCGATACCCAACTTGATCAACCGGGCGGAGAAGGCCCGGGTCAAGATCGCGATGTCGTACATCGGCCGGTCCGGCCCGATCGCCACGGGCTTGGACGGGTACAAGTTCGACATGGGCAAGTACCCGGACACGGACGAAGGGCTGGCGATGTTGTACCTGCCCAAAGAGCGGGTGGAAGACCCGCGCTACGACGGCCCATACATGACCGGCCGGATCGAGGAACTGAAGGACCCGTGGAACAACCCGTTCGAGTATCGGTCGCCGGGCGAGTTCAACGAAGACGGCTACGATCTATGGAGCCGCGGTCCGGACGGCATCGACGACAACGGCAAGGAAGGAAGCGACGACGTGAAGAACTGGCTCGAGACGTAGTGCCAAGAGCTTGGCATGCCCTGAGTGGCATCAGCGACTCCATCGCTGTCGCGGTTCTGCCCCAGTGCTGGGGCGCCCGTGGGGATCATATGTCATGTCTCGAACGAACCACCGCCGTGCCCGCGGGTTCACGCTGGTTGAGATCGTACTGGTCGTCGGGCTGGTGCTCCTGATCACGGCGCTCGCCGCTCCACGATTGACCCATCTGTTGGAACGAGAGGAGCTACCCGGCTCCGGACGGCAGCTTCGATCCCTCATCGCCCTGGTACGGGCCAACGCCGCGTTCGACGGCAAGCGATATCGAATCCGCTTTCCGGAACAGGAAGAAACGGACTCGGTGGGTGAGCAGCGTCAGCCGATCGTCGAGCGCGAGTTGGACCCCATCCGTTACCCGGAAGAATTCGTAGAAGTCACCTCGCCGTGGGCGGTGGGAAATACGTTGCTGGCGGACGTGTGGTGCGCCGAGGTGCGGCTGGGACGGCCGACGATCGAACGGCTTCAACGTTTGCGAGAAGCGCGCAGCGAAGTGGAAAGCAAACTGCGCAAAGAGTTCGAAAACCTGGAGGAGTTTGTACCGGAGCGCCCGCCCGTCTACGTCGAGCCGGACGGATCGAGCGAATGGGCGACGTTCGTCCTGACGCAAGCGCCGCGGGAGATCGATATCGAGGACCTTGAGGACCACCCTCGCATCGAATTGATTATCGAGGGCACCACGGGACTCGCCTGGATGCAAAGGCCGTTTTACGAGGAAGAGCTGGACCTCTTCGAGGACAAGGGCTGGCCGGCGGTGTTGCGGCAGGATTTCCTTGAGCCGCGAATGTTGACGGAGAACGACGTGCTGGAGTTGCGAGAGGCCCCGCTGCGGCAGACGGCGTCGAGCGAACCGAAGAAGGCGGAATCAGAGACGGAGGAGGAAGGAACGGCGGGGGCGGCGGAGGGAACTGGGGAGTGACAAGGGTATGACACCGCGAAGTGAAGTGATTAGGCACGGATGCACGCCGGCAAGCCCGTTTACCCGGGCATGGGGACACGACGGAAAGAGCCAGAAGCGCGAAGCGCCTGGCCACGCAAGCGCGGGCCATGCCACGCGGCCACATCGACGCCGAGGTTATTTGCTGCTGGAGACGGTGATGGCCACCGGCCTGCTGGTCATGGCCCTGGCGGCGATCGGCGTGCAGGTTCAGCGTTCGCGAGGGGCGATCAAAGAGATGCGACAGAAGGTACGGGCCCTGTCGTTGGCGGAGCAGCAGTTGGCGCTGTTGGACCTGGGTCTGGTGGAGCTGGATTCGCTCGACGAAGTGGTCGAGGGGGACTTCGGCCCCATGCACCCCGACTGGGGCTGGCGGCTGATCACGGAACCAACGTCGATCGACGAGTTGTTCTTGCTGACCGTCGAGGTGTTGTTCGTGTCGCGGGAGGGCGAATACCGACAAGATGATTTTGATTACGAACACAGCGAGATCATTCACACCGCTTACGCATTTCGGCCGGCGCCGCAGGCGATCGACTTCGCGTTGGATTTCGGTCTCACGGACGACGAGATGACCGATCTATCGGACAAGATGGCCGACCTGGCCATCCCCGGCATGGACCCGCAGGAGTTTGACACAAAGATCCTGGGGAAGCTGCCGCCCGAGGAGTTGCTCGAAGCATTACCGCTGATCATGGATGCGTTTGGGTTCCAGCTTGAGGACCTGGCGGCGATCCTGCCACCGGACGCGCTACGGCAGATCGAGGAGAGCGGCCTGTTTGATTTGCCGGGGGAGGAAGAAGAGGAGGGGAATGGGGATCAGGAGGGCGAACAATGAAAGGCGTTCGCTGGAAGAAGGCACGGAGGCACCAAGGCTCGGAGGCACGAAGGAAGCGCGGAGGAGTGACGCTTCTGGAAGTGGTGCTGTCGATTTCGCTGCTGGTGGGGCTGTCGTCGCTGACCTACTGGTTCTATTCGTCGGTGGTCAACACGCGGGAAGTGGGGACGAAGGACGCGGACAAGTTGCGCCTCGTACGGGTCGTGCTCGATCAGCTGTCGACGGAGATTCGACAAGCCAGCGCGGGGACCGCGGATGGGCGGGTTGGGGTGCGCGGATTGCAGGAGCGGATCTGGCTGTCGAGCATTCGGGTGCCGAGCCGGGAGTTGTCGAAGGATCGAGGAAATCGAGAGCTCCCGCCGCCGGGGGAGTACGACCTGGACAAGGTCGAATACAAGATCGCCCGGCACCCGGAAATCCTCTCGGGGGACGGGGGTTGGGAACGGCCGCTGGGGCTGGCGCGGGTGGAGATCAGGGTGCCACGTCCTGACACGTTCCAAACCGGCGAAGCCTTCGAGGAAGAACGTAAGACGTTTGGCGATGAGGAAGCCGAGGAGGAACTCGAACAACAACTGGACGAACAACTGTTGGAAGATTTTGAGGACGAAGAAGGCGAGCCGGAGATTACCGACGCACAGAAAATTCAATGGGAAGAATTGTATGCCCCGGAGATCAAATATCTGCGGTTCTGCTACTACGACGGATACCAATGGTGGGACACGTGGGAAGTGGTCGGCGAAAATCCGCTTCCGCAGTTGGTGATGATCACGCTGGGGTTCGACGAGCACGCACCATTCGAGGAAGCCCGGGGGAAGGACAAACGCAACGAGGAATTCTGTGAGTGTCTCAACCGCGAGCCGCCGGACTGCGAACCTCTGACGTCGACGGAATATTCCAGCGTGGTCCGAGTAACGCAAGCCGACCCGCTGTTCCGGTCGCGGGTGTCGCGAGAGTCGCAGGCGTTTCTCGAAGATCAACAGGCCGAAGAGGAAGAAGAAGAGGAGAACGGCGATCAGGAGGGCGAACAATGAGAGGCGCTCGGGGACTGATTCTGCCCGTCGTGCTCTTTATTCTGCTCATGGTGGGGCTGCTGGGAGCGATGTTCGCGTTCCGGGTGTACGCGGATGTATCGGGCGTGCGGGCGGTGGCCTATCGATTGCAGACGCGGCTGGCGGCGGAGGCCGGCGTCGAACGGGTGAAGCTGCTGTTGCGCGACTGGCGGTTCGACCAGAGCGTCTGGTTCCACAACCCCGAAGAGCTGCACCGGGTGATCGTGTGGGCGGATGGGCGGTTGCCGGAGGTTTCAGGAACAACGGAGGAGTACGACGAGGGCGGAGTGGTCTACCGGTTCAGCATCGTCGCGGACGACTTCAGCAATGACGAGGAGTTCATCCGGCTTGGCATTACGGACGAGGCGTCGAAGCTTGATTTGAACCTGGCCACTCCCGAGCAATTGCTGATTCTGGTTCGAGAGGCGGCGGGAGATCGGGAGGACGTCATTCCCGAGGAGATCGTGGATGCGATTGTGGATTGGCGGGATGAGGACAGCACACCCAGCGGCGAGGTCCGGGATACGGAGGGGGAGTACTACCGAACGCTGGAGCCGCCGTACTTAATCAAGAACGCACCGTACGACTCGGTTGAGGAATTGCTGCTGGTGAAGGGGATCACTGGGCAGATTATGTATGGGGAGGATCAGGACCGGAACGGCCTACTGACGCCAAACGAGAAGGACGGCGACCTTACGTTCCCGCCGGACAATCAGGATGATCGGCTCAACTTGGGGCTGTATCCGTATCTAACGGTCATCGCCTACGAGAACAACGTTGATAATGCGAATCGGCCGCGGGCATACCTATTGGGCGATGCTGAAAAGCTGCGCGCGGAGCTGGAATTGGCGTTCGAAGGCCAGACGGATGTGATCGAGGCCATCATCGCGGCCACGCGTACGGCCCCGCCGCAGAATGGGAATCAACCGAACGGGAATCAACCCAACGGCAACCAACCCAATGGCAATGCTGGGAACAATGGCCCGAACCCCAAGAAGCCGGGGAAAGGGCCTAACAATACTGGGGGACAGAACCAGCCCAACCCTGACACTGAGAACCCCATCGGCGAGGTGGATAACAATCCATACGACGACAAACCGCCGCCGGAGAAGGGGACCCAGGCGCCGCCAGACGAGGATGAAGAAGACGACAATGCTGATATGGGGGGTGAACAACCCAACCCGCCGAATGGGGATGGACCCAATGGCGAGCAGCCGCTCGAGAACGATCAGGAAGGGGACCAGCAGGAGGATGATGAGAATTCGGAGGGAGATGAAGAAACGGATGGTGATTCCAACCAGCCCCGGCCGATTCGTTCACCGGCGTCGTTGTTGTTTGATCGGCCGCCGGCCGAGGGAGAGGAGCCAAGCCCATCGGTGGTGACGCTGGAACACCTGCCGGTGTTGATGGACCGGTTCACGGTGGTGCCGCCCGAGGAGCGGAAGATCAAGGGGCTGATCAACGTCAATACGGCGCCACGGCTGGTGCTGGAGTGCCTCGATGGGCTGACGCCGGAGCAAGTGGACGCGATTCTGGAGACGCGGGAGACGCTCAGCGCCTCGGCGCGGGCGACGACGGCGTGGCTGTTGACCACCAACGCGATTGACCTGGAGACGTACGACAAAATTGCGCCAAAGATCACCGCTCGTGGTCAACAGTTCACGATTCAGTCGCTTGGATTCGCGGACCACATCGGGATGGTCACGCGGCTGCAAGTAGTGGTGGATATGGTGGGTCCGGTGGCTCACACCCTTTATTACCGCGATATCTCCCAGTTGGGGGCCAGTTTCCCAATCCTGGAAGAGGACCTGGAGCGAATCCGTGCCCGGTAGATCGTTGCCTAAAAAGATCCTGGCGATCGACTGGGACGCGCGGACGCTGCGGGTCGTGCATGCCTTCCTATCCAAGCGCGGGGTGAAGATCGACCGCATTTTTTCGACGCCCATTCCAGCCGAGGTCGATTCGGCAAGCCCGGAGCAGATGGGGCGGCACATCCGCACGGCGCTGGAACAGGAGGGGATCGCCACCAAGCACGCGATTGTCGACATTCCGCGCGATCAGGCGATTCTCAAGACCTTGACACTTCCGCCGGCGGACCCGGAGGAGATGGCGGGGATCGTGCAGATCCAAATCGCGAAGGAACTTCCTTTTCCGGTGGACGGGGCGGTCATCGATTTCACGATGGGAGCGCCCGGGGAGAAAGAAAACACGAATGACGTGCTAGTCGCGGCGGTGCGATACGAGCTGCGGGACCAGTACGCGGCGACGTTTGCGACGGCAGGCTTAAAGCTCGATCGGATCGGGCTGCGGCCATACGCGAACAAGGTTGCGATTTGCCGGCTGTTGCAATTCAGCCTGCCGGAGCGGGTGCTGTTCATCGACGTGCGGCCGACACTGACCGAGATCGACCTGTTGAGACATGGGGCGTTGGCGTTTTCGCGGGCGGCGTCGGTGGTGATTCCGTTGGAGGCGACGCTGCCCTCGCCGGCGACATTGGGGCGCGACGAAACCGGCGGGAAGGGAAGTCGACTCGCGTTGCGACTGGCCCCGGACGCGCTGGCGCCGGCGGGCGGGGACATGGCTGACCCGCGGACCGAGAGCTCCCCCGCGCCGCTTGGAGCGCGGCAGCAGGCGGTTCAGGCGTTGGTAATGGAGGTGACGCGCTCGATCGAGGCGTATCGCGCAACGGATCCGGGTGCGAACATCGACCACGTCGTAATCGGCGGGGACATCGGGATCGAAGAGGAGTTGGGCGAGGCGATCCAATCAAGATTAGGCATTTCAACTGAGATTTATAATCCAGCCTCCAGTTTTGGGTGGGAGCCGGATGAAGGAGCCGCGGCATCGGCGTTCGCCTCCACGCTGGGACTTGTGCTGGGGCACGTCGAGGCGGGCGGACTGCATTTTGATTTCCTGCATCCCAAGCGGGCGAGTTCCGCGGCTCAACGACGTTGGCGAAAGGCACCGGCGTTGGTGAGCATTGGGGTACTGTTCATGGCCGCGGCGGCGCTGGGGGTGACTCAATATCGCAAGGAGGACCGTCAGACGTTGGCGCGGATCGAGGCGAAGATCCAAGAGCTCAAGGGAAATGAGACTGAGAACAAGAAGTTCGAGGCCTTGATGCGCAACCTGCGGGCGTTCGACGCGGGTCAGCACCTTTGGGTGGACGTGTTGTACGAGGTGTTCGCGCAGTTGCCGTCGAACGAGCAGATGGTCGTCCACCACATCGACATGAACCAGGAGCTGGGCCGCGTCGTGCTCAAAACGAAAACTAAGGATCGGGATACGCCGACGGAGATCATTCGCAAGTTACACGAATTCCGGCGGGAGGGGCGGGAGCTGCCCCGGTTCAAGGCAACCATGGGCCCCCAGGCGGAAAAAAAGGGGGAAGAGTATCCATTCGCGCAAGACCTTCGCGTTTGGGTGCTCAACGATGAAGGATCGACCAAGAAACTGAAGAAGAAGGACGAAAGTTGAAGTCCTAGGGTCGGATCGCAGCGGGACAGAACATGGATCGGCGCACGAGAATCCTGGCCAGCATCTTCGGCGGCGTGATCGCGCTGACCGTCTTCGGCCAATTCGTCTATCCCCGGTGGGTAGAGCCGTTGGTCCACCTTGACAAGCGCTTGACCCAGCGGCGGGCGGAGCTCGACAAACTGCAGGAGGAGCAGAAGAAAATCGATCGGGCGCGCGAGGACTACAAGACAATCGTGACCCGGGTTGGCTCGTTTGACGTTGAGGGTGTTTCGACGGACCTGCGGGATCGGCTGAACGCGTTGATCGAAAAGCGAGGGTTGCGCGCGGATAGCGTTTCGCCGAGCCGTCCGTCCAAAGATCGAAAAACCGACATCGAGACCATGACCATCAACATAAAGGCCGTGGGGACGCTGGAGGGTGTGATCGGATTCCTTCAGGACCTGTCGGAGTTGCCGCAGTTCATGCAGATCGGCAACGTGGCCCTCTATCCGGCCAAGTCGTCGCGCGAGGAGCGCGGTCCCACGCGCATGAACGTCACGGTGCCGATCAAGCTCCAGGTGTTGCCGCAGAACAAAATAGTGGGGGCGATCAACCTCGAGGGCGCGGAGCGCCCCGAAACGCTCGTACGACATTCAGGTCGGGATTATTCCAAGATTTGGAGCGGCGAACCGTTTGACGTGTATGTTCCACCGGTGCCGCTGGCGGTCACGATTGGTCCGGTGTCGCCGGTCAAGCCGAATCAACGGCTCGCGCTTCAGGGCAGCGCCACCGGAGGCGATGGGCAGTACACGTTCCAATGGATGCCGTCCGAGGGCTTGAAAACACCCACGAGCAACCGGACGGACGTGGATACGGCCACGCCCGGGGCACGGACGTATACGCTCAACGTGACGGATGGCAAAGGGACGACGGCCACTGCGAGCGTGGGGGTCATGATCAATGAGCCGGTGCCCGCCGTGGCAACCAAGCCGAATAATGGTCCACCCCAGCCACCCCCGCCACCTCCTCCTCCAGCCGATCCGCGGTGGAAGGAGCGTAACACGATGCAGTTGGTCATGATGCTGGGGCGGACGACGGGGGACGGGCGTTTAGATGAATTAATGGTCCACAGCCGCCGAAGCAAGGAAACGTCCTATTACGCCCCTGGGCAAGAATTCGACGGTGGAACCGTTGTCTATGTGCACCAGACCGGGGGCTTGGTGCGTAGAAAGGATGACCCGCGAGGGCCCAAGGGAGAGGAAACCTATTGGATCTACCCGATCGGTTTGACGCTCGACCAGGATTTGGGCCTTGAGGCAGCCGAGGCGTTTCCAGAGCTGCTCCGGGCGGCGGACGCGGACAAGTCAGCGCGCAGAGCCGCGGCGAGCGCGGCGAAAGCGACAACCATGGCGGCCTCGACAGAGACGTCGTCCGAGCCGCTGGTGATGCGGCCAGTCGAAGTGGAGGAGACGCCATTCATGGGCCCTCAACCACCAGATTCGCTGCCCGAGGTCACGACGACCGAGGCCCAGACAGTGCAACATCCGGAGGCGCCGGCTCCGAGTGGATCGGCTGCGGCTGCACCCGAGGGCACCCGTTCGAGTCGTCGGGGGACACCGACGCGGGAGCGCGATAACCGGCGGCAGCGAGTGATCCCGCCGCGGTGACCTAAGGATCGAGCGAATCTTTTTCCGGTCGACAAGTTCGACCGTTGTGCGAGTTGGAGGTAGTGCGCGATGAAGACGCGATCGAATCGACCCAATAGCGAGTGGTCAAGAATGCTGGGGATAACGGCCGTCATGGCGTTCTCGCTGATGGCATTCTCGCCGGTCCCCGTGGCCGGTCAGGATCAGCAGCAGAATCAGAACGAGGCGGAGAAGACTCAGGAGGAGAAGGACAAGGAGGCCGCCGCCGCGGCTGAGGGCAAGCCAGGGACGGGGCGCCCCCCTCGAAAGAACCCGCGTACTCCTCGTACACCGCGCGGGACCGATCCGAACGCGGTGCCCGGTCAGCCGGGTCAACCCGGTCAAATCGGCGACCCGGCCATGTCGGGCGTCCCGCTCGACGCGCAGGGGCAGCAACAAGTGCCCAACCCCACGGTGGCCAATCCGAACCAACCTCAGCCTGGATCGGACCAGGATATTCAGAAGCAATTGGACGCCCTGTTGCAGCAGGCGCAGGCCCAGGAACAGCAGCAAGCACAACCGCCGCCCGCGGACCAACCGCCTCAGCCGACTCAGCCTCCGACGCGACCCCGCCGAGGCCCACGGGGGACCGTAGGCGACGCCGCGCAGGACCCCAACGCGATTCCGCCACAGCCGGGGCAAGATCCCTCGGCTCCCCCCGAGCAGCCGGCCGGCCCGACCACGACGCTGAATATTGCGCCCGCCCAAGATGGAATCCCACCGGAGGCGAGGAAGTATCGCTTCAGCATCAAGGACGGCACGTATGACCAGCTCATCGCGGGGTTTGCCCGGCAAACGGGGCTAGGCGTAATAGGCGACGCCCCACAGGGGAAAGTTGGGAGTTTCGTTCCCACGGAGGAATTGTCCTTCGACGAAGCACTCGGGAGCGTCCGATTGCTCCTGTTCAACTACAAGCCGCACGAGCCCTATTGGCTGGAGCGGCACGACGACCACCTGTCCATTATTCGGGTGACGGATTTCTACCGCGTGCTGCCGCCCGAGCGGATGTATCAGAGTATCGACGCCTTTCGCGCCGCCGCGGTGAAACCGGACGAGTTGGTGCTGGTGATCTACACGCCCAGTTCTGGTTCCGTCGCGGAGCTGAATCAAGTTCGGAACTTCATGCCCGACTACATGCGGGTGACGCCGCTGGAAGAGCGGAACGCGGTGAGCATTTTCGCGCTCGCGAAAGACATCGAGAAATACCTGTGGCTGATTGACTTTTTCACCGGCAGTCGCAGCGACCCCCGAACGATTGAGCGCATCGACGTGGTGAATCTGCTGCCGAGCGAGGCGATTGAAAAACTGCGCCAACTCATCGGTGATTTGGACGGTGCCGCCGGTAGCACGGTGCGCGC
>Ga0137431_1000408_pt1 | contig 16269 bp, 19 predicted proteins | sample EasRivERMZT800_2_FD_104646 | JGI IMG/M metagenome (GOLD analysis project Ga0137431, IMG submission 104646) | Soil microbial communities from meander-bound floodplain in the East River, Colorado, USA - East River MetaG ERMZT800_2 | ecosystem: Environmental > Terrestrial > Soil > Floodplain ... | reverse complement strand
TTCTCCATCCGTATTTGCTCGTCAAATAATCCTCTTGCTTGTGACATGTTTACTGTTTTTATCTCAGACAACTATTTATACTAAAACATTGCTTCGTATCTTAGGTTTTTAGAGATGCCCTTAAACAGTTTTGCAGGCTAAAACCCGCCGTTTTTATGACACCTGAAAGAATGGAACGACTGACATCAGTTTTGAATAAAAGGCAGGATGATATTACGGTCGTGTTGGAAAATGTTTTCGACCCACACAATATTTCCGCAGTGATGAGAACCTGCGACGCAGTGGGTGTGCAGGAAATTTTTATTTTGAATACAAAACTTCCGCGGCATAAAAAATGGGGTTCAAAAAGCTCATCCAGTGCGGCCAAATGGCTTACTGTTCATCAGTATGAGGATGCGGCAGCATGTTTTTTATCATTACGAAAACGTTATTCATCAATTTTAACTACCTACTTAAGCAGCGATTCAATAAGTTTACACCAGCTTGATCTTACTAAAAGCACAGCCCTGGTTTTTGGAAATGAACATAGCGGCGTAAGCGAGGAAATTAGGGCACTGGCCGACGGAAATTTTGTGATACCTCAGACAGGAATTATTCAATCGCTCAATATCAGTGTAGCTTGTGCCGTAACATTATATGAAGCATTTCGGCAGAAAACACTGGCGGGTCATTATGATCAAAGGAAACTGAATGAAATAAAGTATAATGAGTTGTTTAAAGAATGGAGTTTTAAAAGGGAGAAGTGAAATGACCAATTTTCAACTGCACAATGTTCAGGGTAAAATGAAAGGAACAATATTTGTAATACTAATTGTCTTTTTGTCTCTAAGCGGATTTGGCCAGGAAGCGAAGAAGATTAAGATCACGGAACTCGAAAAAATCATTTCAGAAAATAAAGGACCTCTGATTGTTAATTTTTGGGCCACCTTTTGCAAACCCTGTATGGAAGAAATACCGCATTTTCAAAAAATGCTAAGCAAGTATGAAAAGGATGGCCTTCAATTATTATTCGTGAGTCTTGACCTGCAGGATGATTACCCCGCAAAAGTGAATGCCTTTATCAAAAAGAAAAAGATGTCAACCCTGTGGTTGGATGAAACCAATGCCGACTATTTCTGTCCTAAGGTAGATGAAAAATGGAGCGGCGCTATTCCCGCTACACTTTTTTTAAACAATAATAAGAGCTATAGAAAATTTGTGGAAGAGCAGATTTCAGAAGAAGCACTTGAAAAAGATATCAGGCTCCTGTTAGGAGGTACTAATTGAATTTTTTCTCCTGTTTTATCGTACCTGTAATGATTTTTGCTTAATAAAAAAACCTGCCAAAGCAAGGCAGGTTTAATAACCAGCTATTACCGATTTTAATTATAATCTTTTTATAGTACAACCTGTGAATTTTGTTTTGTTGGTAGAAACTGTTTTGCTATCAATCATTTCCTGCATGGCAAGTTTGGCATGTTGCCGGGTAACTTTTTCAGGGCCATTGGGATTATCATCAATAGCACCATGATAGGCCAGCTTGCCGTTTTTGTCAAATAAAAATAACTCCGGCGTTCTTGTGGCTCCAAATGCGTCAGCCATGGCAGAATTTTTATCAAGCACGTAGCTGAAGCTGTAACCTTGTCCTTTTGCATATTGCTGCATATCTTCAAAAGAGTCACCATCACCTCTGGTAGCTTCATTTGAATTAAGCATGATTACGCCGATTTCATTGTCCAATGCAAATTTCCCGGTTTCCAAAGTCCGGGATTGGTATTTTTTCACTACCGGGCAGGTATTGCAGCTAAACATCACCAATAACCCATTTTTCTTCATAGCATCTTTAAAAGAAACTTCTTTTCCTGAAATATCTTTCATTTTTGATTCCGGGTTAGGCCAGGACGATCCTATCGCTAAGGGATCGCTTACGGATTTCAGGGTCAGCATGGAAATAGCGGCCACCGGCAATACGGAAAGAAATATTTTCTTCATTGTATTAATATTTTAAGGTGCAATGCAAATTTCAACAAAAATCATGCAGTATGGCCGCCGCCCGCAAGATTTTTATTCCTTTCATCCACTTCATACTTCAACGAATTGATGCTCACGTTTAGTTCAAAACCGATCAGCAATACCAATGAGTTAAAATATATAAGCAGCATAAGGATCAATACCGTGCTGATTGACCCGTATAATTCATTATAATTGGAAAAGTTGCTTACCCAGTAGGAAAATCCGGCGGTAAACAGGATCATCAGGAAGGTTGCCAGGATGGAACCCGGATTGATTAGCTTCCATCGTTTATGAACCGCAGGTGCATACTGATAAATAAACGAGATCGAGAAAAAAAACATCAAAACAATTAGGATCCACCGGAAATTCTCAATGATCCAGATCAGTAATTTATTCGTAACTCCCAGCCATCTTAAAACCGACCCTTGCATGATCAGGGCGAGCAGGGTAATGAAGAATAAAATGAAAAGTATGAACGTAAGTCGAAGCGCCAGGAATCTTTCATGATAGCCTGAGCGTTTCTTAAAACCCACATAGTTTTTATCAAAAGAGCGCATTACTCCCATCACGGCATTGGAAGAAAAAAACATGGCCAGCAAAAACCCTGTTGACAAAAGACCTGTCCGCGGTTTATTCAAAATATCCGACAGAAATTTTATCAGGCCTCCGTTATTTCTTTCCCCTGGCATTACATCTTTTATTAACGAGAAAAGCTGGTTGATGAATTCCTGCGAAATTGGCAAGTAAGGAATCAAAGTAAACAGGAAGATAACCGCCGGTGGGATAGTCATCGTGAAATTAAATGCAATTGCAGATGCTCTTTCTGTAAAACCGGTTTTACCGGCCTGTGATATAAAGAAGCGGCTTACGTCAAATAAAGGTATTCCCTGGAAACCCGGCAGAAGGATCTTCTTGCTTTTCCTGATCAGGAACTTGACCGGCGCAGATGTTATAAACCTTCTTTCTAATTGGGTCAGCAGGTGCATGCAGTTTATTTGATATTTCGTTTGTTTAGTTCTTCCTGGTAAAGCCGGGCATATTTCATATGTTCTGCATAGTTGGTCGTAAAAACATGGGTACCATCAAAAGTACTATTGGCAACAAAATATAAATAATCAGTTTTGGGTGAATCGAGTACCGCATCTATTGTTTCCAGGGCAGGCGTGCAGATAGGTCCCGGTGGCAGTCCTTTATTCGCATAAGTATTATAGGGTGATTGAACGTTCTTATGTCCGTTTAGTATTCTTTTCAGCTCAAAATTTCTCATAGCGTACTTCAGGGTTGGGTCAGCCTGTAAAGGCATTCCTTTCGCCAGGCGGTTCAAATATACACTTGCTACGAATGGCTTGTCTGTTGCTGAATTGGTTTCTTCATCAATAATGGAGGCTAAAGTAGATACCTCAGCAGGGCTGAAGCCTAAGCTATCTGCCTTTTTTTTGCGTTCTTCTGTCCAAAAGGTTTTATAGGCCGCGTAAAAGTGATCAAAAATTTTCCGCGGTGTCGTATTCCATTTGATGGTATATGTAAATGGCATAGGCGCCGCCATTGCGGTATTGCTATCAAGCCCATACAACTTTAAAGAATCACGATCGTTTAGAAAACGAATCATTTGAGTGGAATCACATTCAAATGAATTGCCCACCTTTGATGCCAATGATTCTTTAGTCCTGAGTTTAGTGATCACCAGATTGACAGGAGTTTGCGCGCCGTTCTTCAACATACGAACAAGATTTACCAGGCTCATTCCTTTTTTTATTTCATACCTTCCCGGTCTTACAGTTTTATAACCAATCATCCGTGCGGTCCAATCAAACCATGTCTCCCCGGACATTATTTTTAACTCATTAAGATTTTCCTTAACGCCTTCGTATGTGTCACCAGTTGAAACAAAAAAGAACTTTTCCCGAGGGGTATGAACAGTCGGGCCAAGAAATTTCCAAAGCGCAAAGCAAAATACCATGAGAACCAGGGCAAGGATAATCAGGGCTACTCTTTTTTTCATAGAAGAATTTTAGTTTCCAGGTGATGGACAAATAGCATGACATTAATAACGGTATAACTATAAATACATTTTAATACCCGTATTCTGCACGGCCGCGCTAAAATTTTCTTAAACCCGTGACGATCCCGGTTGCGGAATCCCTTCATAAGTATAAACCCGTATCAATTACCGAAAAAATATTTTTGATAAAAAAACAAATTAAATAAAAAACCCTGTCTTTGCGACAGGGCCTGTAAAGATAATGGTGTTATATTTTCTTTATTTGCCAGAGTCAAAAGGAACTGCATTGGTAGGCAACTGCCCGGGCGTGGCAGCAGGTTGTGAAGAGGTCGGAACGGTGGCATCGCCTGCTTTATTCGACTCGCTGCCGGAACCAGAAGAGATAAAAAAAGCTGAAAACAGGCTAAGAACACCTACTATACCGGCAAATAGCCATGTTCCTTTTTCCAGTATATCCGTGGTTTGCTTTACACCCATAAATTGGTTGCTGAAACCGGCAATATTACCAGCCAGTCCCCCACCTTTTGGATTTTGAATCAGAACGATAAGGCCAAGCACCGCAGCGGCAAGAATTACCAGGATCACAAATAAAATAGTCATGTCACAAATTCTTTAAGTGTTCAATTTTGGCTGCAAAATAAGAGCTTTTGTCGGGATTGAGCAAACTTAATTTCTCGTATGTTTCCCTGGCTTTTTTGTGATTTCCCTGCTTTTCCCATACTTCAGCCATTGTCTCCGTTACCACTTCCCGGTCATTGATAGAAACCTCAGCCATTTGCACTACCTTTTTTTCATCCGAAGCGCTGACGGCCGATGCAATTTCTGATACGGGCAACTTTTTCATTACTTTCAACCACTCGGTAAAACTCTTTAGTTGCTGGCTGAACCGGTCTTTAGGCTTTTCTTCTTCCTGCGGCTTAATGCCCTGTGAAGCAAAATAGTCGATGGTATGATAGGGCTCAAACGTAAGTTCCGTTTTTGAAACTTCAATGGGTTCGAATTTCGGTTTTGGAATTTCTATCAATAATTCCGGCTCCGGGAGCTGCCTTTTACTTTCAACGAACTCATCCTGCTCCGTCTGGTCAACTACCTCCTCATAAGTGGCTGGTGGTTCCATTGCTACCGGGGCCCACGGAGAGGGCTCATCATTAGTGGTTTCGTTATCAGCTGCAACCTGTTTACCATCAGGTTCATCCAGCAGTTGATGGTACCACACCGGGTCCTGAAAATAAAGGCCAACTTTTCGGATATATTCCTTTAGTAGCGATGAATTTTCTTCTTTCAGTTTTTTTACAAAGAGAAATTGTGCAGGGGCAAAGTATGGATATTGATTTGTCAATTGCTGCAGCTCATACACACTACAATCACGCAGTGAAGGTTTACCTGCAATCGATTGGGTTAGCGCATTGACAGCAAAGTTCATGGTCACAAGTTAAGAGGAATACTGCTTTTATGAGACAATGACTATCATTTTTATAAGGAACGGGATTACCAATTGGAAAAAATACGGTTGAAAATATCATCCGTCAGGCCGCGGATAATCTCATCTGCCAGTTCTGACTCCGCCTGTGTCAGTGATTTCGTTGCCGAATATTCAAAGTTCCGGCTTACGTCATATTCCTGGGTCTTGTTGGCTCTTTGATCATTCACACTAATATGTACTGTGACCGTCAACCTGTTGGTAGCAACCTGTTGCTCTGATATTCCAGATGTACTGGACGTATAGTTGGAAACATAACCCTTAACATCCCAGTCCGCATTATCATTATTGGTTTGAGATAACCTTGTCTGGCTTACAATTTTTTGTCGCAGCCTGTCTGTCAACCGGGGACTAAGTAAAGGGTTTACATAGGGCGCCCTGTTTTCAATGAAATTTATTTTTATCGTTTTAATGCTATCGGGAATGGCGATATCATGAAACTTGTAAACATTGCAACTACTGTTGCTAAATGAAATAAATGATAGTACCACAATAGCAACAATGAAATAAAAGTAAAAAGCTTTATTGCCGCTGTTGCGTTTTTCCCGCGTCCGGCCCTTCTGGTTCAAAGGGGAAGGCCCGGTTTCCAGGTTCCCATTTCGTTTTTTATTCATCGATGTCATATTCCTTCAGTTTCCGGTAGAGTGTTCTTTCACTGATGCCCAGGTCGAGTGCGGCGTCTTTTCTTTTGCTGCGGTGTTTTTTCAATGCTTTTATGATCAGTTCTTTTTCTTTGTCCATAATGTTGAGACTTTCATCTACTTCTTCGTGTTCTTGTATATCATTGTTGAGTAATACCGGTTGCATAGCAGCCGGTGCCTGTGGAACCAATAGTGGCTGCAGGTGATCAGTTGTTTTCATCCGATAGCTATCGGATTCTTTCAGTTCATTGATAAAAGCATGATCTTTCGCCATACCAGGGTTCTGCAGCAGTTCCAGGAACATCCGTTTCAATTCCGTAACATCTTTTTTCATATCAAAAAAAAGCTTATACAAAATCTCTCTTTCGTTTGCAAAATCATGTGACGTGCCATGAGTTGATGTTAATGCCGGCAAACGATTATTGGAGTAGGGCTGCAGGAATTTACTCAATTCGGTAGCTGAAATCTGCTTGTTTTGAGAAAGAACTGATATCTGCTCTGCAATATTCTTCAATTCCCGAACATTGCCTGGCCATGGATAATTAATTAACAGGTTTTTTGCGTCGTCGTCAAGCTGCACCGGAGCGGTCTTATATTTATCGGCAAAATCGGCTGCAAATTTTCGAAATAGCAAATGAATATCCTCCTTGCGGTCCTTCAATGCCGGTACACGAATGGGCACAGTGCTGAGCCTGTAATAAAGGTCTTCCCTGAATTTTCCCTGTTGCACGTGCTGAAGCAGGTCCTTGTTGGATGCGGCAATAACTCTTACATCGGTTTTTTGAACCTTGCTTGAACCGACTCGAATATATTCTCCTGCTTCCAGCACACGAAGCAACCGCGCCTGGGTGCCAAGGGGCATTTCACCGATTTCATCAAGAAAGATGGTACCGCCGTTTACTGTTTCAAAGTATCCTTTTCGTGAATCCATCGCGCCGGTGAAAGAACCTTTCTCATGGCCGAACAATTCAGAATCTATTGTTCCTTCCGGTATGGCACCGCAATTAACTGCTATAAAAGGATTGTGCTTCCTGTTTGATAAAGAATGAATGATCATAGAAAAAGCTTCTTTACCAACGCCACTCTCACCGTGGATCAATACGGTCAGATCAGTATTAGCTACCTGCACAGCTACCTGCAGGGCATAATTTAAAGAGGGTGAATTGCCAATAATTCCAAACCGATTTTTTATTGATTGAATTTCCATAAATTATATTCTCCACTATCACTTTGTGTTGTTGACAAAAGATGGGATAGCAGTAACAATTTTTCCCATCATTGTACCCTGCGTGCAACTATCCACTTTTACGTGCACATAGTCTCCGGGTTTGCAGTTATGATTGGCCTTCGGAAAAACAACGACTTTGTTTTGCGAGCTTCTTCCCATCCAGTTCTCATCACTTTTTTTGCTGCTGCCCTCAATCAGTACTTCAAATATTCCGGCAATATCCCGTTGATTGCTTTCCAATGAAAGGCGGTTTTGCATCTCCACGATTTCAGCAAGTCTTTTTTTCTTTACCTTCTCAGGAACATCGTCAACATACCTCCGCTGGGCCAGTGTGCCGGGACGTTCACTATAGAAAAACATATAGGAATAATCATAGTTCGAATATTCCATTATGGTTAACGTGTCTTTGTGATCTTCCTCGGTCTCAGTGCAAAAACCGGCAATGATATCACTGCTGATTCCGCAGCCCGGAAGGATCTCACGAATCCGATCAACTTTGGCCATATACCATTCCCTTGTGTAAGTGCGGTTCATCATTTGCAATATGCGTGTGCTTCCGCTTTGCACGGGCAAATGAATGTATTTGCAGATATTTCCATACCTGGTCATGGTAAACAACACTTCGTCCGTTATATCTTTCGGATGGGAAGTTGAAAAACGAACACGCAGGAGAGGGGAGATAAGCGCAACTTTCTCCAGAAGTTTTGCAAATGTTACGACCCCCCCACCCCCCGAAGGGGGGATTTTGGAAGACTCTGATTGTCGAAGATTATTTTCACTTGTAGAATCGTCGAAAAGTTGGCCATGTGTGATGTCAAGCCCGTCCGAAGGAGGGATTTGGGGAGGCTGGTAATAATACGAATCTACATTCTGTCCCAACAGCGTCACTTCGCGATATCCATTTTCAAAAAGTTCACGGCATTCATTGATAATACTATCAGCATCACGGCTTCTTTCCCGGCCTCTTGTAAAAGGAACCACGCAGAAAGAACACATATTATTACAGCCTCTCATTATGCTGACAAAAGCCGAAATGCCATTGCTGTTAAGTCGAACCGGTGAGATATCAGCATATGTTTCATCACGACTCAGGAGTACATTGATCGCCTTTTGACCAGTTTCAGCTTCCTCCACAAGTCCCGGTAGTGAACGATAAGCATCGGGTCCTACTACTATATCAACCAGTTTTTCTTCCTCCAAAAATTTTGCCTTCAGTCTCTCCGCCATGCAGCCAAGGACTCCTACCAATGTACCGGGCTTGTTTTTCTTGATTTTTTTGAAATCAGTAAGCCTCTTGCGGATGGTCTGCTCCGCCTTTTCGCGGATGGAACAGGTATTCACCAAAATCAAATCGGCTTCCGCAGCTATACGGGTGGCGCCAAATCCTTCCTTATATAATATAGAAGCCACTACCTCACTGTCGGCAAAGTTCATAGCACAGCCATAGCTTTCTATATAAAACTTTTTGCGCCAGGGTGTTGAATCGCGTTCAAAAGGAGCAAAAGCTTCCCCCTGCCGCTTTTCATCATGTGCTTTATCAATCATCAAATCAGGCATCCCATATATTTTTTATTCCGGGAGGCAAATATACACGAAAGCAGGGAGATGTGACAGTATGGCAGTAATCGCTGTGACTAAGGTTTTTATGAAATTGCTCAAGGATAATTCTTTATGCCCGCCTCAGGAAGTAAGATTTGAAATAGTTATTTTTTGAGCAAGCCAGCTATCTTTTAACGGCAAGATCCATTTTGTTTCCAACTCCTCTTTTGTTTGCACCAGGTTGTTGAAATATAAAGTATCGCCGGAGATAAATCCATTGTCGATGGCATATTGCAATTGGGCCAGTGGCAACAGCTGCACTTTATCTTTTACTACAAAGGCAAGATTAGTTCTGTTAAACATAGTAACTCCAAATCCATGTTCAATATCTTTTATCATCCGGACCGAACTATCCGTGCTGCATCCACTTACCCCGGTAGCTGTTTCATCAGCTATCAATATGATAAATTGTCCGAAAAATAGATAAGCCGCTCCCTTTACCGGCACTCCATGACTTTTCCACTGAGCTGTAAATTCATTCAGAAGTTCTTCGATTGCCAGGGCCTCCTGTAATGAAAACAGCCTGCTTGCCTGGTAAACCCAAACCCTTGAATCAGCATGAAGATTTTCATCAATAAGATTTATATAATCCAGTTTCATAACGCGAAGTTACTGGATAAAATGCTGGCGTGAAGAACAGGTAAATTAAGTAAATATAGTATGGGTCTTAAATATATTGGGCTACCAATTCAGCTACATCCAAAACCTGCACACTATCTTCTTTCTCTGCTAACTTTACGCCGTCGGTCATCATGGTATTACAAAATGGGCATGCGGACGCAATTACCGATGCCGCCGTTCCAATAGCCTCGCGGCTGCGTTCAACATTTACTCTTGTAATTCCTTTTTCTTCTTCCTTGAACATTTGTGCCCCTCCCGCGCCACAACACAGGCCTTTGCTGCGGCAGCGTTTCATTTCCACCAGTTCGGCATCCAGTGCTTCCAGCACTTTACGTGGTGCTTCATAAATATTATTGGCCCGGCCCAAATAACAGCTGTCGTGGTAGGTGATCTTTTTACCTTTAAAGGCACCCCCATCCTTTAGCTTTATTTTACCCTCATCAATCAGTTGCTGCAAAAAAGTGGTGTGATGAATCACGTCATAGTTTCCACCAAGATCAGGGTATTCATTTTTGATGATATTGAAACAATGCGGACAGGCAGTGACAATTTTTTTTATTCCATAATTGTTCAATATTTGGATGTTTTGATAGGCCATCATTTGAAACATGAATTCGTTACCTGCACGACGGACAGGATCACCCGTACACATTTCTTCTTTTCCCAATATTGCATAGTTGACCCCAACTTTATCAAGGATTGAAACAAATGCCTTAGTAATCTTTTGTGCCCGCTGATCAAAGCTGCCGGCACATCCTACCCAAAATAATATCTCGGGAGATTGCCCATTTGCAAATAGTTCCATTGCGGTCTTGACAGCCATTAATGATTCCCGGTTTTAACAGGAGTAATGCAAATATACCTTTACGTAAATAAAGATAATTAGCTGGCCCATGTAAATGCCGCAATTATGGCAAATACGAGTATTGCACCGATTAATCCAAGGGTTATCCATTCCAATAGGTTTCCGGCATGTGCCTTTCGGTCATCAGGGTTTTTTCTTTTGGCACTCGATCCCACTACAACTGCGACGATCCCGGCAGTCAGCGCGGCCAGGATAACAAAAGGTATAAAAAGCCCGACGATCAAAAGCGCCGCGCCTACTATTCTAAAAGTGAGTGACGTCTGTTCCTGGTGGGAGCTGCCTGACTCTTTTTTCATCCCATGCTTTAAAGTGCCAATTGCAATTTTTTGTTTAAGGCTCATCTTCTTTCCTGTGAACTTTTGAATGTCCCGGACTTTTAATAAAGTGATTTTTTATAAATGTTTGTTCCGGCAGTTATATTAACTGGATCAACGGGAGGGGTTGAAGAAAATACGGGCAGACAGAATAAGAGCGTCAGGCAAAAAGGAAACATTTTGACTATTGGTATTCTCACAGCAAATTAAATTTTAGTGTAATAACGACTAAAATAATTCAAAAACAAACAGCTTCAAGTGATTATTTTTGTCATTAACGATGCGGCATACAAAATCCATTCAGAAAATATTCAATTGGGAACTATGGAACTTTTATGTTTTGTATGCACCCATTAGCGTGGTTTGGTTTTGGTACTGCCTCCGTAGCTGGTCAATGTGGTTTTTCAGTTCCTCCAATCCTACTATCACCTTTGGAGGTTTTGAAGGAGAAGGGAAAAAGGAAATGTATGATCAGCTGCCGCCCCACCTGGTGCCCCGTACTATTTATATCATGCATGACCTGACCTACCAGGAAGTGATAGAGAAAATCAGGGAGGCGGGATTCACTTATCCCTTTATTGTAAAGCCTGACGTAGGGATGAAGGGAATGTTGTTTCGCAAAATAGAAAGCGAAGAACAACTGATCAGGTATCATGAAAGGATACCGGTTGAATATATCGTCCAGGACCTCGTAGAACTCCCCGTTGAAGTAAGTGTGTTTTATTATCGTTACCCCGATCAGCAAAAAGGCAGGGTCAGTGGATTTATACATAAAGAATTGCTCCAGGCAAAAGGGAATGGTGTGTCCACGCTGAAAGAGCTGATCGGGCAACATCCAAGAGCCAGGTTCAGAATGGAGGAAATGGAACACCGCCATGGTCATCGTTTCAACCGGGTCATAGCCGAGGATGAAATTTTCTATTTATCGTATGCCGGCAATCATAACCGTGGCGCACATTTTACAAATCTTCACAAAGAGATAGATGAGGACCTTCAAAATGTATTTGATGAACTCAGCCATTACACCGATAAATTTTTCTATGGTCGTTATGATATAAAAACAACTTCAATTGAGGACCTTAAAAAAGGCAAAAACTTCCTGATCCTGGAATTCAATGGTTGTGGGGCAGAGCCAAACCATATTTATGATTGCGGGATGAGTATATGGAAAGCTTATGGCGTTATATTGACTCACTGGAAAGCCCTGTACAGGATCAGCCGCTACAATCATAAAAATGGCGTTCCGTACTGGTCATTTAGGAAGGGCAGGGATTTTTTAAAACAGGCACGGGAGCATTTTAAGATGCTGGAGAAATATGATTAGTTCCGGCATGCGTACATCGGACATCAAACATCGTACATCCAATGTCGTTCTGACCTTTGGCTACCCGACTTTCGGTCTTCTATTCGTATTTTCGTTTTATGCACCCACTGCTTAAGATTTTCTTTACCGGCATGCTAGTTAGTTTTCTCGGTTCATTGCCGCTGGGCACTTTGAATGTGGCTGCGATGCAGATTTCTGTTTCAGATGGGATAACGGCCGCCATTCTTTTTTCTCTCGGCTCATTAACGGCAGAAATTGTATATGTAAGGCTGTCATTGGTGGCCATGGATTGGGTCAGGAAACAGGAGAAAATATTCCGCATACTTGAATGGGTTACACTCGCAGTAGTGCTTGCCCTGGCAGTTACCAGTTTTTATGCGGCCTTACATCCAACTGTTGGAAAGAATGTTATTCTCAGCAGTAATTTGCCAAAAGTCGTTTTAGGATTTTCAATGAGCGTAGTGAATCCTGTGCAGATTCCTTTTTGGTTCGGATGGAGCACCGTGTTATTTACCAAAAAAATTTTATTGCCCCGCAACGATTATTACAATATTTACATCGTTGGCATAGGCATCGGCACTTTTATCGGCAATCTTATTTTTATTTTCGGCGGTCAACTCATTGCAGATAAGATCAGCAATAACCAGGATATTTTAAACTGGGTGATTGGGGGAATATTCCTGCTGACTGCTCTTATTCAAATCTGGAAGATCTGGCGTAAAAAGGATGCAGCTCACCAATTAGATCACCCTGAGGAAATGGCAAGAAGAATAGAAGGACAGGTTGGAAAGTTTGAAGAGGGGTTTGAAAAAATTACACATAAGGAGAAGCACTGATGCTAGTGGTGAGTTGGTGAATGGGAGCCATGGCTGGCCTGGGCGTAAGAGACAAATAAATAGACTTATTTAATAATCAACCATATTATGGCAATCAGAGACGCTTTTATAGCTGAATTAAAACATGAAACTTCATTGACCAGGAAGATGCTGGAAAGAGTGCCTATAGATCATAAAGACTGGAAGCCCCACGAAAAATCGATGTCACTGGGCACGCTCGCTACTCATATTGCAGAAACGCTGAAATGGATATCAGCCATAAGGCATATTGATGATTTTGATTTTATTCGGGATTATGATTTCAAACAGCTTTCGGCGACTTCACAGGAAGAATTGCTGCAATTGTTACAAACTAATTTGGATAATGCCGTCACTGATCTGTCTGCTATGAGTGATGACGATTTCACCAAAACGTGGACAGTGAGAAGAGGAGAACAGGTCATGTATCAGTTGTCCAAGAAGGTTGCCGTTCGTGGCTGGGGATTCAGTCACCAAATTCATCACCGGGGACAATTATCTGTTTATTTGAGATTGCTTGGTGCGCCTGTTCCGGGTATGTATGGTCCAAGTGCTGATGAGAATATGTAAAAGGGGCCTGGTTCTTCGGCGAGCCCTGCATAAGCTGAGAATGTATTTCTGAACTACGAATCTGTTTTTTGAGAGGTTATTCTTCAATATTTAATCAACGATGAAGAGCTTACATCCTGTTGCAGTTGAAGAGCGATGTGCTTCATCATTATCGCCTACAAAATAACACATTCCCTGCTTAAGATGCATGACCCTTCCATCCTCTAGCTCTGTTTCCATTTCTCCTTCCAGGCAAAAAAGCACATGTCCTTTGCTGCACCAGTGATCGGCCTTATAACCCGGTGAATATTCTACCATTCGTACACGGATGTCATTCATTTTTTGAATTTGCCAATACGCAACGCCTGTTTCTCCTTTGTGTTCTTGTTTGACCACTGTTGACCAGTTGAAAGTTTGGAATGGAAATGACGGGATGTTCATTTTTGGTTATTGTTTTGGAACGATTTCATTCGCAGCATAAAGAGATTACAAGCATATTATTCAATCTTTTCGGACCTCTTCCACCCATTTATCTCTTTCGTCGGGAGAAAATTTCCATGGTGCAAAATTGTTTTCAACATTACTGAACATCGCATTCCACTCCTGTGGTGAATTGCTTTCTTCCATTACCAGGTAACGGCGGAGTTGTAAAATAATATCCAGCGGGTTGATGCTTACAGGACATTCCTGGACACAGGCATTGCAGGCGGTGCAGGCACGTAACTCTTCAACCGATATATAATTATGCAATAAGCTTTTGCCATCATCAATAAATGAATTGTTTTTATTAACGTTTCTGCCAATTTCTTCAGTCCTGTCCCTTGTATCCATCATGATCTTTCTCGGGGATAATAATTTACCGGTGATATTCGCCGGGCATGCAGCGGAGCACCTTCCACATTCCGTGCAACTATAAGCATCCATTAGATTCTTCCAGCTAAGATCCATGATATCTTTTGCGCCGAATTTCTTTGGTGGCTCAGCATCGGTCCCGGTTGGAGCCAGTTCAGGCTGCATAGCGTATAACACTTCTTTTTGAACAGCAGGCATATTTTCCATTTTACCTAAAGGCAAAAGACGGGTATAATACGCATTTGGAAAAGCGAGAATGATATGCAGGTGTTTTGAATAGGGCAAATAATTAAGAAAGGCATAAATGCCGGCAATATGCAGCCACCAGCAGGTTCTTTCCACGGCAACTAATCCGTCGTTGCTAATCCCATTTAATAATGGATGAAGGTATTTCGAAAAGATAAAATTACCTGTAGTATGTTCCGAATAATGCGCGACTCCTCCTGCCTGCAATACCGTGTCGCTGGCATTCAGGGTGAGGAATAAAGTCATCAGAACAATTTCTGTGATCAGTATATAATTGGCGTCGCTACGGGGCCAGCCATCGAGGTCCTTGCTGATGAAACGCCTTAATTTGATGATATTCCTCCGTATGAGGAATATGGCGCAGGCAATGATCACCAGTACGGCTAATACTTCAAACGCATTAATCAGAAACTTATAGAAGCCGCTAAGCAGAGGCACAAACAATCTGTGTGTACCAAATATTCCATCCAATACAATTTCCAGCACTTCTAAATTAATAATTATAAAACCGGCATAGACAAAGAAATGCAATAATGCCACCAGCGGATTGCGAAACATTTTCTTTTGGCCAAATGCCAGCAGCAAGACATTTTTCCACCGAACATTCGGGTTGTCGCTGAGGTTCTCTTCTCTTCCCAGGTTAATGTTTCTCCTGATCTCCCTTATTTTTCGGACGAAAAGCGAAATAGCAACGGCACTTAATAATATGAATAAAATTTGTTGTGCAATTTGCATAGCAATCAATTACAAATGCTAATTTACGTGTTGTAGCCGAAGAGTTTAAAAGTTTAAAGGTTAAAGATTTATGGCAGAGTCAAAGAATTATATTCTCGATCAGTCCCTGGCAGAAAAAAAGCTTCGTCGCATGGCGCTGGAAATAATAGAAAATAATGCCGGGGAGAAGGAAGTTATCCTGGCCGGCATAAAAGACAGGGGCAGCGTCGTGGCTGAATGCATTCGAAAGATGTTGTCCGAAATTGGTTCGATCCCGGCAGATGTTATCAGTATTTCTTTGGATAAGAAATTACCTAAAGAAGTTAGGGTCAGCAAGGCTATCGATTTCAACGATAAGGTCATCATTGTGGTGGATGATGTGGCTAATAGCGGAAAGACTCTGTTATATGCAATGAAACCATTTCTCGACTTCCAGCCAAGAAAAATACAGACACTGGTGCTGGTAGCCCGCAGTCATAATTCATTTCCTGTTCACCCTGATTATGTCGGCCTTTCTATTGCCACCACGCTGCAGGAACACATATATGTAGAGGTTGCTGACGATAAAGTATTGGGTGCTTATATGGAATAGCTGATTGCCGTTTATCCTAAATTCATTTCCCGGCTGATTCTTTTTTCAGAATTTAAGCGTCCAAATCAGCCTTATGCCGGCTCAACTGAATGTCTTTCTTCTTCTTTTCGGTGGATTACAGGGTTTATTATTGGTGCTGTTTCTTGTTAAAAAGAAATTGTATTCCAGTGGCTATGTATTTTTGCTGCTTTATTTTGCTGTGATGTTGTTTCAGATCACCCTTAAAGTGATGAACAAATTATGGCTGATGCAAAATTGGGGATTCCTTTATGGTATTACTTATTTTCTTCCTTTATTATATGGGCCACTGATCTTTCTTTTTGCCAGGCAATTGTTATTCAATAAGAATTTACGAATTGGCTATTTACATTTCCTGCCGTTTGCATTCATGTCTAT
>Ga0137431_1000403_pt1 | contig 16420 bp, 12 predicted proteins | sample EasRivERMZT800_2_FD_104646 | JGI IMG/M metagenome (GOLD analysis project Ga0137431, IMG submission 104646) | Soil microbial communities from meander-bound floodplain in the East River, Colorado, USA - East River MetaG ERMZT800_2 | ecosystem: Environmental > Terrestrial > Soil > Floodplain ... | reverse complement strand
TGCGATGGCTGCAAAAACCGGATTACAGGCTCTTGCCATTGGAATTGACATAGGTGGCACCGGAACAAAGTTTGGCATAGTTGACAGAGATGGCAATGTTTTGTTTTCCGATGAAATGTCAACAAGAAAACATGCAGAAATAAATACATTTATTGATGATCTATACAGCAACCTGGCGATATTAATTGAAAAAGCAGGCGGTGTCGGACGAATGAAAGGAATTGGCGTTGGTGCTCCGAACGGCAACTTTTATACAGGAACGATAGAGTATGCTCCGAATCTACCCTGGAAAGGGATCATTCCACTGGCAAAATTGATTGAAAATAAATTCAAGCTCCCCGTTACACTAACCAATGATGCCAATGCTGCTGCAATCGGCGAAATGATGTATGGCGCCGCTAAGGGCATGAAAGATTTTATCATGATTACTCTGGGCACCGGTGTGGGAAGTGGCATTGTGGCCAACGGGCATCTCATTTATGGTCATGATGGCTTTGCCGGCGAGTTGGGACATACTATTGTGATACCTGACGGACGATTACATCCCGGCACAGGAAAAAAAGGGTCTTTGGAAAGTTATTGCTCAGCTACCGGAGTCAGGAATACCGCTGTCGAAATATTGGAGAATTCAGACCGGCCCAGCATATTGCGAAAGGTACCAATGGACAAACTCGATTCAAAAAAAGTTTATGAAGCTGCAATTGAAGGTGATGAACTGGCCCGGTACATTTTTGACTTCACCGGGAGAATACTGGGTCTTGCGCTGGCAAATGCCGTTATGTTTTCGAGCCCGGAGGCTATCGTACTTTTTGGTGGACTTACAAAAGCCGGCGATCTCATCTTAAAGCCAACAAGGGAGCATATGGAAGCTAACCTGATTCAGGTGTTTCAAAATAAGGTCAAAATCCTGATCAGCCATTTAAAAGAATCAGACGCGGCCATTTTAGGGGCCAGCGCACTTGCCTGGGAAGAAAAATGATCGCTTGAATATAAATTACCTTATAAAAAAGCCCGGAAACCCGGGCTCTTTTATAAGTTTTGTCTTTAGATAGGATCGTCTTTTAAAAAGATATTACATTAGAACATGGTAATAAAATAATACTACCCCGCTAATTAATTTTTTAATCAGGTCGCCTTTTAACTGGGGTCAAATTTACCTTGCAACAGTGGAGCCGTTTTCATTTACCTGCTGCTTAACATTGTTGTCTTTTTCAACTTTTGAGTACGAAGCAAGGGTAACAGCAGTAATTGTCGTAAAGCAAACCGCGGTGATCAATGAAACCAGTACAAGGAATAATGGATAGCCTAGCTTTTTCAGATGAATGAATTTCCCGATTTGAAGTCAAAATTGTGCCAAACTCCAAATTTTATCAATTTTGGCAATATATTTCATAAAATATTGACAATAAGCAAGGAGATGTAAAAAAAAAAATCAAACTATCCACATTTGTTTGCGGGTGTTTTACTTACCTGATCAGGATGGAGGTACCTTTTAGATCAAATATTTTACCTGCATAATCTGTTGCTTTAAGCATCCAGATATAAACTCCCGAAGATTGCCGCGTGCCATTAAAATTTCCATCCCATCCTCCCGTGATAGTTTTCGTGGAGAAGACTGATTCGCCCCAGCGATTGTAGACCGAAAAATAATGCAGCGTTTTTATTCCCTGGTAGAGAGGCCTGAGCACCTCATTTAATCCGTCATTATTTGGAGTGAAAGCGGAGGGCACATATATGTTTGATCCCCTGAAGATTTTAATATTGATGATATCTTCATCTTTACAACCCTCTGCTGTCGTGACGGATAAAGTATAGGTCATGTCATCCTGTAACAGTGCAACGGGGTTAGCTACGGAAGGATTATCCAGTCCCACGGCGGGTAACCAGTTATAGGTCAGACCGCCTGATGCATGTAGGTGAAAAGGATGGCTGGAGATAATTATAGTGTCATTTCCTGCATTAGCGACGGCTTCTTCTATTTTAACTGTAACAGTGACGGTATTGGACATACAACCATTATCAGCAAGTGCTGAGACCTGGTATACGTAATTTCCCGGTGAATGGTAGAGACCTGATATGCTTTGCTGTAACCCAATTTGGCCGCTACCCGATTGCCAGCGCCAGCTTACTATGTTAGTGGAGTTGTCAATTTGTTTGGCTTTCAGTTCAAAGGATTCGCTTATGCAGGCTATAATGTCATCGGCTGATATAGCCGGAGAAGATTTGATTTCAAATTGCTTTTGGATCGGCGAAGAACTGCATCCAAAATTACTGGTAACGGTCAATGATAGGGTATGAATTCCTGGGGTGAGATTATTGAATTCCGGGTTTTGCGATGTTGAAACGTTATTGCCATCCAGTACCCAGTTCCATTTTGAAACAGAGCCGATGGCACTCGCTGACCTGTCTTTAATGCGGGGCGGCCTTCCGGCACAAGTATCATATACCTCAAATCCGGCAATGGGATAATCACCGATTGCTATAATTTTTTTCACCGTATCACTCATGCAACCGTCAAAACCGGTGATAGCAAGTTTTACGGTATATAATCCAGGAGCGGCATATAAATGCGGAGGCGGAGCAAAGGCAGTACTATTGTTGCCATCCCCGAAATCCCAATAGTAATTCCTGATAGGCGCAAAAGACTGCGATTCATTTTGGAAACTGATCGGATCTTTAAAACAAACACCATTGGCCGGAGCATTGGTTGAAAATTGGGGATTCAATGCTGTGCAAAATTTCTGGACATTATTACCGATTCCTGTTCCGGCGCTGAACCCCCAATACACGTGTGGATTATTATTGAAGATTTTTCTTACAAGATCAACCTGGGCCTGTACCCTTAATTCATTGTCGAAATAAGAACGCAGATGATGAGCGGCTGCATCCCAGGTAACACGCAGGGTATGCCACTGACAATCTTCAACATTTGTCTTAATGCTGGAAATTGGAACCGGGCCTGCCAGATCGTTGAGATGCCTGCTGTTGCCATTAGTCTGTATACTTATATGATCATAGACCGGATCGTTCAGATTAATGTTTTGCCAGGTATCCAGTACAATACCAACTGATGGCTTTACTCCCTGGAAACCTATTCCCTGGCCCACTGCACCTATGCTTGTGTTTAATGGTTGCAACATAAAAACAATCCCGTCGGCACCATCGGCATCTTTGCATCCAAGATATATGTTGAAAACAAAATCGAAAGAATTGTTCAGGTCGATTTTGTAAGCGTTCCATACACTGCCACTTTGTGAATTGGTGGCCTGGGTAAGCGAATAGCAATTACAAGTAATTTGGGTAGCCGTTCCATTAAGAATATATGCATTTGCCTGCGAAAAGGCAGGCAAGCAAAACAAAAGGGCAGCAAAAAAGAATAAGCAGTTTAGCAGTGATTTCATCGTTAGAGGCCGCCAGATAATTCCCTTCCAAAATAGAGAGGAAATTCGAAATTTCTAAGCGATTTCTTTACTCAATTCCCACTCTTTTTTACCAAGGCCGGGAAACACGTGTCGTTCGCTATGATAAGAAGAGCGAACCAGCGGGCCACTTTCCACGTAGTCAAGCCCTAATGAATAACCTATTTCTTTATATTCGGCAAATTCATCGGGGTGTACAAATCTTTGAACGGTAAGGTGCTTTTGTGTGGGTTGCAGGTATTGGCCGATAGTAATTACATCACAACCGTTATCACGAAGGTCCCTCATTGTCTGTACAACTTCTTCTTTTTTCTCACCAAGACCCAGCATAATGCCACTTTTTGTTCTACTTCCCCCCTCTTTCAGGATTCGTATCACTTCCATACTACGCCAGTATTTCGCCTGTATACGAACCTGCCTGGTAAGCCGCTCAACGGTTTCGATATTATGTGACACAACCTCCGGCGATACTTCAATGATGCGCTCAATATCAACCCTGATCCCTTTAAAATCGGGGATCAGCGTTTCCAGGGTTGTGTCAGGATTTAATGATTTGACGGCTTTAATTGTATTTTGCCAGATCACGGAACCACCGTCTTTCAATTCGTCACGGTCGACAGAGGTTATTACCGCATGTTTTACCTTCATCAGGTAAATGGCTTCCGCTACCCGCTGAGGTTCGTCCCAGTCCACCGGTTCGGGACGCCCTGTCGCAACGGCGCAGAATCCACAACTCCTGGTACACACATTTCCTAAAATCATAAAGGTTGCTGTGCCTGCGCCCCAGCATTCGCCCATATTCGGGCAACTACCACTTTCACAAATAGTGTGAAGTTTATGCGTGTCCACCAGGTTGCGAACATGCTTGTAGCTCTCCCCAATCGGAAGTTTAACGCGCAGCCAATCGGGCTTTATCACTCTTGTAGTCTTTTCATCAATCGATGACACAACGGGAAGCTCGGTCATGAGGCAAATTTACAACGAAAGCTTAAGATTAATTTTTGAGATTTCCGAGTGCATTGCTACTTACGTCGCCCAAAGAGAATGGCGACATAACCCTGAACAAATACTTGTTTATCTTCCTGCGTAACCATCAGTGGAATTTTGGATGCATAAAATTCCACGCTCAGCCCTATTTCTAATCCGGAAACTGATTCATTGTAACGGCCGTAGTCAAACCTCATTGCTGCTTTGGCAAAAGCGCCGGGTTTCACCGTTAATTCACCCCAGCCTTTTCCAAATCCACCACCTGAAATAATGGCGCTCTGATCCATAAATAAGGCACTGTCTTCGATCGAATACTTGATCGTTTGCTCACCCCCACTAGCCGGGTCATCAATATGCAGGTAGTAAGGACGCAACAGGCCAAGTGATAAGCCGGCGTTATAAACAGCGGCTATTGCCACTCCATTCTTATTTCCTTTTTGACCCAATATGTATTGCTGACCAAAGCCCAATGTGACCTGGTAAAAATTGTTCTTCTTTCCATATACATACGGATTGCCAAACACGAAACTGCCACCCAATAATTTTTCTTCTTTTGAGTGTTTTATCTCTGTGAAGTCAATACGGTAAAGATTTGCTTTGCGGTTGGTCTTCCTCCTTGCCATCTCATAAAACCCGCCGTATCCATTGGTGCGTAGCTGGATGCCAAAAATACTTTGCTTTTGATAAATGAGAACACCCTCTTCCGCCTGGCGGACCATTTCATTTATTTTCTGGCGTTTGGCTTCTTTTTTTTCTTCACGTGTCTGGCCAAAAGAAGTAATGACAATTGAGGCTAATAAAATGATCAGGCTTAGTTTCTTCACAATTAAAAATCGTTTAAGAAGAAGAAGGAGATATAGAAATGGCTTGTTCGTCAAACGCTTTACTACTTTCCTCCATTTTCAGTTTTTAAAGGATCAGGGTTAAAAGGCAAACTTAAATCCTATTTCCAAATTCCCCGTCCTGCCTCCCTTTGACCCTTGGTTATAACGTAAATTTAGCGCAAAAATTGAAATAGTCTTTCCTGTAATTGTTGACAATGGGCTACCCACCATAACAGCTACTCCAAAAACGCTCTAGCCGCTGAAACCGTTGCCCTGAAAATCAAAAAGAGAAAGATTTTTTCTCGGTTCAAGTCCTTCTTCCAGGAACAGAATTAACATTTTATACCCGCTTATTACCGTGGTTGCGCGAATAATGGAAATTTGTTCCTTGCAAGTTCAGAAATTCGTAAAGCAGCTAATTTTTTAAAATCGCGTTGCCAATGCTGCATTCAAGGCATCGCTTTTTATTGCAATATTCATTTTTTAACTCGATCAAAGCTTGTGAATCCCTTGCATTTTTATTTTCAATATTCAACTCTTTAAATCCTTTGGTTATTAAGTTTTTTTCTGCCGGTATTTCTTCCAGGCATTGTATAGCCTTGTCCTTATAGCTGTTTTCATTGTGGTAATTGCCATAGGTAAATAGTAAAGGAGCGACCGTGTTGATAATAATATTGTCTGCCATGGAAGCCCCCAGCTTTTTCTTTTTAAAGGCTGAGGCTTCATTAAATTGGTAGTGATAATGCCAATAGTCATTGGCCGTCACTTCAAAATATTTTTTGATCTCTTTTGCGGATGCTGATTCCTTTATTTTTGAAAACAGATGTGCTGATTCATGCACCAGCATGGCCAGCTCGGCAAGACGGACCGATGGAAAATTTTCGGGTCTCATGCGCAAGGAATAAAGAGGAATTTGAACCGGTCGCAGATTATATTTCTTTTGCAGGAACCTGTATTCCTTTTGTAGCAATATTGGATAGTCATTTTCGGAAGCGGATTCGGTGCGTGTAAATTCTTGCTCCAATAAACCTGCCTGGCCTAATAACAATGCTTCAAGTTGATGTATCTGGCTCTTGTGTTTTGCAAGAATGTTTAATGATATTGTCCGTGCTATGGATTCAAATGCTTCTGCATTAACCTTCATGCCAAAATTTCTGGCCAGCAACCACCAAAATGTTTCTTCCCAATGGTAATTATTTTGCTGAAGAAAAGTTTCCGCCAGCTCAGCCTTCCTCAATAATCTTTCAGCCAACAATCTTTCCTTCCAGCTTTTCCAGGTGATGTCACGTATGCCTGCAATGTTCTTTTCACATGGAATAAATGACGTTGAAAGCATCAGTTCTTCATATCGCTGCAGTAATATTTTAGCAACCCTGTCTTTTAATTCTACAACAGGAACGGATAGTGGACCTCTGTGTCCCTTTTCTGGCGGAACAGAATCTAAATTCTCAATCACCGGAACAGAGTTCCAGCTTCCATCGTTTTCCCAAACTACATGTAGAATAACGTTGGCATAATTTTTATCTTCCTGGTGACCGTGTTTATTCCAGTCAGATGTTTTTAAATGCAGTTCTACTGTTCCTGCCCAGGTAGCAGCACCTATTACTAATCTTGCATTGAGAAAATCAGGACCCTGGTTAGTGTTAAACAGGCCGGGATTGATGATCTGCACCTGTTCCCCACTGGCAGTTACCAAATCACTTTTATTGAAATATTGAAATTGCCAGATGAATTGCAGTAAGCGTTCCGTCATTTTCATGGATTTGCAAATGTGCCCATCTGCAAATATGCAAATAAAAGGGGAGCAAAAATTTTCACCTGCCCGATTTGCATTTGCAAATTAGTTCATTAGCCCATTAAGCTCCCTCACCACCCTGCTAACCGGCAAACCCATAACATTGTAAAAATCACCGGCCACAGATTTGATACCAACCACGCCGATCCATTCCTGTATGGCATAAGCGCCTGCTTTGTCATAGGGTTTGTATTTATCAACATAAAATTCAATTTGCTCCCTTGAGAGTTCATGAAAATACACATCGGTGGCATCCGCAAAAGCAATTTCCGTTTCATTCCGCCTGATTACTACTCCCGTTATTACTGCATGTTTTTTGCCTGATAAACGATGAAGTATTTCAAATGCCTCTTCGCGGCTCCTTGGTTTGCCGATAATACGGTTGTTCAATACAACAATTGTATCGGCTGCCAGCACCGTGGAACCAGGCACTACTAACTTTTGTACCGCCAGTGCCTTATTTCGGGCGATATGCATCGCTACTTTGTCGGGACTTAACCCGACAGGATAGCTTTCATCCGTTTCGCTCACCACAATTTCAAAGGGAATTTCAGCCCACTCTAACAGCTGTTTTCGGCGGGGCGATTGTGAAGCGAGAATTATTTTATTCATGAGTTGTCTCTTATTTAAAACCGGTGTGTTACAGAGGCATCATAGAAATACATTATAAATAAAAATAAAAAAAGATCATTGAAAGAATACCGGTCAGCATGACAAGCTTTGTCCAGCTGCTTAGTTTGTGATAATCCTGTTGGGAAGACGCTCTAAACAACTTTGAGAAAATATAGATCAGCGGAAGAATAATCATTAAAATACAATACACCACGGCCCACCACCAGCGAAATTGCAGTACATATACCTGGATCACTATCAAGATAGCTATAAGTATGATCATCCAGACAGCTATATAAACTTTGGCGGCATTTACTCCCCAGAGAATGGGCATAGTACGGCATCCATACTTTTCATCGCCCGGCATGTCTTCAATATCTTTTATGGCCTCACGAATCAGCGTTATTATAAAAGCAAATCCTGCATAAAGAAAGGCAAAACGAAAAAACTTTGGCTGGCCGGGAAAGCCTGTCTCGAAGGCATCGCTGACAGATAACTTCGAAAAAAAAATAACAAGAATGGTCCACGCTGTCAGCAACGAAATAGCAATATTGCCGATGAGCAGGTTTCTTTTGAACGTGGTGGAATAGAACCACAATACAGCTATGCAAAAGGTATTTGCCAATACCAAATACCATTTTTGTAATACCGGCAAGGCCAGCATGGTTAGCAATATAGCAATTGCGCTCAGTATGAAATGCCAGGCAATGGCCCATCTCCTGCTGATCAGTTTGTCAACCACCATTCTTTCGGGTTTATTTACCTCGTCAATATTAATGTCAAAATAATCGTTGATGATGTAGCCGGCCGCTGCAATGAACAGGGATGCAGCAACCAGCAGGAAAAAATTGCGTGTATCGAGAGGTGGAATATGTCCGTTATAAAGCGGGTAATAAATACAAAACTGGAAGAGTACCTGTGACAAAGCAATAAAGATCAGATTGGGCAATCGTATCATCTTAAGAAAAGCCGCAATCAATCGCATGATTTTTTTTGGAAAGATACATTACCTCGACGAATCGTACGACCTGAGAAAATTGTGGTGCGGGCGAGTGGACCGCCGCACATTTCGCTTCGAATTTCAACCGGGGTGTTTTATTAAGGGGGAATAAGTTTACAGGTCAGCAATCGGAAATTCTTTTCAGTCATTTCGTTTGTTTTATGCTTTCCGTCAGAAAACTATAAACTTTCTTTAGGTGAGGATGATCCTTCAAAATATCCAGATGCTTTTGCAGAGTGTCTGCATCATTGCGCACAGCGGGACCTGTTTGTGTATCTGCGGGTGACGAAGTTTTCAATCGGTGCACTGTTTCTTCAATCAGGGGCATCAGCTGGCGGAAATCAATTTTCTCTTTCAGGCAAAATTGCTCCGCCAATGCATATAGATGGTTGGTAAAATTATTGACTATTACAGCCGCAACATGCAGTTTCAACCGGTCCTCACCGTCAGCAATACCCGGTGGTTTTGAAGAAATAGATCCGGCAAGATTCCTGAGGATGCCTGCAGCTTTTTCATCACTGGCCTCAAAATAAATTGGGATATCAGGAAGATAGGAAATATCTTTTCGCATACTTTGAAGAGGATAAAATACCCCGTAATGATCCGTAACGGTTTTCAACACTTCTTTCGAAACCGATCCTGCTGTATGAGCTGCCACCTTGCCCGGAAGTTTAAGATCCGCCACTACTTCAGCCAATGCATTATCTGAAACAGCAATGACGTAAACATCGGCTTGCTTGTTAATAAGACTCATGTAGTTCGCCGACTCCGTATCCCATTCATAGGCAAGTTCGCTGGCAGCTGCCGCATTACGGCTGACCACCTGGATAATTTTATGACCTGCAGCAGTGAATTTCCTTCCCAGCACGCCGGCAACGTTTCCCGAACCAATCATTACAATGTCCATTGTCGAAGCAACATATTCAGAATTTATCGAATAGATTTGCAAGGGATGAAATTAAGACAAAAACTTGCTGTTACTTATTTAAGGACCAAATTCAAACTTCTCGCTGCTGTTTCTAAAAGCAGGGCTGCTGCAAGAGCATTCGATTTATTTTGCACCCCCCAGTCGCGGACTTTAAAGGAATTGCCCGCAATTTTTAAAGAAGCAGAAAAGCTACATTTTAAATTTCATAATCACGCAATCGCTGGCTACAGGTGGAATAAAGGTGCGGGCAGGAAAGCAATGATCATACACGGATTTGAATCCTCGGTCGTAAATTTTGAGAAGTATGTAAATCCACTCATAAACAAAGGCTATGAGGTATTGGCTTTTGACGCGCCGGCCCATGGCAGAAGTTCTGGCAAAAAGATAACGGCAACCCTTTACCGCGACTTCATTAAATATATCCATCGTGAATATGGTCCAGTTCAATCTTTCGTGGCTCATTCGTTTGGAGGATTGGCAGTTTGCATGGCACTCGCCGAGATCGGTCATGACCATCATTTCCGGGTAGCCTTGATAGCCCCGGCTACCGAAACTAGGACAGCTCTTGATCATTTTTTCCACTTTATTCAATTGCCCGACGAAGAAGTGCGGAAGAAATTTGAGGAAATTATTACCAGGCTGAGTGGTCATACCGTCAACTGGTTCTCCATCAGGCGAAGTCTTAAAAAAATTAAAGCACAAATTTTGTGGCTGCATGATAAGGACGACAGGATCACGCCCCTGAGAGATGTGTTGAAAGTGAAGGAGGAAAACTATTTAAACATACAATTCGTGATTACAAAGGGGTTCGGACACCGCAGAATTTACAAGGATGCGAAAGTTGGCAAAACAATTGTGAACTTTCTTTAAGTCACCTTTCCATTTATGAGAGAATTATTGATAAAAAAAGCCAGTTCTTCCCTTGTTGCCGCGATGGCATTAATACTTCTTCTTATTTTCATAGCTGCTATGAAGCAGCGACCGCTTCAACATAAGACACACACCTATCTTGCGCTGGGCGATTCCTATACCATCGGAGAAGGGATTGCTGTTGAGGAGAGTTTTCCTCTCCAGGTCGTCAACATTCTTCGTGCAAAAGGGATCGACTTCAAAACTCCGAAGGTCATTGCCAAAACCGGGTGGACAACCGATGAATTACAATCTGCGATTCAAAATTCCAAATTAGAGGGCCGCTATGATTTTGTAAGCTTGCTCGTAGGGGTAAACGACCAGTATAGAAAAAGAAATGTGGGTGATTATATTTCCGAGTTTGAATCACTGTTGCAGCAGGCCATCCACTATGCGGGGAATAATGCTAATAAGGTGATAGTGCTTTCGATCCCCGACTGGAGTGTAACTCCTTTTGGAATTGGCGCCACGCAGGCGCAGATTGCTTCGGAAATTGATCAGTTCAATGAAGCTAATAAACAGGTAGCCGAAAAATATCACGTGCATTATATTGATATTACTCCCGGCACAAGACAGGCAGTCTGCGACGCAGGATTGATTGCCGAAGATGGTCTGCATCCTTCTGCAAAAGAATATCGAAAATGGGCGAAAAAGATCGCCGCAATTATCACCTCGGGGTTATAATTTCTGAACCTTATTTATCTAAAAGCAGCTTTTCCAGGAAAATCTTTTGGTTGATTTGCTGATTCTTTCCTGCGGTCAAACCCTTTGCTGGTCAGCGTTCTGAAAGAATAAGAGTGCAAACTTTCATTTCCGGAAGGCAGGGGTACAAAAAAAAATTATTATTCTTGCTATAACTTGCGGCCGCCGGAAGGCGTTTTTTTTAAGTATGCAACTTAAATTTCATGGCGTTGTATATAATAATATGGAGTGATTATGGCGAAAAACCTTTTGATAGTAGAAAGTCCTGCGAAAGCAAAAACGATAGAAAAAATCCTGGGCAGCGAATTCCAGGTGAAAAGTTGCTTTGGTCATATACGAGACCTGGAAAAAGCCGGAATGGGTATTGACATTGAAAAGAATTTTAAACCCCGATATAAAGTTTCCGACGACAAGGAAAAAGTGGTAAACGAATTAAAGACTCTTGCTAATAAATCAAAAGAAGTTTGGCTGGCCACGGATGAAGACCGTGAAGGAGAAGCAATAAGCTGGCATTTATGCGAGGTACTGGGTCTTGACCCTAAAAAAACAAAGCGGATCGTTTTTAATGAGATCACTAAACCGGCCATTAAAGATGCAGTGGATAATCCGCGGAAACTGGATATGAACCTTGTGAATGCACAGCAAGCCAGGAGAATATTGGATCGGATAGTAGGATTTGAGCTGAGCCCGATACTGTGGCGAAAAATCAGTATGAGGAATAACCTGAGTGCAGGACGGGTGCAAAGCGTTGCTGTTCGGCTGATTGTTGAAAGGGAAAGGGAGATCTATGCATTTGTTCCTGCCAGCACGTTTAAAATAGAAGGTTTATTCACCGCCAGGGATCTTTCAGATAAGCCAGTAACTTTTTCGGCTGAAGGCAGGAAGCAGGCATCAGCCGAAGATGCTGATAAATTTTTACAAAGCTGTGTCGGCGCTGTTTACAAAGTGAGCGACATACAGGTTAAACCCGCTAAGCGTTCTCCAGCCGCTCCTTTTACTACCTCCACATTGCAACAGGAAGCATCGAGAAAATTAGGATATGGTGTAAGCCGTACCATGGTGATCGCACAAAAATTATATGAAAATGGTTATATCAGTTATATGCGTACAGACAGTGTAAGCCTTAGTAATACTGCATTGGGGGATATAACTAATACAGTAAAAAGTATGTATGGTGAGAACTATCACCAGTTTCGCAAGTATAAGAATAAAAACGAGAGCGCACAGGAAGCCCACGAAGCCATACGACCAACTTATATGAGCAATATGACTGTGGATGAACCAGATTGGAAACGCTTATACGAACTTATCTGGAAGCGAACGATGGCCAGCCAAATGGCTGATGCAGAATTGGAAAAAACCATTGCAAAGATTTCTATTTCAACTAATAAAGAGGAATTAATCGCATCGGGAGAGGTGCTGAAATTCGATGGCTTTCTGAAAGTTTACCGGGAGGATAAGGATGATGATGGAACTGAGGATGAAAAACAGGAAGGAATGTTGCCTCCGCTGGTGGTTAATCAGAATCTTCCGCTCAAAGAGCTAAAGGCCACAGAACGATTCAGTCGCCCGCCGCCCCGTTATACGGAAGCATCGCTCGTGAAAAAACTAGAGGAATTAGGTATCGGCCGGCCGTCAACCTATGCACCAACTATTTCTACAGTTCTTAAAAGAGGATATGTTGAAAAAAGAGATAAGGAAGGCACCCGCAGAGATTACCGGGTGCTGCGATTAAAAAAAGATGTGATTAGTAAAGAAACTGAATCTGAAAACACGGGCGCTGAAAAGGCGAAGTTGTTTCCAAGCGACCTTGGCCTGGTCGTCACGGATTTTCTGAAGCAGTACTTTGATGATATAATGGATTATGGATTTACAGCCCGGATTGAAGAGGAATTTGATGAAGTAGCCGAGGGCAAGATGAAGTGGAATGAAATGCTGAAAGATTTTTATAATCCTTTTAAAAAGGATGTTGAGAAAACAATGGAGACCGCAGAAAGAGTAAAAGGAGAAAGAGAATTAGGCACGGACCCTGGAAGCGGTAAGCCGGTTGTTGCAAGAATGGGCCGGTATGGCCCGATGGTACAGATCGGTCATGCAGATGATGAAGAAAAGCCCCGCTTTGCCAAAGTACCGACAGGTAAAAGTATTGAGACTATTACTTATAATGAAGCGATGGACCTGTTTAAGATACAGGGTGTGCTGGGACAGCATGAAGGGAAAGATATTTCCGCAGCCATCGGTCGTTTTGGTCCTTATGTAAAGTGGGGCGATGATTTTATTTCCATTCCCCGGGGAACTGACATAGCGACTGTTGACCTCGATAAAGCAATACACCTGATAGAAGAAAAGAAGCGGGCCGATGCACCGGTTGCTTTGTATGAAGGTAAGCCGGTTACCAAAGGCAAAGGCAGGTTCGGCCCTTTCATTAAATGGGAAGGCATGTTTATAAATGTACCGAAAAGGTACAATTTTGACGATTTGTCCAAAGCAGATATCAATGAACTGATAGCCGCGAAAGTAAAAAAGGAAGCGAATCGTTATATACATAATTGGCCGGAAGAAAAGATAGCAGTGGAGAATGGACGATGGGGTCCTTTCATCCGGTTTGGAAAAAAAATGCTCAAACTTCCAAAAAAGAAGGATGATTCAAAGCATACTTCCGACGAAGCGGCAGCTCTTAGCCTTGATGATGTAAAGAAGATGATTGAAGCCGAAGTGCCGGGAGCATTTGCAAAAAAAGAAAAAAAACCGGCGGTGAAAAAGCGAGCGGTGAAGAAGAAGGCTTCGCCGAAAAAAGAGAAATGATTTTCGTAGATCAATTAAGATGCTATAATAAATTGCTGCATTTTTGGATTGTAGTAAGAAGGGAGAAATACCGTTGTTGGTCAATCCAGGGGATGAGCAATGCAAACAAAATTTTGTAATTTGGTTTTATGAAAGCTTCAAAAACAAAAGACCCGCAATACATAACGGATAAAAAAGGTAAAAAGCTATCAGTAATCCTTTCTATAACTCAATACAAGAAAATGCTGGAAGAACTGGAAGAATTAGAGGATATTCGTTTGTATGATAATGTAAAAGCCAGAAAGGAAAAGACTATACCTTTTACCCAATACCTGCAACGCCGTCAAAAAAAGCATGCCTGATTACGAGATACGTGTTACCAAAACTGCGCAAAAGCAATTAAACAAATTACCGGATTCTTAGGTCGCAATGCTTAGTGAAGCTATACTAGCACTTGCAGTTAATCCGAGACCGTATGGGTGTAAAAAATTAAAAGGAAGGGATGGGTATCGCATCAGAAAAGGAGATTTTAGAATAATTTATGACATCGATGATAAAATTCTGGTTGTAGAAGTTATTGCTATAGGACAGAGAAAGGATATTTATGATTAAAAGTAATGGCAGTGTCCCAACAAATAGCAGAAACAGCATTTCCGGGTAAGCATTAAACTATTGGCCAGAGCGGTAAAGTTTATCTTTTATTTCTCTCCATGTTACTAAAACAATATTATTCTTTTTTAGCAATTCCCTGCATGCGTCGCTTGTAAAAAAATCAAAATCCTCCTGCCGCCAGGCCGACCCCCAGTCCGGGTGATCAATTGAAACTGCTTTCATTTCATCGTTATCGTAAGCAACATGAATCAGCAGGCAATTCAATCCGGGTTTTAATCCGTTAAGAACAGAAGTGTAATAATTTTTCATCGTATTTTTAAAATCACCGGGCATTGCGGTAATAATATTATCAATAAGTACCATCGATGGAGTGACCAGAGAATCTATCTTAACTCCAAACATCCGTTCAAGCTGCGGGCCAAGCATGACGGGTATATTAAACTCCTTTCCCACTTTGATATATGCTTTCATAAAGCCAGGGGATGAAAGTGCGGTCCCCATGTGTGCATCGAGATGAGTGGGGTCAATACCCATTTGAATCGATTTCTTTACCTGGTTTCTTATTTCCTGTTCTACTTCGGAAGGAGATGCAAACATGACAACGCTATCTGCAGAAGAATAAAAAAACCCGTTCTTATTGATCAGCCCGGGGACAGCGGAAGCAGGCGTCACAGGTCCCCATTTATAATGTTTCCATTCACTTGTCAACGTAAGATGCAACCCAAGATCTGCTTTCGGATTTTCTTTTACGTAAGCCACCACTTCAGAAAACCAGGGGCAGGGCACCATAATGCTGCCGGAATTAACAACGCCGGATTGCATGGCTTTAAAAGTAGCGCTGTTCTCTGCATGCGCCACTCCTATGTCATCGGCATGAATGATCAGCAGTTTGGTTTCTTTGGCATATCCCAACCTCTCCTGGATGGTTTTCTGCTGGGCTTGAGAAAATGTTGAAATGATAGTTGTAACTAACAAAGAAAAAAACAGTTTCATAAAACAAACTTTAGATGTATAAATGTAATTAAAAAAGCCCCCCATTGCTGAAGGGCTTTCTGATAAACATTACAACTCAGTTGCAGGTCGGGGAAACTTCGACCATACATCATCTCCGGTCCGGTCAATGGGGAACTGGGCTAAACGATCATAACGGCGCATATCAATCCAGCGATGGCCTTCTCCATATAATGCATAACGCCGTTGTTTCAATATTTCCGTGATAAGGCTGTTCAGATCGGTTGCACCGGAATAATTTCCCAGTGAGGCTGCACTGCGCACTCTATTGATGGCGGTTGTCGCGTTAGTGGTGTTACCAAGCTGTGCCTGCACTTCGGCAGAGATGAGCACCAATTCCTCATTGCGAATGATGGGTATGGAGGCAACATTAGTTTGGTAGACGAAGAAATCATAGTCGCTGTTCAACCCGTCTTGTTGTTCGTTAGCTGTCCGTTGTGGGGCTTTATTCAGCCGGGTATCACCCGGTTCAGCATCCGAAATAAATGAAGGTTGTGCAACACGGGTTTCACCGGATGAGTTTCTCGGAAAGAACAGGGGATTTAATAGGTCGCCGCCAGCTGTTGAAAAAAGATAGTAAACTCCATTCGAAAGGTCCCCGGTTAAGTTAAAAAATGATTCTGTCAACGCTGTGCTTGCCAGAGACCAGTCTTTCCGGTAAACTGCTACCCTGGCTGCTAATGCCCTGTTGAATTTTGAAAACTCGCTCGCCACTTTGTTGTACAACGTGGTATTAAAAGGAAATGAAGCAGTATTGCCTTTTAAATCTGTATTGGCTTCGTCAAGTAAGGCCTGAATGGCATTAAGCGATTCATCTTTTGAAAGAAAGGGCCCGAG
>Ga0137431_1000402_pt1 | contig 16444 bp, 11 predicted proteins | sample EasRivERMZT800_2_FD_104646 | JGI IMG/M metagenome (GOLD analysis project Ga0137431, IMG submission 104646) | Soil microbial communities from meander-bound floodplain in the East River, Colorado, USA - East River MetaG ERMZT800_2 | ecosystem: Environmental > Terrestrial > Soil > Floodplain ... | reverse complement strand
GCGATGATCGAACGCGGGAGTTCCGGGCGCGTCTGTTGGAGAGGCCGAGAGTCGCTCGATCGGAAATGCGCGTGATCCCGCCGGCGTATACGCAACAGGAGCCACTGGTGTTGGGCGATGGGCAACGTGCCGCGGCGGTATTGCCCGGCAGTCAGGTCACAATCGAGGTGGAGACCAACAAACCGGTGGTTGAGGCCCGGCTCATGTCCGGGTCGGAGTTTGTTGGTGAAGCGCGGCGGGAGAATGAGCGATTGCGGGCGACGGTCGCGCCGGCGGAAACGCAACTGTATCACTTTCACTTAGTGGACGAATTCGGTCTGGAAGATCGCCAGCCGGCGCGGTTCTCGGTGCGGATAACTAAAGATGAACCGCCGCATGCGCGACTGCGGATTCCGATGGTGGGGGCGATGATTACGCCGGAGGCGGTGTTGCCGATCGATTTGGAATTCACCGATGGGTATGGCCTGGCCAGCGCGGAGCTGACTTATCGACTGATGCGCGAAGGCGGGCCGACGGAAGGCGGGATCGAGTTGCCGGATTTTGTTCCGCGGAGTACGTCGTTCGCGCGAAGCCTCGCCTGGCCGGTGGCGAGGATATCGGCGTCGCCGGGAGAGGGGTTGGTGCTTTCGGCGCGGGCGTCCGATTTTGACGACGTGTCGGGGCCGAATGTCGGAGAGTCGGCGCCGATCAGTCTGCGGGTCGTCACGCCGGATGAATTGCTGGCGGAGCTGGCGCGACGCGAGCAGGAATATCGATTGGATTTCGAGCGATTGCTCGATGCCCAGGAGCAGGTGCGCGGGGCATTGCTCACCGTTCTGGCGAAGTTCGGTGGGTCCGCGGCGTCGGGCGAGGAGTTTGTGGCCATGCTTGCGCCGTTGGAGCGGCGGCAGCGGAACATCGTGGGCTCGGTCAACGCGGTGCGGCAACAGTTTGAACAGATATTGAATGAGTTGCGGGTCAACGGGTTGGGGTCCAGCGCCGCGGAGCAGCGGTTGGGTGGGGGCATCGTGCGGCCGCTGACGGACTTGGCGAAGCGTGATCTGGTGGAAGCGGCGGACCTGATTCGTCGGTGGTCGCGGGATGGGTCGGCGGAGACGGCTGGTCAAATTGACCCGAAAGAAGCGGCACTTTTGTTACAGATGCGGGCGGTGCTGGCCAATATGATACAATGGGAGGGCTATCAGGAGGCGGTCAACTTGCTCCGGGATATCCTCCGCATGCAGTCCGAACTGGAAACCGAAACCAAGCGTACCCTGGAAGAGCAGGGGGCGGATGTGTTCGATAAATGAGGCGCACACGGGGCGGAAGTAGTGAGATGAACACCAGTCGATTGACACTTCGGCGTGGAATGGGATGGCGGAATCCATGGTCGGCGTGGGCCCTGAGTACCGCGCGGGTAATGTTTTTTTGTCTGATCGGTTCGAGCGTGCGAGGTCAAGACCCCCCTACGCAGACACCGAGGGCGGAGGAAGAGCAACTCAGCCCGCTGGCCTTGAAGCAGAAGATGGTGCGGGATCGGTTTCAGCGATTCGAGGATCGTGTGTTTCGGTTGCGCGAACAGTTAGCCGAAGTCGAGCCGGAGAATGCCGCGCGTCTGGCCCGGGCGTTGCAGCGTGCCGGTGAGCTTGGCCTAGCGGACCAATTGGACGAAGTCGTTCGCTTGTTGAACAACGCGTCGGCGCTCAATCAGGCCCTGGATGCCCAGGGGCAATGGGTCGAACACGCGGAACGGTTGTTGGGCATTTTGCTGGAGCGCGACGGCGAGAACGACGAGCGCAAGGACGAGATTGAGCGGCTCGAGCAATACAAGCAAGAGGTGGAGCGGATTCTCAAGGAGGAGCGCTCATTGCGTTCGGACACGTCGCAGGCGGCGCGGTCGGCGCAAATGCTGGAGCAATTGCGGCAGGCGATCGGGCGGATCGGCGACTTGCAGTCGCGTCAGTCCGGGATGTCCAAGCAGACCGATGGTGCCGCCAAGCAGTCGGATGGTCAGGGTGCCAAAGGCCTCGCGCCGAAGCAGGATCAGCTGTCCAAAGATACGCAGCAGCTCGCGGAAGACTTGAAGCGCCTGGGTGAACTTCAACAGGAGCAGGGTGACGAGGCGGGGCCATTGAACGAGGCGAAGCAGGCGGCGCAGAAAGCATCTCAATCGCTGCAATCCGGCTCCGGGGCCATGTCGCAGGCCGGGCAACAGCTCGCCCAAGGGGCGGCGGGGGGTGCGCAGCCATCGCAGGAGCAGGCGGAGAAGGAACTGAAAGACGCTCGCGAAGCGTTGGAGGCCGCCGCGAAGAAGCTCGAAGGGCAGAAATCCGCCCAAGCTTCGGCGGAAAAGCAACAGTCCTTGTCCGATCAGACCGGTGGGCTTTCCGAAAAAATGAAAAAAGAAGCGGCGGAAGGCGGGCAAGGCAGCCCCGGTGGTCAGCAAGGCCAACAGGGTCAGTCGGGCGGCAAAGGCGGCAAACCGACGCCGGGCATGCAGAACCTCGATCAGGCTCAGAAAAACATGCAGGGGGCGGCGGGGTCGCTGAAAAAGGAAAACGAGGAGGAGGCCGTCCCTCAGCAGGACAAGGCCATCGCGGAGCTTGAGCAGGCTCAAAAGGAACTCGAAAAGGCGCTGAGTCAGTTGCGGAAGGAGGAGCGGGCCGAGACTCTTCGCGATTTGGAGCATCGGTTCCGGGAAATGCTCGCTCGACAGCGAGCCATCAACGATGACACGCTCGGTCTTGATCAGATTGGCATGGACAAGTTCAGTCGGGTGGAGCGGCTCAAAGTCGCCGAACTGGTGACGAGCGAGCGAGACCTGTCCAAGCAGGCGGCCACGTGCCTTCATATCCTGGAGGAGGACGCCACCACGATCGTGTTTCCCAAAGTCCTGGATCAGCTTTCACAGGATATGAGCACGGTCGCCGATCGTTTGGCCGAAGAGCAAGTGGGAGCGGTCACCCAGAACATCGAGCGCGAGATCATCGAGACGCTGGAACAATTGCTCGAGGCCGTGCAGCGAATGCAGCAGGAGAATGAGCAACAGGGTCAGCCGGGACGTCCGGGTCAGAAAGAGGATGACTCGTTGTTGCCGAATTCGGCGGAATTGAAATTGCTTCGAGCGAGCCAGGTGCGGATCAATACGCGGACCGACGTGATTACGGATGCCATGGAGAAGGGCGCGGAGACGCCCGACCGGGCGGCGGGGGGGCTCAAGGCTTTGGCCGTCCGACAGAAGGAGACGGCGCTGGTGGCGGAGGAGATGCGGGATCGGCAGACGATGCCGTAGATCAGGGTTCCGCGCGGCGGACCTTGATGGATCGATTGCGAATGACAGGTGAACCTCGCGGTCCCGGCGGGCCGGGACCGCGAGAACCACCTGCCCTACGACGACTATGAATCGGATTCGACGAAATATCGGAAACCTGGGTGTTGCGATTCTGTTCGCGGCCACGGTCGTTCCCCGCGCATTGGGCGAGACCCCCGTTGAGCGGTTTCTGGCCAACATGGAGGGGAACGCGGCCATTCCCGCCGACGCCCGCGAACTGATTCGGAAGACCTGGTCGGAGTGCGACGATTGCGATCCCGATGAGTTCATCACCCAAGGACTCGCGGTGATGTCCACGCGGTTTCGCGAAGGGCTGGATGCGTTCGACGCGGATGACTATGAGAAAGCGGCGACGATCATGGGCGGGTTGCGAACCGATCGCGAGCCGTTCGTGGCCACCCATGCCGCGGTTTATCAGATCAAGGCCCTGGTTCAGGCCGAGCGGCTGGTCGAGGCCGGTAAAGAGATCGAACAGTTGACGAGCGATCAAGGGGCCGCAGTCCAACAGTATACGTACGCGGCACCGGAGATTGACTTCCTTCGCGGGCTGTGTCTGTTGGGGGATGTTCAGTACAAGGCCGCGGCGGCGGCGTTCCTGGAGTTTCTCCGGAACCATCCCGACGCCTCGCAGCGGTTGACGATCGCCGCCCAGCAGATGCTGCTCGAACTGCGCAATCGCGAGCCGGAGAGCATCGGCGACGTGGTGGACCTGATGACTTATTGCGGTCGCCGTTTGAACGTGGTGGACGCGGGCCCGGTCGTGCAGGAACGGCAGGACCGGATCGTCGAATTGCTCGACCAGATGATCAAGGACGCGGAACAGCAAGAGAGCTCGTCGAGCAGCAGTGGCGGTTCCGGGTCGAGCAACCAGGGTGGCAACAGCCCGCAAAGCCCGATGCCGCAGTCCTCGCTTCCGGGTGGAGGCGGGCCGGGCGGCGCTGAAATGCGCGGCAGCCGCCGTGCGAATCCCGGAGAGATTTGGGGGGCCATGCCGCCCGCCGAGCGGGAGCGGGTTTTGCAAGCCCTTCGCGATTCCTTTCCGCAGCGCTACCGGCGGCTCGTTGAACAATACTACGAAGAACTCGCCAAGAAGCCGTAAAAGGGGGCGCGGTGATCCATTCGGTCTTGATTGCTTGCCATGCGCTTCTCGTGGGCCTGTCGGTTGCGCCGTCGTCGAGCGCTCCGGTTTCCCTTTCGGTGGAACTGATCGACGGAACCCGGCGGTCGGGGTCATGGGACGGTTTGGTAGCGGGGGAGGGTTTGCGCCTGCGCGATGGCGCGGAATCGATCGTCGTAGCGCTTGATGACGTGTCATTGATCGAATTTGCTTCGGGCGATCCGAAGGCCGGCACACCACGAGCGGCGTTGGGATTGCCGACCGCGCAATCACCGGAGTTACCGGCGCCCCCAACCGATTGGGTGCTTTATCTCAACGACGGCGGGCAAATCACCGGGCGGGTGTCCGCCGCCGACCAAGACCGGTTGACCGCCGATTTCGCGTTCGCCACGGGCGTGGTCGTTCAATTGGAACAGCTCGCGGCGATCCAATGGGCGCGGGATCGCGAATTCAAGCGATGCGAGGACTTGTTTCGGGCGTCGCTCAAGGAGCGCCTGCCGTCCGAGGACGTGCTGATCACCCGCGATCGCAAGGACCCCAAGCTCTTGCGTGGTCGATTGGAGCGGCTGACCCTCGCGGACGCCGCGTTTCAGTTCGTTGGGAAATCGCGCACCGTGCAGATCGACAAGCTCTACGGCATGGTGCTGGCCACGGGGACGAGGCGGCCTGCGTCGCAGCCGGCAACGTTCCATTTTTCCGACGGCTCGACCTTTTCCGGTCAGCTTCTCGGCGGGAGCGCGGCGGGTCTGGACATTCGCGGCTCGTTTGGAAGCGAAGTTTCCGTGCCGATCCACCTCTTGCGTAGCATCCGCGTCCACAGTGACCGGGTCGCGTATTTGAGCGATCTTTCTTTTGTCGACGAGCGAGTGGTGGGGCGATTGCACCGGTCCTGGCCGGTGCAGCGAGACCGGACCGTGGCGGGCAAGCCGATCGTTTTGGGCGGGCGCGGGTTCGACAAGGGGATCGGTTGCCACAGTTTCACGGAGCTGCGGTTCAAGCTGGATGGGGCGTTCGAGACGTTTGTGGCGACCATCGCGGTGGATGAATCCGTTCGCCCGCGGGGCAGCGTTTTGTTTCGCGTGGAAGGCGACGGGCGGATGCTTTTCGACTCGGGGCTGGTTACGGGCGCCACCGAGCCACGTGATCTTCAGGTAGCGGTCAAGGGGGTGCGAGAGATGACCCTGGTTGTTGATTACGGGGACGGGCTCGATCTGGCGGATCATGCGGTGTGGGCCGGGGCGCGAGTCTTACGGCCGGCGAAGAATGGTTCCGGGGTGCAATGAAACGATTTCAATGCCGAATTGCGAAGCACATGTTTGTGGGAGAATCGGCGGGGATTCGCGAGTCGTCGAGTGGGCACGCGGCGCCGTGAGTGAATCGGCGCGCCCACCGTTCAGGAATTCGCGCCACAACCCCGTTGGGGTTGTTGGTGCGCATGACTTTGCGACCCAGGGTAGCCCGCCACGGCGGGCAACCCTGGGCTGTAGGCCGATGCCCCGTTTGGGCATTGCAGAGAATGTGCGATCCCGACGAGCGGCGACCCGTTGGGGCATTGCACCGAGCGTGCGCTCCGGAGCGATGTTCCGTTGGGGGAGCCGAAAGGGCGATCCGAAGCGCTTACGTATGCGTGGTTGCGTATTCCGCGCGGTGGTGTCGTTCCTGGTTTCTTGCTCCGCTGCGTTCGGTGATCCGGCTTCCCGTTCGCGGAAGATCGTGCAGGAGGCTGATGCGCGGCGGATTGCGGTGGTCGATCGGGTCGCGCCCAGCGTCGTTTGTGTCTCCGATTCCCTGGATCGTGGCGGAGGGTCCGGGGTGATCATCGATCCGCAGGGGTACGGGCTTACCAATTATCACGTCGTGGCCGGTCTGGTCGAAAAACGGCGCGGGCTCGGGGGGCTGAGCGACGGACAGCTCTATGAGTTGGAGGTTTTGGGTATCGATCCCACGGGGGACGTGGCCATGTTTCGTCTGCTGGGCCGCGAGATGTACCCCTATAGCGAACTCGGCGATTCGGATGCGGTTCAAATCGGCGACACGGCGATCGCCATGGGCAACCCCTTTTCGCTCAGCGAGGATTCGACTCCGAGCGTTTCCGTGGGGTTGGTCACCGGCACCCACCGGTATCAGTATGGCGTAGGAAATAACCTGATCTATTCCGACTGCATTCAGACCGATGCGGCCATCAACCCGGGTAACTCCGGCGGGCCGTTGTTCAATGAAGCTGGCGAGATCATTGGGATCAACGGTCGAATTTCGGTGAACACGAGGGGGCGTTTCAACGTCGGCTTCGGTTACGCGATTTCGTCGAATCAGATCAAGAGGTTCATCCCGGCGCTGCGCGCGGGTTTGCTTGCCCGGCACGGGACGATGGAGGCGACGGTCGAGAATCGAACGGGCGCCGTGGTTTTCAACGAGGTCCGAGCCGGCTGGGCGGCCTATCGAGCGGGAGTGGCCCGCGGCGACGTCTTGCTCAGCCTTGCGGGCCGGCGGATTGACTCAGCCAATCATTTCGCCAGCTTGCTGGGGACGTATCCCTCGGGGTGGACGGTGCAGATGGAGATCGAGCGTGCTCGCGAGCCGCGCGTGCTCACGTTTCGTCTGGACTCTTTGGAGCCCAAGCTGCGCAAACCCTTTACGATGGACCACGAAGTCAATCAGGGCGAGGTGCGCCGTGTGTTGCACAGCTATGCGTCGACCGTGACCGGAGACCAAACGGCCGAGCCGCCCGCCGGGCTGGTCTGGTCGATGACTCGCCGGCATGATGCTGGGCGGGATGGGCGGATCGTTCCCCCGCAATACTTCGACGCGAGTTGGGAACGGGGCGAGCCCATGCGATGGGTGGAATGTGGCGTTGATTCCGGCGGTGGCCGAGAGGTGGAGTTCGACGAAATGGAAGCCCGTCGGTTCCTGGCCGGTTCGAACATGCCGTCGGAAATACCAGCGGAAGAGCGGCTGATCCTGGAAACGCTCTACTGGGCATGGGTGCGATTATTTGAGCCATTAGAATCGTTGGATCTGACCGAGTTCATGCATGTGGGCGCGGATCGGGTCTGGCCCAGTGAGGATGGGCGGTTGGAGCCATCCGCCGCCGCTTCAGGTATGGTCGAACAAATCTCGGTGCCGATTCCACCAAACGGCACGGTCACGTTCGGTTTTGAGATGGGGAATGGTCAATTGGGGCAGGCGTCCATCATCTATGGACCGCCCCACACGGAAGTGACGTTGCAGTTTTCCGATCATCGTGAAATCGACGGGCTGACACTTCCGACGCGGGTCCGTGTACGGTCGGGAACCGGATCGGGTTACGTCGACGAGCTGTCGTGGTGGGAGTTTTCGCCTTGAAAGTGCGGGCCGGCATTATCTTGGTCGCGGTGTGCGGATTGGTTTCGATTGTCCGCGCGGGCGGGGGCTTTGAAAAGGCGATTGAGGCCGCGCTTCCGCGGGTCGTGAAACTCTACGGTTTGGGCGCCGGTCAGCAAAAAGGTTACGGGACTGGGGTGATTATCTCCGCGGATGGACTGGTGCTGACGGTCTATTCGTTGCTGATCGACGCGGACACGGTTCGAGCGACGACCGCCGACGGCAAACTGTATGAGGCGAGCGTGGTCTTTCACGACCGGGAGCGTCAATTATCGTTGTTGCGGCTGCGTGGCGCGGGTCAATCCGAAAACGCGGAAGGCAATGGATCGACAAAGGAATTCGTGGGGGCGAGTGGCGCGGAAGGGACCGTTCGGTTGAAGCCGACCATCGGGCCGTTTCCTTATTTCGAGGTCAGTTGTGCGACACCTCCCAGCGAGTCAGCGCCCTGCGGTCCGCCTTTGCGGCCGGGGGATTGGGTGCTTGCCGCGGGCAATGCGTTCAAGGTGGCCGACGGTCCGGAACCGGTTTCCATCGCTCACGGGGTTTTTTCGGCGCGAACTCGCCTGGACGCCCGCCGCCGGCTTCGCGATTTTCCCTATCGCGGGGACGTTCTGGTGATCGACGCCATCACCAACAACCCGGGAGCTCCGGGCAGTGCGTTGGTGAATCTTGACGGCGAGTTCGTGGGGCTCATCGGGCGGGAAGTCATCTCCAACCTGACCTTTACGCATTTCAATTACGCGATTCCCCGCGACGTGCTGGCCGATTTCGTCAAACGAGGATTGGAGGCCGAATCCAAGGGCGAATTCATGGCGGCCCCACAAGTCGCTCTGGAGCGGCACGAGGCAGTTGATATAGGCATCCGGGTCAGCCGTGCCGGTTATCAAAGCGTGCTGCCGTTCGTGGAGCGGGTCATCCGGGGTTCGCCAGCGGAGCGCGCGGGCATCCGCAAGGACGATCTGGTCCTCTCGATCAACCGGAAGAACGTGGCCACCGCCGACGAGTATGTCGCCGAGCTGGCCGAGTTGGCTGCTGACAAACCCATCGACATCGTGCTGCGTCGCGGGCGTCGAATCATCACCGTGCAAATTGGAGCGCCGAGGAAAAATGAACAGCCGACGCCCTAGGTTGCTTGCTCTTGCGATGAGTATGGTCGGAAGCGTCTTGTTTCTTGCCCCGGTCGCAGACGCGGTCGATGAAGATTCCTCGTTTTCGAGTTACGAATACCGAAAAGCCGCGCAAGAGACTTTCCGGTCGGTCACCGATCGGCTTCGAGCCGGGCTGGTTCGGATCGAGACCGTTGGCGGCGCGCAACCCAGGGCCCCCGGCGCGGCCATCGAGGAAGACGAAGACGAGGATCAACCGGCTCCGAGGCCACCCCGTGGTCAGAACCCCTTCACCGAGAGCCTGGGGTCGGGCTTCGTCGTATCCGATGGTCCGACCACCGGCATCGTGTACTCCCGTGACGGGTATATCGTCACCAGCAGTTTCAACTTTGCTCGTGACCCGGCGCTGATTTCCGTGGTATTGTCCGATGGACGGCGCGTTGCCGCCGATCTGGTCGCCCGCGATCAGGTACGCAAGATCGCACTGCTGAAGGTGGACGCCGACGATCTGACGCCGCCCGAATGGGTCGATATGGAACAGATTCACGTCGGTCAGACCGCGATTGCCATCGGGCTGGGCTTCGGTGGCGACGATCCCTCGGTCACCGTCGGCGTCGTCAGCGCGTTGAGCCGCATGCGCGGGAACGCGATTCAAACCGACGCCAAGCTCAGCCCGGCGAATTATGGTGGGCCGCTCTGCGATATCGACGGTCGCGTGCTCGGTCTGGCCGTACCTATGGCCCAGCGACACGGCGAGCTCGCGGGCCTCGACATGTACGATTCCGGGGTTGGCTTCGCGGTGCCGCAACACCGGGTAGAGGCCATCGTGGCGGAGTTGAAGAAGGGCCATTCGTTTCAGCGGGGCTGGCTGGGGATTCAAGTCGATCAGCGATCGACCGAGGGCCTGCTCATCAGAAAGGTGGCCGATCCGTCGCCGATGCGGGCCGCGGGCGTCCAACCGGGCGACAAGATCCTGGGTGCGGAAGGCCGAGCCCTCAAGCATTTCGGCCACCTGATGCAGACGTTATACATGATCCCAGCTGGTGAGGAGGTTTATCTTCATCTGGATCGCAAGGGTCGCGAGTTCGGCGTGAAGGTGGCGCTGGCCACCACCGGCGAATTGGGGCCATTGCCCGAGGCGGAGGAACCCTTTGATCCTTCCGATCCGCTGAAGGAGCTGCTCGACGAAGAAGCCCCGCTCATTCCCGAGGACGACGATAGGTGATTCACGCCGCGGGCGCGGGCGCGACCGCGTAGGGCGAGCGCTCCGGAAGGCGCCAAAACAAGACGATCATCCACGCCACACCAAGAGCCAGGATCATGGCGCTGACGAATTGAGATGCGGTGAAACCGCCCACGTCGCCCGGATTATCCGCCCGGATGGATTCCAAAAGAAAGCGCGGCAGTGGGTACAGGAGTAGTAGGGCCCCCATCACCACGCCGTGCCGCTTGCGGACGTAGAAGAGCGCGGACAGCAGGCCGGATAGGATCAACGCATGAATGGTGTCATATAGTTGCGTCGGGTGAATGGGCAGGGATCGGTGGCCAGCGGCCAACTCCTCCAATTCTGAAACACTCGTCTTACGCGCGGGGTTCACTCGCGACGGAAAGCGCTGGGCCCACGCCAGGGAGCCCAATTCCTGTTCCTGGCCCTTAAGCCTCTTGGCCATGGCCGCCACGGCAGCTTGCAGGGACTTCGCCTGAGCGGAATCGGGGTTTTCGGCCTTGGCCCGTTCATAGGCCTGTGCCAATTGCTCGGCTTCGCGTTTGGGGCGTTCGCGGCGCTCCAGGGACATCGAGAGCGCCGTATCCGGAATCGGAAACGGGACGAGTGGCTCGTGGGCCGCGAACATCAACTCCGCGGGCAGGGTGACGTCGCGCTCCTCCCATTGCCGCAGATGCGGCGAGCTGCCGTATGGAAACCGGACCGCCCAGGGATGGGCCTGCATGTGGGTGTGATCGAGGGTGGCCGGTCCGCCAAAACAACATGCATTGAAAAAACATCCGATCCGCCCGATGGCCAAGCCCCACATGGCGCTCGGGGCGAGAATGTCGAGATACAAACGCAGCGATATTTTCTTGACGTGGGCGTATATGGTCGCGGCGAGGACCGCTCCGATCAGCCCGCCGAGGAATTCCAAGCCGCCCTTGGTGATGTCGAGGACCGCCAGCAATTGGTTGGGCGCGTCGGCGAACTGCGATTTCCAATAGTGGGTGACAAAAAAGAGGCGGGCCCCGCCGACGCCGAACAGGAGCGAAAGGAAGCCGATGTCGAGAATGATGTCGGGGTCGGCCTTGACCCGCATCGCCCGGCGCATGGCCAGCCACACGCCGGTCAGAAACCCGACCATCATGCAAAAGCCATACGTCTTGATCGAGTAGCCGCCGGGAAAGGTGAACAAATAAGGGTGCATGTTGACTCGTCTGATCCGTTCCTCCGCCCCTCCGGGGCGGGTCGGAATGATGATCCGCTTTCCACGGGTTTCGCTTGCTCGCCTCGCGGCGAGCGGCGCTTCACCCGTGGCTACAGCCCTTCGCTCCTTCGGAGCGATGATGGCGGATGAACGCCACGCCCTGCACGTATCGCCATGCTAGCCGGGGCTTACGGGTGCGTCCACGCCGACATTGTCGATCAATCGGCAGGAGCCGATCCATACGGCCAGACAAATGCGCGCGGGGCGGTCGACCGTTGATAGAGGTTGCAGGGTCAGGGCGTCCACGATCTCGACATAATCGATCGAGGCTGGGCCGGCATCGAGGATGGTCCGATGCATTTGGGACACGATGGCGGCGACATCCCGTCGGCCGGAGCCAATCGCGTCGCGGGCCGCGAACAACGCTCGGCTCAAACTGAGCGCCTGCCGCCGATCGCCGGGGCACAGGTACGCGTTCCGGCTCGACATGGCCAGTCCGTCCGGGTCGCGGACCGTCGGGCAGCCTACGATCTCAATCGGCATGTTCAGGTCCCGCACCATCCGGCGGACGACCATCAGTTGCTGATAGTCCTTCTCGCCGAAGAACGCGACATGGGCCGGGACGATGTTGAACAGTTTGGCGACCACGGTGGCCACGCCATCGAAGTGTCCGGGGCGGTGGGGGCCGCATAACGTCGAGGTCAACTCGCCAACGTGGATACTGGTAGGCGAACCGGTCGAATACATGGCGTCCGCCGAAGGTTGGAAAACCATGTCGACGCCTTCGGCCTGACAGAGAGCGAGGTCAGCGTCGATCGGCTTTGGGTATCTCAGGTAGTCCTCATTCGGCCCGAATTGGGTCGGATTCACGAAGATGGTGACCACGGTCCGATCACACCGTTGGCGCGACGCCATTATTAAGGAAGCATGTCCGGCATGGAGGGCACCCATCGTAGGGACCAACCCGATTGTCAATCGCCGTTGGCGTGCTTCGAGCACGGCATCGCGGCAGGGCGAAATGTCTTGAAACCGTTGCATTCCGAATCCGTCGGGCGAGGACACAGCCGACACGACAACCGCGTTCCGCACTGTACCGAGGGGGGCGGCGGCGACAAAATGGTCCGAAGGCCTGGGAAAGAGAGTTCAGAAAACGTCCCGTAACGGACGATTCGACCTTGCCGCACCACCGTTCCATGGCGATTCCACCCTCCAAACGCGGATCTTCGTCTAACGAAGGCTTGCCGCCGGTGTCTAAACCTGTGGGGACACACGAGCCCGAGGCGCGGACCGCTGAGATGGAGGCTTGGGAAGTCGCGCGGGTCCGTAAGGCCCAAGGCGGCGACGTAGCCGCGTTCGCGGAACTCGTCCGGGCGTATCAACGTCGGACGGTGTCCGTCGCGTACCGGTTGCTGGGTAATTCCGAGGATGCCCGCGACGTGGCCCAGGATGCCTTGATCCGGGCTTACCGGAACTTGGGTCAGTTGGAGGATCCGGCGAGGTTCGGGGCCTGGGTGACCCGGATCGCCTGCAACCTCGCGCTCAACTTTCGCCGCTCCAGAAAGCTCCGAGCGGCCGTCCCGCTGGACGAATCGTTCGGGGTATCGGACGGCGCCCAGAGTCGGTCCGCTCCGGCGAACATCGCCGACCGGCGGAATGACCCGGCCGAAGGACTCACGGCGGAACTGCATGATGCCGTGACGGTGGCCATCGGAAAGCTTCCGGAAAAACAGCGGCTGTCGCTGATCCTGTTCAGCGTGGAGGGCATGCCGCAAAAGGAAGTGGCCGAAGTGCTCGAGTGCAGCGTGGAGCTGGTTAAGTGGAACGTGTTTCAGGCCCGGCAGAAGTTGAAGGAGCTGCTAGCGGACTATGTGTGACCGGAGCGTTGAGAAAGGGTGATGACCGAGCTAACGCCCAATATGAATGATCCGCTGTTTCTTTTCAGCCGTGGCATCGATGAGGCGCTGACCGAGGAGGAACAACAGCGGCTCGATGCCGCCGGAGCGGCGCGGGAGGGCTTCGTCCGAGAAGCGGGTTCGCTTCAAAAGGTCGACGCACTTGTCCGGCGCTGGGCGATTGACCCAGGAATAAGTACTCCGGACGAGTTCGAGGCCGGGGTCATGGCGAATCTCGTTGAGAATGGCCGTGATGCAGACCTGGCCGGCGTGGATCGATCGATTGCCGAGTGGGGCAAAGCCCACCCACGCTTTCATGGTCTCGACCTCGTCCACACCGTCGTTCAAGGAGTCGCTCAGCACGAGCGGGCGAGATCACTGCGCTGGACGTTCCGGATCGGCTTGCCGTTGGCGGCCGCCGCATGTGTCGCGTTGGCGTTTATCGGGCTGACCGGACTGGAGCGAGCGGCGCCGGTCAACACCGTGCTGGTCGGCCCCATCGCCGCGGTGGCGGACGCCGAGTCATTCGAAGCGAGCCGCTCGCGGGTGGTGTTGTTTGAGCGTAATGCCGTGGCCATGAAGTCGGCCGGTCGCGAGGAATTGGCGATCGCGATTATCAGCGTGGGTTCGGTCGCCATCGAGGAAACCGTCGAGGAGGCACCGCCGTTATGAGTCGTTTAGCGCAAGCGATCGCGTTTCCGCGCCATCGGACGTCGTCCATCCGGCTGGCATTGATTCTTATGGGAGCCATGTCCGTTGGTTTGCGTGGTGCATCGGCCAACGGCGCTCCGCCCGGGCAGCGGCAGGCGTTGATTGAGCAAGCGTTGGGCGAGACCACGCGCATTACGCTTGAAGACGTTGCGCTCAAGGACGCGATCCAAAGAATTACGGAACAAACCGGCGTGGAAATTGTCATGCCGCCCGCGGTGATGTCGCTCGTGCCGGATGGACCGGAGACGATCATTCGCAAGGTGCATATCGCCAATGTTTCCCTCCGCCAAGGGCTGACCGACCTTTTCGGACCCCTTGGCATGACCTTCGTCGTTCGAGATGGGTTCGTGGAAATCGTGGCGAGTGAAGCCCTTAAATGCCTGGGCCGGGTCCCGAATTGGGTGGAGTTGCGCACGATCGAGGAGCTGGGTCGGATGAAAGTAGGAACCGATCCGAAGGCCTTGGAGGAGCTTCGTCCGAAAATCCAATTTCAGGTCCGGATCGCGGAGCCGTGGGCGGTGTTGGCTGAAGCGGTGCGAGGCGTGGGCGCCGGGACTGGGGATGAAGTCCTCTCGATCGCGTGCGATAAGCTCGGCTGGGCGTGGTGCGTCTCGGACGATCGTGTGGTGATCACACTGCGAGAGCAGGACATTATTCGGCGGCTGAAACAGCCGATTTCCGTGCGCCTGAGCCGGCAGCCGTTGTTCGATGCGATGACGGCCGTTGGCGAAGCGGTGGGTGTCGCCGTGCGAGCGGAGCCCGGCGCACTGGCCGCGTTGGCCCCATCGGTGCAGCGAAATTTTTCGCTGGATGTCCGGGGGCAGAGCGCCGAACAAGCCTTGGAGACGATCGCCGCGTACACCGGTCTCGGGTATCTCGTGGAGCCGACCGGCGTTCTCTTCTATCAGGTTTCAAATGAGCGCGTATCGTCTCGCGAGAACGAGCGAGCGGGTGGTTCCAGCGGCGCACGGGACCCCTACGTGGGGAAGGTGGTCGTCGAGCTGCCGGATGGAGTGTCCATGGAGTGGTTGATCCGCTCGTCCGAATTACCGGACGATCTGCGAGTCCTCCGGGAGCGAGATTTAGCCGTTGCCTTCGAAGCAGTCCGCCTTCGTGGTTCAAAATAGATAAATGTAATATACATAATCCATATTATTAGATGGCTTACCTCTAATAGCCGCCCGTTTTCCTTTTCGCTCTTGTACGCCGTCCATAAGCTTCATCGATTCCATTCGTTTACGGACGTTGTAACTACCTATAATCAAATCACTTATAGGCGCTTACCCGCTTTCAGATTTCGAAAATAAGTCGTGACCCAGCGTGGCGTTTTTCGTATACTGGGCAACCTGAGGACGAGCAACGCAATTCATCGTATGTTGCGCGCTCGTTGTTTGGTTGGCGAAAACACTCGAACGGGCCACATCGCCCGTAACACTGGGGTGAAACGATCGAGTGAATTTAGGAGAACAGCTGCCTGACTCGGCGTCTAGGCGGTTGCGACATCTGTAGCGCCCAAAGCGGCGTGTCACAGGGAGTCGAGACCAGACAAAAGGTTTGGGGAATGAAGTTCTAGGAAGCGGTTGAAAGGAGAGGAAAGCGAAATGTCACGAAAGCCTTTTGCATTGTTGTTGGTCGGTGCCTGCTCCGTGGCACTCACCGGCGTGGCCTCGGCTCAGGCGCCGCGGCCCCGGGTGAGCTCCACGCAGAAGGGCAGTCTCTTGATCTATTCGAAGATCGAGATCAAGTGGGATCTGAATGGGGACGTGACCCAGGACACGATCCTGGACATGTCCAATGACTATCCCGCTGACGTGGTGGTCAAGGGTTATTTCATTAACGGCGATCTCGAACTGGAACAGCGTTGCTCGGGCGAGCCGTGCGGCGACGGTATCGATGACACCGTCATCCAGACCTTCGAGCCGGGTTGGAACACGGCCGACTGCAAGTTCACCCTGACGGCGAACCAGCCTCATTTCTGGTCCGCGGTCGACGGGAGTGACAAGTGCCAGTCGTTCACGGTTCTCGACAGCGATGGCCGTCTGGACCCTGAGACCCAGGGCTCGAGCCGGATTCTTCGCGGCTACGCGCTCTTCTATGCGGTGAAGTTCATCGCTGAGGCTCCGGAACACGGTCAATTCGTCGAGATCCGCTGGAACCACCTGAAGGGCGATGCCGTGTTGGTCAACTACGCCAACGGCACGGCTTGGGAGTACAACGCGTGGGCGTTCCAGGCGCACCAGTCGACCAGTGGCGAGGCTCCGCACGGCGGTCCGCTTCGGCGCCCGTCCGGGCAACTCGACTTGGACGGCGTGGAGTATGACATCCCGTTCAGCGAACTGACGCTCGACTTCTACGGCACGGGCACGACGGCCCTGTCGGGCGGCGATCAGACGGTCATGACCGACACGGACCTGACGGTCCACGCGGTCAGCGCCGACCTGCGTCAGGACGGCTGCGGTCCGGTCCTCACCAAGATCGAGGCCGAGATCTGGAACGAGTTCGAGACCAAGTTCTCGGGCACGCGTCGTTGCATC
>Ga0137431_1000396_pt1 | contig 16626 bp, 15 predicted proteins | sample EasRivERMZT800_2_FD_104646 | JGI IMG/M metagenome (GOLD analysis project Ga0137431, IMG submission 104646) | Soil microbial communities from meander-bound floodplain in the East River, Colorado, USA - East River MetaG ERMZT800_2 | ecosystem: Environmental > Terrestrial > Soil > Floodplain ... | reverse complement strand
TCGAGATTCTTATTACAATAAAATTTATAGGCGGCACTTAAAGTACGTTGTTCCATCTGATGAAAAATCTTTTGCACGTCGACGAGCTTTCTTCCCTTCATGTCAAAATCAATCTGGGCTCTCAAAAACTCTTCCACCAGGAGTGGTATGTCAAATCGGTTACTGTTGTACCCGGCAATGTCACACCCATCGAGCATTTGCTTCAACTCCTGGGCAATTTGCCTAAAAGTTGGCGCATTCTTTACCATCTCATCAGTAATGCCATGTATATCGGTAGCGGTTTTCGGTATCGGCATTTCAGGATTAATAAGTTTTCGCTTTACGTTGCGTGTTCCGTCAGGTAGTACTTTTACAATACCTATTTCCACGATTCGGTCTGTGCCGGGATTTACCCCCGTGGTTTCCAGGTCAATAGAGGCGATTGGCTTTGTCAGTTTCAGCATCAGATAGGCGATTTCACTTAATTATTCAGGTGGTAAAGGTAACTTTTTACATTTTCTGTCAAAATCCAATTTGCCCTGTTTTTTGACCTGACAGATTCTAATGGACAGTATATCAGAAAAATAGCACAGATAGCTTAATTTCGCAAAATAAAACTAACTGATCTCCCGTTATTGTTAACAATTAAACAAAGTTCAAAGATGAAAAACGTTTCTGTTATAGCCACTTTATTGATTGCCTTTGCCTTAATTGCCGGCTCCTGTTCATCCTCCAGAAAATATGGGTGCCCCGGCAATCCTCAGGCCAATTACAAATTCAGGGGATGATTTAATCGCTACTTCAAAGGCTTTTCTCATAAGCCCTTTGCGTTGATGAAATTTACTAATGCGGCTGTATTTTTCAGCTTCAGTTTCTTTAGAATATTATACCGGTGCACCTCTACAGTCTTTAATGATAGCTCTAACTGTAAACCAATTTCCCGCGACGAAAGTCCCTCTTTGATAAGTTTAATAATATCCAGTTCCCGTCGTGACAAATTATTCATATTTGCGACTACCGGGTTTTCTTCCAACTCCTGCTCCGCCAGAATATTTTTCACTTCATGACAGATGTATTTTTTACCGTTGTTTACCTCAACAATGGCGGCAATCATTTCATCCTTTGAAGAATTTTTTGTCACATACCCCCATGCACCCAATTGCAACATTCGTTTTGCATAAGCTGGCATCGTATGCATCGACACGGCAATGATCTTTGATTCCGGAGATACATTATGAATTTGCCGGGTAGCATCAAAACCATTCACCGGGGTCATATTTACATCCATTAAAACAATCGCGGGCTTCTTGGAACTGGCGATCCCAATGGCTTCCTCGCCGGAACTGGTTTCCCCAACAACAACAAAACGTGGGTCACTATTCAGGATAAACGACCAGGAATCTCTGATTAACTTATGATCGTCAACAAGAAGGATTGTAATTTTCTGCATTGTGGATACCGGCTTGTACTTTGTTAATTCTGATTAAATACTTAACAACCATGCAAAAAAACTTAATAATTCTGACAGTAAAAAAGCAAATTAGTTACTTAATCCTTTAAAATAAGTGAATACTCTTAGGAACAATCATCTTTTTTAAACTCCGGGTTCCGGTCTGACATTTTTTCTCCAAATCATTCGTATTGTTTGTACTTCTTAGTCGCACAAACAGATTAAATCTAAAATGAATCTATTTCTTATGCCGTCCCGCAAGGACATTCTTTACATCTTCAATTGTAAATCCTTTTGCCTGCAACAACACCATATAATGATATAAAAGATCAGCAGCTTCATTCAGAAATAAATCTTTATTATCATCTTTTGCTTCAATTACCAACTCGATAGCCTCCTCGCCAAGTTTTTGGGCCACTTTGTTAATGCCTTTGTCAAATAAATTCGATGTGTAGGAATTCCCTGATCGATGATCAAATCGCTGCCTTATTTGTTCGCTAAGAGTCTGCAAAAAATCGTGGCTATTGGTTTCTCCAAAACAGGTATCGGCCCCGGTATGACAGACCGGACCCACCGGGTCCGCTTTTATCAGTAATGTATCATTATCACAATCAGCTATAATTTCTTTTAAAAAAAGAAAATTACCACTCTCCTCACCTTTCGTCCATAAGCGTTGCCTGCTCCGGCTGTAAAATGTGACCTTGCCCAACGCTTTCGATTTTTGCAATGCGTCTTCATTCATAAATCCCAGCATCAAAACTTTGTTCGTTTTACTATCCTGGATAATTACAGGGATTAATCCATCATTATATTTTGCAAAATCAATTTTCATGTGGGAAGTTTAATTATATTTTTACATGCCTGCTAGCCGCCCGCCGGTCGCCTGACAGTTTATTTGTCACATAATTTTCATCGCTCATGGATAATTGCGTAAAATTTTTTTGCTCCGTATCATTTTTTCTATTTTCTTATAGCAATATTTCTCATCGACAAATAATCTTTAAGGTCCGGAATGCTGATCTCTTTAAAATGAAAAATACTTGCAGCCAATGCCGCATCAGCTTTGGCCTCGGTAAATACTTCTTCAAAATGCTGCATGGTACCACCGCCACCACTGGCAATAACGGGTACCGGAAGATTTTCGGCTAGTTTTTTCGTAATGCTTTTTGCAAAACCTGATTTTGTACCGTCGTGGTTCATCGACGTCAATAATATTTCTCCCGCTCCCGCTTCCACACCATTAGTTGCCCATTCAAAACATTTGGTTTCAGTTTTTGTTCTTCCGCCGTTGAGGTATACATACCACTCCCCGTCCTCTTCCTGGCGGGTATCAATAGCCAACACCACGCACTGACTCCCAAACTCATCAGCCAGTTCAGAAATAAGTTTTGGATTTTTAAAGGCAGCCGTGTTTACCGATATTTTGTCGGCTCCGTTTTCCAGTAAAGCCTGTACATCAGCTACGCTGCTGATACCACCCCCCACTGTAAAAGGAATATTGACGTTCCTGGCAATTCTCCTGACGAGCTCAACAAGTGTCTTTCGTTTTTCTACCGTAGCGGTAATATCAAGAAAAACCAATTCATCTGCGCCCTGCTGCGCATACAGCGCTCCCAATTCCACCGGGTCGCCGGCATCGCGAAGATCTACAAAGTTGGTGCCCTTTACCGTTCTTCCGTCCTTAATATCCAAACAGGGTATGATTCTTTTTGTAAGACCCCTGACGGCAAAGGCAACGTTTTCAACTGTTTCATTATTGTTAACCACTTCCATTATAAAAATTCTTTCAATTCTGTTAATGATATCCGGTTTTCATACAGCGCCTTCCCGACAATGGCCGCTTTACATCCTATTTCATCCAGTGCATGCAGATCATGTAGGGATGCAACGCCCCCGCTAGCAATAAAATACAGATCCGGGAATCTCTCAATGATCTCCCTGTACAAGTTAACAGAAGGACCCTCTAGTTTCCCATCCTTACTTACATCTGTACAAAATATTTGTTCTACGCCATTGGCGAAATATTTTTCTATAAAATCAAAAACCGGATTTTCTGTTGCTTCCATCCATCCGTGGATCACAATCATTTTGTCTTTTACGTCGGCGCCTAATAAAAATCTGTTGGGTCCAAACGTTAACAACCATTTGATAAATTCGGATTCATTTTTTACTGCTATACTTCCTACTGTGGCCAATGCTGCTCCTGAATCAAATACAATTCTCAGGTCTTTTTCAGTAGCAATACCACCGCCAAAATCAATGACCAGCGACGTTTTTGAAGCAATAGTCTCCAGCACTTTCCAATTCTTCACTTTTTTTTCTTTTGCGCCATCCAAATCTACCAGGTGCAGGCGCTGCAGACCCGTATCTTCAAATCGTTTTGCTATTTCCAAAGGATGCTTACTATACTCTTTTTTCTGACTATAATCCCCCTGGGTCAGGCGCACACATTTACCATCGATGAGATCAATTGCAGGAATAATGATCATAGACGTAAAAAGTTTTTCAGTATCTGTTCACCAACGGCGGCAGACTTCTCAGTGTGAAATTGCAGCCCGTAGAAATTATCCCTGCTGACTGCTGCAGCATAGTCAATTCCATAGTTGCATTTTGCAATCGTGTATTGACTATCTTCCGCATAAAAACTGTGCACATTATATACGTAGCTGTTTTCTTCAATTTCACTGAACAGTGGCGACTTCAGATCGTATAAATTATTCCATCCTATTTGCGGCACCTTTAACGTGTTGTTGCCGCCCGGAACCTGTGAAGGAGTTATCACCTGAAATTTTTTGACATTCACAGGAATTATTCCAAGACAAGTGGTATTATTTTCCTCGGAATGGTGACACAGCAACTGCATTCCCAAACAAATTCCCAAAACCGGTTGATTCAAATCCTTTATTACCTTATCCAGGTTTCTCTCCCGCAAATAAGCCATAGCACTACCTGCCTCTCCCACCCCGGGAAAGATCACCTTTTCCGATTTCCTGATCTGCTGCTCATCATCGGTAACTATACCTTCCACGCCAATTCTTTCCAGTGCAAAAAGCACCGATCTTATATTACCTGCATTGTATTTTATAATTGCTACACTCATTTTACGGAACAATCTACAACACTCCCTTTGTGGTGGGCAAATAGTTACTAAATGGATCTTTTTTTACTGCCATCCGGACGGCCTTTGCAAATGCTTTAAATATCGCCTCTATTTTATGATGCTCATTTTCTCCCCTGCATTCAATATTGAGGTTACATTTTGACGCATCACTAAATGATTTGAAGAAATGATAGAACATTTCGGTTGGCATTTCGCCTATCTTTTCTCTCTTAAACTCCGCATTCCACACAATCCAGTTCCGTCCACCAAAATCGATCAGCACTTTTGCTTCTGATTCATCCATCGGCAAAGCAAAGCCATACCGCTCCATGCCTGTTTTATCGGCCAATGCTTTGGCAAATGCTTCGCCTAATGCAATGCCGGTATCCTCAATCGTATGATGCTCGTCAATGTGCAGATCGCCTTTGGCCCGGATTTCCAGGTCAATTTTTCCATGTCTTGCGATTTGTTCAAGCATATGATCAAAAAAACCCAATCCCGTTGCGATATTGGCCTTGCCATTTCCATCCATATTAAGTTCAATGGTAATCTTCGTTTCATTGGTATTGCGCTGATGTTTTACCACACGAAGACCCCGTTTCAGGAATTCATATATCCTGCTCCATTCTGTTGTTTCGAGAACAATAGCAGATTGGCGTAATGCTTCAACCTTATCATTTATTTCAGCAGCACCCAGTCCAGCGTCATTGTTGATCCAGATCCCCTTGCAGCCAAGATTTTTTGCCAGTTGCATATCGGTGATACGATCGCCTATTACATAAGAGTTGGGTATATCATAATCCGGATTGTTGAGGTATTCTGTGAACATTCCAATGCCCGGTTTCCGCGTTGGGGCATTTTCATGCGGATATGATTTGTCAATAAGCACCTTGCTAAAATGAATCCCTTCATTTTCCAGGCTCTTTAATACAAAATTGTGCAGCGGCCAAAATGTATTCTCAGGAAATGATGAAGTACCCAATCCATCCTGGTTGGTAGGCATTACCAGCTCGTAATCTAATTCGGCGGCTATTCTTCGCATATATTCAAACACGTGCGGATAAAAACTGAGTTTATCAAATGAATCCAGCTGATAGCTTGGAGGCGCTTCGTTGATTAATGTCCCGTCCCGGTCTATAAATAAAACTCTTTTCATTTCCGTCACTTTAGTTTTGCCCTTACTTTTTTTACATCATCAGCACTTATTTCATCCGAGTTGTTAGCATAGGTATTCCGGATATATGTGATTAAATCGGCTATTTGAACATCTGTTAAGGCACTGAATGAGGCCATCAGGTTATTATAATTCCTGTCGGCAGTACCAAAAAACTCTGACCCTTTTAAGACCAATTCTACAAGACTGTTTGCATTACCCATAACATAAGGCGAGTTTACCAATGGCGGGTTCATGCGCGGAACTCCCATTCCGTTATCCATGTGACACCCCATGCAATTGGTATCATAAACTTTTTTACCCGCTTCCATTTTTGCTGTTGATATGGAATCTTTGCATCGGATGATGGACAACATTAGCATGATTACAACAGCCGTTGATCCTGCCTTTTTCATTTATTCCCATTATACGTTACCTTCCAGATGGTGCCGCCCCGATCATCCGAAATATATAGTGACCCATCAGGACCCTGAGCCAACCCGCAGGGACGATGCGCGGCACCATCCGGAGTTTTGGTTTCCCCGGCAAAACCATCGGCAAAAACTTCATATTCGCCGCTTGGCATGCCATCTTTAAATGGAAGAAACACTACATTATATCCAGCCTGAGGCCTCGGCGCCCTGTTCCATGATCCATGAAATGCAATAAAAGCACCATTTCTGTATTTTTCAGGGAATTGTGTACCGGTATAAAACACTAGAGCATTAGGCCCCCAATGCGCAGGAAATGCATAAATAGGCTGCTGCTTATTTTCACACCCGCTTGTTTTTTTTCCATCGCCACCATATTCGGGGCCCTGCACTTTTTTCTTTTGAAGAGGATCATAGTAACAATAAGGCCATCCAAAATCTGAACCTTTTGTCATCCGGAACATTTCCTCTGCCGGTAATTCTGTTCTTTGCTCTTCGGTATAGAGATCGGGAAACATCCGGTCCAGGTCATCCCTTCCATGCTGAACCGCATACAGATCATTTACACTTGTGTTCCAATCAAGGCCTACAATATTTCTGATCCCGGTTGCATACCGAAGTCCGTCATTGTACTTCTGATTTAGTTTATCAGTCCTGAATTGCCAAATGCCTCCGGCAGAGTCGAGTATGGGACAAGGATTCATTCCCCGTGAACCCTTTTCCCTGTTTTTTTCCTGGCAGGCATTTGAGGGTGCACCGATGTTAACATAAATGAATCCGTTATTATCAAGCGTTATGGATTTTGAAGAATGCTCTCTTTTATTCAGCAACCCCTCCACTATCATTTCCTCAGCGGAATTAGCCGATGCTTCATTGTTTTCCATTTTATATCGATAAATGTTATCGTCCGAGGAAGCAAACAGGTATCCATTTTTGATCGCAATACCGGTGCCACCATAATTTGCAAAGCCAGAAATATCATCGGCCACCCCATCATTATTGGTATCACGCAACCTGAGTATGCCCCGTCCTCCCTTCAGTTTTTCCAGCTTTACATATATGTCACCATTGCTGTTGACAACAATGTGCCGGGCATCTCCGATACTATCGGCCACCACTACAGCTGAAAACCCGGACGGCAATGTGATCGTTGTAGCTGTTTTTACTTCATCCTTCTGCTCCTTTGATGTTTCTTTACTTTTACAGGAATGAATAATAATAACCAAACAAGAAGTCAGTGCTAAACAAAGCTTTTTCATACAAACAATTTTAGAATTAAAAATAATACGCGTTGAATAAGGTTTAAACTGCTTTTAATGCTTCAATTAATTGATCGTTTTCATTTTTTGTTCCTACCGTTATCCGTAAACATCCTTCGCATAATTCCACTTTGCTCCTGTCACGCACGACGATGGCCTTCGTGAGAAGGTAATTATATATTTTTTTGGCATTGCTTACTTTCACCAGTAAAAAATTTGCATCCGAAGGATATACTTTTTCTACTACCCGAACATTCATCAATGATGATACCAGTTCCTCCCTGCTTTGCACCAGCTCCTTAATAAACTGGTTTACCTCCCCAATGTTTTCCAGCGCCTGGAGCACCAGATCCTGCGTCGCCTGGCCAATATTGTAGGGAGGTTTAATTTTATTGAAAACAGCTATCATATCCTCACTTGCAAAAGCCATTCCTAACCGCAATGCAGCCAGTCCCCATGCCTTACTGAGTGTTTGCATAACCACCAGGTTTGGGTATTCCGTCAATTCCTGGATAAATGATTTTTGCCGGCTGAAATTAATGTAGGCTTCATCAATTACTATAATCCCTTCAAAATTGTTCAGTATGGATTCAATGTCTTCACGGTTAAAGGAGTTTGCTGTCGGGTTATTGGGTGAGCAGATCCAGATTAGTTTTGTATTTTCATCTGCCAAGTTTTCCAGGTGAATTAAGTCAAGTTGAAAATCATCGAGCAGCCTTGCTTTCCTGATTTCGACATCGTTGACGCCGGCGCTTACTTCGTACATTCCATAGGTGGGCGGGCAAATGATCACATTATCTTTCCCCGGATTGCAAAAACCCCGATACAGGATGTCAATACATTCATCGCTGCCGTTGCCTATAAAAATGTTTTGCGGTGGCACTCCTTTTATTTCTGAAATCCTGTATTTTAATTTCCATTGATGCGGATCGGGGTAGCGGTTATAGTTTTTTGGCAACGGTGAACCCAATGAATTTTCATTTGCATCCAAATAAATATCCGCTTTCCCCTTAAATTCATCCCTTGCCGATGAATAGGGAACAAGTTTCCTGATGTTCTCTCTAACCAATCTATTTATATCAAAACTCATATTGTGGTATAGATTGTCGGTTTCCCGTTTCCGGTTACTGGTAATTGGAAACAGGAAACCGAATTTATTACTTCAGCCGGATGCGTACCGCATTTGCATGACCATCCAATCCTTCGGCCTTTGCCATTGTTTCAACGGTTTTCCCGATATTAATCAACCCTTCCTTTGTGAGTTTTTGCCAGGTGATCTTCTTCACAAAACTATCAGTACTTACCCCGCTATATGATCTTGCAAACCCATTTGTAGGCAGGGTATGATTAGTTCCGCTGGCATAATCTCCTGCACTTTCAGGAGAATAATTTCCCAGGAAAACAGAACCAGCGCTAACAATTTTTTCGGCTATTGTTTCATCATCCCCGCAGGCAATGATCAAATGTTCTGCTGCATATTCATTCGCCAGTTCAATAGCCTCTTCCATTGTTTCAACAACAATAGCTTTACTATTTTCTAATGCCTTCAAAGCAATTTGCTTTCGGGGAAAGTCTGGAAGTTGATGATCAATTTCCAACTTTACGTCACTGGCCAGCTCCTTTGATGTGGTGACCAATAACACCTGGCTGTCTGGTCCATGCTCAGCCTGCGACAAAAGGTCGGCGGCTACAAAACCTGGATTTGCAGATTTATCAGCCAATATGCAGACTTCACTCGGCCCGGCAGGCATGTCAATAGCTACACCTTCGGATTGAATTAATTGTTTGGCACAAGTCACGTATTGGTTACCGGGACCAAAAATCTTATACACTTTAGGAATTGTTTCAGTACCATAAGCCATTGCGGCAACGGCTTGTGCACCTCCCACTTTGAATAATTTAGAAATACCTGCTGTCTGCGCAGCAAACAAAATTACCGGATGGATGGTACCATCCTTTTGCGGCGGTGAGCAAAGTATTATTTCTTTGCAACCGGCGAGTTTTGCCGGTATACCCAGCATCAGCACTGTTGAGAAAAGTGGCGCCGTGCCACCCGGAATATATAATCCTACTTTTTCAATCGCTGCGGATCGTCGCCAGCATTTTACGCCGGGCATGGTTTCGATCATTGGCTCCTGCTGCAATTGCAAAGAATGAAATGTGGTGATATTGTTGGCAGCAATCGTTATTGCTTTTTTTAATTCTGGAGAAACGTGGTCAGAGGCTTGTTTAATTTCCTGTTCGCTAACCATTAATTTTTTAACCCTGGCCCCGTCAAAATCTTTTGTAAATTTTTTCAGCGCTTTATCGCCACCATTTTTCACTTTCTGCAGCAGCTTTCTTACCTTCTTTTCTAACGAAAGCTGATCCATCGCCGGTCGCTTTAGTAGCTCTGGCCATTCTTCTCTTTTTGGATAGTTAATAACCTTCATATTGTTTTGTTTGCCCCGAATTACACTAATAGCACGAATAAAGAGCGAAATCCCTTCACCAGTTTCTTCTAAATTCAACAATCACGAAACCCGAAACTAAAACCCTCGTACATCGTACATCTAACATCGTACATTACTTCATACAATCATCTTTTCAATCGGCACCACCAATATTCCCTGTGCTCCTGCCGCTTTCAACTGTTCAATGATATCCCAAAAATCATTTTCATCGATCACACTGTGTACGCTGCTCCATCCTGAGGCTGCCAGCGGCAGCACGGTCGGGCTTTTCATACCCGGCAGCAGACTGATAATCTCCTCTAATTTCTCATTGGGTGAATTCAGCAAAATGTATTTATTATTCTTTGCTTTTTTAACTGATCTGATTCTGAACAACAGTTGCTCCAACAACGTTAGCCTGGTTGTATCCAATTTTTTATTTCGTATCAGTACCGATTGTGACTCCAGAAGGGTTTCCGCTTCCTTTAGTCCGTTTGTGAGTAAAGTGGAACCGCTACTGACCAGGTCACAAATGGCATCGGCAAGGCCAATTCCCGGCGCAATTTCCACGCTGCCGCTGATCTCGTGTATCTCGGCATTGATCTTATTGGCAGTTAAAAATTCCTGCACCAATACCGGGTAGCTGGTGGCAATCTTTTTCCCATTCAAATTCTGGCGGCTGTAGTTTTCGTTTTTCTCGACGGCAATAGAGAGACGGCACTTACCAAATCCAAGCCGTTCCATAACCTCTACTTCCTTTTTCTTCTCATAGACCACGTTTTCGCCCACAATACCCGCATCGGCCACCGCGTCTTCCACGTACTGTGGAATATCATCATCCCGCAGAAAATAAACTTCGAGCGGAAAATTTGCCGCTGACGATTTCAGCTTATTACCTCCGTTTGAAATATCAATGCCGCATTCCTTTAGCAGGCGAAGCGAATCTTCATGCAGCCGGCCCGACTTCTGTATTGCGATTTTTAACTTCATACCTTCAAATTTTGTCCCTTTTTTGGTGAATGGATGCAAACAAAAAGGGCTTACTGGTGTAGTAAGCCCCGAAAGTTAGTTTATGTTGACATATTACATAAAAACATCACAGCTTACCCGGTGGGTAATAGAATGATGATGTACATGCAGGATTAAACTCATTTTGCCGTTTTGCCGTGCAAAAATAGAGAGCTTTTTGATATGGCAAAATTTTATTTAATGACTTTTTTAAAAAATACCCGAAACAGGGTATTGTCTCAATCAAACATTCATATTATTATTGTACTGGTTTTTCATAGGATATTGGATTTTAAAAGCGGAGCTGGATTTCTATCCCGGCTCCTTTTTTTACCCCCCGGTCCCTGTTCAACACTCACCACTAACTTCACTATTCACTTGTTTCTCCGCCTTTGGCGGATCGCAATGACGATTCATCATTCACCTTATGGCACCACCAACGTCTTACTCTGCACCGAATGTGCACTGAAATAACCTAAAGCTCCTCCTGTAATATTGGTAACGGCATTTGCAGGAGAAGCAGACTGGCTGTTGCCCGTTGCGCTTTGGTTAAGGCTAAACCAAAATTTATATACAGCCTGGTCAATGCATAACATATCCAGCCTGACCGTATCGCCAGTCTTGATCTTTTCGTCCTCGGCATCATCATCCTCCGTGAGGTACCAAAGCTTGGCCTCAACATATTTGCCATCTATATAATCATCATTATTGGTAAAGATTGTTTCTGTTTTTTTGCCGTTGATGTATTGAACATACCGGTAACATTGCCCTTTCCCGGGTGGATCCTGGTAATTGATGTTCGCCAGCTTGGTCTCTTCTCCAAACAATATCTCATCACTGATAAACAAGGTATCCATATTGACCTTTTCGGGCATTATTGACTCAGCCGTAAATGTTTTACCGTTTGTGTTTATTTGAAGGGAATATTTTCTCCCGATAACACCGGTAAAACCCGGCGCCGTATAAGTGCCGGCCGAATCCTCCGTGAACGTTGTAACGATACCTGCATCGTCGGTTACCAATACTGTTGCCCCGCTCAATGCAGGAAACTGGTTATTCTCCGACACATCTTTAGTGGTTGATAACAGCACCCTGCTGTCGCCCGGCTGATCGGTGATCACGGCTTCTACCACGTATTTTGCTTCAACGCCTTCGATATCCACGTCAATCACTTTGCGGCAGGAGCTGAACAGCAGGATCACCAATATTAGCAACAAACCATAGGCGCCATTCGCTATTTGTCCTCGATAAAAAAGTTGATACCGTTTGCAGCACATATCATCAAAATTTAAAATTATAGGACACAGATGGTATATATTTAAACAAGGCAGTTTGCACCGCTTCTGTTTTATCCGGGTCATCTTTATTGTCCCTGAATTCAATTGTATAAGCATTTTCCCGTCCATAGGCATTGTATAAGCTGATGGTAAGCTCAGATGAAAATTTCTTCTTTTGTTTCAGTATACAGGTGGCCCCTATATCGAGGCGGTGATAGGTCGGCATACGGTAAGCATTTCGCTTTGTATAATAAAAAACCGTTTCGTCATCTATGCGATATTTGCCTGCCGGAAAGGTAACTGCGCTGCCGGTATAATAAACCCAGCTGGCAGACAGTGTCCATTTTTTACTTAATTGGTAAATACTCACGATTGCCAGGTCATGCGTCCGGTCCTGCTTGGCATTGTACCATTCATTATCGTTGATCCCGTCTATTTTTCTTTCCGTTTTGGATAAGGTATAGCTAAGCCATCCGCTGAGCCTTCCGCTTTTCTTTTTAAACAGCCATTCAATACCATATGCCCTGCCAATTCCAAACAACAATTGGGTTTCTATTGCATCTGAATTGATGAACACATCGGCACCGTCCTTATAATCAATCTGGTTTTGCATTGATTTATAATAAACCTCGGTGGAAAGTTCATACTGGTTATGATGCAGATTTTTATAATAGCCCAGTGCTACCTGGTCGGATATTTCAGGTTTTATGATATTAGTGCTAGCCAGCCATTTATCGGTTGGGCTTGCCGTAGTGGAATTTGAGATCAGGTGAAGATTCTGAACATTCCTTACGTAAGATGCCTTTACCGATGAGCTATTGTTGTATTGATAACTGATCGCTACCCGCGGCTCCGGGTTAAAATATGTTTTTACAATTTCACCTTTTTTATAGCTGAATGTGTCCGTAACCACTCCGTCCGCATCAATTGCATAATAATCACCTTTGCCCAATATGCTGAAGGCCGTAAGTCTTATACCATAAGTGATATTCACCCGGTCAGATACTTTAGTAGTGTTAGTTGCATAAACGGCACTTTCCAGCGAGTACCTGTTTTGCAGCTGGCTGCTATTTACACTGGACGATTCGCTCGCCGAAACTTTGCCCGGCGTAATGTTATGGTTAATAACATTCAAGCCAAACCTTAAAATGTTTCTGCTGTTCATATACCATTGCAGTTCTTCTTTCAGGTTCCAGTCTCTTATTTGCGAAAAAATATCGAAATCAGTGGCGCCGCTGCGAATGGAAATGGTGTAATTATAGTTGCTTAAAATGAGCGAAGTATTAGAAAAAAGTTTGGGATTGAAAATATGATTCCATCTTATGGTTCCTGTGGCGTTGCCCCAACCTATGCCAAATGTGCTGCCCACTCCCAGATTGTCACGGCCAAAGTAACCTGAAAGATAAACACGGTCCTTCTTACCGACAATATAGTTGGCTTTGGCATTAAAATCATAAAACGAAAGGCGGTTGCTGTTAACGGTGGAATCATTGGATAATTGTAAAAACACATCTACGTAAGTAGTTCGCCCGGTAACAAGAAATGAAGACCTGTCTTTTTGTATCGGTCCCTCCACATTGAGCTTGGTGGAAATGAGGCCAATGCCACCGCTGACATTATAGTCCTGGTTGTTCCCCTCGTTCATTCTTATATCCAATACAGACGAAAGGCGACCGCCATATTGCGCAGGCATGCCTGCTTTATACATTGTCATGTCTTTAATGGCATCAGAGTTGAACGTAGAAAAGAAACCGAGTAAGTGAGAGGCGTTATAAACCGGGGCTTCATCCAATAATATAAGATTTTGATCTGCGGCGCCGCCTCTTACATAAAAGCCGCTGTTGCCATCACCTGCAGCCTTTACTCCCGGCAGCAATTGCACTACTTTAAGAATATCCTTTTCACCTAAAAGCACCGGCACGTATTTGATCTCTTTGGTGGAGAGCTTTTCCACTCCCATTTGCGGGCTGCTCAGGCTGCGGATACGGGAATTGGATGAAATGATCACTTCATCGAGGTCTTTCACCATATCCTCCAGTGATATATTCAATGACTGGTTTTGGTCCGCGACTATTTTTTGTGTAAAAGTTTGAAACCCTACTCCACTTGCTTCTATGGTGTACTCGCCCTTGTCAACCGTAAGTGAGTAAAAGCCATAGTCATTGCTGATGGTCGTGTACTTCCCGGCTTTAACCGTTGCGGCTATAATGGTTTCACCTTTTGTCTTTGAAATTACGGTACCGCTGATCGTGAATTTTTGCTGTGCTTCAGCCGGGATTATGATAATAATAATCAAACATTTTGTGAGCAATAAAATTGCTGTCGTCTTCATAAATACTCTTTTTTAACCAAACTGATCGTTTTCAATGCCCTTCAAAAAACCCCATGAATATCCGGGCTGCAATATTACCAGTTATTAAGCTTTATAAATTAGTTGATGCAGATCATTAACACTATTATTACAAACATTGCACTTTTGTAGAATCGGCGTCGTCATAATATTAATAACTTGTCGAACTCATCTTTTCAAAAAAAGCCGCAAAATGCCGGTATCGTAAATTTACGATTACCCTTGTTTTTTTCTGAAATCCGTCCGTCAAATCACGTGTTTTTCGAACATCGTACCAACAGCTTTTAAACGAAGGCAATCCTCCAAAATAGCTACCAGCCTGTGTTTCATTGCTATTTTTTGTGCAGTAGATGGTGGACTTTACTCCAGGGAACATCCTGTTTGCAGCACTCATTAAACTTCGACCGGAACTCCCTCTGGCGCTGAGGGAAAATAAATATTTTAGATAGGTAAAGTTTCCTACATTTATATGGCTTCCTACCATCCTATTTACTCAAACTTCACTTTTCTCCTATCCGAGCCAATATTGCTAAGGAAGACTTTACCATTAAGTTTTGTTACATAATGAATTCCGGAAGTGTCTGGATATGACACCCCTGAATTTAATTTTTATGTCACTGATCAGTTGTTTTGAAACCAGCTGTATTCATCATTGATATAAAAAATCCGCCCCATCCACCTCTGCTCCCTCTGAATATATGTGTAAGTTTTTTTACACTATCCTTTTCATTTTTATGAATTGCTGATACCTGTTTCGATCCGTAATGACCTGTTGAATTAAACAGACCATACACCTGCTTAATGCGCAATTCATGAACCCGGTAGTTCTGAAACATAGGGGAAAAAACCACCAATGCTATAGGGACATTCCTATGTCAATGTGTGTACGGGTTATTTGGTTTACCGCTATCTTCTTGTTGCCATTTTTCTCTTTTACACTAAATGCACAAAACCCTACAAGCACAGCTGTTACTTCCAACAACAATCCAGCATGCGATAATGAAGACATCACGTTTACTGCAACAGTTCAACCTAATACTATAACAGGTGATGTTCAATTTTTTGATGGAGCAACTTCGCTAGGAGTTGTTACCACAACAAATGGGGTCGCAACACTTACAATTTCAACTCTCGCTCCTGGTAGCCATTCAATAACAGCGGTGTATTTGGGGAACGCCCCAGATGATCCAAGTACCTCTCCTGTATTAAATCAATTAGTTAATTCTTTACCAACTGCCAATATTAGCATTAGTAACGGCTCGTTACCGCTATGCTATAATGGTTCCTCCAGTGTAACCCTTACAACTCCAAGTATCCCTGGTGCAGATTACCAATGGTATGTTACGGGGTTTCCGCCAGCTCTCGGCTCGCCAACAGGCAGTAACAATAATAATCTTACAACAAATTCAAGCGGTTTTTATACTGTTAGAGTGACAAATTCATCTGGCTGTGTTGCTTTCTCTGCTCAATTTGAAGTAGATCAAATACCGGTACCTAATGCCATCAATGGATCACATAATACTACTCATGACACTGAATGCGTAGGATTTGATCCGTCGACTATTACCGTAAGTGCTTCCGGCGGCGCCTCGCCACTCACTTATCAATGGTTAACCAGTTCTGATGGAATTGATTGGATAGATATCGGTGGCGCAACATCTACGTCATATAATCCGCCCGCATTAAGCACTCCGGGAGAATATTACTACCGGGTTGTTATTACTGATGATTGCGGAGAATTTTTTGAAACTAATCCGAAACAAATAACCATTGCTGCCGACCCAACTGCAACCGCAGGTAATAATGGTCCCATATGCGAGGGGCAAACCCTTAATCTTACTTCATCTGGTGGCGGCTCCTATAGCTGGACGGGTCCCAATGGTTTTACTTCCAATAATCAAAATCCTAATATCACTAACGTCACTGCAGCAGCAGATGGAATATACACCGTTACTGTAACTAATGGCGCTGGGTGTACCGACCAGGCAACTACAGATGTTACTATTAATTCAGCACCTAATGCAACCGCAGGTAATAATGGTCCCATATGCGAGGGGCAAACACTTATTCTTACTGCGTCCGGCGGCGGCTCCTATAGCTGGACGGGTCCCAATGGTTTTACTTCCAATAATCAAAATCCCAATATCACTAACGTCACTGCAGCAGCAGATGGAACATACACCGTTA
>Ga0137431_1000393_pt1 | contig 16743 bp, 28 predicted proteins | sample EasRivERMZT800_2_FD_104646 | JGI IMG/M metagenome (GOLD analysis project Ga0137431, IMG submission 104646) | Soil microbial communities from meander-bound floodplain in the East River, Colorado, USA - East River MetaG ERMZT800_2 | ecosystem: Environmental > Terrestrial > Soil > Floodplain ... | reverse complement strand
TCCAATTCGCGCCGCGCCTGCGCCGCATACTCGTGCAGGTCGGCAAGCGTTCTTTCCGGATAATGAATTAGGGCAATTGCGACTTTGCGAAATGCTGGGTCTCGCGCCTGTGAGACTTTGCTGACGCTGATGCCCCAGATGTCGGCGAGTTCCTTGCAGGACAACTGCATTTAACCACCTAGCGCCATCCGTGGTTAAAAATCGCAATTCCCTGGTTAAACTCGCAAATCCATTCACCATTGTGCCTCCGTGCAGCTTGCGTCTACTCTGCTGGCATATGTGGAATGCCGAACATCCTTTCAAACCTTTGAATGTCGTGCGCCCGGTATCGCACGCCCTTGCCGATCCGCAGCGGCTCCACGCCGTAGCGGCGCAGCCAGCGATGAACTTGCCTCTCCGACAGGCTCCAGCGAGACGCGAGCTGCGCGTAACTCAAAAGCCTCGGGGTTTCGTTACCGAGCTTCCCCATTGCCGGCTTCCTTGCGCTCGCGCTCCTCCGCCTTCAAGCGGACCAATTCAAGGATCGCCCATTGCACGCGGCGCGTGGCCGCTCGCGGCCCCTGGAGATAACTCGGGGCCAAATCATCGAGCGGCTTCAGTTCGCTCTTGGGGATCACCATTCGAACTACTGCGGGCATTCGAACCTCCTTGCGTAGCAAGTGAGCCCAAGGTTAGCCCAGAGTCAGCCACATGTCAACAGAAAAAGCATCTGACGGCTGTGCATTCGCTGTGCTTGCGTTCCTAAGTCGCTGTGCTACAAAGACTTGCGATGGCAAAAAATGATGCGAAAAAATTTCTACAACTGAGCGTAAAGGTCACGGCACCGCTGCGAAAAGAGTTCCTTGTGGCTGTTGCGGAGGCGGAGGGACTCGGCGACATGGACCCGCAGGAAATCCAACGTCGAGCGACCGATTGCATGCGGGCAAGCCTCCTCCGCTTCGCTCGTTCGAGCGTAACCGAAAGACGCGAGTGGATACGGCTGGCTCGCGTCTACGACTTGGATCTGCTCGACCAGGCTGGCAAGAAGTCCAAGTCCTAGCCGCGCCATTCGGACACCTTCTCGACGAGCAGGGCAACGGCCTCCAGCTCGTCCGTGCCCAGTAGGTTGAGGTTCTGGGTAATCTCGCCCACTAATGCCGTCTTGCGCCCGTCCGCCTTTGCCAGTTCGTTCCGCTCCCGGGTAATCCGTTCGTTTTGAATTGCGTTGCTGGCCATCGTTGCCTCCTTTTGGTTTTGAAAAGCCCCGGCCCACGCGGGCCACTGAATCAAGTATGCGCTATGCGCATGCAAAAAGCAAGTAGAAGGTAAGCGTAAGGTACACAAAATGTGTCAGTTGACCGATGCAGTACGTGTGTTCACAGTCTGTGGCGTGGATAAAAAACCTTCGACGGTCAATCAGAATTTCCGCGTAAGCCCCGCCCTCAAGGCGGCGTTCGATAGCTTCACCGATGGTTTTCGGTCTCGCGTGCCCAGGGTGCCAATCGGCGACATCGGTGGGGCGGCCATGTTGTTGTTGATGCAACAGCCAGACGACGTTGTTTTGAGGCTCTGTACGGAGGCCCGCAACTTCAGTGGGCCGCAGCCACGTCCCGTCGCGCGGAAGGGGCGCTAGTTGGTTGTATTGGAGCATTTTGGTTTCAAGCGGAGCTGGCGACCTGCCCTCCTGGCAGCCGATTCCATGACCGTTCGCCAGCTCGCCGGGGCGGTAAGCCCGATGGGAGCTTCGAGGGCGCAAGTTAGGCGAAAGGTAGGGTCCATGTCAACACGCAAAATGGGGGTTCTTCTGGGCTGTTTGGTACTAGCAGTAGGGGGGTGCGGTGCCACATTCGACCCGAAAGAGGAAGCGAGAGCCGAGTGCATCTCGCGCATTGCCGGAATGACGAATCGCGATTTCGATGATTGGTTCCTGGCCGCCTCGTTGAACCGTGAAAGTGGCATGTCGCTGTTCGAGGCGCGGACCCTAACCATTGAGGCGTGCTATTACATTTTCGAGGGCGACTTGGGTGGTGCAGCTGACTGCACTGCCTGTGCTGATCGCATCCTTGCGACCGTTTACTAGCCGTGTCCCTCCACCGCACGTCAACTGGCTGGCGCATCGACTGGCGGGATCCGGCGGGCAGCAGGCACCGCTGGGGTTCATTCCAAAGGAAGGACGCGGCAGAAAGCTTCGAGCGGAACCTGGTGTACCTCGCCCAGGCGGCGCGTGCCGGCCTGGCTCCGCCCTCGGAACTATCGGCCTGGCTCGATGATCTTCCGCCGAGGGACCGCAAGCGGCTGGAGCAATTCGGCCTGCTGCGTCGGGCGAATGACGCCCCAATCCTCCCCGCCATCGACGAGTGGGAAGCTTCTTTGATCCGCCGCGAGCGTGTGCCGGCCCACGTCCAGTCGCATGTAGGACGCGTCCGGCTGGCCGTGGCGCGAATGGGCATGACTACCCTGACCGATCTGACGCCGGATCGAGTAGAGCGGCTCGTAGCTGGCCTGCGCACGAAAACCGACGAGCACTGGGCTCGGTCGGCGGCGACGGCAAATCATTACATTTTGGGGCTAAAGCACTTCGCCCGCTGGTGCGTGGACACCAAGCGGTTGCCCGTCGATCCGCTCATTCGGGTTCACAAGATCGCCGTTTTGGAAAGGGCGAAGGTGCGTCGGGCGTTGCCGCTGGAGGACGTGGCCAAGCTGATCGCCCACACCAAAGAGACACCGCGGGGATGGTTGTATCGGTTGGCCTTGGAGACCGGGTTCCGCTACGGCGAGCTGATGAGCCTGACGCCGCGATCGTTCACGCTCGGCAAGAATCCCACGGTTGCGGTGACGGCGACTCACTCCCGCAAGCACAAGCGCGGCCGCAGCGTTCCGTTGGTGCCATCGACCGCTCGCGAGCTAAAGAAGTGGCTTGAAGGCAAGCCGAAAGACGAGCCCATCTTCGCGGGGCTGATCCCCCGGCCGGAAATGGCGGCGCCGTTGCTCCGCGCGGACCTACTGGCCGCAGGCGTCGAGATTGCTGCGGACGTTACCGAGCAGGGGGGGATTGATTTCCACAGCTTAAGGCACACGTTCTGCACGCGGCTGGGTCGCACGGGCGTGGATCTCCAGACGTTCATGAGCCTGACAGGTCACAAGACCGCGGCCGTTGCCTTGGGCTATATCCACGACGACGAGGGGGAGCGACGAAAGGCGATGGCCATCACGCAAGCATGGAGCGGCACAAAGGTGGCACGAAAGAAGGGCAAGTGATCGTAAGTGTCGGATTCATAAGGCGTTACGCAACACACGATAGGGACTGAAAATCCGTGTGTCGGCGGTTCAACTCCGCCTCTGCCCATTCGCAGGAAACAGCGTTTTCCGCCGTTTGCAATGGTTTACGTGCGGTTTTCCTGCGCTGCCAACAATGACCGTTGCTGACCGATACCTACCGTAAACTTCCCAAACTGTGGCAGTGGATTGGCAGCGGATGTTAGGTGGACACCCTAACAGGCGGGCAATATTGCGCTCCCGGTCCTAGTCGAACTCGGCCCCCACCCGCACCACCCGCTTACCTTCCAGCCGGATCACCCCGTTGTTGAGGCCCCAATGCTTGATCGCATTGATGCGGCTGTCGCTCACCGGCAGTTCCTGCTCGGCCATGGCGGCCCGGATCTGGCTGTAGGTCATGCCCTCGATGAGAAACTTGAGCACCCGCCAACGGCGCTGGGCCCGCCATTGCTGCCGGCCGTAGTTGGTCAGCGCCAGCGCCACCAGCCGCTTTTTGACGCGCAGGTGCTGGGCGAACTCGGGGATGGAATTGTAGCCGTGGGTCGCGCGCAGCTCGGCCACGCGCTTGGCGATTATGGCCAGCTCGGTGCGCCGTGCGTGCAGGCCGGCCACGCGGCGGGCCTTGACGTCGCTGAAGTACGCCTCCGCCTTCTGCTGGCAGCACGGGCAGAGCGCCTTACACAAGTCGGCGTGGTTGGACATAGCAGCCAAGCTCCTTGAGTAATCTCCGCACCATGGGGCGGGTTACCTGGGCCTCTCGGGCGATGTAGCTCACCGCGTCCCGGAAGTTGTCGTCGGCGGCGCGCATCTGCTTGATGATCTTGAGCACCGCCTTGCGCTTCTGCTCCACCGTCCGCGGCGGTGGCGGCGGGGGTTTGAACTTGAAGCTGTCGGTGGCGGCCTTGCCTTCAAGCATGGGAGCCTTTCACCTTGGCAAGAATCTACCGCCCGTTCTGGGCGAGCCGATCGGGGAACATCACCTCGGCCATCGCGTCGGCGTGGATCCTCGCCCGCTGCGAGATCTGGTACGCGGGCATGGTTCCCTCGTACAGGGTGATCATCTCCGCGTGGAACTGCCCCGCCCATTGCAGCCGCCAGTGCTGCTCGTGGTCGCAATCGTCGCAGCGCGGCGCGCGCACAGCCCCGACGCTTTGCTGGTTTCCGTGTTTGCATACGCTCACGCCGCACCGCCTTCGGCCTTGGCGATGGCGGCGCGAAGCAGTAACGCAACATCGCTATTGATTGAGGCGCAGGTTAGAGCCTTTCGGCAGGCTTCGAGCAGACCAGTTCGCACCGGGTCAAATGCTCCGATACGCGACACAGTTTCATAGAGGGTTTCACGCCACGTAAACAGGCCGGGTTCTGCATCGATGAGCAGGATGCGCAACCTTTCGGTCAGCTCGTACAGTTCATCGAGGTTCGGTGTCCGCGTGTGCTTAGCTTCCGTTTTCACCTTCCACCCCCTAGCGCCAAAGGCGCCAAGAAAAACAACGCTGCCATTCCTGCGATCACGGCCGCGCCGGCAACGATCAGCGCCGCCCACTCCACGCCGCGCCATGCCGTCTTGCAGGCGCGTCCCAGCCTTGTAGACTTTCTCACGTTCTAAACTCCTTCACGGTGTTGAGGACAGCCCCCGCCGATTCACGGTCGCGCGGGGGCACTTTGCTTTCATAAAGCCCGCGCCCGCATCGAAGCGGGCCAAGCGCGTTTGCGCGAGTCGCCAAAAACCGCGCGGGCCGTGAGTGAAAGATCAATGGCCGGGGTGCCAAGTCTTTCCGCCGTCGTGCGAGTGCACACCAGCCGCTACAGCCGCATTGCTCACCTTGCGGCCGCTCATGGCCTCGGCACGTTGCACGGCTTGGCGGAGGGCAAAGCTGTTTTCTACGGAAAGCCGCCGGTAAGCGCAGACGTCGGACAAGCAGCTCCATCGGCCCAAACCAGCGGTGCAAGTCGCGGAGGATGTAAACCCAGCCGCGCGATAAGGCCCGGTCGATCATTCTCTTGACCCCCTCCGGGGATGTTCCCTTGGAGCTGAACGGCTGCGCGACGGTGATCGATTGGCCGCTGCCGACCAGGTTTCTCCGGGTCTTTGTCCACGATCTGATTCGCGCCACGCGTGCCGCAAGCCGGGCACGGGCGGCGCTTGGCGCTCTTGGAGGTTTTCACGCGCCACCGCCTTTCGCGTAGGCGATTGCAGGCGCAGCGTCACCAGTGATCGGTATCTCGACTAGCGTCTGCCTGGAGTCGCACTCATTGCAGTAGCCAGCGTCCTGCACGCCAGCCAACTCCCATTGCTGTAGCTCAACGCTCCATGCAGCTGTGGCATCTCGCACCACGTTGTCACTGCCGCACTTGTCGCAAACGATCCTGATGGCGGTGGGAGGCTTCTTCGCCGTCTCAATCGCAGCGAGCCACTGGTCAAGCTCCATACCCGCGTACTTGAACGGCTCGACGCCATTGACTGGCGACAGCCGCTTAAAGCACGTCCAGCAAACCACGCAGCCCACGTCCTTCGGCCCGCTACAACCCCGGCAGGTCGTTTCCTGCCTCGCCTGCATCTCGGTAACCACGGCAAACCTCGCTTTCACTCACAACTCACTCACGGCCAGCCGACAATCAGCCAGCTCTCAGCCTTAAGTGTACTACACAAAGTGTTAAGAGCAAGGGAAGGGCAAGATTGAACATAAGTGCTTATGGGATAAGGAGTTAGGTGACGCTCGTCACCTAGATACGTTTCACAATGTTTTTATGTGGGTAATATTGCCCACTCGCTCTGAGGTCTGCTGGGCTTCGATTTCACGATGTTCACGATGTACGTCCCATATTTACTTATTACGTTGCACTCGTCGTCCGTGGGGCTTTACCTCGTGCAGCGGAATCGTAAACGGTAGGTATGTGCCTCTCCATCCACCCACCTGGTCGTTGGCGGCCTCGGTCCGGTGCCGATCGGGCCTCGGGCGACCCCTATCATGGCGCTCGCGGAGGGGCTTGGGACCCCCCGCTGGGCTTCGGTACCCCCGCGGGCGGGCGGGCGGCGTTCGTATATCCCCCTGTGGTGACATACGCGGCTGGCCTGTGGCCTTTTCCATCGTTTGGCGGCAGAGAAGTCAGAGAAGTCAGAGTTTTCTTGCCCCGTCTTTTCCTTCACAGGGTCGTTGTTGCCTTTGGGGCCCCCCGGATGGTTTGGGTTCCCAGGGGACCACGTTTGGTGCGGGAGGTTTCTGGGAATGGTTCTGGGGTATGAACGGTGCGCGCAGTTTGGGGTAAGTCCTGCCGGCGAGACTTGCGAAAACACCCGTTTTGCACGTGCCGTTGGAGCTAGTGAGTTTCCTGTCTCTGGCCGGGGATATGCTCCGTTACGCCCGGCTGACTAACGGTTGGCTGTTCATGGTTCGCCACGAACGTCACGTGCTCTGCGATGTTTCCTATGGCTGAAGCTGGGGCGTCGACGAGTTGGTCGGAAGTGCGCTTCTTCCACCCTCCGTCCTTCTTCGTTTTCGCCTGTGCTGGTGGTTGCGGGGTAATGCCTTGCGATGCTCGTCGACGGGCGGCGAGTCGTTTGGCTCGTCGACGGGCGGCTTTGGTAAGTCGCTTAGCCTTCGTTGGTTTGCCATCCCAGCGGCCCTTGGCTCGGTCTGCGGACCGGAGTCTGCTGAGTGCGTTGTGGCTGCGTCGACCTCGACGAACGAAGCTAGGCATTCCCTTGCCACCAAAAAAAGAACCCGCGGGCCTGAGAAACGCGGGTTCAGTAAATCGCCCAAATGGTGTGGCGGGCGGCTATGTGCGTCGGTTTATCAGGCCAACGAGGCAAGACGTTGATCAACTCGATGTCCGATGTCAAGCCCCTGCCTTGAGAATTTCTTCGGCGAGCTTTCGGACTTCGGCGGGAGCTCTTGCGTCCATGCTCACTCTCGCTTTCTAAAGTTTCGCCGCGACCGACCGTTTCACGTGCCGACTAGCGCCAGCACCGCGGCTTCCAGCCTTTTCATCCGTAACTTCTGACGTTCTCGGTACTTGCGTTGCGCTTCCGCATGGCATACGTGGCAATTCCGCTGGCCTTCGCGGGCCGGGTTGCCGCAGTGGCAGAGCTTTGGGTTCCTTTGGTTGGTTTCGATTTCAGCCATCTGCAAGCCGTTTGTAAGCCCCGTTCCAGCCGGTTTCCCGTTGCGCCCTTGCGTTGGGCGGTTCGGTCCGGCGTGGTGAACCCGGACGGGGGGTCGGATTCAACCTGGGGCCTCTAATGCGTTTTTGCGCGTCCGGAAGTCGGCCAGTTTCATATCCAAGGTTCGGCGGCCCATGCCCAGCAGTTCAACGGTCTTGATGCGCCGGCCGCTGTGCCGGGCCAAGGCAGCTTCGATGAGCTGGCGTTCGGCATCTTCAAGCCAGTAGCCGTCTCGCATCGTGACCACGAGCACGGTGCGACCATCCATCTTTTCCGGATGGAAGAATTCAGCGAGCACTCTCACGCTTCCACCTCCCGCGGCATGCCCAGCACGTCGTCGATGTCCTCGAACACTTTGATGCCCAGCCGCTTGGCCTCGGCCACTTCGATGTCGGCGCCCTTTGATTCTCCGAACAGGCGCAGCACCACGTCGCAGGCGCGGAGCCATTCCAGGTTGTGGTCGATCCACACTTGCCACCGCTGGGGGTAGAACATATGCCAAAAGTGGGTGAGGTGTGGGACGTAGGGTGCGAAGCCGGCGCGCAGCAGCGACTCGCCGGCGTCGATGGCGTCGTGGACGTTGGTGGCTACATCTCCACGGCTGTAGGGGCCGGCGACATAGACTCGGGTTTTGCGGGTCATAGCCATCTCCTCAGCGACTTCGCGACGTACAAGCGCCGCGAGCTGCCAATCGGCACGTAAACCGCCCAGGTCGAAAACGGCCCGCGCCGGAACACCGCGTGCTCGATGCCGCCGCGCAGCACGTGCACCAGGTACACGTAGTCGCGATCAAAACTTGGGATGCGCATCAAAACGCCTCCACTTGCGCCGGCGGGGCCGGGGCTTGCTGCTCTTCGTCCTGGGCCACGCTGGCTTCCGCCGAGAAACTGAACGTCGGCTTGTTGAACCGCAGGGTGAACGCCGGCGTGGGGCCGTCCTTGTTCTTGGCCACGATCACGTCGATGTCCACGTCCTTGACCATTCGCTCGCTGTAGCGATCCGCGACCAGGCGGTGCAGCAGAATCACCATGTCGGCATCCTGCTCCATGTTGCCTGACTCGCGCAGGTCAGAGAGTTTCGGCGGCTTCTCCGTCTTTTGGTTGCGATCCGGCCGCAGCAACTGCGCGGCCGTCGTCACCTGCACGTCGTTGTCCAGCGCCAGGCGGGAAAGCCCGCGGCTGATGCGGCCCAGTTCGAGGTCGCGCGTCTGCGCCTTGCCCACGTACTGCACGATTTGCAGGTAATCGACGATGACCATCTTCACCCCGCGGCGGCGCACGTAGAGTCGAGACGTAGCGAGAATGTCTTGCAGCGTGATGTGCTTGTCGGTGAGGTAGATGTTCTCGCCGCTGCTGTCGTTGCGCACCACGTCCACCGCAAAGCGGCGATCCTGGGGTGATGCGTTGCGCCGCAAAAAACCAGTGCTTTGGCCCACGAGGTTGGCGGCGAAGCGCTGGGCGGTGCGCATCTCGCCCGCTTCGAGCACGAAAAACAGGACGGGGATGCCGCTGCGGCCGGCTTGCTTCGCCAGGTGCAGAAGGAACGCACTTTTGCCGACAGACGGGCGTGCGCCGACGATGACCAAGCTGGGCCGCTCCAGGCCGCCCAATGAGTCGTCGAGTGCTGTGATCCCCGTGAGGATTGAATCGGACTGCGTGCGCTCCCACCACTCGGGCAGCGTGTCGGCGATGTCCTTGAGCTTTCGCGGCTCATTGCTGGCGTTGCGGACGCCGGCGGAGTCGAGCTGCGGCGCGAACTCGGCCACAAGGTCGGCGGCCTCGGTCGTGGGGCTGTAGGCTTGCTCGCGCAACTGGCCGGCGATCTGAATCAACCGTCGCTTCTGGTGGGCTTCCCAAGCGATCTTTGCGTAGTACGGTACGTTAGCCACTTGCGCAAAGCTCTCGGCGAGCGTGATCAGGTATTGCATCCCGCCATCGATGAATTCGAGCTTGCCTCGTCGCTTCAGTTCGTTCCCGACGGTGATGAAGTCCACTTTTTTGCCGTCGGCGCGCATGTCGCGCAGCAACTCGTAGAGCACTTGGTGATCCGTGCGCGTGAAGGCGTCCGCATCCGTGATCACCTGAGTTGCTTCGTCGATGGCGTCGAGGCTGAGCAGCATGGCACCCAAGATGCCCATCTCGGCATCCATGTCGCACGGCAGATCGCGCTCATTGGTTCGTGTTGTCTGTTGCTGCGGTGCCATCCTTGGCCTCCTCGGTTGGGGTTCCTTCGATTCCTTCGATTGCACATACCGGGCAGAACGGCTGCGGCTTCGTGCCGCACTCCGTCCAGCCGTACTGCTCGACGATGAGCCGCGCGAAAACGCGGATGGGCATGTCGTGCTGGCTCATCTCGCTGCCGCACCCGGCACACTTGATGCTCAGCACCACGGCGACTCGGGTTTGAATGTGGTCGGTTAACATTGGATCTCCTTGGGCCATTGCTCGTTTACTGTGGCCTGCCAAGCCTTGATTGGGCTGTCCAGGCCCACGCCAACCTTGCTGCGGGCCATCTCTATCGCCTGTGCGGCTGCGCCGATCTTGTCCTCAAACTTCCAGAGCCTACGGCCTACCGCGTAGATGGAACGCTTTTGAGACTGCCGCTCGTGGCTGCTCAGTTTCAAGGCGTCAGAGACATTGACGAGGAAGCGGTCTAAAAATGCCGCCTGCGTGAGGTACATCCCGCCCCGGTTCGGTGCCGGCCCGACGAGCACATTAGTGCCACCGGACCGGTCCGGTTTTAATTCGGATCGGATCGGTTCGGATCGGTTCGGTTCTGGTGGCGCTTTCGTGGCGCGCGCAGCGCCACTCTTGCGTAGCCTGAGATTGGCCTGCCGAATCGCACGTAAACCTCTGTCCTTAGCTGACTTACCGTTATGTCGATGGAAGCGTGGGAACAGAACTCCGCGCTGATCGATCTCCAGCCAGCCCGCACTTTTCATCGCCTCTGCAAAACCAAATTGTGTAACAAGGCGATCGATGTCGTCACCAAAGACACCGTCTATTCTGCCCGACGCAGTGTGCGCGTCAGCCCACGACCACAGCTTGTGAAGTCGTCCAACAACAGCATAGAGATCCAGCTCGGTGCAGTTGGCGATCATCATCACGGCGGGGTCTGTGTCGAGCTCCATCCGCATCTTGATCCAATCACCGGCCATGTTGCCAATCCTTGGGGTTCACGGTAGCACTGAGCCAATGAGCGATTGGCCGTGGCTTCTTTCGTAACGGTCACTGTTGCGCCTGTTTTCTGATCTCGTAACCCACCGCAGGTTGCCTGCTCGGTTGTCGCCTCTGTTCCGGTTAATATGGTCGCATTCCAGGCCAGGTGGTCTTTTCCCGTGGAACGCTGTAGCAATGAACGTGTGGACTAGAGTAAACACGGTGCCTCCATCGATGAAAAAATCGTACTGAGCGTACTGACCAAGTCCTGAACGTTTTGGCTTTATGAGCCTGTTGTCTCGCAGCCGCCAAATGGAACCATCGCACCCAGCCGCATATCCCACGAACGCTTCGCATGTACGCCAGTGGATGTCATTAGGCGGAAGAAGTGGAAGGCTTACTTTTTTTCCTAGGTCAATGTTTCTAATGATGCCGCGGCGCTTCGTTGCCGGGAAACCGAGGCGTGCTCGAATTTGCCGTACCCTCTCGCGGCTAATCCCGAACAATCGCGCCAGTGCAGAATTGGGGACTCCGCTGGCCATGAGTTCACGCATTCGCGTGTTTCGCTGCTCAATGGCGGTATCGATGCGGCAGGGAACGCCTTGGGGGCAACCACGTTTCTTTGTATGGCTTACCGAGGCCATCCCTGGCTCCAAAAAAAAGGGCTCGCGCGTGGTCCCGTCAGAGAAACGCGCGAGCGAGTTCCGGCGGTGAGCCGGCCCTGGATCTATGATTGCTGGTCTTGACGGGACCTTTTTGCTGCCGCCATCCTTATCGGCTGACTGCGGGCATACCTTTAGCTGAAAGTAGGCTATACCGCAAGGGGCTTCCCCGATTATTTTTCCAGCGAGCACGGAGGCACTCCCTCTTGACGTTTGACATCGCGATCTTCAAAGTCCGCGCCCGCACGGAGGCGCAGCAATGACACGAGCAGATTTCCCTTTCGAGCAGGTGCTCAACGCCCGGGGTTTCTACCGCCTGGCCAACAGATCCGGGTGGATCAACGCGGACGGCGCGTTCATCGACGGGCTGGAAGCGGCCGCGTGCCGCGACAATTCCGACATGAGATGCCTGATCGACCACGCGGTCGACGACGCCAAGCCGCACGTGGATATTACGGCTGGCGCTGGGCTGACATTCGGCGAGGACCTGCCAAAGTGCCCGGAAGAGATCAAGTGGAACGGCATCGGCCTCTTGCAGGGACAGAGGGCTTACTTCGGTGCGAACGAGCGCGGCCAACTTATCCAGAGAGTCACGCCCGAGGCGCTGCTTCACGGCATCGTTCACGGGGATGACCGCTGCACGTTCACCAAGACCGACGCGGTGATCCGTTTCCAGATGGAGCTGCACGGCTGGATTCACTCCCGCCCCGACGGTCCGCGCTACGGCAAGTGCAGCGCGTGCAAGCGCGCGTACGAACGCTTCGATTCTCCGGAGCAGGTGGAAGCGTTCACGCAGGCCATGGTCGACGAGGCTTGCGCGCCCAAGAAAGACGATAGCGCTTGGCGGACGTTCTACGGCTTGCCGCCCGGCCCCGGCGCGTACAGCACCGCGACCAGTAAGCCCCTCGAAGTCCCATCCGTCAATGACCTACTCAAGACAATGCGGCTGATCCAGTCGCCCTACGTGGAGCCGGGAAAAATGTACCTGGTCGGCGCGGACTTCGGGCGTGCTTTCTCGTCTGGGTGCCTCGTCGGCATCCAGCCTAAGCCACCCTCGCGCCTGCGCCGGCTGGTCCGCTGGGCCTTCCGCCGCGAGCCGAAACCGTTCCTGCTGCACAACCCGGAGACGGATTTCGCATGAAAAAACTCCGACGCTTGAGGCTCAAGTTGGCATGGTTCTTCTGGCGGTTCACGCGCGCCGGGCTAAAGCATCGACACCAGCAACAGCTCGCGCGACTGGAAAACAAGTGGTGGCAGCGACTGCGAAGCAAGCACGAATTTTGGCAGCAAGGACCGACCGCTGGGGATGCCATGAACATTCTCGTGAGTGATGACGGAGCGGTCAAAAAGGTGAATCCGAGCAACGGGCGCGCGGTCAAGTTCGTCCCGTTCGGCCTCGCATGCTACGAGGGGAAACTATCTAGAGGCCACTACGAAGGGAGTCACGTTGGCATCGTCGAAGATGAAGCGGCCGCCGACCTATTCCTCGAAGGCGGATCGCCAAGGATGGTGAAAGTCGATGATCGAGCAGCCAGAACAGACTGACGCCGGCCCGCCGCTGCGCTTCGCCACCATGCGCGATCTGATCGAAGAGATTCAGCGCCGCGCGGTGACCAGTTTCGTTCTCTACACGGTCGCGCCCAAGAATGAGCCCGGCTTCCAGGAACGGCGGATGGCCTACTCCGGCGGCATGCTGGCCGCCGCCGGGTTGTGCCAGTACGGGACGATGATCCTCGACGAAAAACTGCGCCGCGATGCGTCCGCTTACTGCGATGCCTGGGATGATCACGAAGATGACGAGGACGGCCAAAGCTAGGCGCAAAAACCACGTGCCGCCGAAAAAATCTTCCAGCCACTGTCACACTAAAGAGCTACAGAAGCGATGGAACTCCTTGCTGCACAAGGAGTTAGCCGTCGATCCCCCGCGATTGCAGGTGCGCCGCACTTGTTCCAACTGTGGACTCCATCAGCTCCAAGATGTTCACCGATGCAACGAATGGCTGCGACTTCACTGCCGTCGCTGTGGACGACGCGAAGGGCTCGACTCCCGCGGACGACTCACTGTGCTGCACCCCGGAGATCCCGCTTTCAGCCGATGAGGCTGACTTCGAGTTCGCCAACCCCAAGGCAGAGACCAAGAACCTCGGTGTGGCCGACGCCCGGGCACTCATTCGTGCTCGCGCCTGCGCCATCATGGAGCGCTACCCAGCCGGGTGTGCCTGTGATCGATCTGCTAGCAAGCTGTGTATCGCCTGCGATCGATTTTTCCGTGCCGCCAAGCTGGTCCTTGCCCTTGACGGCGTCAAAGCGGCGAAAGCCGCGGCGGATGCGGACGACGAAGAGGACGGGGAAGAGCCGGAGCAGTACGACGGCAAGTGGGCCGCCGAGCACATCGCCAAACTGAACCGCAAAGGAAAAGCAGGAGGAAAAAAGAAATGACTTGCAAGCTGCGCGTAACGTCTGTGCATAGCAGCATCAAGGAGCGAGATGGCGCCGAAGCCGTGGTGTATCGCATCGCTCTTTGGTGCCCGTCCGGCCCCCTGAGGATGATCGAGCTAAACCTCGACGCCGAAGAAGCCGCCAAGTTTCAAATCGGGCAGGAAGTCTCGATCACTCTGGCAACATAACTCGCCTTCCTATGGTCGCCACCGCCATCGGCATCCCGGAAAAGCTGACCTCCGTCGTCGAATCGTTCGACGTGTTCTGCGACCAGTACGCGCGCATCGAGGACAAGCGCAGCCGGCGGGCCATCCCCTTCGATCGCTATCCCGATCAGCGGCGCATCAGCGAACTGCTCGCCGACGGTAAATGGCTGGTGTGCCTCAAGGCCCGCCAGTGCGGCATCACCTGGCTGACCGCGGCCTACACCCTGTGGTGCATGCTCACCAAGCCCAACTTCGAGGCCGTGGTGCTGCAACAGGACAAGAGCTACGCCAAGGCGTTCCTGCGGCGTGTGCGCTTCATCTACAAGAACCTGCCCGACTGGATGAAGGTGCCCATCAAGTCCAACTCGCGTTTCGAGCTGGCCTTCCGGCACCCCGACGGCGAAAGCATCCTGACGGCCATCGCCGGCAGTGACGCCGCCGGTCGATCGATGACCGTGAACCTCATCATCTTCGACGAGCACGCCTACATTCCGCAGGCTCAGGAGTCGCGGGAAGGCTGCGAGTTCTCCGTCGAGCGCTCCGACGGGCAGATCGTTTCCATCTCCACTGCTGCCGGCCCGTACGGTGACTTCTATGAAGTGTTTACCAACGCGCCGGAGAACAAGTATTACCCGGTGTTCTTGCCCTGGCGCTCGGTGCCCGATCGCACCGACGAATGGTACGCCGCCGAGGTCCGCCGTTTGGCCAACAACCCGGTGCGACTGAAGCGCGAACTGCCCAACACGCCGGCGGAAGCGTTCATGTACGCCGAGGGCCGCTGCTACCCGGGCTTCGACGCCGAGAAGCACGTCCGAACCTTCGAATCGCTTTTGGAGTTGGGTCTGCGCCCACGTGACGCAGAGCGTGTTCGCGGCGTTGACTTTGGCGGCGTGGCGCCGTTTGCCTGCCTGTGGATCGCACACTGGAAAGACGCCAACCCCGGCTTCACCATGGACCCCTCGTGCGTGAACCTGCACCGCGAGATGCTGGCCTACCACTTCGACGAGAAAGCCCGCAAGCGAAACGGCAAGGATCGCCCGGTGAAGCTGGACGATCACGCCTGCTTCCCGGCGGGAACCGTCATCGAAACGTTGTATGGACCCCAGTCCATCGATCAGATCAAACGCGGCGACATCGTACGCTCCCACCGCGGCTGGGCCCTGGTGGAAGTTGGCGCAACCGAGACCGGAACGTCGCCCCTGGTGCAAGTCACCTTGGAGGACGGCCGCTGGGTGCGCTGCACGCCGGATCATCCTTTCGCCCTGGCCGACGGCGGCTTCTGCCGCGCCGACGCCATCGAAGGGCACGAGGTCTGCGTGCTGGCCGGCGACCGCAAATGGCGGCGCGATGTCATGGCCGCACGGTCCGAGCAGAGGCCCAAAAGTAAAAACGCCGCCGCGGTTGGCGACAAAAAGAAAAAGACAAGGCCGAGTTCCATCATGGACCCCGGCCAGATCCTTAGCCCCATCGTGGGCTGGGACATGAAGCCCGACCCCTCCGCAGTTCGCGATATGCCCGTGCTGGGCATGAACCGCATGGCGGTGAAGAGCGTCGAGGTCCGCCCGGAACCCATCCGGGTGTACTCCATCGCCACCGAACATGGCACGCATTTGGCCAACGGCATCCTGGTGAGCAACTGCGACGCGCTGCGCTACGCGGTCATGTTCGGCGACTTCCAGGGCCATGTTCACGTCTACCGCGAGCTTTACGTGGAGGACTCGGTGGGCAAGGGCCGCACCGATCTGCACGACATCGACGACATTCACAAGCTCAGCGGCTGGGTGCCCGGCGAATCGTGGGAAAAAGTGAAGTGGAAACCCGGTCCGAATGGTGAGTCCTTCGAGTGGTCTGTGGCTGATCGAGCGCTGCCCAAAGTTATCGTGCTCTACAACGACATGGACATCGCCTTGGCCAGCTACGCCGAGCGCGAGCAGGACATCGAGGGAGCAACCGGCGACGACGTGATGGACGGCATTCACCGGCTCAACACGCTGATCGACGGCACGCTACCCATCCGCAAGACGGTAGAGCTTTCCGTAGAGCAGCGGCGGGAACTGAACATCGAACGTGAACTGCGCGGGCTGTCGCGCCTCTCGGGCCCGTGCGACCTGCAAGAGGCGGCGTTCCGCGATGCGGCGCGGCAGGACGTGCTGCGCAAGCAAAAGGCACGAGAACGACGGTCGGGCGCTTCACGCTACCGGCCTTACGGGCGCAACGTCGCCTGACGGAGTTGCACAGCCATGGGACAGATTCTTCGCAAATTCGGCACCCCGGTGAAGATCGTCGATGCGGTGGATATCAGCGCCGCAGCGACCACGGTCATCGTGAAAACGAAGGGGGCCATGGCCATCGATCTGCACGTCGAGGTCACCAACTCCGGCGGCACCGCCGACAGCAACGTGAGCATCACCGGGCAGCGAGTTCACAACCCGCTGGCGGACTCGCCGACCGTGGATGACGCGACCGCCTTTCTCGCGGCGTTCAACATCAGCGCCGCCGGCTTCAATGGTGCAAAGAAATGGACCCGGCTGTTCTCGGTGGACGACCACCTCAGCGGCTGGGGTCCGGGCGTGCAGCTTTCCTTCGCTCGCGTAGGCGGCGACCGCACCTGCGTCATCAGCGTGTGGATCAGCTACGGCTTCGAGGTGGATGCCGCGGGCGGCTAAGACCTTCATTCCTGCATTCGCCACACGAGAAGCAATCGCCCGTCTGGGCTCGCAGGCGAATGGCCCTTGTCCATGGGGCACACTCAACGGTCCGGCCACGGGACTCAATAACGGGCGAACGTGGCAATACACAAGGACGGCCTCGCAAATGCCAAAGCACAGCAAACAAAACGCACCGAAGCAAAAGCCGGTCAT
>Ga0137431_1000391_pt1 | contig 16845 bp, 11 predicted proteins | sample EasRivERMZT800_2_FD_104646 | JGI IMG/M metagenome (GOLD analysis project Ga0137431, IMG submission 104646) | Soil microbial communities from meander-bound floodplain in the East River, Colorado, USA - East River MetaG ERMZT800_2 | ecosystem: Environmental > Terrestrial > Soil > Floodplain ... | reverse complement strand
CTGACCGAATCCGGCTTGAACGTCTTCATCGACGCCCGTAACGAGGAACGCTTCGCCGAGGGCCACATCCCCGGCGCGTTGCGATGCAATCCGTATCAGGTCGAGCGCGATATCGACCCCATCATCGAACGCGTGAAAGCCGCTGAAAAGATCGTGGTCTATTGCGGGGGCGGTAAGTGCGAGGACAGCATCTTCATGTGCCGCGAGCTGGCCGAACTTGATATACCCTACGATTCCATCTTCCTCTACGAGGGCGGTTGGAAGGAATGGAGCGCCAAGGGCGGTCCGACGGCCACGGGAGACCAGTAGCGCATGTCGGGCGTGGCCATCAAACTCGAACCGCAGCGCATGTCGCTCTGGCGCCGTTTCGACGCCAGCGGGGTGCCGCTGCTCGTTGCCCGGCTCGTGCTCGGCTTCCTCTTCATCAAGATGGGCTGGCACAAGGTTCAACATCCGTACGAATTCCTCAAGCTGCTGCGCATGTACGCCATCTTGCCCGAAAACCCGCCGTACTTCCTGAACGCAACCACCGTTCTGCTTCCATGGCTCGAGATATTCTGCGGGGCGGCGCTGATCCTCGGCGTGTTCATCCGCGGCGCGGCCTTACAGATGCTGATCATGCTGTCGGTTTTCACGCCGGTCGTGTTCCTTCGTGCGTGGGAGATTCGCGCACAAACCGGCGTATCGTTCTTCACCGTGGCCTTCGATTGCGGCTGCGGATCGGGCGTGGTGGTCATCTGGAAGAAGCTGTTGGAAAACGCGGGCCTGTGGCTGCTCGCCCTATACGCTTTGATCTCCGGCTCCCGTCGTTTCACCGCCACCCTGCTATTCGAGCGGCGAAAGCCGGACCCGGATTATTGTCACCTCTGCGGGTACCGCGTTCGTCACGCCCGGGCCGGCCTCTGCGACCGTTGCGCATCGCCGCCGGAATTCTCCGATACGTCCGCTGAGCCGGCGTAACAGGGTTCCTCCCTCTTGCGTGACTCACCGCTCTCGTAGAACATGCCCGCCGTTTTGTCCGATGAGTGGGCAGAAGGAGCGAGGCGATGAAACTCACGCGGCGGGTCACGGAACTTCAGGAATCGGCCACACTGGCCGTGTCGGCCAAGGCCGCACGGATGAAGGCCTCCGGGATCGACGTCATCGGTTTCGGCGCCGGCGAGCTGGATTTCCCCACGCCCGATCACATCAAACGCGCGGGAATCAAGGCGATCGAGTCCAACCAAACCCGCTATCCCAACCCCGCATCGGGCCTGGCCACGGCGAAGCAGGCGGTCTGCGCTCGCCTCGCCCGAGTCAATGGCCTCTCGTACAAGCCGGAACAGGTGATGGTCGTTTCCGGGGGAAAAATGGGCATCTATCTGGCCATTCAGGCCCTCATTCAGGAAGGCGACGAAGTCGTCATCCCCGTTCCCTATTGGGTCAGCTATCCCGAAATGGTGCGGCTGGCCGGGGGGAAGCCGGTCTTCGTAACTGGGCCGGAGTCGCGCGACTACAAACTATCGCCGGAACAACTCCGATCGGCTATTACCGATCGGACGCGTCTCGTGCTGTTCAACTCGCCGTCCAATCCCAGCGGCGTCACGTATCATCCCGATGAAGTTCGGGCGCTGGCTTCGGTCCTTTCGGGGCGGGACCTGATCGTTCTCTCCGACGAGATTTACGACGAGCTACTTTACGGCGGGCAGAAGACCCTCAGCTACGCCGCGGTCGGCGAGGCCGCCTATCGGCAGACGCTGACCCTGAACAGCGCCTCGAAAACCTACGCCATGACCGGCTGGCGAATCGGCTTCGCCGCGGGTCCGGTCGAACTGATTCAGGCCATGGCCAAATTGCAATCGCAGACCACCAGCGGCGCGGCCACGTTCACCCAAGTCGCGTTCGCCGAAGCCCTGATCGGGGACCACGCCCCCATTGAGATGATGCGGCGGGAGCTCGAAGGGCGGGCGAAGCTGATGCACGACCGCCTCTCGGGCATGTCCGGCGTGCGATGCCCCAAGCCGACGGGGGCGTTCTATTGCTTCCCCAACGTCTCCGAGACGTTTCAACGGTTGGGCGTGAAGGGCTCCACCGAATTCGCCGGTCGATTGCTGGAAGAAGCCCGCGTGGCCGTGGTGCCCGGCGAGGCCTTCGGTCTGGATGCCCACGTGCGCCTTTCCTTTGCTCTTGCCACGCCGCAGATGATCGAGGGTCTCAATCGAATCGAGGCATTTCTGCGCTAATCAGATGCTGAATGACCCGCGACGCGGGCGGAGGCGACCTTGCCCCCGACGAGCAATACCATCGCCAGCACCAGAAGCCCCCAACTGGAAACGGTCGGAATAACGCTTGGTTCGCACTCGATTTCGGCGCACGGGAGATGCTCGAAGAATTCGCGTTGATCGCCGAAGCATTCATCGGGAAGCAAAGAATCCGTACACTGGCCGGTCTTGCCGTCGCAACAGGCCCCGGGGAAAACGCACGGCGGGCCGCCGACCTGAGGGCAGAACAGGCCCTCCTGCCAGATGAACGACGGGGCCGTCCCACAAAGCCCCTGTGGGACGCCGTCGGTACAGGTTCCATCCGCATCGCAACATCGGCCAAGCGGGACCTCGATGATCGCGGGGATCGCCTTGCCGATGGGAACCTGGGCGCCGTTCTCGTCCACGAAAACCGTACGATCCCCAAGGTCCCGCACGTTGATTTGGGCCGAACTCTCAAAATCAGAGGTGACCTCAAGCACGATGGTCATCGCATAGTGCTCCATTCCATCATCAACAACAGGCGGGGTACTTACTTGCAGCCCCCGACAGTCAAGGCTGCTGCCCGAACAGGCCTCGATGTCGAAGCCAAGGGCTGTTGGCTGCTGGGGAGGTTGTTGAATGAAGAGCGGCTCGCAGAGCCCTGGGAAATAGAAACCGCAAAGGGCCCCGGCACCCGGACCAAATCCCACCTCCCAGCAGTCTTCATCTGTGGCGCATTCCTGCGTCGGACGGAGGATGCCCGGCGGGAGCGCATCATCGGGAAGATACCGACCGTACTGAGCCCGCCACCTACCCATTGTATGCCCGGAGCACGCCCAGTTGCTGATCCACAGCTCCAGCCAGATGCGCTGCGCTGACCCGCCCGGCAATGTTAGCGTGTTGCCCGAAATGTTGCTCGCGTCGTAGCCTCCGCCGCCGCCGGGATACGGCGGGACCGGAACGGTGTTGAAAATGACGCATCCTTGTTGTGTTTCATTTTCATCCAGCGCGCTATCGGCGCTAACGGTCGCGCTCAGCCCGATCCAAAAAGCAGCGGTCCACCATACTACTCGTGGCGAAAGGCGGTGGTACGAACCCATGACCACTCTCCACTTGATTGCGAACACGTGGCACTACCGGTTCGACTGACGCTCCGCCGCGCAAGCCCCGGGTCCGGAGTAGGGATACACGAATCCCTGGAATGCGTTGACGCACAGCGAGATGTCGGAAAAGTCGACGCGAACGGCCGGGTTGGTTTCATTATTGCGCAGTTGCGACCGCGGCTTGATTGGTGCCCCCACGATTTGGCGGAACTTGTCCACTTCGGCGCTGACATCCGAGAAGTTCGGCTGGGACATGCCACCGAACGGCACAATGATATCGCCCCACTTGCCCGTGTTCACCAGGATGGGCGCCGACAGGCACGATTCCTTTCCTGACATCACGCAGGCCTCGTCGCCGAAGCGAATTTCGTATTGCGAGTCTGGCACCACAGCGCTGCCGTAGGCGAAGTATCGAGGATATGCCGTCCAGTCGGCGAGGACCGGGTCGCACTCCACGCGAGAAGCCGGAAACTTGTAGATTTCGAGGGCAGGCGAAGCCCCATCGGGAAAGAGAGCGGGGGCTCCGAGCCAGCGGTGCTCGCCGTTGAACGCCGGGAACCTGGGGAGGGAAACGAGCGTGATCCGCGCCGCGTGGTTGGTCGCTCCCGCGATCACGTCCTCCGGCACGAACGCCAGGTAGCGCGACATCGGCAGGCCCTCGCATTCGTCAGGCACACCGTCGCCATCGGCGTCCTCGCTCACTGGGCCGGCGATATCGCAATCATCCGGAATCCGGTTGGCGTTGCAGTCAAACGCGTCGCCCGCGGCGAAGTCGCAAGCATCGTGTATGGAGTTGCCGGTGCAATCGGTGAGCTCGCATTCGTCGGGGATGTCGTTGAAGTCGCAATCGGTCGCAAAGCCGCCGACAATGTCACATGCGTCGTGCCGGTCATTGCCGTTGCAATCGGTGAATTCGCAGACGTCGTCGAGGAGGTTGCCGTCGCAGTCACCCAGACATTCGTCCACCAACGTCCCACCGATGGTGCCACATTCCGAGATCAATGCCGGGGCACAGGTGCCATTGGGCCGACAACAGGGGAGTGGTTCAACGATGATCGTGGCCGGTATCGCCTGTCCGATTGGGACTTGAGCGCCGGTCTCGTCCTGAAAGAACGTATCCGCTCCGGGGTTTTGCACGGTAATCGTCGCCGAACCCGTAAAGTCGGGCGCGGTCTCGACCACTAGGGTCATCGCATAGTGCTGCGCTCCATCATCGACGACCGGAGGGGTGGTTACCTGAGTACCCCCGCACGCGAGGTTGGTGGGCATGCAAGCCTCGATGTCAAAGCCAAGAGCGGTCGGCTGCTGAGGCGGTTGTTGTTCAAAAACTGCGTTGCAGATTCCCGGCTGGGTAAGTCCGCAGCCGGTGGCGCGGCCCGGGCCGAAGCCGGCGTCATCGCAGTCGGCGGTTGAGTCACACGGTTGTGGCGGATACACGACTCCCGACGGAAGCGGGTAATACTGGCCCTGCCACGTACCCATCGCCCCACCGGTACAAGCCCAATTGCTGATCCGCAATTCCAGCCAGACCCGGTAGGGGCCCCCGGGCGGGAATGTGATCGTTTCGTTGGCCTGGTCGACAACGGTACCCACCGGATACGGTGTCCCCCCGGCGTAGGGCGGTACCGGCACGGTCCGGAAGATGATACAGCTGCCTTGAACGCTTTCGCATTCATCCGGCTGACCATTGGTGTTCACGTCCGCGCTCGTACCCTGAGCAATGTCGCATTCGTCCAACATGCCGTTTTCATTGCAGTCCGGCAGGGCGGCCACATCGTAGCTAATCGATGCACTCATGTACGAGTTGCCGCCGCAGGCGGTGGCGTCGACGGATTCGCTGGGCACCAGATCGAAGATCACCTGGCCAGTGGATATCGCGTAGTTGTACGACCAGCGCGAAACCACGATTTCGGTCACGGCGGGAATGAGCGGACACGCGCTCCCCGAGCCGACTACCGTGCCGATCGGGCCAAAGCCGCGGAGCGAAACCGCGATCGTCTCATCCGCACTGGCCATGTCCGCGGAGATGGCCAGGCTGAGCGTCACGTCTCCGGCCGCGGCCCGGGCCGATGGGATCGTATAGCTCTTGGGTGAAGTTCCCCCCACCGGCATCAGCCAACCGGAGGTTGAATTAAACGGCTCCGGACTCGTGTCGCACTCGTCCGGCACGGCATTGCCATTGCAGTCTTCACTCGTGCCTTGGGCGATGTCCTCGTCGTCCTCGATCCAGTTCCAATTACAGTCCTCGGCGACGACCGTTGAAACCATGCCGAACGAAAGAACCGACGCCAGCAACGCGAAACGCGCGAACAAGAAAAGGTGGGAACTCATGGCCACTCTCCTTCGGTCCAAGACCGAGCCTGTCCAGCAAAGCGGAAATGCCGACACGCCGCTCCCGGCCCCGACCACCCCAGGCGGAAGCGGCTAACGGTAGTCTACCACCTTGCGTCCTGCGTTGTCACGCCAAATCGAAGTGGATTTCAACGCGCCTGCGCGATGGACGATTCGGGGTCGCTCTCGTGCAACTCCGGCCGAGGTTGACCGCTCGACATGCCGGCATACAATAAGCCGCTCATGAAGCGGGTATCGGGACATCAATTCGATTGCGCCTTTAGCCACTACGGCTTGAGGTTGGCCGAACCCCGTTCGCACTTCACAAGTGCGTTTGTGGCTTTGGCTTGTCTACCTATGTTGACCCTCACGAGTCGCCATTGCCTGGCCGCCCCGCCGAGCCCTACGCCGAGCGTTTCCGGTGCCCCCTGGCAGCTCGATTTCGAGTTTCACGACCCGCAGCGGATCACCGTGCGTCTCCCCGGCGATGCCCGCGAGACGACCTATTGGTACCTGCTGTATCAGGTGACCAACAACACCGGCGTCGACGTCCAGTTCTACCCGTCCTTCCGGCTCGTGACCGATTCGTTGCAGGTAATCGACGGCGGGGCGGAGGTCAGCCCGCGGGTCTACGACGCCGTGGCCGCCCGGCACAAGGGGGATTACCCCTTTTTTAGCCCGCCGAACAAGGTCAGCGGCTTGCTGTTGCAGGGGGCGGAAAATGCGAGGTCTTCGGCGGTCGTGTTTCGCACGTTTGACGAGTCCGCGGACAGCTTTACGATCCACGTGAGCGGGTTGTCGGGGGCCATTGAACGAATCCCCAATCCGGTGTTTAATAACCAGGCTCCGGAGACGGAGGAGAACCCCCGGTTCTTCATCCTGCGGAAGACGTTGGCGATTACGTACGAGATTCCGGGCGATCCAGGGTCGCGCTCGCGGGCCGTTCCGGTTCGCCGGAACCGCGAATGGGTCATGCGATAAGGGTGGCATGGGCAAACTCGTTTGCCGACGTCTCTGGCGTGGGCACCGTCGGATCAGTACCGCGACTGTAAAGGAGCGGGCTGGATGCCGGAGTGCCGACGAGAGCTTGGCAAGATGGCCCGCTTCCTAACGGGCGCGGTACTGATTGCAACGGCTAGTTTGGCTGATACGGAGTGACACGATATGGCACATAAAAAAGGACAGGGTTCGACACGCAACGGGCGCGATAGCAACCCGCAATATCTTGGCGTGAAGCGCTCCGCGGGGGAGGCGGTTCGAACGGGCACGATTCTGGTTCGGCAGCGCGGCACGTCCCATCACGCGGGTCACAACGTGGGCGTCGGTCGCGACTACACGTTGTTCGCCCTGACCGAGGGCGTGGTCCGTTTTCGCGGGCGAAAGATTGACGTCGTGCCGAACGCGAATTGACGAGCGACACTCGAAGTTAGTAGCTAGTCAGGTCGAGGGTGGCGTTTGGCCACCCTTTTTTGTTGACCCATGGAACATTCATACATAGTCCTTCATGCTTATCGATCACGCTGAAATCTTGGTTCGCGCAGGCAAGGGCGGGGACGGATGCCTCAGCTTCCGGCGAGAGAAGTTCGTCCCCAAAGGCGGGCCCGACGGTGGAGACGGCGGCGATGGCGGCGCCGTTTTCGCCGTGGCCGATACCAACGTGGAGACGCTCCTCGACTTCCAATCGCGATACCACTGGATCGCGGGCAATGGCCAGCCCGGCTCGGGCCGGAATTGTTCGGGCCGCAAAGGGGACTCACTCACCCTGAAACTGCCCGTCGGCACGCTCATCTTCGATCGAGACACCGACGTCCTCATCAAGGACCTGTCCGTCGCCGGGGAACAAGTCTGCATCGCCGAAGCTGGGATGGGCGGCCGCGGCAACGCTCGTTTCGCCCGCGCGGACCATCAAACGCCGCGGGAATTCGACAGGGGCACGCCTGGCCAGGAACGCATCGTTCGGCTTGAACTTAAGCTCATCGCCGACGTGGGTCTGGTCGGGCTTCCAAATTCCGGAAAGAGCACGCTGCTTTCCCGGTTGACTCACGCCCGGCCCAAGATCGCCGATTATCCGTTCACCACCCTCAAGCCGCAGCTCGGTATCGTCGAACTCACCGGGCAGCGGCGATTTGTGTTGGCCGATATTCCCGGTTTGATTGAAGGCGCGCACTCTGGCGCCGGCCTTGGTGACGAATTTCTGCGGCACATCGAACGTACGCGGGTGATCCTGCACCTGGTCGACGTGGGTAGTGAGCAAACCGGCAAGGCACCTCTCGAAGCCTATCGCATCGTCCGCAACGAATTGGCCCTCTACAGCGCGGCACTGGCCGACAAACCCGAAATCATCGTTGCGACGAAAGTCGACTTGACCGACGGTCGGGAAGCGGCGGATACTCTTTCCCGCGAGATTGGGCGTGAAGTCTGGCCGATCAGCGCCGTCGCGGGTCACGGGCTGGCACCGGTGGTCGAACGGCTTTGGACCCTGGTCAACGAATCGAAACAGGTACCATGATCAAGCTTCCCAAGTTCGATCCACGGGCACCGGCCATCATCATCGACATTGGGAACACCACGATCAACCTGGGCACGTGGCACGACAATCAGATTAAGACTCCGCTCGCAGTACCCACGGGGGAAGCGGCCGCGTTCGAAGAAGCGTTCGATGCCCACGTCAAAGCCGCCCCGAAGGGTCGCCCCGCTGCGGCGATCATCGGCTCCGTAGTTCCCGCTGCCCTGGTACGAGTGCGAGATTTGGTTTCCAGCCGCCTCGAACAGGACGCGTTGGTGATCGGTGACACGATTCCGCTTCCGATGGATGTCGACGTCGAGGACGAGAAAGCGATCGGCGTCGATCGTGTGTGCGGGGCCTTCGCGGCCTATGATCGGCTCAAGGCCCCTTGTACGATCGTGGGTTTTGGGACCTGCGTAACGATCGATCTTGTCGATGACGAAGGCACGCTGCTCGGCGGGGCGATCCTCCCCGGCATGCGCATGCAGCTTCGGGCCATGCACGAACACACCGCCGTTTTGCCCGAGGTGACACCCGATGTCCCCCTACGGCCCTATGGTCGAAGCACCGTGGAGGCCATGCAAACCGGCGTTTGCCGCGGGCTGGCCGGCGCGGTCCGCGGCATCGTCGAAGGCTACGCCACCCACTTGAACCGCTGGCCGCAAACCGTCGCCAGCGGCGGCGACGCCACGTTCTTTCAGCCTTATTGCGACTTCATCGACACCTTCGTTTCGAACCTTGTCCTTCGCGGCGTGGGCCTGGCCTACAGCCGACATTTGGTCGAACTCGGCGCGTGACCGCCGTGGAAACTTCGACGCACAGCTTGCTGCTAACGCCGCCCGGCACGGGGGCCATAGCGGTTATTCGCGTCGTCGGTCCCAATGCCGTCTCAATCGTCAACGCCATCTTTCGCGGACGGACGGCAACGCCGCTCAAACCCGACGGCTCAAACTCGTTGCGATACGGTTCAATCTTTGATGGGGATGAAGAACTCGACGAAGTGATCGCCAGCGTCAACTCCGCCAATGGTAGCGCCATCAACGTGGACGTTTGTTGTCACGGCGGCGTGCGAGTCGTCGAACGAATCCTCAGCCTTCTGGCGCAACGGGGTGCTCCGCTGTTGAAACACGGACCGAACCCGATCCCATTCGAGCGCCACGCCAACCGGATCGAAGCTGAGGCCGACGAGGGGCTGCGCCGTGCCAAGACCGGTCGCGCCGTCGAATTCCTCGCCTGGCAGCGCGCTCATCTCGCCCCCGCCCTCGAGCGCCTCCTCGAGTCTCCGATCGATTCGCTGTCGGTGTCGCACGAGCTCTCCGGAATGGCCGCGCGCTTCAATGCTGCTCGTGCATTGATCGATGGCGTCCGAATTGCTCTCATTGGTCCGCCCAACAGCGGAAAGTCGACGTTGTTCAACCGATTCATCGGGCGCTCCGCGGCCATCGTCTCACCCCACCCGGGGACCACCCGTGACTGGGTCGCGGAAGAGGTGGAAATCGGCGGATTGCCCGTCACCTTGATCGATACGGCCGGCATCCACGAATCCTCCGACGCCCTCGAGCGGGTCGCGATCGCCGCCGGCCAGCACATCACCGGCACCACTAATCTGTGCCTGTTAGTTTTTGATATTTCACAGCCATGTCCGTCGAACGTTCCGCGGTTTGATCGCCTTCTACCGCACGGCCCTCCGCCCCTACTTGTCTGCAACAAGATCGATGCGGCGCCCGAATGGAAGCGGTCATCGCTAAGCGCAGCCTTTGCGCCCCGAACCGTTGAAATCTCGGCGCAAACGGGTCAGGGCCTGCCGAGCCTCGCCGATCGCATAAAAGAAGCATTCGGCGTCGAAACCCTGGTCGAATCGACGCCCACGCTCTTCAGCCAGCGCCAATTCGCCATCGCCCAGAGCCTGTCCGCTCAAGGAAGCCCGCTCACAACTGAAGATGTGATGATGGCGATCCGAAAACTTATCGGAGCATCAGATGACCCGACGCGCTAAGGGAGCTATAATTCGTAAACCCGTTCCGCCCGTCGGCCGGCGATTCGGCTGCTGGCGGGCGACGCTCATATGCTCGGCGTGGAAGGCCGGCTTGCGGTCTCGGCTGCCGCGTTTTCGAGTGGATTCGCTCTTTTTGCGCGCCTAACATTCTGAATTGTGGGTCCAAAGTCTATTACCACCGAGCCACGAATTGACTGTGCTCGCACGGGCACGGCGGAGCCGCCGATGTCGATGATGGATGATTCGCAGATCGCTCGGCTGGTCATCGAGCGTAAGCTATGTACCCCCGCCGAAGTCGAACTCGTCCGCAATGAACAAAAAGTCGCCCGTACCAGCGGCCGGAACATGCCTCTGGCCGAACTCCTCGCCCAGCATGGTTACATCACCCACACGCAAGTTACCCGCCTGCAAATGGCCATGGACGAGGACTCCATGTACCGCCCGGTCCAGCAGATTCCGGGCTTTCAGATTCTCAGCAAAGTCGGTCAGGGAGCGATGGCCGTGGTATTTAAGGCCAAGCAACTCAGCCTGGACCGAATCGTGGCCATCAAGGTACTGCCCAAGCGGCTCAGCGAGAACCCGGAGTTCGTTGAACGCTTTTATCGCGAGGGTCGCGCCGCGGCCCGGCTCAACCACGCGAACATTGTTCAGGCTTACGACGTCGGTGAGTCCGGCGGCTATCACTACTTCGTCATGGAGTTCATCGACGGCAAGACGGTCTACGATCTGCTCGCGGACTCAAGGGCGATGAACGAAAAGGAGGGGCTGCGGGTCATCCTGCAAACGGCCCGCGCACTGGAACACGCCCACAGCCTCAGCCTGATCCATCGCGACGTGAAACCCAAGAACCTGATGCTGACCAAGGGTGGGGACGTGAAGCTCGCGGACATGGGCCTGGCCCGCGAAATGGGCGATTATGCGACGGCCACCGCCGAGGCCGGCCGAGCCTACGGAACGCCGTATTACATCAGCCCTGAACAGATCCGCGGTGACATCAACATCGACGCCCGCGCCGATATCTACGGTCTGGGCGCCACCTTCTACCACATGCTCACCGCGAAGGTGCCATTCGATGGCACCACCCCGTCGGCCGTCATGCACAAGCATCTGAAAGAGCCGCTTGTCCCGCCTGACCATATCAATAAGTCGCTCTCCGCGGGCGTCGGCGAAATCATCGAAGTCATGATGGCCAAAAACCCCGAGGAGCGATACCCCTCGTGTCACGAGCTTATCGCCGACCTGGAGGCCGTGGCCGGCGGCGAACCGCCGTTTCAGGCGAGGAAGAAATACGATCACCGCTTGCTGGAAACGCTCGCCACCAAGGGTAAAGTGATCGACGATAAGCCGGCGCAGGATGAAGCCCCGCCATCCAACCTCGTCTCGGCGTATTGGCTGATAGCCGCCGCAGTCCTGCTGGGCATTTCTATTCTGCTCAACGTGTTCCTGGCCGTACGCTAGTCTAGTCTAGGGCTCACTCGCAGGTATACGCCTCGGCCAGACGCGGAAGGTGTTCCGGATTCCTTTCCCTCGAACGATTGTGCCAGAGGACGACCGCCTCCCAGTTCTCCTCCCGTCCGAGATGCCCTCCGAATCGGTTGATTTCCGCCGGGACAACGTCCATGCAAACCCGCAAGGTTTCATTGGACTTCAGGTATACATCCACGAAGGTTTCGGCTTTCCAGGGTGCGTTCTCGAGCGTCGTCTCAGGCGTCGGCTTATACCACACTCCAATGCGGAACGTTTCGACGTAATAGCCGTGGGCTTCCGTAACATCCAGAAGCAGGCGGTTTTTCTTTCCCGTTGGATCGACCGATACTGCGACGGCGAATTCCGGCTCGACCGGAGGCTCTTCACCGGGCAGGGGGCGTTCGGCCAGCGTCCGTTGCTCTTCCCGGATCTCATCCAGCGTGCGCCCGTCGTCCGTGTCATACGATACGTCGGCTGCCTCGGTTGGAGCGGGCGGGGGGGCCGACGATTTCATCGCGAACCCGACCGCCAATGCCGCGGCGATCACGACCAAAAGAACCAATCGGATACTCATGCTGAATACACCTCAAGGACGCCATGCACCGATTTTGGGGGTCGAATCCCTTTCCACAACCTACGTACGACCTTGAAGTCGCTTTGGGTCGCGGCCACGAGCGGTAGCCCACCCCTAAACTCGGTTCGCCAACCACCAATTCCGGCCCAACACGGTATCAAGTGTATGGCCGGCCGCCATCGTCGCAATACGCCGTGCCAGCCGTAAGGGGGGTGGTTTGCATCCAGCTGTGATCCCACCGCATGTGGGTGCGGGCTTTCGGTACGGCAAAACGAGTCCGTGCTGTGTAGGAATATGCGGGCTACAGGTGGGAGTGCTTCAGCCCCGTGCCCGTTAGCGCTTCAGCGGTGGGATACTTGGTGGCCCATCGCTTTAAGCAATAGGCGGCAATGAGTGAGAGCACATCAAATCGATTGCATGTACCCGATCCCGAAGCAACCTCGGATCGATCAAAAAGCAATCGAAATGACCAAAAAAATGATCAGAAAAAGCCGGACCTTGAAAAAGCGTCCCGTTAGTCCATCGACGCCGCCCATTCCAACGACCGACGCATCAACGTCTTGCCGTTGGTAGTGAGCTTGCTGAAATCGAAGTTCTCCTTCGCCCACGGCAGCATGACGCGGCGGCCGGCCGCGGTGTGACCACCCATCAACGTCGCGCCCTGTTCGGCGATGAACAGCGCCGCGATGTTCGTCTCCCGCTTCTCACCCAGCACGCGGCATCCACCCGCCATCGTCCCGGCGGCCTGCACCAACTCCTGATCCGCGCTCAGGATCGTCAACGATCCCAGGTCAAAGACTTCGGTGATGTAATGGTTCTTGTCCACGACGTCGATGCGCCGACCGGTGTATCCGCCGGAGTCGCTGCTGGTCATCCAGAGCGCATCGTGCACGAAACCTTCTTCGCTAACCACGCCGATGCCGGAATTGCTCAGCTTGGTGCCGAGGTTGGCGGACGAAATCTTCTCTGTGATATACGCCGCGTCCGCGTTCGCGGCAGCGGTGTTAAACGCCGCCTGCGAAGAGTCGACATCGATCAATACGACATTGAAGTCCCAGGATTCCATCAGTTCCTTGCGAGCCCGATCGGCATCGCCGAGGTTGCCCGGATCGGGCACCACGAACAGAATCGTCGCGGTCTCCGGCCCATGGCCATCCGGTTCGCATTCGGGGTCAAAGAGAATCTGCGTGCATTCGGCTTTCTTTCCGCACGAATCCGTCGCCCGCCACGTCCGGTGGATGTGGGGCGGGCATTCGTCCTCGTCTTCCTCTTCCTTGTGCAGGATTTCGATCTCGTCGTCGGTCAACGCGTGATCGTACATCCGGACCTCGCCCAGTTCTCCCTGGAACCGACCGGTAATCGGGTCCGACGTGCCGGCCGGGCTCTCCGATGTGCTTCCCCCGAGCGCAATCGGCTCGTAGTTGCCGCGCAGCCCGCCCGTATAGGAATTCGTCGCCGCCGATTCGCCGTTCACATACAGACGCATACCGCCGGAACCGAACGTGAACACCGCCCCGTACCACTCGTTCGGTTGGATGAACGGAGCCGTCTCGGCTAGGTAGCTCTCGGTTTCGCTTTGTAGGCGAGCCTGCACGCGACCATCGGCGGTAGTCGAAATCCGCAAATGACCCGTCCCATAGCTGGCCGCGTCCTTGGAGAACAAGCCCGCGCCGCGCACGGAATCATCGAACCGGAAGCGCAGCGCGATCGCACCGTCGCCAAGTTCCATGCCGCTTTCGTGTGGAACCCTCACGATCGATCGGTCGTCTGTCGTAGTGGCCGCCGGCTGACTCGGCCGCTCGACGTCCTCGGCGAGTTTGCTTCCGCGGCTGTTGCTGCCGTGGGCACCAATCGAATCGGTACTGGTCCGTACGATGGACCGATCCACGCGCCACTGATAGATCGGCGCCCCGGTCCCTGCCTCTCCCGTCGTCAAATGCTCGGGATCTTCGACCTCCTCATCCCAGTAAGTGACCACGGGGTCGTCATCGCAATCGTCCTTGATGTCCGGTTCACCCGAGTCGCAGTCGCAGTCCGGCGTTAGTCGAAGGAACGTAATGGCCCCCGAGCCGCCGAGCTTGACCTTGACCTCGTCGAACGCACTGCCAGCGAACGAGATCCCCTGGTGCGAGGCGTCCCCCAGCATTGGGATCGGCCGCGTACCAACCTGATTTCCGTTCAGGTAGAAGTAGATCGTTCCAGCTTCTTCCCCGGATTCGGCGTCGAGAATGCCAATTTCACCGGCCACGAACTCGGACGTGAACGTGAACTTGACCCAGCCCGCGGGGCGAGCCGCCTCGTCGTCCGGATCGTCGACGCGGCCGTTGTTGTTCGAATCCGTCGCGTTCTCGGCGATGATCAGCACCTTGCCAAGGGCCACGGTGTTCGTCGCGTGGGAGCCGGGGGTGGCGAGATCGGTATCGCCGCCAGTCGGATTGGCGCTGTCGAAGATAATCGCCAAGTCCGGGTGTCCTTGGACGAAGTTGTCGGTGTCGACGGTAACGCCCAGCGCGGGGAACGCGCCGTCGAACTTGAAGCCCTTCGCCAACGATTGATTGCCGTTGGTCTCGAAGTCAATCAGCAGGGGCGTGCACGCGCACGGCGAATCCGGCGGGCACATGATGGTGGGCGGTTTGTTGTTGGGGCCGCACACGCAATCGTCTTCCTTCTGACACGTCGACGAACAGCCGTCGTTGTTGTACGTATTCCCATCGTCGCACTGTTCGTTGGCGTCCCTGATGTGATCACCGCAGCGCGGGAGCATGCAGTTGTTGCGGCAACCATCGAGGTTGTCCTGGTCGCCGTCGTCGCACTGCTCACCCGGGTCCACGTGACCATCGCCGCACTTGGGCGCCGGACCGCACTCGACGTCCTCACAAACCGTGTCGTCGCCTTGATACTCGCCGCCGATTCCCGCGCAGCATTCGCGCGAAATCGTGAAGCAGAGCCCCGACTCCAGGCAGCAGGCGCCGGTCGTGCCCGGGCAAGATGGGATCGGGTCGATGTCGTTGAACTTGAAGTCCAGGCAGCAGCCCGGATGTCCGCTCTCGTACATCAGCCATCCTTCGCCGGAAGTCAGGCTGAACCCGAAGATGATGGTGCCGTTGTCTTTTCCGGAAAGCGGAATGACCTGGCCGGTGGCCAGCCATTTGATGCTGCCCGCCGTCGGGGCCCCAAGCGGGACCACCAGTTGGTTGCCTTGCAACACAACGCCGCCGTACACCATGTGCACGTCGACGAAGCTCTGCTTGGTGGCCGCCCAGCTATTGCCGACGTCCTTCCCGCCGTAGGCCCGGCCGTGGATGCAGATGGTTGTTCCGTCGTAGTCGAGGAACATCTTGGTACCCGGCAGGACGAAATTGAACGTGTACACCGTCGGGTAATCGCCGAAGAGACCGTCCAAGCGCAAACCATACGACGGCGGGTGCATCACGCCGGTGTCCTGCGTGTGGAGCAGGCGATACCGGCCCGGCTCGGCGATCGTGGCCGGGGCCGGGTTACACGTCGTACCCGGACCGAAGAACTCGCCTTCTTCCTCGTCGCATTCCTCTTCGGTCAGTTCTTCGCAGAATTCCTCCTTGATGCAACAAGCCCCGGACTTGCCGCAGCGCGAGGTATCGCAGTTGGTGTTGAGCCCGAGGAACTCACCTTCTCGCTGGGCGCAGTCCTCGCGCGAGATGACCACGCAATCACCGTCGATGCAACAGCCACCGAGCGTCGGCGTGCAATTGTTCTGGCAGCCATCCCCATTGACGAGGTTGCCATCGTCGCACAATTCGCCGTTGTCCCTTACGCCGTCGCCGCAGCGCGGCAACGTACAATTCAAGCGGCACGCGTTGGGTACGGTGTTGGAGTTGTTTACCCCGTTGTCACATTGCTCCCCGGCGTCCAGCACGCCGTCGCCGCAGGACGGGAGCGTGCAGTTGTTGCGGCAGCCGTCGCTGTTGTTTGCATTGCCGTCGTCGCAAGCCTCGCCGGCGTCCCGGACGCCATCGCCGCAGCGTGGCAGGGTACACGTCAGGCGGCAGGCATTGGGCACCGTGTTGGAATTGTTCGCCCCATTGTCGCACTGCTCGCCGGTATCGAGTATGCCGTCGCCGCAGCGCGGTGGTACACAGGTATTTCGGCACAGATCCAAATTGTTGGTGTTTCCGTCGTCGCATACCTCACCGGTGTCCACGACCCCGTCGCCACAACGAGGCAGAGTGCAAGTCAAACGGCACGCATTGGGCACAATGTTGGAATTGGCCGTCCCATTATCGCATTGTTCGCCGGGATCGAGGATGCCGTCACCGCAGAAGGGTGGTAGGCAATTGTTGCGGCAGGCATCAAAGTTATTGGCGTTGCCGTCATCGCACACTTCGCCGGGATCCACTACGCCGTCGCCACAGACGGGCAGTTCACGCACCGGCCTGGTGCAGTCGTTCCGACAGCCGTCGTCGTTGTTCGTGTTGCCGTCGTCGCATTCCTCGCCGGCGTCCACCACGCCGTCGCCGCAGGACACGAGCGTACAGTTGTTCCGGCAGCCGTCGGTGTTGTTCGTGTTTCCATCGTCGCAGGTTTCGCCGTTGTCCACGACGCCGTCGCCGCACCGGGGAAGCGCGCAGTTCGTGCGGCAGGCGTTGGGGATGGTGTTCGAGTTGGCG
>Ga0137431_1000389_pt1 | contig 16876 bp, 19 predicted proteins | sample EasRivERMZT800_2_FD_104646 | JGI IMG/M metagenome (GOLD analysis project Ga0137431, IMG submission 104646) | Soil microbial communities from meander-bound floodplain in the East River, Colorado, USA - East River MetaG ERMZT800_2 | ecosystem: Environmental > Terrestrial > Soil > Floodplain ... | reverse complement strand
GGCGGCGTGGGCAAGAGCACGGTGGCGGCAAATCTTGCGTTGGCCATAGCGCAAAGTGGAGCTAAAGTAGGATTGATGGATGCCGATATTTATGGTCCCAGCGTGCCCATCATGTTTGGAGTGAGAGGAGAGAGACCAATGATGCAGGAAGTGAACGGAAAGGGAATGATCATGCCATTGGAAAAATATGGGATCAGGCTGATGAGCATCGGTTTGCTGGTAGATGAGAAAAATGCCGTGGTATGGCGCGGACCAATGGCAAGCAGTGCCATCAGGCAATTTGTTACAGATGTCAACTGGGGTGAATTGGATTACCTGATTATTGACATGCCGCCGGGCACTGGCGATATTCATCTAACACTGATGCAAACCGTTCCGGTGAGCGGTGCAGTCATCGTCACCACACCACAGGATGTGGCATTGGCTGATGCCAGAAAAGGAGTGGCAATGTTTGGACAGGCACAATTGAATATTCCCATTCTGGGACTGGTGGAAAATATGAGCTACTTTACTCCGGCGGAATTGCCCGAAAACAAGTATTATATTTTTGGTAAGGACGGCGGCAAGCGACTGGCTGAGGAATATGACCTGCCTTTCCTCGGACAAATACCATTGGTGCAGCGTATTCGTGAGGGGGGGGATAAGGGAGAACCCGTTATGCTAAGCGATGATACCGTAAGTAAAAAGGCCTTTGAAGAATTTGCTGCGCATGTTGTTAGAAGCATCTCCATGAAAAATGCGGATATATCCACTCAAAAAGTTGCAGAGGTGGTATCATAATTGTATTTTTCGCATTATCCAGACCAATGAAAACTATATGAAAAACTTACTTTTTCTATCCTTTTTGCTGGGCGTAATCGTTACCAGCTCATGTGCCCATCATCATCACCATCATTATTCAAAGTCAAAAGTTCCTCCCGGCCACGCCAAAAAAATAGCCGGAACCCAATCGGCTAAACCCTATGCACCGGGGCAGCAAAAGAAGCATTGATTGTACACTAATAAACACCTGTCTATTAGTCATATCTTCGCGATATGTATAATCTTCCTTATTTTAAAGAGCAGGATGCCGAAGCTATCTTAAAATTTATAAAAGTAAACCCCTTTGCTTTTTTGTGCGGTTGTGATGTGGCCAAAAAGCCTGTAGCTACACAAGTGCCCGTCTTTATTGATGAAAAAGAGGATAACCTATTTCTTTCCGGCCATATCATGAAGAATACGGATCATCATAAGGCTTTCCTGCATAATCCAAATGTACTGGCTGTATTTACCGGTGCCCATACTTATGTAAGTGCAAGCTGGTATTCCAATAAGCAACAGGCTTCCACATGGAATTATATGAGTGTGCATGCAAGAGGAAAATTGAAATTTTTGGATGAAAAGGCTTTGCTGGATGTATTAAAACGCACTACCAATCATTTTGAAAATAATCCTTATTCCGGCTCCAACTTTGAAGATCTTCCGCAGGATTATGTGCAACGACTTGTGAATGCTATCGTCGCGTTTGAAGTGGAAGTGCAGCAAGTTGACAATGTTTTTAAGTTAAGCCAAAACAGGGATGAAAAAAGTTACCATAACATTATTGGTAAGCTGGAAGAGCAGGGTGCAGATGCTAACGAGATAGCCGGTGAAATGAAACGGCGCAGTTCACAATTATTCGGCGATGAGATACAGGCCAAAAGAACTAATCTTAACCCATGAACTATCGTCATTGCCTGGTTGTTTTGCCATTCATTATTTCCTGCTCCAACACAAAAAATCTTTCCGTTGATTTTATGCACACCAGGGGTTTTGATACACAGGGTCACCGTGGCAGCCGTGGATTGATGCCGGAGAATACTTTTCCCGCTATGAAAGCCGCCCTTGACCTGGGCGTGACGACCCTGGAAATGGATGTGATAATCACAAAAGACAAGAAAGTGGTATTGTCCCACGAACCATTTTTTAATCACGAGATCAGTACTAAGCCCGATGGTAGTTATGTAACCGAGCCAGAGGAAAAATCTTTGAATATTTATGCGATGAACTATGAGGAGGTAATGAAATATGACGTGGGCATGAGACCGCATCCGCGATTCCCGCAGCAGAAAAAGATAAAAGTCTTTAAACCTTTACTTAGTGATTTATTGGATAGTGTTCAGAATTATATGATGAACAGTAAAAGGGCATTACCGTACTTTAACATTGAGACGAAATCAACTCCCTCAACAGACAATATTTATCATCCTGAGCCGCGGGAGTTTGTGGAAATGCTAATGACCGTGATTGTGGAGAAAGGGATCCGGGACAGGGTCATTATTCAGTCCTTTGATTTCAGAACCCTGCAATACCTGCATAAAAAATACCCGTCTGTCATGACGGCAATGTTAATTGAAGATTTTGATGAAAGAGGATTGAATGATCAATTAAAGGCGTTGGGATTTTTGCCAACAATTTATAGCCCGGAATACAAAATGGTAACCGAAGACCTGGTTAAGAAATGTCATGAACAAAGTATAAGAGTGATACCATGGACGGTGAATGATAAGACGGACATTGATCGGCTAAAGAGTTTAGGAGTAGATGGAATTATTTCAGATTATCCTAACCTGTTCAATGACTAATTTGTCATGAAAAGATAGTCTCAATCCATGTCGGACTATCGTAAACAAAGATCAACGGTTTATTCGCAGCCAGTTTTCGGCATTTTTAAATAACAGTTTCCTTTCCGTTTTCTTCTTCAGTTCTAGTTTTTCAATTAGTTTGCCGGGATGTTGTTCGCCTAAAGGGAATGGGTAATCACTGCCGAGACAAATGTTATCCTCGCCGATGATATCTATTAGAAATTCCATTGATTTTTTATCGTGGACCAGGCTGTCAACCCAGAATTTGCCAATATAATTTCGTGGATTGACACCATTATCAACTGCCACAAGGTCAGGCCTGGCGTTAAAACCGTGTACAATTCTTCCAAGGGTGAAGGGGAATGAACCGCCGCCATGGGCAAATGCTATTCTCAATTTGGGAAATTGCTCCAGGACTCCGCCAAATATGATGGAGCAAATAGCCCTTGAAGTTTCTGCCGGCATTCCCACCAGCCAGGGTAGCCAGTAATGCGGCATCTGTGCTTCACCCATCATTTTCCAGGGGTGAACAAACAATGCGCAGCTCAGTTGTTCAGCGGCCTTATAAAATGGAAAGAATTTTTTCTCGGATAAGTTTTCACCATTTACATTGGTTCCAATCTCTACGCCCGGCATTTTCAATTCATGCACACAACGCTGCATTTCTTTAATGGCGAGATCAATGTCCTGTAACGGTATGGTGCCTAACCCAATAAAACGCTTCGGATTATTATTGACTGTTTCGGCAATATGATCGTTAAAAAAACGGGATGTCTCCAATGCGTCACCCGGCTTAGCCCAATAATTAAACAATACGGGAATGTTTGAAAGCACCTGTATGCCCACTTCAGTTTCATCCATTTCTCTTAAGCGGATGTCCTCCCTGAAACAATTTTCTTCCACTTCCCGAAAAAGTTTATCGCCAATCATCATGCACGCTTTGCAATTGCGATGTTCCAGGTGAATAAATTCTCCATAGCCAAACTTTTGTGTCCAGTTCGGCATTTGCTTAGGCATGATGTGTGTGTGGATGTCTATCTTCAAATTTGAGGTTTGAGGTTCGACGTTTGAGGTTCAGCAGGGTCGTTTTTCTTATATCGCTGTCCTTTATAGGATGAGTTTTGAAGGTAATTAATAAAGGACATGATTTTATTGCCCAATGTTACATTTTTTGAATATAACTCATCGAACTTTTCTTTTAGGATGTGTTTGCGATTAAGACAGCGATATAATTGCGATCGGAACTCACCATTAGACCCCTTGGCAACTATAAGAAAATTTTTAAACTCGCTGTTTCCAGACCTCTCAAATCCCTCAGCAATACAATCCACGACAGAACCGGACGATGCATTCATTTGATTTCGCAACGCAAAATCTTTGGACAGAGGAGTAGTTTCAACCAACGAATCAAAATCACTACACTGTAGTTTTGCGAGTTGCCAGATTTCCAGATCCTCAAACCTTTTGACAGTGGCCATATGGCGCAACTTTAAAAATATAAAATAACTTCAACCTTCAACCTTCAAACCTCAAACCTCAAACCTCAAACCTCAGACCTGTAACTATTTCTTTATTGGCGGCTCCATTACCGCACCGCATTTTTCACAGGTCCTGTGCATCAGGTTTTCCCAATATCGATTCATTACGGGCGGAAGCTGTTTTACAATATCATCAACATGCAATGTTTCTTCATATAGTTTATTGCCGCATTTTTCACAAAACCAAATAAAACCGTCGTCTTCGGATTCTCTTTTCTTTTCAATGACCAATCCCACGGTACCGGGTCCGCGTTGGGGAGAATGGGGAGTTTTAGGGGGAAGTAGAAACATTTCTCCTTCTTTGATGGGAATATCCTTGAATTCACCGTTGTCGATAATTTTTACCACAATATCACCTTCAACCTGGTAATACAATTCTTCGGTTTCATTGAAATGATAGTCTTTTCTTGCGTTTGGGCCGCCCACCACCATGACAATAAAGTTTTCAGTGTCTTTATAGACACATTGATTCCCTACGGGTGGTTTGAGCAGATCACGATGTTCATCGATCCATTTTTTCAAATTGAAAGGGGCTGTCACGGGCATATAAAAAATGTTTAAAAGGTAAATAGTTTTGACATTTGCGTGTCCGCAGGCGTTGTTTAATGTTTAGCAATAATAACCTATAACGATCCTGTTTTTTGCCTGTAACATTGCAAGACTGCCTGACGAAAAATTACAACTTTTTACCGTAGGTTTGACAATATGAATTTGTCGCTCGAAGGAAAATATGCTGTTATATGCGGGAGTACTCAGGGCATTGGATTAGCTATTGCCGAAGAGCTGGCATTACTGGGCGCGAATTGCACCCTAATAGCCCGCAATGAAGAAACTTTGAAGGAGGTGCTGCATTTATTGGACATCTCGTTGCGGCAGCAACATAGTTTCCTGGTAGCCGATTTTAATAAACCTGGTAATGTGAAATCGGTTATAGAAACACATGTTGCCAAATATCCCGTTCATGTATTAATTAATAATTCGGGTGGTCCCCCTGCGGGGCCTATAACAGAAGCAACTGAAGAATCATTTATCAATACATTTAATCAGCATTTAATCTGTAATCATATTCTCACCACGGCTGTTGTCCCTTCCATGAAGAAGGAGGGATATGGCCGCATCGTCAATATTATTTCCACTTCCGTAAAAATTCCATTGAAGAATTTAGGGGTTTCCAACACTGTCCGCGGGGCCGTGGCGTCTTGGGCAAAAACAATGGCAAATGAATTGGGGGAATTTAATATCACGGTAAATAATATATTGCCGGGTTTTACCAATACACAACGACTGGCTTTATTGATTGAAAACATAGCCAAAAGAGGTAATGTAATAGTTGATGTCGTATCAAAAAACATGGTTGACGAAGTGCCGATGAAACGATTTGGCGAGCCTTCGGAAATTGCGGCAGTTGCTGCTTTCCTGGCGTCTCCCGCCGCATCATACGTAAACGGCGTGAGTATTCCTGTGGATGGCGGACGAACAGGATCCATATAGTTGAATAAGTGATCCGAAGATTCTTTGTGTGTATCGGATAATTTTGATTGTACGAACCCCTTAAACTTTAACCCCAAAGTATGGACTTGCAGATACCCGAGTATTTAAAAAATTTTATTGATGGTGGGTTTTATGCTCCCATTTCAAGAAATTATATTGATAATATTAACCCGGCCACCGGCGAAACAATTGGGCTGATACCTGACAGCAATGAAAAAGATATAATGGAAGCAGTGAACGCTGCAAAAAAAGTTTTTCCCCAATGGTCATTAACACCTATTGAAAAGCGTTTCCAGGTGTTGAACAGGATCGCGGAACTAATAGATGCGAACCTCGATACCTTGGCTCTCGCAGAAACTACCGATAACGGTAAGCCATTGTGGGTGAGTAAGAAAGTGGATATTCCAAGGGCGTCTGCTAATTTTCGCTTTTTTGCCACCGGTATTATGCATTTTGCGGCCGAAAGTCATAGTATGGGGGAAAAGGCAATTAATTATACTTTACGCCATCCACTTGGAGTAGTTGCCTGCATCTCTCCCTGGAATTTGCCTCTTTATTTATTTACGTGGAAAATAGCTCCGGCGCTTGCTGCCGGTAATTGTGTCATCGCAAAACCATCGGAAGTAACTCCTGTTACAGCATACCTGCTGGCGCATATATGTAAAGAAGCAGGTTTGCCTGACGGTGTGTTGAATATAATTCATGGTACCGGCCCCGTTACAGGGGAGGCCATTATTAAGCATCCTGATATTAAAGCCATTTCATTTACCGGCAGTACAAGGGCCGGGGAACGTATTGCCAGCGTAGCGGCGCCAAAGTTTAAAAAGCTTTCCCTTGAATTAGGAGGCAAAAATCCGACTATCATATTTGCTGATTGTGACTGGGAAAAAATGCTGAAATCAACAGTAGAATCTTCGTTCAGCAACCAGGGGCAAATATGTTTATGCGGAAGCAGAATATTGATTGAAGAATCTATCTATGAAAAATTTAGACATGCATTTGTTGACAAAACAAAAAAGCTGGTCGTTGGCGATCCGCTCGATGAAGACACCATGCAGGGAGCCATAGTCAGCAAGGAACATTTTAATAAAGTAATGCGAAGTATTGATACCGCCAAACAGGAAGGCGGTAAAATATTAAGTGGTGGCCGTGATGTAAAGCTGAAAGGAAGATGTGCAAATGGTTTTTTCATTCAGCCTACCATCATTGAAGGGTTGCCTGCCGATTGTGAAACTAACCAGCAGGAAATATTTGGGCCTGTAGTTACGCTCCAGTCTTTCAAAAATGAAGAGGAAGCTCTACAATTAGCAAATGCCACAAATTATGGTCTGGCAGCAACGATTTGGACGCAGGATATATCAAAGGCTAACAGGATGGCAGCGAAAGTGGAAAGTGGTATTATTTGGATAAACTGCTGGTTGCTCCGTGATTTACGTACGCCGTTTGGGGGAATGAAGAATAGTGGGGTGGGCCGGGAAGGAGGATGGGAAGCTTTGCGGTTTTTTACGGAAGCGAAGAATGTTTGTATAGATTTGGAAGTTGGGCGTTAAGAGTTGGGAGTTTGGTGTTTCAGGTAAGGATTTCATCAAAACCGTCTTAATAATTTTTCAGTATTTTATATGGCTACTGTAAAGCGTTTTGAAGATTTAGAGATTTGGCAATTAGCACGTGAATTAGAAAATAAAGTATTTGTAGAAACACAGAAGGGTAAATTGTCGAAGGATTACAAACTAAGGGACCAGATGAATGACTTATCGGGTTCGGTCATGGATAATGTTGCGGAAGGATTTGGAAGGGGAAGCCGATTAGAATTTGTTCAGTTTCTTAGTATTTCAAAGGGCTCAGCTAATGAGTTGCAATCACAGCTATACCGGAGTTTTGACAGAAAATATATTTCTAAAGAAAAGTTTGATGAACTATACCTTCTTGCGGATAAATGTTGCAGCAAAATTCATTCTTTTATGGCCTACCTGAACCGATCTGATATAAAGGGTCAGAAATTTGTACACCGAATTATATTGAAATGAACTCCAAACGCCAAATCCCGGACGGTATAACCAGTACTGACCAGGCATCTAAACCCCTGGGAGCTTACCCTCATGCGCGGAGAGTGGGCAATCTTTTATTCCTCTCAGGTATTGGTCCAAGAAACCCAAAGGATAATTCCATACCCGGATTGGAATTAGACGCAAATGACAACATTTTAAAATATGATATTGAGGCTGAATGTCATTCCGTTTTTGCCAACGTAAAAGCTGTATTGGAGGCAAGCGGAACAAGCTGGGCTAACATAGTGGACGTGACAGTTTTTCTTACCAACATGAAAAAAGATTTCCCGATTTATAATAAAATTTATAATGAATATTTTAAAGACGTACAGGCTTGCAGGACTACCGTTGAAGTAAAAAGCCTGCCAACACCTATTTCGATAGAATTAAAGGTGATAGCAACTGTCTGAACCACCAATTAGGAAATTTTAAAAATAACGGGAAAATGAAAAAGCATGAATTTTGAAAACACACTAGATTTTTCAAAACGATTAGATTATGAAGATCCGCTAAAAAATTTTCGCAGTAGATTTTTTATCCCGCAACATAAAGGAGGTGATAGTATTTATTTTACAGGAAATTCTTTGGGACTTCAGCCAAAAACTGTTTCCAGGTATTTACAAGAGGAATTGGATGATTGGGCAAATTGGGGAGTAGAAGGACATTTCCGGGCAAAAAGGCCCTGGGTATCTTACCATGAAATTTTTCCTCAACAGCTTTCCAGGATCGTTGGTTGTTTACCGGAAGAAGCAATCGCAATGAACCAGCTTACTGTCAACCTCCACTTATTAATGGTAAGCTTTTATCGTCCCTCAACGGAACGATATAAGATCATTTGTGAAGAAAAGGCATTTCCTTCTGATCAATATGCAATAGAATCACAGGTTCGCTTCCATGGATTTAATCCTGGAGAGGCAATAGTTGAAGTAAAACCAAGAACGGGCGAACAGAATTTACGAACGGAAGATATTTTGTCTACCATAGAAGAACATAAAAAGTCGGTTGCGCTGGTCCTTTTTGGTGGACTGAATTATTATACGGGTCAGTTATTTAATTTAAAAGCTATCACCAGGGCGGCACATAGCGCTGGTGCATATGCTGGTTTCGACCTGGCCCATGCTGCGGGAAATGTTGCATTGAAGTTGCATGACTGGAATGCGGACTTTGCCTGCTGGTGTTCATATAAGTATCTTAATTCAGGACCGGGATCGGTGGCAGGGGCATATATTCATCAACGACATATTTCCAACAGGAGTCTACCGCGCTTAGCGGGATGGTGGGGTCATACCAAAGAAAAAAGATTTATGATGGAAAAAGGTTTTGATCCGATTCCCACGGCAGAGGGCTGGCAAATAAGCAATGCACCCATACTTAGTATGGCAGCGCATAAAGCGTCTCTCGATATTTTCGATGAGGCCGGGATGGATCAACTCATTTTAAAAGCAAAATTTCTTTCGGGATATCTTCATTTTATACTTGCTGAAATCAATGGCGGACAAAAAGAAAAACTGATAGAAGTTATTACCCCGCAAAATGAAGAGGAGAGAGGTTGCCAGGTGTCCATGCTGATGCTAAAAAAGGGAAGAGAGATTTTTGATGAGTTAAACCGGCAAGGGGTGATTGTTGATTGGAGGGAGCCGAATGTGATCCGGGTAGCGCCGGTTCCCCTGTATAATACATTTGAGGATGTATGGAAATTTGGCAATATCATTGAATCAATTTTGAACAGCTAAGATGAAGAAGACTGTAACGATCGTAGGTGCCGGCCTCGTGGGTTCCTTGCTTTCTATTTATTTGTCAAAACGTGGATATAAAGCCAGCATCTATGAACGAAGGCCCGATATGCGAAACGAAAAGATAACAGCGGGCCGCTCTATTAATCTTGCTTTGAGCGACAGGGGTATCGGGGCTCTGGAAGAGGTAGGGATAATGGACGATATCCGTGCAATAGCTGTTCCGATGCATGGACGTTATATCCACAATACTGATGGCAGGGTCACTTACCAGCCTTACGGCAAAACAGGACAATTTATCAACTCGGTTTCGAGGGGTGAATTGAATAAAAAATTAATGGATCTTGCCGAGAAACAGGGCGTAGAAATTTATTTTAACCATAGGTGCGAAAAACTTGCCTGGGAGCAAGAAAAGGTTGTCTTTGAGCTGCCGAAAGGGGAAACTCAAACTTTGCATTTCGAACTGCTTTTTGGCGCCGACGGAGCTTATTCCGCGGTTCGCCTTCAACATCAGCTTCACTATGACCGGTTTCAATATGAACAACAGTATATAGATTTTGGCTATAAAGAACTCACCATTCCTCCGGCAGGGGACGGTAGTTGGAAAATGGAAAAGAATGCGTTGCACATCTGGCCAAGGGGAAACTTTATGCTGATCGCTTTGCCAAATATGGATGGAAGCTTTACCTGCACTTTGTTTTTTCCATTTGAAGGAGTGGCTTCTTTTGCTTCTTTGGATACTAAAGAAAAACTAAGAACTTTTTTTGCCGCTACATTTGAAGATGCGACACCGCTGATGCCTTCGTTGGAGGAGGACTTTTTCAATAACCCCACTTCATCATTGATAACGGTTAAATGTTTTCCCTGGGTTTTGGATGATAAAATGGTGCTTATTGGTGATGCGGCTCATGCCATCGTGCCCTTCTTCGGCCAGGGAATGAATTGTGGTTTCGAGGATTGCTCCGTGTTAAATGGTTTGATGGAAAAATATAATGACGACTGGTTTGCAGTTCTCCGTGAATTTCAGGTTTTGCGTAAACCAGATGCCGATGCTATTGCTGAACTTGCACTCAACAACTTTATTGAAATGCGGGATAAAGTTGCCGATCCGCTGTTTTTATTGCAGAAAAAGATAGAAGCCAGGTTGCACGGGAAATATCCTGATAAATGGATCCCGGCTTATTCTCAGGTTACTTTCAGTCCGCAGATAAGGTATTCGGAGGCCCACCGTAATTCGATGCGGCAGGAAGCGATCATGCAAAGAGTAATGCAAACGCGAAACATTACGGAGATATGGAATGACGAGACTCTTCATCAAAAAATTATATTACAAATGGATAATTCAAATATGAGTTAAGATCTCACATCAAACTTCGTCCTCAACCTGTATTTTTGCGGCCATGACAAGGCAACAACTAGTGGAGCAGATCCTTAAAAAGCAATCATATCTCTGCATAGGTCTCGATACGGACATTAATAAAATTCCCAAACATCTTTTATCAGAAGACGATCCTGTGTTTGCTTTTAATAAATCTATTGTCGATGCTACCAGGGATCTTTGTATAGCCTATAAGATTAACACTGCTTTTTATGAAGCATTGGGCGTGGCAGGATGGCGGGCACTGGAAAAAACGGTAAACTTTATTGGCAATGACCATTTCAAAATTGCAGATGCCAAAAGGGGTGATATTGGGAATACATCCGACCAGTATGCCAAAGCATTTTTTGAAACACTGCCATTCGATTCTGTAACGGTTGCACCCTATATGGGTGAAGATAGCGTGAAACCTTTTCTACAACATGACGGTAAGTGGGCAATTGTTTTGGGGCTAACTAGTAACAATGGTGCTGTTGATTTTGAGCTTGAACCTACATTTGTTAAAGGATATGTTCATAATAGTGAAACTGATGATGCTTATAGTAAATCTTTGAATCCGATCGAACTGCTTTACGAAAAGGTTCTAAGAAAAGTAAGCCAATGGGGTAATATTAACAACCTGATGTTTGTAATAGGGGCTACAAATACTTCTTACTTTGAAGAAGTGAGAAGAATCGTGCCTGATCATTTTTTATTGGTTCCCGGTGTTGGAGCGCAGGGCGGAAGCCTGAAAGATATTTCGGAGAGAGCCATGAATAAAGAATGCGGGTTATTGGTCAATGTCAGCCGTGCTGTTATTTATGCTTCGGCAGGAGAAGATTTTGTAATAGAAGCAAGAACTGCGGCCGAAGTGTACCAGATTGAAATGAAAAAGTATTTGAAATTATAACGACTTTCCCTTCCTCAGCACTTAATATATATTATTACCATTCAAAACGCGTAACGGTACTTGCGGAATTTACTTTTTACCAAAAAAGAAACTTAAAGTTGTGACTGACCGGCATTTTCTGGTGCGATTTTCCGTTATGGTCATAAAATAGCGGCAATGATGTATCGTTTTTTCCTGCTTGTAATGTTTTCCTCTGTTCTGATATTCTCCTGTACCAAGCAGGATATTCCTGCCAATAATCAAACGGGTAACAATGGAGGAAATACCGAAACGATTGTTTACAATGTCAATAAGACTAAGTTGCTGGACCTGGTAAATACCGTCAGGAAAACCGGTTGCAATTGCGGAAACACCGCAATGCCGCCTGTAGCTGCCGTTATATGGAATGATAAGTTAGCCAAAGCAGCCTATGACCATAGTGTGGATATGCAATCAAACGATTATTTCAGCCATACCGGGTTGAATGGTTCAACCCCAGGTGAGCGGATTACAGCGGCAGGATATATTTGGAAAACCTATGGAGAAAACATCGCTAATGGATATGCATCCGAAGAATTGGTAATGAATGGATGGTTAGGCAGCGAGGGTCATTGTAAAAATATCATGAATGCCAGCTTTAAGGAAATGGGCACAGGAAGGGAAGTAAATTACTGGACACAAATTTTCGGTGCCAGGTAATTTTTTCAAAGTTAAAATAATGCTTCCTTTGGTTTTCCAGGTCTAAAGCTTTCGGTAGGAAAAGTATACCAGGCTTTTATTTGATAAACTAATCTGCCGGCAACAACTGCAGGGTCGGTTAATAAAAGCTTTTCCACTTCTTCCTTTGTTTCACAATCAAAAATAAACAGACCTTGCCACTCCTTCGGATCCCCTTCGTCGCCAAAGGGCCCTGCCACTTTGATTTTGCCTTCTCCATAAAGTTTTTGAATATTTGCTAAATGACCTTCCTGGATCTTAGCAGCCGTTATTGAATCCTGCGAACGGTTTTCTCCTTTTGTTAGCAATACAAACCAATAACGCCGGATCATGTCTTCAGGCTTCTTCTGCTTGTTGACTGATTGGCCGTATGCCACAAGACATGCTAAAAATGATAAGGTGACAAGGAAATGCTTTTTGTTCATGTCGATGATATTGATCATCGAATATCGAATTCCATGAAAACTGGACAAGGAGAAAAAGACGAATTGATAAAATAAGGGGATACAGTCAGGAAAACGAGGGAGGAAAATGGAGGATTATTTTTTTGCAACCGGGCTTAACTGATATTTCCACTTTGCATAGCAGCGAACAAAACCCCGGTTCGTATATTGGTGGTTGTCACTACGACAGTGTAGATAAATAAACTTTTAACATCAACCTTCAAACTGCAAAGCTCAAACCATAAACCTCTCCAAAAGAGTCCTTTCGGACAAACTTTCTCCTACCTTTGCGCCAATCCAAAATCTAAAATCTCAAATAGCGATGGCGACCCGTACAGATAATTTTGTCAGCCCGGATTATTTTAATGTCGATGAATTACTTAGTGAAGAACATAAACATATTCGCGATGCTGTTCGCAGTTATGTAAAAAAAGAAATTTCTCCCATGATAGAGGATTATGCACAGCGTGCTGAGTTTCCACAACAGATCATCAAACAATTAGGTGATCTTGGTTGTTTTGGACCAACAGTTCCCGTGAAGTATGGAGGAGGTGGCCTGGATTATATCAGTTATGGCTTAATGATGCAGGAATTAGAAAGAGGGGATAGCGGTGTTCGCTCCACTGCTTCTGTCCAGGGATCGTTGGTGATGTTTCCTATTTATGCCTACGGAACTGAAGAACAACGGGAGAAATATTTACCTAAGCTGGCTAGTGGGGAATGGCTGGGTTGTTTCGGATTAACCGAACCCGATCATGGCAGTGATCCGTCAAGCATGCGCACTAATTTTAAGGATGCCGGCGATCACGTGATCTTAAATGGCGCCAAAATGTGGATCAGCAATGCACCTTTTTCGCAGGTAGCCGTGGTATGGGCGAAAAATGGCGACGGGGAGATACAGGGATTAATTGTAGAAAGGGGAATGAAGGGATTCAGTACTCCAACCACTCATGGTAAGTGGAGCCTCCGGGCATCTGCAACCGGGGAACTGGTATTTGATAATGTACAGGTGCCAAAACAAAATATTTTGCCCAATGTTAAGGGACTGAAAGGACCATTGAGCTGCCTCACAAAGGCAAGGTATGGCATTGCATGGGGAACTATCGGCGCTGCCATGGATTGTTATGATACCGCTTTGCGTTATTCGAAAGAACGAATTCAGTTTGATAAGCCAATAGGTGCCTTCCAACTGCAACAAAAAAAATTGGCTGAGATGATCACCGAGATCACCAAGGCACAATTATTGAATTGGCGGCTTGGTGTTTTAATGAATGAAGGCAAAGCAACACCACAACAAGTCAGCATGGCTAAGCGCAATTCCTGTGAGGTGGCTGCTAATGCCTGTCGCGATGCAAGACAAATGCTGGGAGGAATGGGCATTACGGGAGAGTATTCTGTTATGCGCCACATGATGAATCTTGAGAGCGTCATCACCTATGAAGGCACGCATGATATTCATTTGCTGATAACGGGAATGGATGTCACGGGGATGAATGCGTTTAAGTAGCCCCCCGTCCCCCGTAGGGGGAACTTAGGTTACATATTCACTATGGACTCTGCAAGTTCTTTAGAATAACAGGTTGAATGTTATTTTACCAGCTTTAGTGCTGCTATCGTCGTCGTTGTTTCGGACTTGATTCGGGACACAACTCAACGTCATGTTCACTAGTTAGCAATTTAAAAACAATAAACCTTTTTAAGCTGTAGGGTTCTAAAGCCTCTCCCTTCGGGGAGGTTTGGAGGGGCCGCTGTTATGAAAATTTTTCTAATCGGATTTATGGGTTCCGGCAAAACACACTGGGGCCGTTTACTTAGTGAAAAGCTCAAGCTGCCTTTTTTTGACCTCGATGAACAGGTGGTATTTGCCGAGAAAAAAAGTATTAATGAAATCTTTGCAGAAAAAGGGGAGGAGTATTTCCGGATGAAGGAAAAAGAACTGCTGCATGCCATCACAGAAAGCTATCCAGCTTTTATTATGTCGTGTGGTGGAGGCGCACCCTGTTACTTCAACAATATTGAATTCATGCACCGCGAAGGAACAACAGTGTGGCTGAATACTCCACTGGAAATATTGTTCAAAAGGCTCTTAAAAGATAAAGACCAACGGCCGTTATTAAAGGATCTTTCGGATGTACAGCTGAAGTCATTCATAAAAAAGAAATATGCTGACCGGAAGATCTACTATGAACAGGCCGACATGATAATTGAAGATGAGCATATAACATTGGATCAATTCATAGAAAAAGTATTTCATGCATAAAGGTTTCCTGGCAGTCGGGGCATTATTAGGCGGTATAGCGGTTGCACTCGGCGCCTTTGGCGCACACGGCCTAAAAAGAATAGTGCCCCCGGATACCGTGGTCACCTTTCAAACAGGCGTTCAATACCAAATGTATCATGGATTGGCCCTGATCGCCGTTGCCATCGTATTTGAAAAATTTCCCAACAGGTTGATCAGATTGGCCGCCCTTTCATTTTGCGTTGGTGTCCTGTTATTCTCGGGTTCGTTATACCTGCTCACCTTCCTGAAGGCAACGGGCAAGGTAGGGCTCGAGGGTATCGGCATTATTACGCCTTTTGGAGGAGTTTTTTTTATACTGGGATGGTTATTGTTTTTTTTGGGAGTTATGAAATAAACTCTACCAACAAAAAATGAGAACTCAATGTGGGGGTATTAAGGCAGCCAAACTTTTATCCTTTCAATTTTTCAACCAGCGCTACATATTCCTTCATGGCCATTTCTTTTGTTTTTCCTTTCAGATCCGACCATGCACTGTGTTTAGCCTTACTGACAAAATCAAATGGATTCGAAGGTGGCTCTGTATTAATATCGCCATCCGTGGCCTGTTTGTAAAGAGCATACAAGTTTAACAGCGATTCATTATCAGGTTTCGAGGCCAGTTCTTTACTTTCTTTTGCAGCTTTTTCGAAAAGTTCTTTCAATTCCATTTATATCGTGTAAGCGGATGTAAGATTTTCGACAGTACTTTTTAACGACGCATTTTTAATCCCTTCTTGCTCCGTTAACGAATACTCTCTCAACCATTTTTTTGTTTTCAATTATTTCATAAAATTCATTGATATATTTCATCATCTCTTTTCGGGAACGCTGGTCAAGTAACTCAAAACCCGTTACCAGTTTTTCTATATCTTGTCTTTTTTCACGGAAAATGGTTAATGAGCTTTCTATTTCTGAAATAGTTCTTGGGAAACCGCGGTATAGTCTTTCTCTGACCGAAGTGATGCCTAATTCTTCACGGGGGGTTGCATAGTTTGCGTTGACTAATCCACAAAAATCAAAATCGTATGGGATTGCATAGGGAACTGAAACGGAATCGGCCGCGATCAGTTTTATGTTATGGAAACCAGGCACTGACCAATCTGTATTCCCGATCATATATTGAAAGATATCTACCAGGGTCATCTGTTGCCGGTTAGTTTTTTCTGCATGAAAAGCAGGTTTATCCATTTTAACGCATTTATTCCTTTTTGCCAGTTCATCCGGATCTTCAATTAAAAAACCATGTTGATTATAGGATTTCACTTTACCCTTGCTGTCGCTATAGTTGATTTCCAGAATGCGAACCCGAAAACTCATATCGGTCAACAGGGTATACATTTTATAGACAAGAAATTCTTTTAATACCAATCTTTCATCTCCCTGCCCCGTGCTGCAACCACATACGAGCTTAAGCTTTTTCAACGGCGCTAATTTTGGAGAGGTTGGATTCTTAAAATCCAGCTTCATTGTCGGAATAAAGCAGTTGTTCCTTCGAAACTCGCCTCTCGCAGTAAGGCTTATTTCCTCGCTTATAACCGTACTGTCCGGAAAATGACAGGTGACAGTGGCCGGCTGGTAGCTATCAAGCTTTTTTTGCGTTACTAATTTTTTCAAATCCGTGGAAAGATCCATCGTTATCATTTCATCTTCCTCAAAAAAAGTAATTCTGCTAAGCGGCGGCTGTGCTGATAACTCAAAAACAGGTGCCAGCATTAGTAGGAAGATAAGCCATTTGATTTTTCTCATGATAATTAATATAGGTTAAAAAGGGCGCTC
>Ga0137431_1000385_pt1 | contig 16987 bp, 15 predicted proteins | sample EasRivERMZT800_2_FD_104646 | JGI IMG/M metagenome (GOLD analysis project Ga0137431, IMG submission 104646) | Soil microbial communities from meander-bound floodplain in the East River, Colorado, USA - East River MetaG ERMZT800_2 | ecosystem: Environmental > Terrestrial > Soil > Floodplain ... | reverse complement strand
TTTCTCACCGGCGATGAAACAACCCTTCGTCCCATGATCCTGAAAGACATTGCCGAAAAAACAGGGTTAGATATTTCAACAGTAAGCAGGGTAGCCAACAGCAAATTTGTACAAACAGAGTTTGGAACCTACCGTCTCAAATTCTTTTTCAGCGAGTCGCTCAGCACCGACAGCGGAGAAGAAGTTTCAACCCGGGAAGTAAAAAAAATACTAAGTGACCTGATCGAATTCGAAAGCAAAAAACATCCGCTAAGCGACGAACGACTGACAGAGATGCTGCAGGAAAAAGGGTATAATATAGCCCGACGTACGGTAGCAAAATACCGGGAGCAATTAAACATCCCGGTTGCGCGCCTAAGAAAGGAGCTTTGACCAGGCGGGAAAGAATATGTCTTCCGTGACATCTTCACGACTGACGCACATCAATTCCGGAAAATTTTCCATTTATCTCCCTTCGGTACAATTGGTATAAAAACGAATATGTAGCGGGCTTGCAGAAATCAACAAAACAAGTTTTTGCAAAAACAATCATTTTCCCTATGAAAATCCCGCGACCAATTCCACTTCAACATTAAATATTTTATCCCCGTTCATAGCTGCTCCATTTTTTCAATAACAGATTTAATGTTTATTCCTTTCCCAAGTACCGGTTTAAAAAGATCTTGCCTTTGAGTGGCTTCCCGTACCGCATTATAAATAGTAAAGTCCTGGATGGTTAGTCCCGGTTTTACTTCTTCCCATGCAAGGGGCATTGAGACAGTAGTGCCGGGTTTTGGTCGCAAGGAGTAGGGCGCTGCGATAGTTTGGATGGAACGATTTTGTAAATAGTCAAGATATATCTTGCCCTTTCTTTTTGCAGGACTTCGCTCAAGGCTGGTAAACTTTTCGAGTTCACGATGTGCCAGCGTAACAATAATCTGTGCCAGTACCTTGGATTGTTGATAATCATACTTAGCGCCCAGTGGAATATAAATATGTATACCGGTGGAGCCTGATGTTTTAGGAAAGCTGGGCACATCAAACGACAGCAATATTTGATGAATAACATTGGCCGTTTCAATCACCTGGTCAAAAGAATTAGTATCAGGATCAAGGTCTATCACACTCCAATCCGGCTTATCAGGCGATGTTACACGGCTGTGCCAGGGGTTCATTTCTATACAACCCAGGTTGGCCATATACAAGAGGTGGGCTTCGTCCTCACAAACAAAAAATTTCTTTGTTCCTTCCCTGGTGGTGTTTTCATAATCATGTGTGGCAATCCACGGGGGAAATTTTCCAGCAATATTTTTTTGATAAAAGCTTACTCCTTTAATCCCATTTGGATACCGGTTTAGCGATTGGGGCCGGTCTTTAAGAAATGGCAGCATATACGGCGCCACCTGGTAATAATAATTGATCATATCCCGTTTGGTGATCTTTTCCTTTGGCCAATAAATTTTGTCCAGGTTTGTAAATGTCAATTCCTTTCCACTGATCTTTTTCACCTGTTGCTTCTCCGAGGGATTCAGCAATGTTTTCAATTTTTTGCCATTTGTCGGCTTAAGAATATTTTCCTTGTGAAGTATGGATTGGTTTGGTTTAACAATCTCGGTAACACGCTTTGCTTTTTCAGCTTTTACATCTCTTGCTTTTTTATCTTCTCTCATTCCTTCAAAAGAAGGATGCCGCATCACACCATCGCTGGTTACTTCTGTATAGGATACCTCACAAACTAATTCAGGTTTGAGCCAGGTGACTGTTGCTTTGGGAGGATTTGGCCGGAAACGTGAGGGTTTGTTTACGTCAGGTTCTATTTCAAACGGATTTTTGTTAGTAACAAGCTTTTTAAATTGCTGCATCATTTGCTTTTGCAGCGTGTCGGAAAAGCCAGTGCCAATTTTCCCGGTGTATTTTAGTTTATCTCCTTCAAATACACCTACCAGCAACGAGCTGAATGTTTTAGAGCTGCCTTCGTTTTGCGTATACCCGCCAATCACCACTTCGTGCCGCTGCGATACTTTTATCTTCAACCATTCCTTTGTTCTTATCCCCGGTGTGTACGTGGAATCATTCTTTTTGGCCATGATGCCCTCAAGATTCATTTTACGGGCTACTTCAAAAAATTCCGTTCCCCCGGCCTCGAAGGTTTGACTGATATGGATCATGGGGTGTTCCGGAATAACTTCCTTTAATTTTTCTCTTCTTTCTGAAAGAGGCAAATCCATCAATGAATACCCATCCAGCCAAAGCAGGTCAAAAACATAATATTTAAGCTCTCCATCGGCTTCACTTCGCCAGTTTTGCAAACGACCAAAGTTTGAAAGGCCTTCTTCACCGGCAACAATGATCTCGCCATCCAATATCGCATTTAGTTTTAATTCCTGTAAGGCATTATGAACGGGGTAAAATTTTTCATTGAATGATTTATTGTTGCGACTGCTTAACTGTACTCTACCTTTATCCAGGTAAGCTAAGGCACGGTAACCATCCCATTTTACTTCGTAAGCCCAGCCCGCTTCATCAAAGGGCTTTTCCACTAATGTAGCCAACATCGGCTGAAGGTTTACGGGCATTTTTTGCTTTTTTCCAATAGCCTTCGTGGTTTTCTCTTTAGCGGCATCGGTTACACTCTTTTTAGCTGAAGTTTTTTTGGAATGGCCATTCTCGCTGTCGGATTGCCAAATATTACCGGGGCTCTTCTCAATTTGTTTGATTGTTTTACCCGACACAACCGATTTATCTTTTTTAGTGACGTCGCCGGTTTTCGCATATTTATCTTTTACTTTCATCAGCAGCCATGAGTTGTCGCCCTGGTAAGATGATCGGACCAGTGCGTAATCACCTTTTAATTTTTGTCCATGCAGCGTGAAAACAATTTTCCCTTTATTAAAGTTTTGTAAAAGATATTTTTCCATTTGAGCCTTGTCATCAAACTTCGTATCTGCAGGTTCATAAGTTCCCTCGTCCCACACTATAACAGTGCCTCCGCCGTATTGGCCCTTTGGTATAATGCCTTCAAAATTTCTATAGTCATAGGGATGATCTTCTACCATCATGGCCAGCCTTTTAACAGATGGATCCGTGGAGGGGCCCTTTGGCACAGCCCAGCTTTTTAACACGCCTTTCATCTCCAGCCTGAAATCATAATGCAGGTTCCTGGCGTCATGCTTCTGAATTACAAACCTGAGCCCTTTGTCCGAGGCCTTACCACCCATCGGTTCCGGTGTTTTGGTAAAGCTTCTTTTTTTCCTATATGCGGCTAACCCCATGGCTTGATTTTTTAATGTCCATTTTAAAAATAACTATAATGGCAACAGATAATCCTAACAAAAAGAAGGCCGTGATAAACATATCAGCAAACAATAGAATGAAGAGGTATACCAGGCACTAAAAGCACCACCTTGACTCGTCAGAGTTTCCGCATAATTTCTATTGTGCATCCTTTTTTATAACGCTCTTTTCTAATTGTATGTACTTTTTTAACAAAACGGCATTTTTAATGCCTCCAATAGTTGCTGTGTTATTAAATTAAATTAAAGCTTCCTTTACTTTTTTATTACCGGCCGGGTATCTGCAATTTTTTTAATCGTCGCTCTTTGTGACAGGAATAATATAATTCAGGTACTCCATGAAATCGGTAATAAGTTGTTTTATTGGTCATGATTTCATCCTTATGATTTGGATGGCTGATACCACAAAATATTATTTTTTCTTTTTTAATCTCTTGTATACTTTCCCCTGCCACCAGCTTTCATGACGGAATTCGACAATATTTTTGACTCCTGGCGCAGATTGTTTTCTTATCTATTTTCTTGAGAGAAAAGGGATCGCCCCCAATCAAAACGGGTAAAAGCGCCACATTGCGAAACAGGTGAATGAAATAATTTTTTTAAAAACAGGCCGGGGGGTATCTTTAGAAAACAGTCTATCTTTAACTCCCCGCTTTCACAGGGGTGTTAATACATATCTTTCAGCAATAGCATTTTATAGAGGTTTTGCGTTCTTTTTCGAAGATTCTGCGGGCATCGATGTTCTTTTGTGGCATACAATTATATCTGGTTATTATTATTATCGAATAGCTGTTACCAAAAATGTGACTGGAGTTTCAATATTATGGACGACAGATCTAAATTATTTAATTATGGTGAGGTGGCGGCAATCACACCTGCGCTTTTACAGGCTATTTTTGATACCATACCTGCCGGTATTGAAATGCTGAAACCCATTCGCGATCAAAACAATAAGATCGTTGATTTTGAATACATCCTGGAAAACGAAACAGTAAGAAAGACCACCGGGTATCTAAGAAGGGTGGGAAAAAAATTCCTCACCGAAAACGGAGGCGATAATGAACTCCTTGAAAAAATGGCCGGGGTGGTAGAATCGGGCAGGCCTTCCCAGGAAATATCATCCGGCGAGCTTTCTAATGGTGCCCAATGGTTCGACGTACGGTATGCAAAGTACGGAGATGCGATTATTGTTTTTAAGGAAACCATTACCAGGAAAAAATTAACGGAACACAGTATAAGAGAAGATGCCCATTTTATAGACCAGATAGTCGAAACCTCACCGGACATCATTTATATAATGGATCTTAATACCCTGCAGGTAATCTTTACCAACCGGCAGATAGCAGCGGAGTTGAGTTTCACGAAGCAGCAGATCGACATGATGAAAAATCCGCTGATCGACATTTTGTATGAAGAAGATATTCCGTCCTTTAAAGAGCATCTGAAAAAGATTAAAACTTCCGGCAGTGATCATAAGGTAATGGAGATTGAGTACAGGCTTAAAGATGCGGAGGGCAACATCAGGTGGTTTTGTGACCGCAACACCGTATTTAAAAGGAATAGCCGCAACTCACCTGTTGAGAAACTTGGATTTTCCCAGGATATTACAGCCCGAAAAGAGCAGGAAGAACAACTGCGTACCGGCATTGACATACTTGGCCAGGCTGAGGAAATTGCCAACATGGGCACCTGGGAATATGACATTGATACGGGAAACTTCAAGTGGTCGGACGGAATGTACAGGTTGTTTAACCTGTCACGGGGTGAACAGCTAACCCCGGAAATATATTTTGAATACACACCCGAGGAAGAAAAGGAAGTTGTTACCCGGATAGTCGATAGCATTATGCACCACTACAATGGATTTGATGAGACCATCACCTTATTACCATTCGGTCAGGAAAAAAAGATCATCAGGATCAGGGCTGTTCCGGTAAAGGATAAAAAGAAAAACCTCGTAAAAATGATCGGAGTAGATCTTGACATATCCCAGCAGGTAAGAACTTCCGGGGAAATAAACGAGCTAAACAAAATACTTACCATTAAGAACCGCGACCTGCAAGAGCTTAACACTGAATTAAAAACATTTAATACCGTTACATCCAGTGATTTCAAAGATACCCTGCAGCTTTTATATACCAACCTTGAATATATTGCCCGAAACGAAACCCGTCATTTAGGCGATAGCGCTAAAGCAAATTTAAGGAGGGCCCAATCGGCAATTCAAAAGATGAAATTGCTGACAGATGATATTAATACCTATTTGCAACTATATGAGATTGGCGCTAACCTATCGCTGATTGACCCTAACCCGATCCTGGAACAGATAATATTGGGTATCCAGGAACAAATCAAAGAAAGCAATGCCAGCATTGAGGCGAGCCAATTGCCCACACTATTGGCCGACCCCTATTTATTCTCGAGACTTTTAATTCAACTTATAGACAATGCATTTAAGTTCAGAAAGCTGATTCAGCCACCTGTTCTTAAAATCAAATACTCGCAGGCTGATGAAATGAATGCTGTACCGATGGCATTAAAAAATACACCGTACGCAATTATATCAGTTTCGGACAATGGTATTGGATTTGATGATACCGAATCGGAGAAAATATTCGAGCTTTTTTATCGAATTCCTGCAAAAATTAAAAATAAAGGATCAGGTATAGGATTGGCGATATGCAAAAAGATCATGGCGATGCATCATGGATTTATAACCGCAGAAGGAAGCCCTGCAGGCGGAGCTGCTATTAACTGCTATTTCCCTATGAGTTAAAAACAAAACTACGCACCCTTGTGAAGTAAAGAAATTAAGACCCACGACATGGCAACAAGAAAAAATGGTGTTAAGAAAAAAAGTCCAATAAAAGCAGCCGTATTACCAGCGATAAAAACCAGTCAGCCGAAAACAAAAGAATCTCCTTTCCATGTGATATGCATTGGTTCCTCGGCCGGCGGATTAAACGCGGTTAGTGAATTGCTTTCTCAATTACCGGTGGGCTTAAATGCCGCTGTTTTTGTGGCACTCCATTTGTCAAGGGCAGCAATGGGAGAGCTATTGGTGGCAAGAATAAAAAGGAATTCAAAGCTGGACTGTTCTCTTGCGGGGAACAATGAGATAATTCAACCCGGCCATATCTATTTTGCTGTGCCTGACGCACACCTGCTGATAAAAAATGATCGAATGGTCATTGGTAAAGGACCTGCTGAAAATCGCTTTCGTCCGTCTATTGACGTATTGTTCAGATCTGCTGCAGCGCATTACAGGGGAGGGACTATCGGAATCATATTGACAGGCCTCCTCAATGATGGCGCGGCGGGAATGTGGGCTATCAAACAAAACGGCGGTCATTGCATCGTACAGGACCCAAATGAAGCCGAGTATCCTGATATGCCTTTGTCTGTATTGGAAACAATGGAAGTGGATTATTGTGTAAGCCTGAAAAAAATGAGCAGTGTTATTCTGAACATTTTAAAAGAAAATCAACGGAAGAAGGTTATCCCTTCGACCTTTGTGAAAGCAGAATCAAAATTATCGGAACGAATCGCTACCAGCGTTGAAGATGTAAGGGGTCTGGGCGAAAAATCAACTTATGCCTGTCCCGATTGCGGGGGAGGCTTATGGAAGATAGATAATGGCAACATACAGCATTATCGTTGTCACATCGGACATAGTTATTCGGAAAAAGAACTTAATATTCAACAGGCTGAAAGTATAGAACATACACTTTGGGTGGCAATACGTATGATGGAAGAGCGCAAAGTCCTTCTTGTAAAGATGGGTAAAGAACAAGAAGGAAAAGGGTTGGAGAAATTAGGAAGCAGTTTTCGGGAAGAGGCCAGGGAATTAGATAACCATATTGAAAAAATGAAGGAACTTCTTTTTGCGATCAACAGGTCATAAAACCTATTTCTTGATTTTATTTGGATTACCTTTCTGTTTGTTATTTCATGAATTAATGAGTGTAAAAAGATCAAATAATAAAAAGGGCGCACAAAAAAAAACAGCGAAAATAAAGCCGGCTGCCAGGACCCAAAAAAAAGCTGTAAAAAAACAAGCAGAGGGGAAAAAAAAACATAGCCCGAATATAAAGTCATTCCCGGTAGTAGGTATTGGCGGTTCTGCCGGGGGGATTGAAGCTTTTTCAGAACTACTGGAACATTTATCACCGACGCTCGGCATGGCTTATGTATACATACAGCATCTTTCACCTAATCATGAAAGTTTTTTATCCCAGATATTGCAGCGAAAAACAAAGATGCCGGTGCTGGAAGTAAAAGATGGGATCCAGTTAAAAAAGAATCAAGTCTATGTAATTCCGGCAAAATACAACGTAACGGTAACGGACGGCAAATTAAAATTGCAAAAACAAGCCAAAGGCGACTCAATTCATTCAATTGATCATTTTCTCAGTTCCCTGGCTCCTTTATATCAGCAAAACTCTATTGGCATCGTATTGTCGGGTACGGGTTCAGATGGCACCCTGGGGCTGATGGCTATAAAATCTGAAGGAGGCATCACGTTTGCGCAGGATGACACAGCCAACTATCATGGAATGCCACATCATGCTGTGGAAATGGGTTGTGTGGATTTTGTAATGCCGCCGGATAAGATTGCCGCTGAACTTGCCGCATTAATACAACATCCGTATGCTGTGACCACGCAAAATGAATTTATGCTGCAAAATAAAAATGAATTGCGCAAGATTCATATGATGATGCACAGTAAAAGAGGTGCTGATTTTTCTCATTATAAACAAACCACCATACACCGGCGAATTATGCGGCGCATGGTGCTAAACCGTCTTGAAAACCTCGAAGCGTATGCACAATTGCTGAAAGAAAATAAGGGAGAGGTTGATGCATTGTACCAGGACCTGCTTATTACGGTCACAAATTTTTTCCGCGATCCCGTCATGTACCAGGCATTAACGAATAAAGTGTTACCTGCGATTCTGAAAGACCGTAAGGTTACTGATCCGCTTCGTATCTGGATCCCCGGGTGTGCTACAGGTGAAGAGGCGGTTTCATTTGCTATCCTGCTCCTGGAATACCTGGGAGAAAAGGCAATGAGCATGCAGATCCAGATATTTGCCACCGACCTGAATGAAAAAGCTATAGAAAAAGCACGGTCGGGTATTTATCTAAAGTCGGCATTGCAAAATGTATCAGCGCAAAGGCTTCGCCGGTTTTTTATAAAGACCAACGGACACTACCAGGTGATAAAGAACATCAGGGACATGTGCATTTTTGCCCCGCATAACCTCATCAAGGATCCTCCTTTTTCGCGGATGGATATTATAAGTTGCCAAAATGTATTGATCTATCTTGAGTCGGCGCCTCAGATGAAGATCATGCATTCCTTTCATTATGCCTTGAAACCAACCGGATACCTTCTGTTGGGAAAATCAGAGACCATCGGCAATGCCACCGATCTGTTTGATCAGTCCGACAAGCGATATAAATTATACACGAAACGAATGGTGAATACGCCGCTGCAACTTGATTTTACTTTACGAAATCTTGTGCCGCCAGTAATCCCCAATGATGACGAGTTAAAACAGCCGGTGAACACGGGCAAAGAGCCAGACCTGGAAAAAGAAACTGATAAATTGCTGCTGACACGTTATGTGCCTGCCAGCGTTTTGGTCAACAAAGACCTTGAAATAATAAGGTTTCGCGGTTCTACCTCGCGATTTATAGAACCCGCATCGGGAAAGGCCAGTCTTCATTTATTAAAAATGATCAGGGAAGACCTTGTCTTTGATCTGCGCACTACGATACATCGTGCCAAAAAAGAAGGACGTGCTTCATATAAAGAAGGCATTATCGTAAACTTGAATGGGGATAGCCGGGAAATTGCCATTGAAGTGATCCCAATTAGGGGAAACGGCAAGGAAGCCTATTATCTTATTGTTTTTAAGGAGCATCCTTCAACGCCGATCACAGAAAAAACAAAATCTCCGGAAGGAAAAAATATTCTGTTTGGAGTAAAAAAGATTGCCAGTCTTGAAGGGCAATTAAGGGAAGCCCGGGAAAGTATCAAAATAATAACTGAAGATTTTGAAGCTACAAGGGAAGAGTTGCAGTCGGCCAACGAGGAAGTGTTGTCTTCTAATGAAGAATTGCAAAGCATCAACGAGGAGCTGGAAACATCCAAAGAAGAACTGCAGTCAACCAATGAAGAGCTAATCACTATTAATGAAGAATTGCAGATACGCAATGCCGAGCTGAAGGAAGCCGGCGACTATGCAAAGGCGGTTATAGAAACCATGCATGAATCGCTGATCATGCTCACTGATGATCTCAAAGTAAAAAATGCAAATAAAGGTTTTTATCAAACTTTCCAGGTAACACCGGAAGAAACCGAAGGAGTGTTTCTTTATGAACTTGGCAATCGCCAGTGGGACATACCTGAATTACGAAGGCAGCTAAAGATGGTGCAGACAAGAGACATTCCATTCATCAACTTTGAGGTGAGTCACAATTTTCCCACTATTGGCTGGAAGAGCATGATATTAAATGCACATAAATTTCCTATGAAAGAAGGGGGGCAGTCCATGATATTATTGGCTGTACAGGATATCACCGAACGAAAAAAAATCGTAGAATCGCTGAAGGAGAACGAAGAACGTTTTCGCCTGCTCATTCAAAATGCATCGGATATAATTACGGTATTTGACCAGGATGGGACCATCAAATATGAAAGCGAAGCTGTAGAAGGCATGTTAGGCTACACCGCTAAGGAAAGAATTGGCAGAAATATCAATATGGACCCCATTGTTCATCCTGACGACCGGGATATAAAAATCGGGTTGCTGAAAACCTCGATTGCTAAACCGAAAGAAAATGTTTTCGGACAGTTCAGGCTTCGTCATAAGGATGGAAGCTATCGTACTATTGACGCTATTTTCCGCAACCTTCTTGATGATAAAAAGATCAACGGCATTATCGCCAACTATCGTGACATTACCGAACGAAAACACAGACTATAGACATATTATCGTAAGTGTCCAGGATTTTAGGATAGGAATTGAACAAGGCATACTGGATAAGGTGTTCGACCGGTTTTTCAGGGTAACTCAATCTTCCTTAAATAGCTATCCCGGTTTAGGATTGGGTTTGTATATCGCCTCTGAATTCATAAAAAGACAGGGCGGAAAAATTTGGGCGAAGAGTAATAAAAATAAGGGCTCTACCTTTTTCTTCACTCTGCCGTTAAATGGAAATGGATGAAAAGGCAAAGACTTCCTGACAGTGCAAAAGATATTGATGAAAAAGATCGTTCCCAGGACAAGAAAATAAAGAAAAAAATACTAATTGCAGATGACCATCCGGGGATACAGGATATTTTTAGCATCATTTTTGAAAACGCCGGCTTTGCTATTGAAAAAAAAGAATGGTGAAGACCTGTTAAAAAATAAGTTTACACTTCCCGATGTTTTCCTGATCGATAAACAGCTTTCCGGCTATGACGGGTTGGACATTTGCAGGCATTTAAAAAACCAGGGTCGAACCAAAAACATCCCTGTTATCATGATTTCAGCTTCACCCAATATTGGATCTTTATCGAAAGAGGCAGGAGCAGATGCTTTTATCGAAAAGCCTTTTGAAATCAAAGACCTTTTAAGGCTGGTAAACTTTTACGCAGACGACCGCGAGGAGCCGAATTCGAATTATTAAAATTCTTTAATCCCGGTTTATATTAGAAAAGTAATAATTGGGTTGTCGTTTTAATGCAAACAGGTGAGCTATATTCTTCGCCAGTGAATCGATAGTTCCTGTCTTTTGAATAAAGTCGACGCCTAATGCAGCTACCTGTTTTGCTGTGTCCGGGTTGATATGAGTGGAATATAAACATATCTGTGTATTACAAAACCGGGACTGTTCTTTTATAAATTTTAGCAATTCAAGCCCGTTGATTTCAGGTAAATTGAAATCGGTAAATACATAGTCCGGCACTAAGTATTTCAGCATCTCAATAGCTTGTTTGGCGCTGGCTGCATAGGTACATTTAAATCCGTCCTCATGGGGTACGTTGTGCAAAGCATCCATAAAAATGACAAGCTCGTCGGTATCATCATCAATCAGCAAAATGTGTGTTTTCATCCTGGTTTTTTTTATTGCCTGCCGCAAGCAGACAGTTTTTTTAATCATCATTATCTAAATAGGATACTGATTCGCTTTGATCATAATTTCCAACAGCCGGGATGACTTCCCCTGCCACGTTGCTGAAAATTCTTAGCCCCGTGAATTATACTCGTCCGGACCAACTTGTATTATCCGGAAATACCGAACTCGCTACGGCAGACTCAGCTGGAACGAAACAGGATTTACTTAACCCGATTCAACATTAAGCTCGTTATTAAGCTCATACTCACCAGCCGATCCATATAGGTGGTCCCTTTGCGGGTGCATCTGCTGGATTGTCTGGTTGTTGTCATCGACCGCATTTAAAAAGGCGGCATTATAGCAAAAAAATAGGGCAGGTTGATTGTTTTTTAAAAATACATAAGGAGGTAACAGCTCCGGTGAAAAGATCGCTTTGAACTTATGTACCACTTCGGAAAATTCGCCGCTTTTTTCAATGCAACCCGTAGCCCCCAGCATTTTTGCCATTTTACTGGTATCGTCGCTGAAGCTGTCTGAATAGAGATATACTTTGGTTTCTTTTAGCTTTGCCTGAAACCTTATGGCCGACAATACCTGCAGGGCATTCATTTCAGAAAGTTCATAATCAACAAAAATAAAATCGGGTGTGGTATGCTGCAACATTTCAATTGCCTGCCTTCCGTTGTGGGCATACTTGCACTTGACAGAATCTTTTATGTTTTTTAATATCTCCATAAAAGAAGCCAGTTCTTTTGAATCCTCGTCGATGATAAGCACTTGCATTTTCATACATTATTAAATTTATTTTAGCTTCAAGAATATTTAAATAAAGAAACTAAATTCTTCAACTGGAATTCCTCCGATGCTTTGATTGATGGTATGGATGACAAGTACAGAAAAAAAAGGGCCCTGGGTAGCAGGTGTATCAGAAGAATTACAATTGATGGGGAAATGTACTGGCAAAAAGCAGGAGCTGCTTGGTATTATAAAGCTACTTTATTTCATAAAACCACAAAAAAAGAATGAACTTTTTTTTCGCGGAATCAAAAATATCACTGTTTAGCCTGGTCGTATATTAACGAAAAAAAGAATCAGACTATCATTTAACGATTGGAAAAAAAATTAGTATCGGCCCAGGCCTTTTTGTTTTTAAAGGCTTTTCTCCTATTTCAGCCCGGTTATGTTCACATCGGCACATCTGCTGGCCGGCGGAGGCGAAAAGTACAACTGCCTCATTTACTTGGGATCGTCGCCCCTTATCTTTTCCTATACGATGGGGTCCAAAAGGGGTGGGAGCCTGTTCCAGAATTTTTTACGTGAGGCTGGTTCCTTCCCGGTTATTCTCAAAAACAAGCTTTCAGGGGAAAAATACAAGCCAGGTTTGGCAGCATAGTTGAACGACAAACAGTAGCACGAAAACTTCAGGATATGAAAAAGATATTTTTGATTTTCTTAATAGCAGCTTTATTTGCGTGCAATACCGAAAGTGACACCAATGCCACAAAAGGTAATACTGATACGACAATCGACAGCGTAGCCATAAAGCAGGATAATACTATCAACCGGGATACGGGCATACGGAGCGATACCGGCCTGCGCGATACAAGTAACCGGCGTGATTCTGTCCGGAAATAAATATTGTTATTAGATCGCCTGCTATCAGGAATTTAATTTTTCGGCTTATTTTTTTCCCGCTTTTAGTTTCTTTTTTGTTGTGCGTAATATCATCCTTTTTGAATAGTTGTTCTTCTCCTTCCCTGCTATCAAGATCATCCTTATTTTCGGGCCTCCGCTTATTGGCATTGAATTGCGTATTCGGCTTTTGGTTTTGCGGTTTTATATTTTTCATGTTTATTTTTTTATTGTTTTTGAAATCAAAACAATTTATTTTCTTACACTATCATTGGTCTGTTGAGGCATCCGTTCATAGGATGCTGTATCGCCACGGCTGCCGGTATCTGTTGCGGCGCTATTGCCAGGCTGTGAAGCTGAGCCATCTTTTTGTTGCTCATTAGTACAGGCCAGGCAACAAACAAACAGCGACACGATGAAAAATAGTCGTTTCATAAAATCTTTTGAATTATCTGTTTCAAGAATGTTGCCAACCGAAATAATGGGTATATCACTCCCTTCACAGTCTTAATTCTGAATGGGGAAAAAACTATACAGTGATGATGGGAGGAATTGTCAAAAAAAGGAAACCGGGAAATGATAAACCATAGGAAATATTTTAAACACCGGCAAAAGCACCAAAGGAAAAATGCCCTATTAAACCCTGATGACGAAAAACCTAATCCAATTCCGCCAACTTATGTTTCCTGATTGCTGCGGTAATGTTTCTTTTCCATTCATCCGGCACCGTAGAATAACCGGCTTTACTTATGGCATCGAGCCATAGTACATAGTCCATTTTGCCTTTTAGCCTGGGATAGAATTTTTTTCTTGTCATTAATTTGCTAAAAGCAACATAGGATGACCTGCCATCGGGATATTGTTTATATGCGGTACGTATGCCCTTGGTTTTAAGCAGATCGTTTTTGCCTTTTATTCCAAAGTGGTTGTTTAATAATTTACAATTGCGGCTGGAGCCTGCGCCTGATTCGATGATAGCAATGCCAAGCATAACAGAAGTTGGAATACCGTATATTTCAGATAGCGAGTCAGCAATCGGTCTATACTGCCTGATATATTTGGACTGCGAGATGGCAGCGTGAAAGGCGAAAAGCAAAATGGCCGCAAAGACTCCCATTAGCCACTTTCTGAAGCAGGATTCGTATTTCATATTGTCATTTTTCATACGGAGTATTAGTAAATATAATATCCCCTTTTCGTTTTTTATAATCCTTTACTTTGCAAAAAATATTTCTTTTTATGAGTACCAGGTTAGTGGTGGATGCCCGTAACGAATTAACGGAGCTAGGAGAACCCGGTTATCAGCCACGGAATATTGCTGTGCGGCTGGTTGCAAAAATCCTTTCTTATATTTTCCACCCCTTATTTGTGCCCGTATATATTGTATGGTTCCTGATTTCCGTGCAACCCTACCTGTTTGCCAGTTTTACACCCACAGAGAAGCTGATCACCGTTTTACGGTTCTTTATCATGTACAGTTTTTTCCCCTTAGTGACGATTTTGCTGGCGAAAGGGTTGGGATTTTTAGATTCCATTTTCCTGAGAACACAAAAGGAACGGGTTATTCCTTATATCGCCTGCGGTATTTACTATTTCTGGATGAGCTATGTATTACGAAACCAGACCCAGTTTTCCAAAGAAGTGGTGCAGTTGTCCATGGCAATATTTATTGCTTCCTCCCTGGGCTTGCTGGTGAATATTTACATGAAGGTAAGCATGCACGCCATTTCATCGGGGATCATGATTGCCTTTATGACCTTACTATCTTTTACGCAACCGGATAATTATACATTTTATCTTTCGATTGCCTTTTTAATTGCCGGGTTAGTATGCACCGCGAGGCTGATCGTATCAGATCATACCCAGGCAGAGATTTATACCGGCCTGCTGGTAGGATGCCTGTCCCTATGGGTTGCCGTATGGGCAGATGGAGTACTCCCCTGATTATTTTTTAAAATACAAATATTATTAGTTTTTAATTGCTAAATACTTTAGCTTCGTGCTGTTTATAAAATTATTCGAACGGCAATTTGTAAATCCTAATTTTGAAAATGGCAAAAACTGAAAAAAATACCGACATGTCAAATAATAATAGTGAAAAGCTGAAAGCTTTAAAGCTTACCATAGACAAGATTGAAAAGGACTATGGCAAGGGCAGCGTAATGATGATGAATGAAAAAGGAGAACTCCAGCAGGAGGTTATATCTACAGGTTCCATTGGCCTTGATGTGGCATTGGGTATTGGTGGATTGCCGAGGGGAAGGGTTGTTGAGATCTATGGTCCTGAATCTTCGGGTAAAACCACTGTTGCTACCCATGTAATTGCTGAAGCGCAGAAGAAAGGAGGAATTTGTGCCATTATAGATGCAGAACATGCTTTTGACAGCAGCTATGCTCAAAAACTGGGCGTGGATGTGGACAACCTTTTGATCTCTCAACCGGATTATGGTGAACAGGCCCTGGAAATTGCCGACAGGCTTATTCTCTCCGGGGCTTTGGATGTAGTTGTCATTGATTCAGTGGCGGCCCTGGTGCCCAAGAGTGAACTGGAGGGAGAAATGGGAGACAGCAAAATGGGTTTACATGCCCGGTTGATGAGCCAGGCACTTCGCAAACTGACTGCAACCATTTCCAAGACAAATACCATCTGTATTTTTATTAACCAGCTACGGGAAAAGATAGGGGTTATGTTTGGAAATCCCGAAACGACAACTGGAGGTAATGCGTTGAAGTTTTATGCTTCTGTACGTTTGGATATTCGCAGAACCAGCCAAATTAAAGACGGCGAAGAAGCGGTAGGCAACCGGGTAAAAGTGAAAGTCGTTAAGAATAAGGTGGCTCCCCCCTTCCGGGCAGCAGAGTTTGATATCATTTTTGGAGAGGGAATTTCCAAAAACGGTGAGATCATTGACATGGGTGTGGAATTGGGAATTGTCCAAAAAAGCGGGAGCTGGTTTAGTTATAATAGCGATAAGCTGGGCCAGGGCCGTGAGTCGGTTAAACAATTATTAATTGACAATCCTGAACTGGCTAATGAAATAGAGAATAAGATACGTGAAAAGATAAAGGAGGTTCAGGCTTCTTAGCAAATTCATTCTCAGCCAAAAGGCTGATGGTGGTTTAGTGAGTTAAAAGCTGTTTCGCTACAACGAAACGGCTTTTTGCATAATATTAAGAGACAGAAGTCAATCTCAATGTTTAAACATTGTACTTTTGTCTACCAATTTAGTGTACAATTCAAACAGCTGATTTTTTTGCGTTTTAAATTGGAAAAATGAGAAAAAATAAGGGGAGCTGGCGAAAAAAGCTGCTTATAACCGTCCTTATTCTGGCAGTAATTGCTGCGGGCATTTATTGGTATGTCGCTACAGAAAAATTTGCAGATACGAAGGGCCGGCAAGCTGCTTATACAGTAAGCGCTATTGATTTTATCCGTGAGTTCAGAAAAGACGACAGTGCTGCCAATAAGAAGTACCGGGAAAAGATCATTACGGTTAACGGAATAATTTCTGAATTGGAAGCGCCGGACTCGTCAACTCTTAATGTAAAGTTCATTGATACAACAACAGGTGATTACGCAATTTTTGAATTTCAGAAACAACATCTTGCTGAAGCAAAGGCGTTGAAAAAAGGAGATAGTATTTCAATAAAAGGCTCCTGCAGCGGGTTATCTTACAGCGAAGTATTGGGATATTATTATATACCGTTTAAACTAAGCACATTAAATAAATAAAACCACACAATCAAAAAAGTACAAATGAAAAAAGCGATCTTAATCTTGATGTTGGCTACTAGCACAGGCATTCTTTTTGCCCAAAAGAAAACCACCACTTCAGCTACGATATCTTTTGATGCCAGTACATCTCTCGACAATATGCCAAAGGCAAGTAATAAAACGGGAATCGGAGCAATTGATACCCAAACCGGGGCAATAGCTTTTGAAGCCAATGTAAAAAATTTCGTCTTTGCCA
>Ga0137431_1000376_pt1 | contig 17274 bp, 11 predicted proteins | sample EasRivERMZT800_2_FD_104646 | JGI IMG/M metagenome (GOLD analysis project Ga0137431, IMG submission 104646) | Soil microbial communities from meander-bound floodplain in the East River, Colorado, USA - East River MetaG ERMZT800_2 | ecosystem: Environmental > Terrestrial > Soil > Floodplain ... | reverse complement strand
CCGCAACAGGTTAATATTAAACTTTAATATGCCGAAGATCTTTCCCGGCAATGATTTAAAATTCTTTCCTAACAGGACATATTTGAAATTATAGGACTGCAGAAGTTCAGTTTCAAATTCCTTGTTCCGAACAGTAAATAGCACCCTATGCCCGCGTTCCTGAAACGCTTTTGCAAAATTCTTAAACAAGTGTACATGGCCCGGATGGCCTATATCAATTAATACTTTCACGATTTAATATAATTCAATATCTTAAGTCCAATCTTACCAATAAAAAATAATGCTCGATTATTGATCCTTGTGAATCTCCCAAAGCTGACCAGCTCTCCACCAAAAGTGGATTTAAATTCGCGGACTCCGTAATCTTTGCCAGGTTTACCTGCCCCTAAAAAATCAAATTGCTTCAACCCGTTGTTTATTGCGAAATCAATGGGAGCCCAGGTAGCAAGTATACTGGGATGTATACCCTGATGCACTCCATCCTCGCCGGCAATATACCACTCATAGATTGTTTTTTCGCCGTACACAAGGCACATAATGCCGCCAATAATTTCACCTTTGAACTCTACCAGCATGTAAAACCCAAGTTCAGGATGATGATAAAATTGCTCAAAAAATGTCCAGCCCGGTAATGGCTTTTTTACCTTTTCAGCATACATTTTTTTTAGGATACTATAGAATTTCTCTACCTGTTCAAGAGTAACATCCTTTATTATTCGTGCTTCGCCGGCTAAACTCTTCTTTATCTGTCTTCTTTTTCCGGAACTGATTCTCTTGACTGTTTGCTCCTTATCTTCCGTATTAACAATAAAGTTCAATTGCTCGGTATATTTAAACTTATTTTTCGTGAAATAAGACGCGTCGCCATTTAGTGAGAACAGGTTCCTGAATTCAATATAGATACATTCCTTTTTATTCTTCGTAAGAAGTGATTTTAGCATCAAGTCTGTAATTCCGTTATCTGAAATCGCAGTAAGCGGTCCGCCCCATACAATAAGCCGTGAAGAGAATTTGCCCTTTAGATACCCCTTTTCTTTTTGAATCACACCCACAAGAATCCCGCGAATCGAGGCGTCATCAGCAACTGCACTTACAACTACAGGATGGTAGGATGGTATTTTGGAAATGAACCGGTAAAACTGAGGTGTTTGAAAAACATTACCCCTTGGGTGATCCCGGACAAAATCACACCATTTGTCACAATCAATCTGGTCGAAGTCGGTTACTATTCTATACATCAGCTAACACTCCTGTATAATTTGTACAATAAACAAAAAAATGAGCTATACAACCAATAAATCTCCTGAACCACAATTCCAGGTGTATCCATTTCCAGATTTCCTTTGCACAATCAATCTTCCTGTTTAAATGCTCCTGAAACATTTTTTTGGCCCTGTCTGGTGAAATTATCTTCCTGTCATGAAAGGATTGGGAATCGAGGATTTCTGAAACTATTTTTTGAAACGACCTAGTTCTGAACCATTCTGCCTGTGGATTTCCAAAACCAATTTTGTCATTTCGCAACCTGATCTTTTCAGGTAGAATTCCCTTCATTGATTCTCTAAAAAAATGTTTTGTAGTGCCGTTTTTGATTACGTCCGTATACGGCAACGACAATGTCCGCTCCACTAAACGGCAATCAAGAAACGGCTCACGGGCTTCAAGCGAAAACCACATTGAATTGCGGTCTTCCCATTTTAACAGGTGTTCAAGCTTGTATTCAAAATGGTCAATTAGTGCCTCGTGCAAGTTTGCTGAGGAATATAAATTACCCGAAATGGGACTACATTTTTCATGTTGCTCTACAAAATCGTCATTTAAATACCCCTTTTCTGAAACCCGTGCATAGGTGCGTAGTTGTTTAGGCAACAGCAAGTATGCAAATACCTTCAGGGCATACGATGCACGATGTTTTTGAACATATGCAATCATTTCCCTTGTAAGCAGCGGCAAACGGCCATTAGTCAACAGCCCTTTAAAAAAGAAACTGAAGAAATAATGATATCCTGCCAATTGTTCGTCGGCTCCCTGCCCATCAAGCAAGACCACAGCCTTGCCTTTTGCGAGCTCCATAACTTTGAACTGCACATAGGGAGAGGCTGATGGTACCGGTTCAGCATGGGCGTTAACAAATACGCCAAGGTCATTGTAAAGTGTGTCAGCCGTCGGGTTTGTAAAGAACATATCCTTCAATAAGGGACGGTATTCATTAATAAACTCTGATTCATCGCCATACATGCCTTTGCCATAAACAGCCGAAAATGTCTTCAGCCCGGGATTACCATGATCACTTAGAATCACCGAAACTATACTTCCAGAATCAATACCTCCGCTTAGGGAAACCCCCAAGGGCACGTCACTCCGGAGGCGCAAACCAACGGCTGAACTGAATAATTCCCTGAATTCCCCTGCATTTTTAAAAGGGCTTTTCAAATTCGATCGGAGATCGTACCATTTTGTTATAGATATTTTATTACCAATAATCGATAGCTGGCATCCATGCTGAAGTTTTTTGATCCCGGCAAAAAAGGTCGAATCCGTTTGATCTGTCCGGCTGAATACAAGAAAGTCAAAAATACTTTGATTGTCAGGAGTGGGTTTGTGTTCAAGTGCTGATAAAATGGCGGGAATTTCAGATGCAAAAACAAATTTTGTCCCATCTGTGTAATAGTAAAATGGTTTTACTCCAAAACGATCCCGGGCGGCAAATATTGATTTCTCCGTCCTGTTATAAATAGCAAAGGCCCACATCCCATTGAAACGATGCAAACATTTGCTGCCCCATTCCTGGTAAGCATGAAGCAATACTTCTGTATCTGTTCTGGTTCGAAATGAATGCCCCTTTGTTTTTAATTCATCACGAATTTCTATGTAGTTATAAATTTCACCATTAAAAATAAGTACGAGGTTGCCGTCATCGGAAACCATGGGCTGATGACCAGCAGGTGACAGGTCAAGAATGCTTAGCCTCAAAAAGCCCAGTGCGACCGAATCTTCTGAAAAGGTCCCTTCGTCATCGGGGCCGCGATGTTTCATAGCCTTCATCATCGGATAAAGCAGATGTCTACATGCCTTGCTATCATTTAGGTTGATTATTCCGCAGATTCCGCACATAAAATCCCGTTTCGGTTTTTTATTTTTTTGGTTTAGAGAGTCATTATTACTATGTTTTCACTAAAAACCAATTTGATTTTAGATCTTAGTATCAGATGGCTTATTTATCTTATTATCGCTCACAGAAGATCCACTCTGTTTTTGCATCATGCATTTTATCCTATGAGCAAGGTTGCTGGTGAAAATCCGGGCACCTCCCACATTCAGATGCTCAGTGTCAGCGAAGTATTCTGGCTTTGAGGTAAAAGAGGTATCATTCGAATAAATAATAAGCGGAATTCCATTTTTAGATGAATACTCCTTTAAGTATTCAATTTCTGAAGATGCGCTAACCGTGCGACCAAAATTTGGTGGCGTCACAATAAACACCTGGCATCCCCGCTCCTTTAGTTTTCTGACCGTGGTCTCAAAGAGCTCAACAGATTCAGGATTAAGGGGAATTTTTTCTGGTTCGGGTGCCAGTTGACCATTAAACTCGATCGCCAATTTCTTTGCTACGGGCTTCCAGCCTTTCTCGGCAGTATTGCCATCCAACCCATGCACCAAATAAGGACGAAACAAATAATAGAAACTGGAATTGTATTCGTAAAGCCGGGATTTTAACAAGATCCGCTCAAAAGTTGAAGCTTTTTCCAGTATAGGACGTATTGGCGGACAACTTTGGTAATATGGCTTAAGGATGCCTGCATGTTCATAATTGGGTGGTAATTCCAATTCATCTTCGTCCATGTTAAGGACTACAACTTTAGGTGTATATCTTGCCAGGATACCTTCCGCAATAGCCCTAAAATACGGAGGGCCCTGCCCTCCCCTGCCGGCATTCCAGCAACTCATTCCCAATGAATCCTCAATAAGCTGTGGTACATAGTCCATTTCGCCACGTGAACTTCCAATCACAATTACATCTTCTTTACAGGTCATAAGGGAGTACCTGATCTTATAATAACGCCCGTCCGGTGAATGGTCGCGAAACCAGTCCAATACCATTCCCGCAAGTGCGTCGCAGCCATACAGTATCAGCAGAATAAAGAGAACCCGTGTAAAAAATTTTCTCATTTTAAAATGGTTATTAACATTATTACATATTCATTCGCAGGCATGCTCCCACCTCAATAATCAATTTCACCAACAAGATTCTTACCTCACGTTTTTAGCTTTCTCAGTTTAAAATACCCGCCTTATCTATTAGTTTCCTACTGTGTGATGCCTTTAATAGGATGCTGATTCTTATTCAGCAACTTTTGGTACACTTTTTTGATCCGGGCCGCTGTCTGTTTGGCATCGAGACCCAGTTCAACAAGACGTTCCCGTCCTTTTGTACGACCTTTTTTTTCAGCAAACATAAGTGCAAGGGATAGTTTCTCGGCGAAATCTGCGGGATCGAAAGAAGCCATATAACATCCTTCTGTGTTCCCTATTAACCATGCAGTATCGCCAACGTTAGTTACAACCATCGGGCAATTACACGCCATAGCTTCTTTTACCGCATTGGGAGAACCTTCTGAAAAAGAACAAAGCACAAACACATCCACCGAATTGAGGTATTCCACAACCTGGGTATGATTAATATGGAATGGACTGATTAGTTCGATATCTGATCGTCCAAGAATTTCGACTGCCGCAGCCGTCAAACGATAATTTTTGCGGATATCTGCTTTGTCGCCCAGAAATAATATATATCGTTTGTCTGCCTGGAGTCCCAGTTTATCACGGAAGCCGTTCTTGTCAGGTATAAACTGATCAAGCCAGACGCCGTTGGGAATGATCTGGGATATTTTCTTTCTATAAACAATAGATTCAATATTGGCCGATTTACAAATGATAGCATCGACAAGTGGTTGAATAGTCCAGGTTAGATACGTTAGAAAGCGGCTTTTCAACCCGATTTTATTTTCCCCGATGTAGGTACCCGTCGCATCATCTCCCATAAGTGAAAGGACGATGGGCAATCGTGTTCCAGTCAGCACTGCTACCCAACCGCAAAATGAGTAATGAGCATGGACGATGTCGTAGTGATTAACATGAATGTTTTTTTTCAACCGCCTGACGTTTTTGAGATATCCAAGAGCGCCTCTTCCTTTTATTTCAAAGTAATATAGTTCAATGCCTTCAGCAATCAGCGAATCCCCCTGCCTTCGGATGAAGGGAGCAATGTCATAGTGTTTATTATTACCGCTTACCACAAATAGGACTTTCATTAAATGATAGTTTTTTGCCAATATTATCCACCCGGAGAATCGGGGAACAGCGTTAAAACTGAAAGTAGATAAACTGACTGCCATCGAACACGCCAAGTGAGATAATCAAGATCAACATAACCACAATGGTTGCAAAACGGACAAATGCAAAACGGTGGTTTAGTAAACTTACACCTGGGAAATATTCCATTGATAACTCAGCTGAAATAAGTATTACTATACCGAATACAGAAAATGCGAAAATTCCCTTATCACCTATATATAAATTGCTGCCGGGATCTGTGATTATCGTGCGGATAATATGAGATGCATCCTGAATGTTACTTGCCCTGAAAAATATCCAGGCAAAACAGGTAATTGTGAACACAAACAGGATACTCAAAAACTTAGGGCTTTTTGGTATTTTCAGCTGCCTGCAAAGCCGCTCAATTATTTGAAAACTACCATGTATAGCCCCCCATATCACAAAAGTCCAGTTTGCTCCGTGCCAAAGCCCGCTTATAACGAAAGTGGTAAAAAGATTGAAGTAGGTACGAACTCTCCTGCCCTTGTTGCCGCCGAGTGGAATATAGAGATAATCCCTAAACCAGGTTGAAAGCGAAATATGCCACCGGGTCCAAAATTCGCGGAACGATCCGGAAAAATAAGGACGGTTGAAGTTTGCCGACATGTAAAACCCAAACAACAACGCACAGCCAATCGCTATCAGCGAATACCCTGCAAAATCAGCATAAATTTCAAAAGCAAAAAAGATCGTGGCAACAATATATGACCATCCTGTGTGCATATCAACATTTCCGTACACCGCGTCTACGTACAGCGCAAGCCTGTCCCCCACTACTATTTTCATGAAAAATCCGAAGAGCATTAACTTCAAACCTTTGGAAGCAAGTTCATAACTAAACTTCTTAGGGATAAGAAACTGGGGAAGAAAGAAAGAAGCTCGCTGAATAGGCCCCGCTACCATGTGTGGGAAGAATGCAACGAACGTCATAAACGCAATAATATCTTTGACAGGTTCAATCTGGCGCCTGTAAATATCAAAGGCGTAACTCATGGACTGAAACGTATAAAAGCTGATGCCTACCGGTAAAATTATGTTCAGTCCTTTTACATTGATATCCTGTCCGAAAAACGAAAAAGCACCGACAAAACTATCTACAAAAAAATTATAATATTTGAAAAAACCCAGGAACAGCAGGTTCACTACCATACTCAGCATGAAAAAGACCTTCCGTTTGTAATTATTTTCTTCCTTGTACAGAACTCTTCCAACAAAAAAATCCAGAATTGAACTAAACGCCAGCAAAAACAAAAACCGCCAATCCCACCACCCATAAAATATATAGCTCGAAACAAGGAGTAAGTAATTCTGCAACTTCACGCCGTAACGCCCAACAAACCAGTACAGGCCAAATACTATTGGCAGAAAAATTGCAAAATCAAGCGAATTGAAAAGCATGCATCGTCGTTTTGGTTGAAGAAAAAGATTAAAAAAAAGGAAGCATTTTTCTTGCGGGCACTTTCCTCAAATGCTCTCTGATAAATAACAAACAAACAAAAATATTGGTGAGGTTCCGGCATTACATAAGGTCTGCTAGCAGCACTGAATTGATATTCAGCTTTTGCAAATCACTAATGCCTTTTTAGGATCGCTTCAATCCTGGTTACATTTATAAGCTCTGCCCATCTACCATTATCTGTTTTTTAAGGTAACTATTGAAAACTAAAATTGATTTTTGGCCGAGTTGGCTCAAAAAATTTATTGAAAAACCAGGACTGGCTTATGGCGATTAAAAAATCATGTGTATCCTGGTTTGACTGAAATGAATCCTTGAATTTTTTCACATTAAAAATAGCCGGGCAGATTGCCTGCTGCTGAAAGAAATTTTTGTTATAGCCAAAAGCATCAGCAACATTATTGGGATCAACTTCGCGGACAGAAGTTCCCAGCTTCTTATTTAGAAAACTTTTGGTGATTTTCAATTTTCCAGTGAAACTCAAGAGGTCCTCAGGCCTGTATCCCTTTTCCGTTACTACCTTATTGTATGCGGGATAAGTCTTCCGGATCAAATGTGCATAGAGCACTTGCCCCTTGAATCGCTTCAGCGGGTTATTCTCAAAAAAATCAGAGTATACTCCGGCAAGCCCTGTTTTGAAGATTTCCTTTAGAAACTGAATATCCAAAAAAGGGGTCCGGTTGTTCATATAATAAAATTGATTTGACATTTCCGCCCCAAAATATTTCCGGAATACCTCTTCCAGTACAAATAAATAGAATTTTTGATTTTGAGTCATACCCGGTTGTTCATTCTTAAACACAGGCAAATTTGAAATATCTGTCTTCAATTCATCCCACTCCTGCTCCATTTCCAGGCTGTTAATCCAGCCAAACTCCTGCGACTCTTTTATTCGCCGGAGGGCTTCATCAAGAGACCTGGCATTAAACAAATGGTAGAGATTAGAACTTATGACAGCCCCGGCATTATGGGCCGCCCGGAATATTTCGCTTCCAAAGTTGCCGGTGACCAGGTATTTTGATTTTAAACTTAGAGTCTTGCATGCAAAAAGATAATGTGCCCGGGCAAAGCCCGCATTTCCTCCTGAGTTACTAATAAATTGTAAGCCGTCCCCGAGGCTATGATTTACTATATAATCCCTGTCTAGCCGAATCAAATTAAATTTCAATCCAGGTATTGAAGATAGTTTAGCGGCGATCTTAGCATCATCCGAAAACTCGTTCCCAAAGCTATAGGTTTCAAATTTTTTCCGATGATATAAACCGCAACTTACCAGGCTCCTGCTATCAAACCCTCCTGTAAGCGCGTGGATATATGGCTCATCGGGAAAATAATACTTTACGCGGTCAATAAACAGATCCGACATTTCTTCCGTCGATTTGCTCCAGGATTTCGGATGTTGAACAAACCAATCAGGTATTGACGTGTGTTTGATAAACCTGGTGCCCTTCCCGGAAATTTCTAAAATATGCTGTGCCGGTAAAAGTTGAATATTTTTATAAGTGGTCTGATTAAATAATTGATAATAAAATAAAATGTTCTCCAGGATAAATCGTTTGTTCGCCTTGTTCTGACCGGTGACATTTGAAAGTGATCTGCTATCCGTTGAGATATAAATCGCATCATGGGCCTGGCAGTAGTATAATGGCAATATTCCGAACACAGAGCTTGAAACACTGATTGAAAAATTCTTTTTGTCAAATACAATCAGTCGGTAGTGACCACTAATCATCTGCAGGATGCTTGCAAAACGTGATTCCTCGAGGTAATCTTCGATTAACGATTCCTTGTGCTTTTCAAGAATCGGATCACCAATAAGCCATCCGGTTTTGTTTTTGCTTTTGATTGAAATAATACGGGTATGCTTGTTTGAACCAACCGCTATCAGCTGATTTTCCACCCAATTGTATTGATCCTCTTTATCAATAAACAGGATTTCTTCCTTGAATTGATTAATCGAACCGGAATTTATCTTAAGATGAAACTTCATTTGTCCATTGTATAGGTAATCTAAACATCGATCTTTCCATGCCTGACAAGGCTATAGGCCAGCTTTAACTGCTTGTAGGGGAATTGACCCCGGGAGCCTTCAATTTTATACCGCGTTTTAAGCAGGGATAGAAAACGGTTGTTACTGACATGCCACAAACCAATTCTCTCAGGAATGCGATCAATAGTATCCGGAGCTTTTGTCCTGCTACCCTTTGTTGTAGCGAGGTAACCGGCCTTTATAGCAAGCTGATGTGCCTGGTCTGTGTTGTCGCCGTGAGGCCAGCATAAAAACTCAATGGGTATCTCTAATTTTTCTTCGAGAATTCTTTTAGATTCAAGGATCTCGTAGTTGAGGCGCGCCCGGATTTCATCCTCTGTTTCAACTTCCGTAATCAATTCTCCCTCCAATTTATATTTTTCATATAGATCCCACACCTCGTTGAATGCGGTATTGAAAGAGTATTTTCCAAAATCATAATGCTTTAAAGCATACAGACATTCTTCAATGAAAAACTTATTTATTTTTATTCTCTTTGCACTCACCGCAGAAGCTTCCTCGAATAGTGGATAACCATAAGGGATTTGTAATTCGAATGTCTTGTCTGAGATATGATAGGGCTTTAAACGCGGAAACAAATTTCCTACCGGGTACAGGCAATCATTCCCCGGATGATGAAATCCTGTTAATTTATCTGACACGAAGTATTTTGTATGGCTCATTGTATGAGACTGTATATCTATCAGCCCACTTTCTATCATCGTCTTCATTTCGGGCCAGCTTAAGTAGCCTGACTGGGTTATTTCATCAAATGACACTGTTTTCTTCCAATAATCCTCCAGGCTTGGCCGTTGTACTTCCCGTAAATCAACAAATTCCGGGCATACAAATATTGTAGCCTTTATGTTATACTTCTTTAATAAGGGATAGGCCCAAATCCAGTTGTCCAGGAATCCGTCGTCAAATGTTATTACAATGGGCTTTTTAATCAACGGCTGTCTTTGACAACGCATATCCCAATATTCCTTCAGGAATACCGGTTGAAAATTTTCTTTAAAATAACGAAGCTGGTCTTCAAAAAAAGGAAGATCCAATGTTAAAAAATTCCGATTCCAGTTTTTGTTTACCGGGCCGATGCTATGGTAATAAACAACAGGAATATATGGTAAATCGTCATTCACACTCACTGTAAATTTTCCGAAGTGATTTAATATGCCCCTCGACCGAAAATCTTTTTATAAAACTTTCCCTAACACAATTCGTCAGCTTTTCTAGCTGATCCAGCTGAAGTAACTTAAGCAGCACCTGTTCTTTCAAATCTTTTCCTTCTCTCAATACGAATTGAGGATAACCATCGAAGATCTCTTTCATAACCGGTAAGGGCGACGTTATAACGGGGGTTCCGCACAATACACTTTCTATTACCACATTACCAAACGACTCATATTCTGATAAAAACAAAAAAGCATCGGATCTACGATAGACATCTTCAATGTCTTTCCTGAACCCCTTCATTTGGATATAGTCACCTGCTTTCAATTCTGCTATTTGTTGTTGAAGTAAAGGCTTAAGAGAGCCTTCTCCATATATCTCAAACCGCGTCCCTGGTATTTTTTCATGCAGATATGCTGCTGTTTCAATCCATAATGGCAGGTTTTTACCTTTTTCCAATCGGCCACTGTAAATAACCAGGATTTCTCTATTACTTTTAAAAGTCTTGCCTGGGCTAAATCGATTCAAATCAATCGGATTATACAAAACCCGGATGTTAACCCGGGAATTTATTTTCTTTAAGAACTCGTTGCGGCTATACTGGGAATTGGCTACGAGGGTTGTCTTTCCTAATAAAGCAATTTGCCATAAAAATCGGAATATCCATTTTCCGAATCTGTTCTTCCAATAAATCGTACCATGGATGCTGTAGATAATGTTTTTAGCTCCTGCTAATTTAATCAATAACAAAAATACCGGCCCGATATTAAATACATGAAAGACAGATCTCCTGTTTTTGATTGCATACATTAGCGTCTTAAAATACGCAGGTATATTTCTGTTACTTCCGTATTTAATAGTAACGGGCATGTCCTCATAAACACTATGCTTCATATGCCGGCTGCGGATCACAAAGGCAGAGAAAGATCTATCAGGCATGTTCTTAATCACTACTGGCAAAAGCAGTTCAAGACCGCCAGGCCCGGAAGACAAATGCGTAAAATGAATATTTTCAGACATTGGATATTATTAATCTCTTTTTCAATTTATCGCTAAAGGTGATATTTTGAGAACATACTTCACAAATTATTCCTACACTATTAAATTTGACGTCCAACTATTATTTGTCAGCAATAAACTAACCTGCATGAACCAGCCGAGCCTCCCTGTAGGTCAGCCCGGCCATACCCAGAAAGACAGCCTGCGGAAAAATGTCGTTGGGCAATCCATAAAATGCAAACTGCTGACTCGAGCTCGAATGAACGATTATCCATCCCAATAGAAATATTATAAAAACGAGAAACGTGGATGAAAAGGGATTATTTGCGGGAAAGTTAAAGTAGCCGTTTAGCATCTTTTTAATAAAATAAAAAATAAACCCGCACAGCAATAAAATTCCAACTACACCGGCATGCATTAATATGTTCTGATTGCCTACATGAAAATCGTCATTTATGAAGAATCTATCTGAAAATCCATGCCCGAAAACAGGGCTTTCTGACCAGACCTTTATCACCCTCGGACCCCGCTCACTTAGCCGAATCAGGCTTCCCTCTGCTGATAAATCTCCCTCTGCCAAAGAATTTAAAGTCAGTAGCCTGTCAATACTGAATTGTATTTGCGTACTAACCTTTTGGTTTGAAAGTCCAACAAAAACCAAACAAATGAAAAAGAAAGAAAATGCGAAGATCTGCTTAACATTTAGCTTTTGTACAAAGATGAAAAACAAAAAAATAGCAAATCCAATGCTCAGTATATAACCCCTTGTTGCAGACAAGAAAGTAAGCGCAAAAGATACCACGACAATGACGTATAAATAGGTGATCTTAAAAGTCCTTATCTTCTTTAATGCAAGAAAATACAAAGCACCAAATACGCAAAAAAATGTGATAGCCTGATTGTATAATACTCTGAAATTCCTGCCCACTTCTAATTCCGGTCTCATCTCTGCGTCCGGATCATTTAGCAGATTAAAATATTTCTTCGGGTCAAATCCCGTAAACAGCGTATTTAATTGCGCAATAAAGGCGAGCACCAGTACCAGGAAAAGATACCCAAAGAGGTTTTCGTAATCCTTTAGGGTTGTCAGTAAGCGCGGTATTGTATAGAACAGGAGTAATGGCATTAAAATTTTCACCAGCCTGAAATAAATATTCATCTCTTTCGTCAATCCGTTAAAAATCCCAAACAATACCAGGAACAGGGAGTAAAACAACATTCCTTGCAGCCAATTCCCATAAAACTGCCTAGTATTATTTTTTGAAAAATAAACTTTTAGCAGACTTAATATTATATAAAACTGGGCAAGTTCAATACCGGGCAAGCCGGGGATCAATTTAATAACCGTAGTGTAAATCCCCAGGAAACCCATAAACCCATCCGTCGTCACAAAAAAGAAGGCAAGCCAGAATGCTTCGTCTTTGGATTTAAAATAAATTACTAAAAGTAATATATACCAAACTGATGATATTAAGGCTGATGTAAAATAGGTAACCAATACGGTAACTACAACAAAAAATAAAAACCTGAAATATTTTTTTAACGGTGAAAATTTTACCATTGCCACAAAAGCATTAACTATAAATTTTACTGTCAGGGGATGACTGACACCTGGGTTTTCCGCCTAAGATTTGTTATCTGAAATCGGGGTGCGCCAAAGTAATTTGTGCTTTCTGGATGAACTCGCCTTATCATCCAATTTCGTATAGGGGTTTTTGTTCCCGTACCGGTAACCGTTGTAGCCATAACTGGTCCAATAATCCAGGCCAGGTACTTTCTTTATTGTAATACCATTAAAGATGAGATGTATGTTGGGCATACTACCTGTTGCGTTCAAATCATTGACGAATTTCAGGAAACCATGATGGGCATAATTCTGCCTTATTACATAAAGAGATAAATTGGCATAAGGAGCCAATATTTTAGTATCAGAAACCATTCCAATAGCCGGACTGTCAATAATGATATAGTCAAATTCGTTTTTCAGGTATTCTATCAACCCCGGGAGTTTGCCATTTAATATAAGTTCTGCAGGGTTAGTAAGGAATGTACCTGCGGGAACTACCCGAAGATTCGGAATCTTATACGGATGGCAGATTTCCTTAAGCGCAACATGTCCCTGGAAATAATCAGTAATTCCTTCTTTAAGTGTAACGCCAAGACACTCACATATTTTTGGTTTGTATAAGTCAAATTCTACCAAAGCCGTCCTTTTTCCCGAATAGGCCAGGCTTACCGCCAGGTTGATTGATACAAAACTTTTACCTTCACCGGGTATCGAAGATGTCATCAGTAATACCCGCCCTTTTTCTTCAGATTGAAGAATAGAGTTGATATTGGCCCTAAGTTCCCGAAATTGTTCCGCTATTAATGTCCGGCTTTCCGCACCAATTACTATCCCGTTGGCGTTGCCCGAAGTATCTAAAATAATTTCCCCGATTACGGGAACCTTGGTATACTGCTCAATTTCGGATCTGTATAATATCCTGCTGCTGGCGAATTCTTTCTTATACACCCATAAACCCGAAACCAACAAAGCTGCAAATACACCATACAGGTAAATAAGCAATGCTTTTGGTTTAACTAAGCCATAACCAACAGGTTGTTCAATAACGCGGTAACTTGGTGCAATAGCAGCGGCCGCAATTGCTGTCTCTTCGCGTTTACGCAACAAGAAAGTGTATAGATCATTTTTGATACCCTGGTCGCGGGTAATATTCATTAATGTCCTTTCCTTTTCAGGAATACTTCTCAACGATCTGTTATAGTTGTCATTGTTTGCCAGCAGTGCCCTGCGTGAGGTTTGAAGAGATGTGGTCAGATTCCTAATACTCTCCAGGATACTATTTCTTCGCTTTTCAATTCGCTCCTTTAAAATTATTACCTGGGAGTTCTTTTCTCCTGACAAACGTTCCAGTTTCTCAAGGTCAAACTCATCCTGGAATAGCTGGCTCAGCAGTGTCACCAATACCTGGTCCGACAGGCCGAGCGTGGCCGGCGCTGAGTTAGCTGATTGGTTGCGCTTAGTTAAATAACTTTCTACCTCCTGTAATACATTTAATTGAACGTCAATTTCACTTAAGCGCTGGTCATTTTCCTTTACCTGGCCGAGGTATATTTGTCCTTCATTGGCAAGATCGGTAATGCCGCCCCGTGATTTATAGTCCCGCAGGGATGTTTCCACGCTTTTCAAATCTGTTGAAACAAGCCGAAGCCTATCGTCAATAAAATCTAATGTATTTTCAAGCAATTTTCTCTTGTCAACCTGATCGGACTCTCCATAAACATCAATAATGGTATTAAGTATACTTTCAGCACGTTCCGGAATTTCATCAATTATATTCAGTTCAAGTATGGACGATTGTTTACTCAACTGAGAAACACTAAGTCTTTCTTTCAATTGCTCGGTCAAAGCTGAAAGAGGTAAAATTTTTAGATGAAGAGTCTTGTTATCCGGAATTGTTGTATCAATAATATTCCACCTTACCTTACCCAGTCGGACGTTAACTACCGAATCTGCGGGGTATGCGATACCATCAAACTCAACCTCGTTTTTTGAGGCAATAATTTTAACACGACCTACTATTTCTTCCTTAATTGATGCAGGTGATAATAATTCAATACTAAGAGGAGAATTTAAAAGCTGGGCATTAGGCTTAAACGTTCCATCTTCGGAATATTGTATATTCAGTTGTAATTTATTTGCAACATCAGCCAGCAGAGCATTTGACCGGATGATTTCAATTTGTTTTTCAACCTCCGACAATTTAGCCTGCTCATCCTGATTTGCGGATGAAACGTTCAGGTTATTATCTTTTTCCTGTGAATCATCATTCACCACAACCTGGGCTTGTGCTCCATAATAACGAGTGGCATTTCGCATATAAAAAAAAGAGACACCAATTCCTACGATCAACGCTATCAATATAAAGCGCCAATAGGGCCATACCCGAAACAACAAACTGGAAAAATTTTGTTTGTTCTCCTGGTTGAGAGAATCGAAATGATTATGGGTTGCTGTAATAGGCATCTAGTTTTGATTTAATGCGATTATGGATATCACTAATGACAGAAGTCCTGCTGTCAAACCCAGGTACTCAGGAAAACGCTCCCGTTGGATTGAGCTTGCCTTCGATGACTCGACATATACAACATCATTTGTTTTGAGATAATAGTAGGGCGAATTAAAAAGAACCTTTGACGTCAGATCTATCCGGCCAAATGTTCTTTTCCCATTTTCCTCCCTGACAACAAGAATATTTTCCCTTTTTCCAAATATAGTTAGATCTCCGGCCAGTCCTAAAGCCTCAAGAACCGTAACCCTTTCGGTCGGTAAACTAAAACTTCCGGGAGCCTGAACCGCACCCATAACGGTGATCCGGTAATTCAGAAAACGGACATTTACCACCGGATTTTTGGTATACTCCTTCATCCTTTCTGTGATATAATTTTCCAATTGCAGTCGGCTTAAGCCTTCTGCTTTTACTTTATCCAGGTAGGGAAGCTTAATCGTACCGTCTCCCTCTACAAGATATCCCATTACCGGTGCGTTGGAGCTCCCTACAACCGGAGTTATATTGCTTCCCTGAATAATTCCGCTTGCTGAATTCAGCAATACCAGGTCTTCCATGTTTGTACCTCCCACCGTGATCCATAGCTGATCATTCTTTTGAATGGGAGTTTCGAAGAGGTTTACAGCCCCTTTCAAACCGGCTGTTGAAGTGTCAACGATGTCTCTCATATAGGCCATTTTATTTGGACCTGTACAAGAAACTAAATTGAAGGCCAGGACAGCAAAAATAATTAGTGGGAAAAAATTACTCAAATAAATACGACACCGCGATTTATTTCCTGAATTCCTGTCATTCGGTTTATACCCACCCGGGATTAATAATAATTGCATCATGCCAGTGAATTTGTTTTAAAAGTAATCAAATCTCAAAATAACGATTCCCGATAAATAGGTTCCGTTTCTTAATATGATACCAGTGCAGATCGTGACTCAGATTGTCAATCATATCTTCCGAACATAGCTTCGCTATCCTGAGTCCCATAGTGAGAAAGAACAGGCTATGTATTTGCCTTTATAAAATCACTTATACCTCCGTTCCCACGGGGGTACTCTGTTTATCGGATTGTACTGATAATATTGTTCGTTACCGGACAATACTATCCTTATCAAATTTTCTGACTCAACAAAACAACAATCCGCTTACATTAATCAATGAAATCACGATTAGGCTAAAGTGAAGATATTGGGGTAAATGGTGGCCTGATAAGGATTGGATAATCAAACAAAAGTAGTGCTAAAAAATTCAAATTAGCTTAAATTCTAATGCAAAAAAAATTCTTTTTTATATAGGAAATTTACGTGCCATTTTTTTTGATTTAGACTATTTTTTTCCTCCGGTTAGTATGATGGCTTACAATTAGTTAATTAGTTAAATATCCAAAGTGAGAAAAACATCTCCCGATAATCGTAAATGCGTCGCCCTATTTGTTTCAAATAAATTTGTACATTAGTTACGAATACCTATGTTCTGGTAGTCTTTGCCGGCTCCGGAGGGCATCAAAAATCTACAGCTAAATCTTTTTCAGGGCAATCATGAAGCCTTGAACAAATCGCCCGGGAGAATTTACGAAATTTTAGTCCATTGCAGGTCATCCTCAGAGGGTGAAGACATACTAATGATAAAGAGCCAACGTCATAAAAATTTACTTATAAGCTTCCAGAAAACCTGGCCGACATCGTTTCTGCTGTCAGCATTTTTTTCCTTTCTGCTTTTCTTTTGCTTACAACAATGTACTACCAATGACGGCGCCCCCGTTATCCTGGTGTTTAATAAAACAGAAGGTTATTTCCATGAAAGCACGCAAGCGGGAGTAGAGGCTCTTCGGCTTCGATGTCGTGATAATAACATCAAAATGGTTATTACCGATGAGGGAGAAAAATTTACAGAAGATAATTTGCGAAAATATGCTGCGGTAGTTTTTCTAAACACAGCGGGTGATGTACTCAATCCAGAACAGGAAAAAGCACTTGAAAACTATATTCATGCCGGCGGAGGGTTTTTGGGAATACATACTGCCATAGATACCGAACACGGCTGGGACTGGTACGGAAAACTAATAGGGGCCCGTTTTGAATCTCAAACCGAGATAGTAGAAGCTACTTTAAAAGTCGATGATCGAAATCATCCGTCGTCACAATTCATTCCCGATTCGCATAGAAGTAAAGATG
>Ga0137431_1000374_pt1 | contig 17285 bp, 22 predicted proteins | sample EasRivERMZT800_2_FD_104646 | JGI IMG/M metagenome (GOLD analysis project Ga0137431, IMG submission 104646) | Soil microbial communities from meander-bound floodplain in the East River, Colorado, USA - East River MetaG ERMZT800_2 | ecosystem: Environmental > Terrestrial > Soil > Floodplain ... | reverse complement strand
TTTAGCACCTGTGGTTTCCATGGCCGCATCCAGTGTAGCTAACCCCTGTGGTGTATCCAACTTGATGAAGTGTTCTGTCCACAAGTACGGCTCGTATAGTTGCCTGCCCTCAACTTGCATCTTCTTGATGCGTACTTGTAGCATTCTATGGCTGAGCTCTATCTGCAAGTATAGGGCCGTGGTGCCCTGCGTCTCGAACCCCAACCAAGGGGTCCCATTAGCTAGACAAAGCGCAAGTCTCGCTGCCACCAGTGACTTGTAGCTCTTGTACCTACCATAGATAACAGCTCGGGTTTGTTCGTAGAGTAGTCCACCACCAATTAGCTCTACAGCTGCTGGTGGATTCCAGGCTAGAAAGTCCCCAAGCTTTTGTGGCTCCAACTAGTCGTAGCCCCCGCCATTGAACACTACGAAAGTAGGCTTGTTAATGTCAAGTATAGTGGTGGGCTCTTCTTGTAGTGCCTCAGCTCCAGTAATGTCCCTACCACGACCCCCACCATAGGCTCTGTCTTTATCTGACCACTCTTCACTGTTCATAGCTATTTCACGAGCCTGCTCTACACTTTCAGCTAACACTACTAGTGTGCCATCATCATGATAGCCACAACTAATATTGCTGTTCTCCCATATGTAAAGTTTCACTACCCTGTCATCCTCAGTTGTGTGAACTTGCGTCTCCACCTTAGCACCGTTACCCTATCTACATCGAGCTTCTCGCTGACCTCATCAAGTGTGCCCTCCCATACCATGTCCTCTACGTGTCTACCAAACTTCTCCTCCACGTACCTCATCAGCGTGGTCTTAGCCCCATCCTCGTTAGGCATCCTCGTAGTGAGGCCACCGCCTGCCTTGGGGTAGAGCTTCTCCTTACCAAGTATTCGCCGGCGTATGTCAGCAGCGCTGAGCGTCACTTGTACCTCCTATGGTGCAGCCAAAGGCCACAATAAAGATGACTCATTTAGTAATGTCTCTAGACACTGGATAGCATTCATCCTAGCTGGAAATGTCTTGTGGTGCCAGCCTTGCACTGTGATAGGGGCGTCCCCACCTATAACATTATGGTAGATATACATTTGGGTAAGCTCAGGCTCAAACTTAAACCTAATCTCAGTGACTTCGACTTGTGCGTTTGCCAACTACTACTCCTTATACTACAACCATTACAACTAGCACTAGTAGCATCACCAACACTGCTTTGTCACCAATACCCACTGCTACCTCCAGTTATAGGCACAGGTGGTAGTCAGAGCCCAGCATCCCTGCTGAGGGCAGGCACAAGCGGGGCGGGGAGCCCTCGCACGTCACCCTTTGCTCTGACTACCCCTGTGACTAAAACTTTGGCCAGTGGATAACCAGCGATGGTGAGACTATAACTTGATGATTACCTAAGTGTAGGTGCTCCAGTTGACACTCCATGGTCAGCGTTGTGGACTGGCCATTAGCTGTCTTGAACTCAATAGTCTGTGCGTCTAGACAGAATACCTGATTCACTGCTTCTCCTGTGTAGGTGCCGCCACTTGGGCTAGGTAGGCCGCTAAAGCGGCGCGTAGGGTTCGTAGGTTTGGTTGACGCACGTACACCGGGTCGCGGACTACGTTTGTGCTCTTTGCCACCTGTTGCGCCGCTTCAACTAACTCCCGCAGCGCCTCGTCGCGCGCCCCCTGTGCTCCCCGCTCGTCGGCCCACTCGACGCCTGCACGGAACGCCTTATCCAACATATCCTCGAAAAAACGCTCGCTCTCGTTTGGAACGTTGCGTATGGCATATGCCCACGCATCGACAGTGAGCCTCTCCTCACGCGCAGCCTCGTTGTCGTTCATGCTTCCTCCGTAGCCCATCAGTAACGAGACTCGGCTGTCGGCCCTGCTAAGTCCGCACCCCTATGCAACCCCATCGCGGGACGCGCCCTACCATTGCCTGCTCAATGACGCGCAATCGATGATCTCCAACGACTTGATTTCTGTGTACCCATCATTGAAATCCGCCGTGTAGCACACGCCAGAGATATCGCGAACAATGAACCGTAAATCCCTCGCGGACACTGGACGATCACCGACAACGAACCGCTCGACGCCATCACCACACCCCGCCGCAAGAAGCGCCACAACCACTAGTGGAACGATCCACTTCGGTAATCTTGTTGCCAAACGTCATCCCCTTCTTCAGCCAAGGTGGTTGGACTCTCGTACCTGAATTGTGACTGCCGCAATGAGGGCGTCCACGGCTCCTTCGAATGCCATGCGCGACTCAGACGCGATATCCGAATGTCGGTGTATCGAAGCGGCAATGTTCACCGCCTCGCGCGCCTCTGCAACCGACTGCGGCTCGGGTTCGGCTGCACGTTCGGCTCGAATGTCTGCGCTGTAGTCAGCGAGGTGATCGGCGAGCCCGCATGTGCAGGCGTTGTTCTCGGGCGGCGCTGCGTGGCAGCCTGTCGCGTGATAGTGCGTCGTGAGATGGAAGTACGCTTCACCCACCTCAGCGGGCGCGCCCTGCTCGGCTTCAACGACTGCTAGGGCAGCGACCGCCGCGTCGTAGGCTTGCCAGTCGGCTACATCGACGTGCCCATGGGTGATCGCGCGGATGAGGTTCGCTCGCTCGCTCTCGATCAGTGCCTCGCGGTCTGTCATAGCTTACTCCTAGTTTGTGGTAGGGCAGGGTGGACTTGAACCACCGACCACCAGTTTATAAGACTGGAGCTCTAACCACTGAGCTACTGCCCCTTCAAAAGTAGTTCGGCCCCCACAAGTCTACCAGCACCCCCAAAACGGGACCAGTAGAACTCTCCTGCCTCCCCGTGTCGCTTCGCCTACAATCTACCCATCCGCAGCGAAACCCTGCGCCATTCGACGGATGATTGCCATCTCTGCTAATGAAGCGACTCCCACAACTACTAGCTACGTAGTAGGTGGCCCTTACTTGCATTCTTCATATGTTGACGAGGGTCCTGGTCCAGGTTGGGGTCACTACGGGGTACATCAGTGTAGATAGTGCTACCACCCTTGATAGCATAACTACCAGTACTATAGTACCAGTCGAAGTAGGCATCCACTACTTCAGGGAAAGCTAGGTGCAGCTTATTCCTGTTCTCGTCATCGGCCTTAGCCACTAGCCTCAACAGTTGAGCTGTGAACCAGTCGCCCTCACCATTGAGTATGTCTTGCACATGGGCTACATCATAGCTACTCAGCATCTACTAAGCCCCTTAGAGTTCCATAGCCCTCACAACGAGCACAGGAAGCTGGTGAACCGTTATCACGCTTAAACACTGAGTCTAACCCTGTACCCCTACATAAAGAACATTGCACAATAATAAACTTACTCAGCATGTACACTCCCCCTATCCACTAGTACTCCCACATAGCCCAACTCACATGGACCCTCAACATACCTACAGTGTGGCTGGTACACCTCACCGGGCTCACCACTAGGTGTGTGGGCGAAGTGCTCACTAACATACTCCACACCACCCTCTACCCAGCGTACTCGTATGCCTACACGGTCACCCCGATAGACAGTTGAGTAGTGCTCTTCCCTAGTAGTCATACTCTCGTGTCACCATACGCTCAATGGCCTGTTGGCGCTTAGTCTCATCTCGAGTCAGCTGAGCAATAGCTGCACCATTCGCAGGTACTCTACCCCTGCCCCCACAGTTACCGCACTGACCCTCACCGTAGCTATCTCGGTGTCCACCAGTACCAAAGCAGTCTTCACACTGGTCCCATTCAGCTGCCATTAGTAGTCATACTCCTCATCACACTGCCACAACCTCATCAGCCACATTGCTTCCTCATCCTGGAGTAGCAGTACCCCATCACTATCATAGACCCAGTTTTGGTACTCCTGCCAGCTCATTTGTCGTAGCCAATAGTCTACCACCTGTCACCTCCTGCTATCATCACCGCTGTTTGTCCCACCATCCACAGCATAGCCGTGACTATGAGCAGTGCTACTAACCACCTACGCATCAGCTAGCATCCGCTCGTGAATAGGTCGCATGATGGCCTGAATCTCATTCAGCACAACCGTAGCGTCAGCGAATTCAGCGTCCGCACCCTGACCCCTTGCCCTGTGGAACTGTTGCCAGTCAGGTGAGCCATCGTCTACCTCTTTGGCTACCTGTGTGCGCCAGTCAAATGCCTCAGACCAGTCTGTATAGACTAGTGCAGCTATTACATGTAGTGTGGCTTCAGTCAACTCAACCTGCAACTACGATGCTCCTTTACCTTGGACTCGTCAGCACCAGCATAACTGGTGAGCCCGCTAGGGTTTCGTCCTGTGGAAGTATCATTAGCATAACATATGGCGGTCGCAAGTGCAACCATAATTGGTAATGTGAAATCCATCATTTACGTTTATGTGCGTTATACACACCTGACACATATGTTCAGGTTACTGAGCGGTACGCAATTAGCTAAATTGAGTAGTATAGGGCCTTGTTAAGGGCCCTATTGCTACTACCAGTTAGCGCTACTGGACTGCGATAAGGTTGCCTTCTACCTTCTTCATGAGACTAACTGTGTGGCCAGCTTCGCCGAGCTTCTTGAGTAGCGACTTCACCGATGCATCAAAGCCGCCACCTTTTGCCCGCCGCTCCCACATAGCGACAGTTGCCTCAGCTCCAAACACCTCTTCGTGGTACTTATTGAGCAGTTCGCGGCTAGTAAACTCAGCGCCATCCACTACGTGAACCAGCCTACCTGAAGTACCACCTCCACTACCACCACTAGCGCGGGGTGCTTTTGGCTCCCCTATGGTGCGAATAGCCACGGCTAAGGCCCCATTTGAGTCAGTAATAACCGTGAAACCAGTTACCCCAAGCGCCTGAGCCGCAGTAAACGATTCGCTGGCAATTAGCGAATCCACCGCCGCCTTGAGGGTAGCTGATGCCATATTGCGCTCTTCAGCGCGAGACTCATATTCCAGCCGCATAACCGCACTATTGGCCTTAGCCAGTATCGCCTCAGCGTCAATAACGGCCTTGCTGGTAGCCAGCGCCTCCGCCATCCGCTTTCGGGTCACATGCTCCTCAAATGTCGCCGTAGCCTCGGCCAAAGTGGCCTGTGCCGCAGCTACCTTTTCGCGAGCTTCATCGACCGTAACCATTACCTGACCTCCATGACTACCACCCGCCACTGGTTGTTAGTGGCTTTTTGGTGTAATGCCATGGTACCACGTGCGCGGGGGAATAGTCCAAACATATGTTCGAGTTGTGTTGCAACATTGTATGAGCCGTGTCTCAGTACATAACGGGTGAATGAACGTTCATTTGTGCTTGCCGGGTGTGAGCTAATCGCAGGTACCTTCCCCACACAACCCCAGCTACGTACCCCCCGTACCCCACTAACCTATCGTACGCAGCTCACCTTACCCCTACCCCCACTTGACGTAAGGCTTGGGCTTTTATTCTAGTTGTATAACCTGGCTGGACACTCACACAATTTTTAGCTTTTTACTAACTGACTACACATTTGTTATATTACTAGCATGACAGCAGCTAGGTAGTAACTTGACTGCAGCTCCACTAGGTTCACAAATCCTCCAGTAGATTACCCGGCTCATCCCGGCCCCGATAAACGCAGATAGTTGTCATAAGAGCCATAAAGTTACTCTCAGCCTCCCAATAGTACACATCCCCGACTACTGGTTCAGGAAAGATGTAGTTCCCTGACCCCCAACTAATAGCCCATAGTAGACCCTGGTGTATATCTAGTATAGGCGGCATCTCAGCATCATAAGCTACTATAGAGACTAATAGTTGTCTCACTTAGGCCATACCCACCGCGCACCTCGACTCAGCACCACACAAGCACATGGTCTACCCTGCTTATCTACCCCATGACAGGTTGCCCGCCAGTCTAAATCATACTGCATACGACGCCTACGTAACTGTTTAAGTGGCTGGTGTTGAGTAGCACTATGTCTACATGCACAGTACTCATTTAAGCTTTCAATCACCCCTCAAGTTCCTTGTCGTCCTCATCGTCACCCCGGATGCTGGACTTGTAGTAACTGTCAGGCTGCATAACACGTACCATTATGTCATTGCACTCATTGCTGCATATCAGTAGTGGATTGAAGTCTTTACTACGTTCTTCTATATCAGCTGGTAGCTCACTGTTTCCACAAATAAAGCACCTAGACTGATATTCAAATCGACCCTCTTTGGCAGTCTGTATGCGAGTAGTATACCAAGCGTGATTATAGCGTGTGTGGGGCGTGATTACAGGAGTATTATTAAGAGCAATATAACTAACTGTATTGCCCTTTGCTATTTCATCCCATAGTGGCATCTTACCCACCCAGGACTTCATTTTGGAACTAGCCACAGGTATGCCAGGAGTTAATTTTTCTATTTCAACTAGGCGCTCTTGTATACGTCTAACACTACTAATATATTTATCGGTGTTATTGGCAGCCTGTGCAGCTAGAGCTGCAATTCTATCCCTAGTAATATACTGTAGAAGTCGTCTACGAGTGGTACGAACACCCTCATCCAAGTTTACCAGTGGACGATTAGCTGTAACCTTACGCAAACTCGTTCGATACTTCCTGTGGGATTCTATACGCCAGTCCAATAGCGTGGAAAAACAGTTAACGTGGGTACTCCAGCGTAAGTAGCCATCTTTGGTCTTCCAAGCTATAGCAACCATATCAGTACCAGGAGCTATGTCGCCCCCTTCAGCACAGGTTTTATTCCAGCACTTGTGTTGTCTATTGGTCCTAGTAGCAGTGATAGTCCCAAGGTGCATGTAATGATCCCTTCTATACAGTTATATTGTACCATGGTCGTCAATGCAACAAATGTTCCGCACACCTGTTCTATTACATTATGACCATTGATTTATATAAAATGGGTAGTATGTAACAGAGAGTAACCTTGCTAGGTAGAATTACGGGAAGTCATGATGTATCGTTACATCTAACCGTTTCCTAAGGTAAATGTTACACCAAATTACATCTTCTCTATTTTATATAATACAACGCCTATAAAGTAATTAGCTCACCTGCACTATACTATAGGCATACCGTGCCCTGCATGGATGATGAGGTAACAGCCATTGAGCAGGTACTAGACCAGGACGAGTCAGACCGCCTCATGACCTCGTTGATGGCCAGGATACCTGTAGGTAGTGGCAGTGACAAACAGCAACGCTACCTAGCCTACAGGTCTACTGGATTTAGCATCTCCCAAAGTGCCCAGCTTTGTGGTGTACGAGTCAGCACCATTAGAGCTTGGCGCAAACTCAACCCCCTGTTCAGGCGCATGGAGGATGAGTACCTACCACAGCTGCAACAGCAGGTAGGCAACGAAGTACTCAGGATGGAGTACCTGAGGAATATGCGACTGCTACTTGCCAAAGACGCCCAACTACTCATGAACTTCTTTGTGGAGCCTGAGTCCCTTAGTGAGCGTGAGTGGGACTACGTCAAATCAGTGCGTAAGCACTACACGCCAACTGACCTACTGGCACTTGAGAAAATCCTCCACCCTGAAAAGGACCGTGGACAGGTCACTGTCAAGCTCGTGTGGGGCAGTGGTACCCGCGAGGAAACCGTTGAGGGCACCTACCGTGAAGATGATGAGGACGAGTAGTGGCTACAGCTACTGCCATCCAGGTAGAGCTACCCCCACTACACAAGGGTAGGGATGGCAACGGCGGACAGCTAGAGATAGTACGCAGCAAGGCTCGCTTCAAGGTAGTAGTCTGTGGTAGACGCTGGGGCAAAACTACCCTTGGCGTGTTCATGTGTCTAGAGACTAGTTTGCAGGGTGGCCGTACCTGGTGGGTAGCCCCAACTTACCCTGTAGCTAACATAGGCTGGAGACTGCTCAAGGCACTAGTCAAGCAGATACCCCAGTGTGAGGTCCACGAAGCCGACAGGTATGTAGAGCTACCTGGTGGGGGCGAGGTATGGATTAAAAGTGCTGACAACCCTGATGGCCTTCGTGGTGAAGGTCTAGATGGTGTCGTACTGGATGAGGTAGCCCAAATCAGGGAGACTGCCTGGCAGGAAGCCCTACGACCTGCTCTAGCTGACAAAAAAGGTTGGGCACTGTTCATAGGCACACCCAAGGGTAAAAACTGGGTGTGGAGGCTGTTTCAGCGTGGACAGCGCAGTGCTAACTGGGAGTCCTGGCGTAGGCCCACTATTGACAACCCCTATATAGACCCTGATGAGATTGAGCAGGCTAGGGCTGACGCCATTAGCGAGGCAGTATTCAAGCAGGAGTACGAGGCTGACTTTGGAGCCAGCCAACTCCAAGTCTACCCTGACTTTGATAGGTACTTGCACCAGTGGAAGCGCCCCATACCCCAGTTCGAGATGTTCTACGGTGGGCTAGACTTTGCAGGCGACACTATAGGCGCACATAAAAGTGCAGGTATAGTCAGTGGTATGACCACTACTGGTATCATGGTGGCACTAGCTGAGTTCAAACAAAGCGGCGTTAATGTTACTGAGCGCCAACTTGAGTGGGTAGCCACCCAGGAAAAAGTATTAAGGTTGATGCAAACCAGGCTCAACCATAGACCAGCTGGTTTCCACTGGCGAGCCGATAAGTCGCAATCAGCCTTCATTGCGCTAACTCGTGCCATGGGCTACAACATAGTCAAAACTAAGGGTGGCACCGACAGCGTGCAAAATGGCGTCAACCTGGTTCAACGTAGGCTCACCTTTCGTGGTGATGGCTGGGCAAGACTCTACTACTTGCCTGACTTGCACTACTTCCCCGACGATATGGAAGCTTACCACTATGCTGACATCAAGGACCCCGACGATGTACAAAGCAAGAACCCGCTCAAGGTTAACGACGACTTGATAGATGCTACCCGCTACATGATAGAGGGCGCTGACCAGGGCACTATTGGTGACCCCCACGAGATCTACAAGAACCAACTAGCAACGGTGGCCTAAACTAGTGCAAGTTAATGCTGCTGGGGGTTTGGGGTGTAACCCCATAAGGTATATATGACTAACTACTACTCTAACATACCTACCAATGCTGAGTTTCGTGAGGGTGTGCAGTTTGTAGTAGAGCACTGGCGACGCCGCAACTCATACATAGATAGTATGCGGCAAATGCTAGAGGGGCTCAATCCCATCCAGGCCCCAGTTGCCACCCAGTACAAAATCCAGACCATGCACATGTACTTTTTAAGCAGTTTGGCTAATGAAAAGTCAGCCAGGTTCTTACACCAGCCTTCAATTCAAGTAATACCAGCTGACAGCTCCATAGAAAGTCGCAAAAAGTCCTCCAAACTTGAGAAGGCCCTTGAAGCTGCCTTTTACGAGATGGAGCGCAACGGTGACGGCGATGTGTGGAGTAGAATAGTATTCGATGCGATATGCTTTGACCAAGGTGTAGAGCGTATAGAGCGGGCCCCAGCGGCGTTTTGGCCTGAAGCAACCCTACTTCAGCCAGATGGCACCCCAATACACATATTTGAGGATAAAGAAGAGCTCGACAACTACAAAAAGCTCAAGGGTCTACCGCTTCGCACTAACTATGTAGCCCCAGATGCCTTCTACCCCATTTATGAGGGGCCTAATATAGTTGAAGCCTATGAAGTAGAGTACAGGTCACTGCGCAGCGTACAAAGGAATGCCTTATTTAGGGGCAGTGAAGGCCTAAGTCGCTATCGAGACGTAGACTCGTCAATGCTACTACGTACTGTAGTGCCTATTGTCCACTACACGAATCACCAAGTCCACGCTTACTACATGATGAGCCCCGTAGAAAATTATAGTGCGGGTATGCAGCTAGAACCCGACAAACTTACCAGTGGTGAGCCCTCACTACTACACAGTTATGAGCACAAGCTTGGTCGTGTGCCTTACAATGTAGTAGCGGGTAGGTTTGGTGGCTGGAAAACCAGTGACAATCGCATTGAGGGCATCAATAAGGGCATAATGGAGCTTAACCAAAAAGCTGATGAGGTAGGTAGCCAGATGCTTACCTACATACGAGCTACCCACTGGCCCACCAGCGTATTCAAGGTGAACCCCGAGCTACGCGGCTATGGAGCTGGCAACAGTACCCCACAAGCCCCAGTTGCCCAAGAAGGCCAAAATATAACCATGTTCACAGGCGAGGAACTCTCGCCACTGTTTGACGCTACTGACGACCCCCAAGTCATGTGGATGATGGACCAGCTGAAGGAGCAAATAGGTGCACTAGGGGGCAGCCCCACACTATTTGGCCAAAGGCAGCCTGGTGTCGAAACTGGCTATCATGCTAACCTACAGATTACTCAAAGTGAGCACCTTGATGAGAAGATAGAGCAGCACTTGTCTCAGGGTGCCATCCAGCGTGCTACCATTATGCTACAACACGTCAGGGCCATGAAGCAAAGCGTTTGGTGTCACATAGTCTACGATGAGCGTGACGGCCAAAAGCGGGGTGAGTATGTGGAACTGGACCCCGAGGACCTTGTACCGCTACCAAGACTCGATGCGTCTGTACGTCGTCCTCGTCCTGTTGACTTCGCCGCTAGTATTAGAAGTGCTAGGGAAGCCTCTGACGACCGTGGGGGTAAGGGTCCACTTCTTAGTGACGATACTATTCGTAGTGATATCCTTGGTAGGTCTGCTCCTGACGAGGAAGAGTACAAGATAATGGTGGGCGAGGAAAAGGTCAAGCTACGTCAAAGTGGCTTGATGAGTACCCTGATAGCGCAGCGGCTCAACCTCAAAGCTGCCCAGGCCAGTGCCCCTAGTACTGTAGACCCAGCAGCTGTTGACCCCGCTATCCAACAGGCCATGGCCCTAGTCCAGCAGCCTGCACAAGCAGCTGGTGGTGGGGTCCCCATGCAGACGGGGATGCCTACTGGCCAAAGTCAACCTGAAGCCAACGCAGGCTATGCATCAGCTAGTAATGGAGTACTAGTCTAATGCCATTAGGTCTACTTATAGTCCTCACAGTAGCCGCTATTATGTTCACAGCACTACTGCCCAAGTTACCCGGTGACCCACAGTTCAAGTCCCTTGCAGTATGGGCTATTATCTTTGTCTTTGTGATACTGTGGCTAGTGTTCCTGCTCAACTTCATTGGTATTCCTACTGGTGGAGTCGGCAGAAGCGTGAATCAGTAGTATAAGGAGGAGGCCCCACGTAGAAGTCCGCATTGACACACTAAATATCTACATCACTGATGGTGTTGAAGAGCTCAGGGAAGGTTTACGAATGACTAACGAAACAGTAGAGCAGACTGTCGCACGCCTGGAGGCTGTCTCTGCTCGTGTAGACGAGATTGATGGCGATATACTGGAGTTGCAGCAGCTTGTTCAGAACACTAATGATGTTCCTGCGGCAGTGACAGATGCTATCAATGCACTTGCTGGTAAGGTGAATACAGCAGCCGACCGAGTGCCAGAACCAACTGAGCCACCTGCTGAGCCTCCCGTCTAGGTAGTCGCCCTCTCTAAGGACTCAATATGAGCTATGTTGACGATATGGAGAGGGCCGTTGAGGAAGTCAGCGACTGGGCCCTAGAACAAGTAGAATTAGTGCTTGCCACCCTCGCCCCTGATGGTCGCCCGTTTGGGATGGAGGAACTACCACTAGAGGCCCAGGCCGCTGACTACATGAGCCTAGTAGGTGATCCAAGCGCATGGGCTACTTGGATCACAGACCGCGCTCAGGTAATAATCACCAAGTTAGAGGGACTGTCCATAGACCCTATGGATATACAAGCTATTAGGCCATTTGAGATAGCTACACTGATGGCCATGGACTACAGTAGTCGTATGGAAGCCTACCTGAGGAGACCCACTGATGACGAGTGAAGGCGACCCGTCTGAGGGGCGACTACCAGTACCCTACTATGGGGCTCCTAAGTACCCATATCCCCAAACAGGTCCAACTAGTGTTGGTGGTACGGCTGATGACGAGACTATTGCTCTTAGTGATATTGCCAAGCAACTAATTGCTGCTGGTGTTATTACTGAGGATGATGTTGCAGACTTTGATGCTATAGAACTCTATGGTTTATGGCAAGACTGGAAGAAAACTGGTAGTGGTGCTACGGGAAGTGTTGCAGGGCCTAATGTAGGCCTACTGCAGTTTGAGAACCTACTCAACCCCACACTAATAGACCTCACTAGCCAAGGTCTACCTGGCCGCGCTATCCTACGTGGCACTGATACCATCATAGATATGCGAACACCGGGCCAGTTCAAACAAACCAGCATTCCAGGTGTCTACTATGACCAGGTAAGTGGCGAAGCCTATGACAACAACGGAAACCTACTTGCTAAGGAGCGTTTGGGTCTAGACCGCGAACAGCTTGCACTAGATGCTGAACTTGGTCGTGGTCAGCTAGGCGTAAGTCAGGGTAACCTAGCTGTCAACCAGGGGCAGCTAGCTCTTAGTGACCAAGAGCAAGCTTTCAGTCAGCAGTACCGCTTCCCTGAAGAGCAGCGCCAGTTCAACACCTCTACTACCCAAAACTACGACCTAGCTGGAGACACCAATCGTAGATTAGCAGCTAGTGATGTACTTGGCAATGCAGTACAACTACAAGGCATTCAGGACCAGCGTGGCTACACCGCAGCTAGGTTGGCTGCTGACCCCGGCAACTTCGTAGAGCGTGAATATGTCAGCCGCGGACTAGCCGCCCCACAGCAAGGTCAAGCCCCACTATTTCGAGATGTACCACAGGTGCAGCAAGGTTTCAGTGCACTACAGAACTACCAGCCAACAAGGGCACCACAACTAAGTAGTGTTGCACCCGGTACAGTGCTACCAACTAGCAGCTTACTGCCCAAGCCCGCCATACCCGCAGTTGTGCCCGTACCCAAGCCCCCAATACCGACTCCAGTACCTACCCCACAACCTGCTAGTAGCATGTATACCAGCACCAACCCTTTGTCGCTCAATGCTGACCCATGGTCACAGGCTACCCAAGACTACCACAATCAACTAGTATCAGAGGGCGCTGTAGTTAACGCTGACCCACAATACACTCCCACTAACTACAACTATGACCCCAGTGGTGGTGTAGATAGTACTGACCAGTACAACTTCGAAATTCGTGATGGCAGCTTAGTAGCAGTTCCACAGTATGCCCATGGCGGCGTTACCACTGCTAGTCAAATGATAGTAGGCGACCCTCAGCGTAGTGGCCAGCCCAACCCTGAACTTGTAGAGGTGCCTCCTGGTACACCTACCCGTGTAACCCCACTAAATAGACTGCCAAGTCAGGCTCTAAGCAATGCTAACTCCCATAGTGCAGTCCAGCGTGGACTACCCACTAAGCGTCCCGTACCCATGTATGGTGATGGTACTGAGGACCCCGATGCAGCACCCCGTGGCAACCTGGACGTAGCTACTGTAGTCACATTAATGAGTGCCATGGCTAGACAATCGCCCTACGATGACAACATAGTAGATACTACTATGGTAGAGGATAGGCGCCCATCACTTAGGTCTATTCCTGCTAATCAGCAGGTATTTGGTCAGTACAACCCTCGTGGGCGTATACCTGAGTTTGCCTATGGCACCGACCCCTTCGACTACGGGGACTACACACAGCAGTTTAGTGATGTTTTTAACCTAGACAGTAGAGGAGTAGCAGCAACTCCTTCGACCAGTACTATGCCCCCAGGTACTGTCTCACAGCCTAGTGCTAATCCCACTACCCACATCAACACCGACGAGTCTATACAGCAACTCCCCACCTTGGAATACCTTAAAGGTACCATGGACCGGGGCACTTACGGCACACTTAACACCGGCACCAGTAGTGGGGCCTTTGGCACTAGTCTACCTGAAGCCGGGGCTATCAACTTTAGCAAGATAATGCAAATTAGCCAAGACCCAGTAGCCATGAAACTACTCGATAGCCTGTACAGGTCAGCTAGTAGGTCATTGAGTGCTGAGGTAGAACGAGCCCGAGCCCGCGCTCCCATTGGCAACGCACCTGTGTCTAGCCTTGTGAGAACCTAATGGCCTTCAGTGACCTGTTCTCAGTCGATGTTGACAAGTACATCAGCAAGGCCCCCAGTGCTGCCAAAAACTTACTCAGTGATGTATGGGACTACACCAAGGGTATACCAGCAGCCGAGGCTCGTAACCTCAGCACCTTTTGGGGACAAGTAAACACCCCTATTAGTCAGCGACTAGGGACCCTTGTAGGTAGTCGTCGTGGCCCACTAGACGAAATAGCCAACTTTGCTACTGAGGAAGCAACTCGTCCACTCAACTATGTACCTGGTTTAGGGTTACTAGGCAAGGCCAGTAAAGGTGCTCCTGTAGGTGTACGACTAGCTAGTGCAGTACTAGGTCCTAATGTTGAAGGAGGACTTGGTAGGCGCCTAGCTGGTGAAGCAGCTATCAATATAGGGGCACGCGCAGGCAGTGAGGCAGCCTACAAGGGTTCAGAAGAGCTAGGCCTAAGCAAGAAGGGCACACTGGCAGCAGGTCTAATTGGTGGTCTAGCTGGTGGTGCAGGAGCAGCCAGGTCACTGGGTAGAAGTGCGGGTAGGGTGTCACCTGTTCGCAAGGAGATAGTCGAGGACACCCGCTTTGAGTTCACAGACCCTGATACTATGACTACCAGTGTACTAGAAGGGCGTCTAATGCCCTCTAGCAGTGTGCGTCCGCCCACTGAACTCCACCAGCGCATCTTTGATATGTCCTCACTGCCTACACAGCAACCAGGACAAATTAGCAGTCAAGGCGCCCAAAGTACTGAAGGCCTGCTCGAAGCTAACCGTCGTGCTCGTCGTGCCGGCATGGTTGACGAGGATATAGACGAACTCTCCCAGTGGAACAACGCCAGCGAGCAATCTACACTGAGGCTAGACTTTGCCGCGGGTACACCACGAGCTGAGCGCCTCTACAAAGCTGGTGAGGACTTCCGCGACCTGCTACGTAACCCCCGCAAAATTGCGGGACTCGACGCTCCCATTACGCTAGCTGGTCCTGATGACACCATAACCCTATACCGTGGTGAGCAGCGCAACCACACCTCCATGCCTAAAATGAACAGCTTCAACGTTAACCGCTATGGTGGTGTCAATGTCTACCCAGGTGAAGGTGAGCCTTATCCCGGGTTCTTTGCTGAAGATATAGCTCGTGCTAAGGCTAGCCCTGAGCGTACCTTTGGGCGTATTACTGATGATGCAGTATTGGTCTACGCAACTGAACCCCTTGATGACAGCTCCGTTATTGACGAGATAGCAGATCAGTTAGTAATAGCTGGTGTATCACGCAGACTACCCATATTTGAAGTAGGCGAGGACGCCTATATTAAGGGGTTAGCTCAGGGTACTAATGTAGGTGAGGTGGGTTCCCGAGCTGGTGAAGACCTTAAGCCTAACATGACTAAGTACGCTTCTACCCAAACCCTCACTGGCCACACCGAACCCCAGGTGTTAGAGTCCTGGACTATAGATCCTGAGAAGGCAGCCAACTTTGGAACCAGTACCTGGTCAGCAGGTATGCGTGGTCCTAGCTATATCATAACTCGCGACGTACCTATTCAGGACATAGTAGCTCCCATAGGCCACCTAGAGCGTGAAGTACTAGTACTGAATAGGTCCAAGGTAGACCCTGAGCTCTACCACAAGATTACTGGTGAGATACCACTACCTATGCAGACCGTCAGTGCTGAGGATAAGGCCATACGCGCTGTCAGCATATCACTAGCTGACAACAAACTGGCCCGCCAGTATGCCAAAGACACTGGCCAGAGTATAGATGCACTAGCTGCCAAGGTTGCCGATGTAAACAGCCCCCTATCACTGCCACCAGTTGACACTATGAGCAGCTACCAGGTAGATACACTAGCCGACTACCTCTTCCAAATACGCAGTGCCTATTACAGGTTCAACCCCACAGCTAGTAGTATTGGTACAGGTAAACTTGCAGCTGGACAGTGGGGTAAAGCTCCACCTGTAGGTTCACCTAAGGAAGCAGCTTATCAGCTAAGTGGTGGCAAGGGTGACTTTGCTAGTCAGCAGATGGCTAAAGACGACAACTTCCTCATGAAGGCCCTAATGCAGGCCATAGGCGAGCAGTCAGGTCAGCTACCTCCAGCTATGGGCGTCCACGCAGACAACGCTGACATATACGCCCTTGCCAAAGCCGGTGGTCTCAAGCTTACCAAGTCCATGGAAGCCCGCGCAGCTAGTGACACCCCATTCACTACTCAGCAGAAGTCAGCCATTGCCAAGGCCCTACAAGCTGAGCAGGCCACTGCTAGTTCAGGGATGGCCCCCATTGAAGGTACTATAGATGAGCCTGACCCCACTCAAGGCCTAGCTGGTCCCGAGGGCCTCGAGCCAGGTAGTGCCGGCAACATACCACCAGTAAAGCCACCCACTGCAACTGGTGGACTAGCTGATGACTTTGAAGAACCCCCAACTAGCAAGGTCTACACTGACCCTGAGTGGGAACAAGCTCTACGTGCCATCGACGACACTACCCCTGAGGTGGCTCCCAGTCTACCCGTAAGTGACTACCTAGACTTCAGCACACAACTGCAAAAGGTCACCAAGGCTGCTGCTCGTGTTAATGACAGCTACCTGCCACCCGAATTAGTCGAAGCTATTCTCAAGAACACCCCTGGTGGCCGCATTGGTATCAGTAGCATTAACCAGTTCCTCAAGGCAGCCTGGGCCACAGGTGACGACTCGTGGATAGGCATACAAGGACTACTTGCACTACCTAGACTACTTGCTGGTACCAAGTTCAGCGACACTGGTGGAATACTACGAGACAGCCTCACTGCATGGTGGGACCCACTTACTGTTAACAAGCGTATAGCCCGCTGGAATGAAGTAGCCAGTAGTAGTGGTCTACCCACTATCCAACAGTGGTATAAGGATGGCCTCAGCCTCAACTTCATCGACGGCTACGCTGATATAACCTCCATAGGTGGGCCCTTTAGGGGTGCTACCCGCTCCTTCAGTTACGCCGGTGACAGCGCTAGAATGTCTCTGGCTATGATGTACGCCAGCAAGTATGGCCCCAACATAACTGCTGAACAGCGTGGACTCATTGCCAAGGCCGTCAATCGAGCTACTGGCATAGGTTCAGGTGCCCTCAGTAATGCGGCAGCTGACCCCGCAGCCCGCCTAGTCATGTTTGCACCTAGGTTCTTTGCTAGCCAGCTTGAAACCGTAGTCAAAGCCACTACTGAGTGGGGGCCTAACGCAATTGAGGGTAATGCAGCTCGTGGACAGCTATTATCACTAATAGGTGCCGGTGCACTTGTCACCTTTGCTGCCAACGAAGCTCGTGGCAAGGACACAGTATGGAGCGACCCAACTGATCCC
>Ga0137431_1000373_pt1 | contig 17300 bp, 19 predicted proteins | sample EasRivERMZT800_2_FD_104646 | JGI IMG/M metagenome (GOLD analysis project Ga0137431, IMG submission 104646) | Soil microbial communities from meander-bound floodplain in the East River, Colorado, USA - East River MetaG ERMZT800_2 | ecosystem: Environmental > Terrestrial > Soil > Floodplain ... | reverse complement strand
TGCTGTCGTCTCTGGTCACAGAGAATTTTCCTGACGCCGACAACCTGTCGTTCAAAGTCCGCTTCGGAATCACCTTCGCGAACCATGCCGGAGTCAGCGAGCGTTGAATCCAGCCACCGATTTCATGACCGCCCGAGTGGGACCTGCGCCAGCCAAACTCCTGTCGCGTGATGGGAAGAGGATTCGGCAGCAAGCGACTGCGATAACTTTCCCACTGTGGATCGACGCTGAAATCTTCGAAGCGCTGCGAGGAATCCTGCGCGCGGCCTTCCAGAAGGCAAACCGACAGCAGCAGGTAAAGGCGATGATCGAAGAATCCGAGCATGCTGTCTTTTACCAGCTCACACCGTGAAACTGCGAACGAATTTCCTGGGTAATGCGATGCCTCGGCCTGTTGGTTGCGTTTTCGGATTCATCCGAATGCGCAGCCCTCGGGTCCACTGCGAAATCCCGCGCATTGTCCCCAGGTCATTGGCTGCGAACAAGGTTGCATTCGGCGGGCAGTCCGGCCACAAATCACGAACGATGAAGCAAGCGCCAGCCAAAGGACTGCATCGGATTTGGAAATTGGCCCTGGCTGTGGCGGTCATTGTCGCTTTGGTCATGTTGGCAAGAAGGTTGGACCTTCGGGAATTGGTTCGAAGCGCCTTGCAGTGGATTCATCAGATGGGGCCATGGGCGCCGGTCATCTTCATCCTCGCGTACATTCTCGCGTGCGTGCTCTTCATTCCCGGATCGTTGCTGACGCTGGGTGGCGGCTTTCTGTTTGGCGTGTGGCGCGGCATCATTTATGTCTCCATCGGCGCGACGCTCGGCGCAACGTGCGCCTTCCTGGTGGGCCGTTACCTGGCGCGCGGCTGGGTCAGCAGGCAGATTGAGAAAAATGAAAAGTTCAAGGCCATCGATGAGGCTGTGGCCCGCCAAGGTTGGAAGATTGTTCTGCTGATCCGCCTTTCACCTGTCTTCCCCTTCAATCTCTTGAACTATGCTTTTGGAATCACCCGTGTCTCGTTGAGCCCTTACGTGTTTGCGTCGTGGATGGGGATGTTGCCTGCCACTGTGATGTACGTCTATATCGGTTCGTTGGCAGGCAGCTTCGCGGCCCTGGGCAGCAACGCGGGTCGCGCGCGCACACCGCTGGAGTGGACCTTGTATGCGCTGGGCCTCCTGGCAACGATCGCGGTGACTGTTTACGTCACTCGTCTGGCCAAGAGTGCCTTGGCTAAAGCAATTCCTGCGGAGAACAAATGACTGCTGCGCGCCCTCCTCGACTTATCGAGCCTTGGGATGAGCACAACCAAAAGCTCGTTGCGGAGGTCCACCCGCTCGATTGGGTAAACCCTGAACCGGCTCCGCGATACAACCTCGTCGCGATGGGTGCGGGCACTGCCGGATTGATCGCGGCGGCCGGCGCAGCCGGGCTGGGAGCAAAGGTGGCTTTAATTGAACGGCATTTGATGGGCGGCGATTGCCTCAATGTCGGCTGTGTCCCCTCCAAAGCAATGATTCGCTCCGCCCGCGCTTTCGCCGATGTGCGCGATGCCGGTAATTATGGCGTGTCTGTTCCGCCCGGCGCGACGGTCGATTTCGTCAAAGTGATGGAGCGCGTTCGTAAATTGCGCGCACGTATCGGCCCGCATGATTCCGCTCGGCGCTATCAGCAACTGGGAGTTGATGTCTTTTTAGGCGAGGGAAAATTCACCAGCCCTCAAACCGCGGCAGTGGATGGTAAAGTCCTGAGGTTCTCAAAAGGCGTCATCGCCACGGGGGCGCGCGCTGTGATTTTGCCCATCAACGGACTGCGCGAGGCCGGCTGCCTGACCAACGAAACCGTGTTCTCGCTGACGCAACTTCCCAGGCGGCTGGCGGTAGTTGGTGCGGGACCGATTGGCTGCGAATTGGCCCAGGCCTTCCGGCGACTTGGTGCCGAAGTCGTCATGCTCGAAGCCGAGCCCAAGATTTTGCCGCGTGAAGATCGGGATGCAGCCGCAATCGTTGAAAGAGCGCTTCGTCACGATGGCATTGCCATACATTGCGCCTGCAAAATCCTCGAAGTGCAGAAGCGCGAGGGCGAGAAGGTAATTCACCTGGAATGTCAGGGAGCAAAACTGAAACTGGCCGTGGACGAAATCCTGCTCGGCGTTGGCCGCGCGCCCAACGTGGAAGGCTTGAATCTGGAAGCGGCCGGCGTGGAGTACACGAGCCAGGGCGTGAAAGTGAACGACTACCTGCAAACAACCAATCCACGTATTTATGCCGCTGGAGATATTTGTGTGCCGCACAAATTCACTCACACCGCCGACGCGACCGCCCGCATTGTGATCCAGAACGCCCTGTTCGCTGGCCGCAAAAAGATGAGCGCTTTGGTCATTCCCTGGTGCACTTACACCGATCCGGAGATCGCCCATGTGGGCCTTTACGAAGCTCAAGCCATAGAGAGAGGCATGCGAGTGCAAACATTCACGCAGGCCTTCGACGGGGTGGATCGCGCGCTGCTGGAAAGCGAGACCGAAGGGCTGATCAAAGTGCACGTGCTCCACGGTACGGACAGGATTCTGGGGGCGACCATCGTCGCGCGCCAGGCCGGGGAAATGATCTCGGAAATTACTCTGGCCATGACGGGTAATATTGGCCTGAAGACCATCGCCCGAACGATTCATCCCTACCCCACCCGGTCTGAAGCCATCAAAAAAATTGCAGACGCTTATAATCGGACGCGGTTAACGCCCACCGCAAAAAAATTATTCACGCGCTGGCTGGAGTGGACACGGTAGGAAACACATCCTCCCACTCTGAAGCGATCGTTGGAGCGCAGAGCTCGTGCCCACGCAACGCCTGGCCGGCAACTACTGAACACGCGATCAGATTCCAAAAAGGCGTATTGCCGCCCAGGCCAGACCGAGAAAGAAAAAGAATCCGGCCACGTCCGTGACTGTCGTGACAAAAATACTGGAAGCCAGCGCCGGATCGACTTTGAGTGCTTGGAGGCCAAAAGGAATCAGGACGCCGGAAAGCGCCGCCGCGAGTTGATTGAGCAGCATCGCCAGGCCGGCAATGGCGCCGAGCCGCCAATCGCCTTTCCAGACATAGCCGGCCAGCCCGACTGCCAGGCCGATGGCCAAGCCGTTCACCAGGCCGAGCGTTGCCTCTTTAAGCAGAGCTTTCCAGCCATCGCCTGGTGATAATTCGCCCAGAGCCATGTCACGAATAATAATGGTGAGAGTTTGCATGCCGGCGTTTCCCCCCTGGCCCGCAACGATGGGTAAAAAAACAGCCAGCACCGTCCAACGGGCAATCGTGGATTCAAAGAGGCTGACCACTGCCGCAGCGAGAAAGGCCGTCGCCAGGTTGATGTAAAGCCAGGGCAATCGCCGACCGATGGATTTCTGCCAGGGAGTGAGGGCGCGTTCCTCGCCGGAAAGACCGACCATCAACTGCATGTCTTCCGTGGCCTCCCGTTGAGCCACGTGAAGGGCATCGCTGGCTTTGACAATTCCGACCAGGCGATTCTCGGAATCGACGACGGGAAGGCCCAGATAATGATAATGCTCAAAACGTCGCGCGATTTCCTCCTGGTCCGCATCGACCCGCACAGATTTGACGTCGCGATTCATGATGTCACCGATGCGGCGCTCTGGCCGGCGAAAGACCAGGTCGCGCAGGGAAACGACCCCAACCAGCCGCTGTGCCTCATCGGTGACATAAAGGTAGGAAACATCCTCGGGCCGTTGCTCTGCGCGCGTGCGCAATACTTCCTGACTCTGCTGCACGGTATGATCTGAACGCAGGGCAATAAAGCGATCGCTCATGATTCCGCCGGCGGTATCTTCGCCATAGTGAAGGAGCGCTTTGATGGGCGCGGACGTTTCCGCAGGCAATGCGGCGAGGATCTGACGGCGCTTCTCCGGCGGCAGCTCGCCGGCCAGATCGGCGGCGGCATTAGGCGCTAATTCCTGGAACAGTTCCACCAACTCTTGAGTGCTGAAGGATGCGGTGAATGCTCTAAACCTCTCCTTTTCCAGTTCGGTAAGGATCTGTGCGGCCAATGGGCGCGGGACCTGCCGCAAAATGCACTGAGCGTTTTCTGCGGGCAGCCGTTGCAGATAATCGGCGACGTCTGCTGGATGGAGTTTCAATAACTCCTCGAGGTTCACAGAGGCATCTTCAGGCATAGTATTGTCATTTCCCGCATCGTGGCGGTTGGGGAGGGAGATTGCGGAAAAGAGGCAGCAGTGGCCAGTGCTAACCGCCAGCGACAATTTTGACGATCTCCAATCGATCGCCGGCCTGGAGTTGGCGCTTTGAGAACTCCGACGGAGCAACAGCCTCGCCGTTGTGCTCCACAACGACGCTGCGGGACAAGAGTTGCTGCGTCATCAGGAATTCTTCCAGTGAGCAAGGGATCTTGACCAGAATCTGCTGGCCGTTGGCCGTAAGGAATACTTGGCTCATGATTCAATGCTCCAGCGTGACGTCATCTCATTTCCATTTTGGACCAAGGCAGCTTTGGCCATGCGCCTCAAGTGCAGATGGGGAAGAAGCATAGCGCCGGGTGCAACGCACATCAAAATCACACAGGCAATGCCCACCGCTTTGCGCATGCAGGGTCAGGCAGTCAACGCCGCATCCCAATCCTTCCAGACCGGTTCGTAGCCGAGTTGACGGATGAGTTCAGCCACTTCACGAGGCGAGCGTTGGTCCGCAATGTCAAATTGGCCGGTGGCGTTGGTTGTTCGCTGATCCATCGGCGCCCACTCGCTGGAACCGGACGCTAATTCGATGATGCGGCCACGCTCGGTGCGGTGGATCTTTTCCCGGCCGGCGCCAGTATATCCGCCGGGTTCGGTATGACTGCCGGCGCTCATCAGCGTGATGCCGAGCGGAATTAATCCATCGCGCAACTTGGCGGGCTCACGTGTGGAGAGCACCAGTCCGACATCCGGCAAGAAGAGTCGAAAGACGCAAACCAGTTGCACGAGTTCGCGATCGGTCATTTGCGTGAGCGGTTCAAATTCACCCGCGCAGGGACGAAGACGCGGCAAGGAAATGGTCAGTTGTGCCTTCCAGCAGTTTCGCAGCAAATAGTCTGCATGAGCCGCGATTGCGATGGCTTCCAGGCGCCAATCGCCCAAGCCATACAGCGCGCCAATGCCAAGGCGACGGAATCCGGCTGCATAGGCCCGCTCGGCTGTCTCCAATCGCCAGTCAAAGTTGCGCTTGGGTCCGGCCGTGTGCATTTTCGCGTACAAGCCGCGGTCATACGTTTCCTGGTAAACGACCAGACCATCGGCGCCCGCTCCAACCATGGGCTGGTAATCGTGGACCTCCATCGGTCCAACTTCCAGAGAGATGCCAGGAATGTCCTGGTGCAAAACGCGGACGCATTCGGCAAGGTAACTGCCTGAAACAAATTTGGGATGCTCCCCGGCCACGAGCAATAAGTTGCGAAAGCCCTGATCTTTAAGGGAAAGGGCTTCGCGCTGAACTTCATTCACTGACAATGTCACGCGCAGGATTGGATTGTCGCGCGAGAAACCGCAGTATTTGCAATTGTTAATGCATTCGTTGGAAAGATAAAGCGGGGCGAACAGACGCATCACCTTGCCGAACCGTTGCTGGGTCAAGGCTTGCGAACGACGGCAGAGCAGTTCCAGGAACTCGCTGGCGGTCGGCGAAAGTAGATTCGCAAAATCGGACAGTGCGAGACGTGGCCGATTAAAGCTTTGACGTACGGTTGCTGGATTTGCGCGTTGTGAGGTCTCCAGCAATGAACGCAACGGCAGAGCATTGAACTCAGCGACGAAACTCATGCGCCTAACCGTATCAGAAGTTTTGAAGACAACAAGATCGGCGTACCTGCGGTAGCTTCAACTGGCACATCTGAGGCCTGGGAAAACCGCCGACCGTGAGCTGCGAAGTGCCTGCCGGCGTGCGGGCACTTTGTCGCGAAAGCAAACCGCACCGGCACATCAGTGGTTAAGCACAAACTGTCGATGCTTATCGAACGCTCCGCGCAATGACGACGACATCTCATCCTGCAGGGACTGAAGTTCCCGATAGATAGCCACGTTCTTTTTCTCCGGTCGTGCCGTTTCAGCGGGATTGATTTGCACAAATTCATCCGTGATATCCTGAATGGAAACCTTTTCACCTTTCTGTCGGCGCCAGCACCAAAAAGCTTGCAGCGCGGCTCCGTAGGCTGCCCCTTCGCTGACCTTCAAAGTCACGACCTCGGCGTCAAAAACATCGGCCATGATCTGCCGCCACGTTTTCGATTGCGCACCACCACCGGTCGCGCGGATCTGGGTTGGCTTCACTCCCAGGGCGGCAAGGCGTCGCAAGCCATAATTCATTCCCAGGGTAACCCCTTCCATCGCCGCCCGCGCGAAGTATTCCGCTCCCCAGGTTCGTTGGTTTACACCCAGCAAAACACCGCTGCCGTTGGGGACATTCGGGGTGCGCTCGCCTTCCAGATACGGGAGCAGGACCAGGCCGCCGGCGCCAATCGGGACTCGCGCGATGGCAGCCGAGAATTTTTCATGCGTCCAACCAACATAAAGCCGCATCATTTCCGTGGCGACGGTGACGTTCATCGTGCAAAGCAGCGGCAGCCAGCGGTTGGTGGAATCGCAAAAGGCGGCGATTTCACCTTCCGCATCAATGACTGGCTTCTCCGAACACGCATAGATGGTTCCGCTGGTGCCGAAACTGGCGGTGATGACTCCTTCGCGAGTATTGCCGGTGCCGATGGCGCCCATCATGTTGTCGCCTCCGCCGGCGCTGACGAGCGCCTCCGGACTCAGGTCCAGTTGTTTGGCCGTGGAAGGCTGCAAGCGACCAGCCGGTAGATCGCTGGAGTTTAGTGGCGGCAACTTGTCGGCCAATTCAGGATCAATGGCGTCAATCGCCTCCGGTGCCCACTTCCGCTTCCTCACATCCAACAACGCCGTGCCGCTGGCATCGCCGTATTCCATGACCTTTTCACCGCTGAGCCAGAAGTTCAGGTAATCGTGCGGCAACAGCACGGTGGCCAGGCGCTGATAATTCTTCGGCTCATGTTTTTTCAGCCAAAGAATCTTCGAGGCGGTGAAGCCCGGAAGTATGACATTTCCGAGCGTACGAATCGTCTTCTTCGCGCCGCCGAGTGTTTCGGTCATCTCCTCGCACTCTGCAGTTGTGGAGGTATCGCACCAGAGTTTGGCCGGGCGGATGACTTGCCCCTCCTTATCGAGTGGAACAAAACCATGTTGTTGCCCGCTCACGCCGATGGCTTTGACTTCACCGAAAACGGCTTTGGCATGGCGAAGCGCCTGGCGAATCGCGCTGGCAGCGGCATCACGCCAGGCATGAGGGTGCTGTTCTTTGGCGCCGGCAGGCAGATTCGGAATTAGATCATAACCTTGGGATGCCGTGGCCACCACTTTGCCATCACGAGCATCCACCAGCAAGGCCTTCGTAGATTGAGTGCCGCTATCGATTCCGAGCAAAAGAGTTCTCATAGCGAATGAATCCTTCCATTTGCGTAATCGAAGGATGAACAACAGGCACAGTGCTGTCCAACTTTTTAGAGAATTCACGGGATCACCACGTCATGGGCCATGGGCGCTCGAAGCCCGCGAGCCCTATGGGCTGGACGAAATCCCGGCGACACGGATCTGGTCCTGACGTTGTGTACCAAAGCCGTACACTCGCCTGACATTTGAGACACCTTCCGGAAGCCTAGTTTTGCAATGGAAGGGCCGCGAGAACGGGCATCCGAGGTTTTTCCAAGGAAATGGCACCGAATCAGCGCACTGTGACATTTAGGGAATCCAAGCTGCGGTAAAAATACTGCTGTGGCAGGCCAGTTGCTCAAAGGTGTTTCGTAAGAAAGGCTCTATATGAAGATAAAGCAGTCAATGTCATCCCGCTTCCGCCGATCACTGGCAGCGTTCTCACTGATAGAGGTCACGGTCGGCATGGGAGTGATGGGCACCGTGGTGGGAGCCTTGCTCACCGGCATCACCGGAGGCTTTTTCACCATGCGGATGGCGCGCGAAAACCTCCGGGCTACCCAAATCATTCTCGAGAAGGTTGAAACCATTCGCCTCTACAGTTGGGATCAAATCAATCAGCCGGGTTTCATTCCTCCTGATTTTTTTGCCAGCTACGATCCGAACGGTGGCACCAACGGCCAGGGCCTGATTTACACGGGTTCACTGACGATCACCAATGCGCCGATCGCATCGTCGTACAGCAGCGATATGAGGATGGTCACTGTGCGGCTGAATTGGAAGACGGGAAGTATCGATCGCTCGCGAGAATTTAGCTCTTACATCTCTCGATATGGACTTCAAGACTATATTTACTAACCCCGCTCTGAAGCAGCGCCAACGGGGCTTCGCCCTGGCCGAGGCCTGGGTCACGGTGGGAGTGACGGCGCTTTTGCTGATGGTAGTGGTCTCCTTTACGCAGTTCAGTGGACGCAGCTTTGCAGCGCTGTTCAACTATGTGGAATTGGACGACATCAATCGCATTGCCATGGATCGGATCACGCGCGATGTGCGGCAGGCCGTTCGTGTCCAAAGTGCCACGACCAATTTGCTGGTGCTTGTGGACGCCGACGGCGTGTCAACGATCACGTATCGATACTTTCCCTCAACTCGCGAGCTCAAACGCACGAGAAGTGATTTACCGGCAGTGGAAGAGCTGATCTTGAAAGAATGCGATCGATTGGCCTTTTCCATTGGGCAACGCAACACGATTTATGGCAGCTATGATGTGTATCCTGTGGCCACGCCGGGCACAGCCAAGGTGATTAATGTAACGTGGAGTTGTTCACGGACCATCTTCGGTATAAAGGAAAATACCGAAAGCGTTCAAACCGCACGGATTGTCATTCGAAAGCAAGGCACATGAAAATTCTCCATTCAAAAACAAACGGGTCTGAGGCCAGCGTTTTGCTGATGACCGTGGTTGTCACAGGGATCGTCGGCTTTTTGTTGATCGCCTATTTGACGCTGGTGAAGTCACAGAATTACTCCACGTTTCGTTCCCAGGCCTGGAATAATGCGATTCCGGTAATTGAGGCAGGCATCGAGGATGCCTTGGCTCATCTTAACAAGGAAAATGGGACGAACGATCTGATCGGCGACGGAGGTTGGGAAAAGACGGGTAGTATTTACCACATGAAGCGCTACGTGGGGGAAAGTTACTATATCGTTACTATTTCCAACTATGTGATCAATGCGACCAACGTTCTCCCAGTGGTTGAGTCCAGAGCTTATGTCACCATGCCGGTGTTGGTGGCCTCGGCCCAGAATTACCTGTTCGCTCAAGTCAGTGGCACGCCAACAACTACCAGCTATCTCGCCCGTGGCGTGCGCGTGAAGGCAAAGCAGGAGCGCTTGTTTTCCAAAGGCATGGTGGCCGATGGCGAGATCGATCTGAACGGGAACAGAATTACGACTGACAGCTTCAACTCCACCGACACGAACTATAACACCGGTGGGAAGTATGACATCAACAAGCGCAGAGCCAACGGCGACATAGCGTCCAATGTTGGCTTGACGAACTCCGCCGCGATTAGCAGCGACAACGCGAAAATCTATGGGCGGATGTCAACCGGTCCGCAGGGCAGCGTGGATATTGGGCCGAATGGATCGGTCGGTGATCTCGCCTGGCACGCAGCGGGCAACAAGGGCATCAAACCAGGTTATCTCAAGGACGATATGAACGTGGATTTTTCGACTGTTCCAAGTCCCAGCACATCAGGATCCTTTAGCATCAACGGCACGTCGGCAACCATCAATGGCACGAACTACGACTATGTGCTGTCCGGAGGTTCCGGCGCGCTCTACGCCGTGGACGAGCTCCAATTGAACAACCAAACCATGCTCATCCAGGGCAACGTGTGTCTCTATATCCAAAATGATTTGGCAATCTCGGGCAGTGGCTTGATTGAGATTGCGCCGGGAGCGACTCTCAACCTGTATGTTGCGGCTCCGACGGCTACGCTTGGCGGCAACGGCGTCATCAACGCGGCAGGGAGCGCCCTGAGTTTTACGTATTGGGGCTTGCCCAGCAACACCAAGCTAACCCTTAGCGGGAATTCCGACTTTATCGGTTTGATTTATGCGCCCCAAGCGGATTTCTTTCTCAACGGCGGCGGCGGCATTACTTACTTCGATTTCTCAGGTGCCAGCATCACCAAGACCGTAAAGATGGGTGGCAACTATAACTTCCATTACGACGAGGCTCTCCGAACAAAAGGTCCGCCAAAGGGTTTCATCGTGACCTCCTGGGATGAGATGACGCCAGCGGAAGTAGCCGCCGCTCCGGTGAACTGACGACTGCTCTCGATGCGTTCGTCAACAACCCTTCGGCAACTGACGAAGGGTTTTTTTGTAGCCTCAGGCAGATCCTGAAAAGAGTCCTTTGGAGAATCTCCGAAAACGCTTTCCTTCCGAACCGTTAACTTTGCCCAGTGGTGTGCCGAAGATATACATATGCGAGTTCCCTTTGACTGGATATTTGACACGGCCGAAGATGGCTCCATTGCTGCACGGTGTACCATTCACGTCAGCGGGCTGACAGTAGGATCGGGCATGCGATGTGACGAGCTTGCCTTTTTGGCAGGATATCCTGTGGCCAGCATCTGGGGAAGGGACCTCGAGGTTGAGCAGCAAGGACAAACCATCGTGATCCAAGGTTTCTATTAAGCTTTTCTCCTGCATAATCTCGGTGTGATTCTGCAGGCATCATTTTCCTTTGCGGCCGGGTTTGATAAAGAAGCTCTCTATGTGAATGCTTCTGACGGCATCCTCGCCGCCCTTGGACGAAGACGATCTCAAGAGGGTTCTTCATGAGAATCTGCGTCATCTTCAACCCTGCGGCGCGAGGAGAGAAAGCCAATCGCTTTCGAGATCACCTCGCCGCGCTTTCCATGCAATGCACTCTGAAACCGACCTACGCTCCTGGTGCGGCTCGGGCCCTGGCTGCCGAAGCCATCGGCCAAGGTTTCGACGTGATAGTGGCCGCGGGCGGAGATGGCACATTGAACGAAGTACTCAACGGAATGGGTGACGCGCCCGGCGGCTTTGCGCGCGCTCGACTGGCTGTGCTGCCGCTGGGGACGATTAACGTGTTCGCCCGAGAAATCGGCATGCCCGTAGCATTTTCACAGGCGTGGGAGGTTATTCAAAAGGCAAATGAGTCTGTCATCGACTTGCCGGAAGTGGAATTTGCTCTCGATGGACAAACCCGGCGCCGATTCTTCGCCCAGATGGCTGGGGCCGGGTGGGACTCGCGCGCCATCGAACTCGTCGATTGGGAACAAAAGAAAAAGTTTGGAGCGCTGGCTTATGTGGCTGCTGGTTTGAAGGCTTTGCGCGGGCGACTCCCTCAAATTGTTATCACGGACGGAAGAGAGACCGCTGCCGGCGAGTTGATCCTTATTGGCAATGGCCGGCTGTATGGCGGTAATTATCGCCTGTTCCCACTGGCCGATCTGCGGGACGGCGCGCTGGAGGCTTCCGTATTTTCGAAGCTGAATTGGCAAGGCATTTTGCGCGGCGGCTGGGGTTTGCTGACCGACCAGCTTTATCAGGTGGGGGGAGTGCGGCATTTCAAAGCCGAATCGCTCCAACTCTACAGCTCCTCGCCGATCCCGTTTCATGTGGAGGGTGAGAACGCCGGCCATCTGCCCGCTAGCTTTTCGATACGGCGCCAGGCACTCCGCATAATTGTCCCATGAATTGGTTGATCAAATCTCCGCGTATCGTGTCCAAGCACTGTAGCAGGCAATGACGCTGATCTAATTAATGATTCAGCTGTTCGCCTGAATCATCCTTTGACATAGATTGGCGCTTGCCTGCTCTCTTTGTACAGCGCCAAGATGCTGGCCTGCGCACGAAATGAACTTTCTGCCTTCCTGACCCTATTCAAAAAGAAGCGGTATCAGCGCGCGCTTTGTGCGATAGACTGAGTGATGTAGTTCTTCGACAATTGCACGGCCCGAGCCAACGTAAAGCCAAGAGCACAATATCCCGCGATCGCCGCGGAGTACGTGCATCCTGTGCCTCGCATCGTTGATTTTTTCATAAACGGCGCGCTCAACATCCATTCGGTCACACCATCAAAAAAGATGTCCACGGCGCTTTTCGAATGCGGCAAATGACCGCCCTTGATCAACGCAGCGCAACCAAAGTTATCATGGATAAGCCGTGCCGCTTTCCGCAAATCTTCCGGACTTCTAATCCGAAGACCGGTCAACTTCTCTGCCTCCGGCACATTGGGAGTGACCAATGCCGCCAGGGGCAGCAGCCTCGCTTTCATGAGTTTCATCGCGTCAGGTTCAAGCAGTCGTTTACCGCTGGTCGCGACCATAACCGGATCGACAATCAGTGGAGGCAGCCGTTTGCCGTGGGTAAAAAACCCGATCACTTCGCCGACGATCTCCCGCGAGTATAACATCCCGGTCTTGACGGCTTGCGGAGGCAATTCGGCGAAGACGGCTGAGAGTTGCGCCCGCACCATGGCAGGCGTACATGCTTCGATGCCGAGAATCTGTCTTGGATTTTGCGCCGTCACACATGTGATCACACTCGTTCCGTGCACGCCCAATGACGCAAACGTTTTCAAGTCCGCCTGAATACCGGCTCCACCTCCGCTGTCTGAGCCTGCGATGGTCAGGGCGATGGGAAGCTTTGCTCTTTTCGACACACGGACAGAATATCGACCGCGATCCCATCGTTGAAGCATTAAACCTTAAGGCGCGCAAAGACTTTAGTTGACGCTTGAAACGGTTGTGTTTCCAAGGGCGGACGAGTCAACAAACCCTGCTTTACATCACCCCATTGCGCCGACTAAGATCCGACTATGTCATCACAATTTGACGCTTCAGAGTTCATAGACGACGACTTTCAAGCCGCGCGCAAGGCCTCTGCCGCCGCAGCTGCCAATCCTTTTGCCGCTGCGTCTGCTGAGCCTGCGCCCACGCGAGAAGAAGTGGATACCAGGGTTGGCGAGATGCAGCAAAAGCTGACCGAACTGAAACGTGCCCAGCAGGAGTTGGAACGCGAGCGGTCCTCCCTCGAGGAAACGCGGCGACGGCAATTGGAATTCACCACCGGCCGCCAGGAGATGGTGCAGCATCTCACGCGCGGAGTTGGCTTGCTGGGAGAAGCGGAATTCGCCGCGCGCCGCGACGCCGAGCAGATGGCCAAAGCCCTCGAAGGGATGCGAGACGCCCTCATCAAGGTCCAGGCCATCCAGGAGGAAACCTGGACGAAGGACAATTTCAACGTGGAACTGACGCGCGCGTTGACGACGGTCGAAAATGCCCGCATGGAATGGAATGCCAGCCGGCTGAAGTTTCCGGTTCTTTCCGTCCCAGACGCTGTCGAGGCCGCCGCTCCGCCGTCCAGCGAACATCCAATCGAAACGGTATTGCAGCAAAAGAGCTACGCGGAGCTTTGCAAGCTTGGTTTGGCGCTGACCTGGCCGCTGGCACTCGCGGCGCTGGCGATCTTTGTCGTCCTGCTCTTGCGTTGAGTAGACCTGCCTCATGGGATTATTCAAAAAAAAACGTGATCCCATCAGTGAACGTGCCCGCGCTTTGAACGATCAAATCGCCGCCCTTGAAGCGCAAATCCAAAGACTGGCAACCGAGCAAACTCATGCTCACGAAACTGCCTTTGAGCAGAACCAGGCGCCTTCCCCTGAACCGCAACGTCACGCGTTGCCGCCACAGCCTCGCCTGCGCTCCACCACGTTGCCGCATGGTCCGACGATTAAAACGCAACCGGTTTCAGCTTCGGTTGTGCCGGAACCGATCTTTGAAGAGCTGGACCAAAGCCGAATCCAGAGTCAGCCTGAGGTTGCGCCACCTGAACCTTCCAATGAACTGGGAGTGCGCAAATCCGATTTCGCCAGCTTCTGGCAGCGCGTAAAAAACAATTTCCGTGGACCAGCTACATCGAATCCAAAGCTGGTCAATTACCTCGCTGCCGGCAGCATTCAAGGCCTGCGTCCGTTGCGCTACGAAAAGCGCGTGGCCCGCAATCGGTTCTTTGTGCTGGTGATTATCCTGGCGGCTGTGTTGTGGGGCATCATTTTTGTATTCGTCATTCGCAAGACATGACATCGATGCCCATGGTTTCCTGGATAATTCTGCTTGGGATCGTGATTGTGATTGCGGGCGCGGTTGCGGTTTTCTTTTTCTGGCGCGGAGATTGACATGTACCTTGCTCATCTCGAAACAGCCGACGGCGTCTTCACGGCCTGGTTTACAGAGCAGGGTCTGGCCCGCCTGGAGTTTCCTGACACCGCGCCCAAACCGTCAAACGAAAGCGAGTGGAAATGCCTTTCGCCGGCGTTGCGTCACTGGCGCCGACTGACGAAGGCATCTTTGCGCCGGGCGTTGCTGGGAAAGGCATTCGCGAGCTTGCCTCCACTTGATTTGTCCGCCGGCACAGAATTCCAACGCCGCGTCTGGTCGGCTCTTCAGAAGATCCCATTTGCAAAGACCAGCACGTACTCTCAGCTCGCCATGGCGATAGGGAAGCCTCAATCTGTCCGGGCCGTTGGCAACGCTTGTGGAGCTAACCCCATCCCGGTTCTGGTGCCTTGCCATCGCGTTTTGGCCAAAGGCGGCCTCGGTGGATTTTCCAGCGGCTTGGATTGGAAGCGTCGTCTCCTCAGTCGAGAAGCGAGCGGTGAACAGTGAGCCACTGAACTGACCATTGCCGTTGCAATAATTCCCGTTTTGGAAGCGAGATAACACGAATGCACATCCAACGCTGCACTCATTTAATCGCTATCTCCTGTCTGCCTTTATTTTGGGGACTTTCAACTGCCGTCGTTGGCGAAGAATCGGAGCGCACTGCTGTTGCCGTCGAAGCCCTTTTGCGACTCAAAGAAGTCGATCTCAGCCAAAACCCGAAACTGAAGGATGCCGTCCTGAAGCTGTTGGAAAAGACACGCGGCACGCCAGATTTCGTGAAGCTTGTCCAGCAGTTTCAGCTTACGGGCCAGAATGCAGGCTTGCTGGAGGTGGCGATTCGATACGGGGCCAGCGACATCGGTGTGGAAGCGACCCGGCTTATCCTGGCGAGCGGAGACTTTGCGCTATTACAAGGCGTGCTCCAGGGAAGCAACCTCGTGGCGGCCCTCAAGACGGCTGAGGTCCTGGGGAACACCGCTGACCATGAGACTACAGGATTATTGCTCCCCGTCGTCTCGGATACGGAGCGTGATTGGGCTCTGCGCAAACAAGCTGTCCGCTCTTTGGCCCAAACTGAGCAGGGGGCGACGGCCCTTCTCCAACTGGCCAAAGAAGAAAAATTGGGCGACGATTTGAAATTCACTGCCAGCGCCGAGTTAAACCGGGTTCGCTGGCCGGACATTAAGGCCGAAGCGGCCAAACTCCTGCCACCCGCGCAAGGGCAGAACACCCAACCCCTGCCGCCCATGTCCGAACTTTTGAAAATAAAGGGCAACGCCGCCAATGGTGCCAAGGTTTTCTCCAGCCCGACTGCGGGTTGCGCGAATTGTCACCGGATCAAAGGCCAAGGGATCGATGTGGGACCGGACCTTTCCGAAATCGGAACCAAACTGGCCAGGGAAGCGCTCTACGAATCCATTCTGGATCCGAGTGCGGGGATTTCCTTCGGATATGAAGCCTGGCAACTCGAACTCACGTCTGGCGACGAGCCCTACGGACTGATTGTCAGCGATACTGCCGACGAGATCGCCCTCAAAGCCGTCGGCGGCATCGTGACTCGTTACAAAAAGACTGCCGTCCGCAAACGCGAGCAGATGAAGCTCTCGATCATGCCCGCCGGCCTGCAACAGGCCATGACAACTCAGGAATTGGTGGATTTAGTGGAGTATCTGCTCTCTCTGAAGAAGCCATCCGAGAACTAGCGTTTCCGAGCTTGGGCGAAAGCTCTGATTCCTGATCCTTAATCCTGGCCAAAGGGATTTGAAATTCGGGCAAGCTGACTGGAGACGAAGCACCAAGCTCCAAAGCCCAAACACCAGAGGAACTCCAAGCTCCAACTCCCAACTCCATTACGATCAGGAGCACGTTATCATGGCGCGAGCACTCATACTTTAACTGGCTTTTCCTAAAACAGCCCGGCATCCTACTCCTGATGAAATTGATTATCACGCCACACAACGTGACCCTCACCAAGGCCATCGAGGATCACATTATTGCCCGCTTTAATCAACTGGCCCGCCTGGACCGTTTCGCGATTGATGCGCGGGTGATCCTGGAGCATGACACGACCAAGGCCACAGATCGTCAATTCAAGTGTTCCATGCTCCTCCATATGCCTGGCCCGGACCTTTACGCTGAAGATTTTGAGACCGACCTTTACGCCGCTATCGATCTGGTGGCCAAAAAAATCGAACAGCAGATCCGCAAGCGTCACAATAAGTACAAAGCCCGCCGTCACAAGCAAGCCTCGCGCAGCAAGCGCAGCCGGCAGGAAGCGGGAATCTGAAAGGCAGAGCACCGGGAATGGACTAAAGGAGTGCTGAGTCCTCCTGTTTCATTATTCCATTTCGCCTTTATTCGACTCCCATGGTTCTTCGCGCTCGAATCATTTTGCCGATTTGCCGGCCGGCGATTGAAGATGGCGCCGTCGCAATTTCCGGGCATCGGATTGCCGGCGTGGGACGATGGCTGGATTTCAAGTCGCATGCCTCCAAGGATGTGATGGACCTGGGCGAGAGCATTCTCCTGCCGGGCCTGGTCAATGCCCATTGCCATTTGGATTACACCCACATGGGCGGCAGTATTTCCCAGCCCAGAAACTTCGCCGACTGGATTAAAGCAGTGGTCGCACTCAAAGGCGCCTGGAGTCACGACGATTTCGCCCAGTCCTGGCTCGACGGAGCGAACATGCTTCTACGCACCGGCACGACGACTGTGGCCGATGTCGAAGCGGTGCCGGAATTGATTCCAGCCATGTGGGCCGCCACGCCACTGCGGGTAATTTCGTTTCGAGAATTGATTAGCCTCAAAAGCCGGTTTGCTGTCAATGAACAGGTGGAGAAGGCGGTGAAGGAATGGGCCGATTTGCCCGAGGCAGCTTCCAGAGCGGGGCTTTCACCTCATGCCCCTTACACGACATCACCGGAACTCTTGCAGCTTGTCGCGCGCGTCGCGCGAGAGCGCAACTGGCGACTGACGACACATGTAGCCGAGTCGGAGCAGGAATTTGAAATGTTCATGTACCGGCACGGTCCCCTATATGACTGGTTGAAAAGCCAGCGCGACATGTCCGACTGCGGATTGGGTTCACCCGTGC